>Ga0182738_1000028_pt1 | contig 329950 bp, 296 predicted proteins | sample eDN5th30CBELigMG_FD_128876 | JGI IMG/M metagenome (GOLD analysis project Ga0182738, IMG submission 128876) | Enriched Miracle-Growth compost microbial communities from Emeryville, California, USA - eDNA 5th pass 30_C BE-Lig MG (version 2)... ...
GCCGGACTCGCTTGCTGACATATCGCCAGTCGTCGTAGGTCAGCCCGTGCTTCCTGACGATCCGGGCCACCTGCGAGACGATTTCGGATTTCGCTTTTCCGTTTTGTGATGCGCCGTTGGCGTCGGTTTCGGCCATTGTGGGACACTCCAGCGGGTGAAAAGGGCGGTTCTATTTCGTGAACCATGTGTTCTGCGAAATAGCAGGTGCCTCACTTCTTCTTCTGAAGATGCAGGAATACCTGCCGGACTCGCTGGCCCTCGTCCACGTTGGCCCAGCCGGACGGGAACAACTCATTGAGTGCGCCATGGACAATCTCGGCAGTGGTCTGCAAGCCCAGCGATTTCAGGGCTTCCAGTAGATCGGCGTGATCGGCGGTCAGCTTAGGCCGAGACTTCTTGCCGGTTGTGTTGCTCTTCCGGTTGAACAGGACAGGACCATTCAAGCCGATCCCAGACCGGCGAATATCGAGACACTTTTGCTGCAATTCCAAGTCGTAAACAGGACGCTTACAGGACTCGTTTCGGATCGGTTCAGGAAACGCACCCAACTGGATCAGCGAGTAGAAACGTGATCGTGAAAGAAGACACAAACTGGCCATTTCCACGACAGAAACAACCGCTTTTGTGGGCTTTTCTGGGATATTCATGTGATGATTCCTCGACAATAACAGGACGAATGCAGGCGTGTTTCAGGTGCTTTGTTGGGCGGAAGAAAGATGGTTTCAGGCCGTCTCTGACTCGATCTCAGAGAGATGTTCACGCCCCGATTGACTCAACTGCCGCAGCCCGTTGTCCGACTTGACCACGAGTCCCGAGCGCAGCAGGAAAGGTTCGATGGTCGCCGTGACAACTTTGGTGCTGACCCCGATCATCGACGCCAGAACATTGAGTCGCTGGCTCGCTGGCCTGAGTAGTCGGATGTATTTCTGCTGAAAGTTGTCCAAGCCACGGGATGAAATGCGTTCGATCTGACATGCGTGTAGCAGGTGCCTCACTTCGATCCTGTTTTCGCCCGCTGCCACGGCCACACGGCGAGCCGCACCGAGCAGACGAAGGGCGATTCGGGGAGTTTGACGACCACGCTGGGCGATCTCTGCCAGCAGTTCCGGTTCGTATTCCCAGTGGAGAGCGAGACAACGCTGCTGGACGATCTTGCCGAGTTCATCGTGGCTGTAGTAATCCAGATGCAGCACCATCTTGAAGCGATCCACGAGCGGACTGATGAGACCATCAGGATCGGTGGTTGCGCCGATCAAAGTGAAGGGAGCAACGGGGATCGATTGCACGGACTTGCCACCGCTCAGGAAGATACGCCGCTTGTCCAGCACAATTAGCAAAGCGTGTTGCTGAGTCGGATGCAGCAGATGGATTTCGTCGAGGAACAGGATGCCCTCGGAAGATGACAATAACGCCGAGTTCAATTCGGCAGCATTCGTGATGCTTTGAGCGAGTACCTCAGTGAAAGGTACGCAGCATTCGTCAGCCAAGACCTGCACGAGAGCGGTTTTGCCCAATCCGGGCGGGCCACACAGCAATACCTCGTCGAGCCGCTTGCCCTCTTGAAATCCCGCATCGACGGCGATCTGCAAGGCTTGCTTGACGTGATCCTGACCGATGACGTGCGAGAAGCTCGAAGGTCGCACGTCTCGCAGTTCAGTTGGCGTTTTCTCCTGATCGTCGAAATCCACGATGATCGCTCCCAGTAAAAAATGGATTGGTGATGTCTCAGTTACAGGTGCCTCAGTCGTCCAGCACCTCGTCCTGAAAGTGCGTCCGCAAGTACAACGTCTGGCCGTTGACCACGACGTAACACGTCCCGCTGTTGCTGAAACAGCAGCAGTAGACTCGTCGCTCCCGCTTCTCGCCTGAGAACTTCAAGCAGATGTCGGTGCTGATCTTGTGGCCGTAACCGTCAGCGCCCTGACCGGGAGCGAGTTGCAACATCCCTCGCCTCGGCACGGGGCGGCGGTGAAGCGTATATGTCCCGATGGCTTCGTCGGCGTAGGTGATTTGGGTCATGGCTCTCCCCGTTACAAAATTTGGATTGGTCATGGCGGTCTAGCAGGTGCCTAATCGAGCCAGACCTTGTGGTAGCCCTCACGGTCGATCCAGTAGCCGAAACCACCGGCATCACAGAGGTTGTTGGCTTCGATGAGTTCGAACGCTCGGTCGGCGAGAACATCGTGCGGAACATCTGCGAGCCGTTTCCGCTCGGCGTCGGCGGCACGCTGGGCGTGATGCTGGCCAGCGACTTGCTCGACTCGCTCGAACGTGTCGTCAGTGATCGCAGCGATCAGGGACGCTCGATCCCAGTCGTCGAGCCTGTCCCTGATCTGCTGCCAGCCTTCTGCGGTGATTGAGATTTCCCAAGCCATCGTCAGGTCTCCTGTTGAGTTGTGGTGACACTGACGTAGCGGGTGCCTCAGCAAGCGGTCTCAACCTGCGGATAGCCGAGAGCGTCGAAGGCGGCACGCAACGATTCCTCGGACGGATACCCGCCCTGATCGTCCCGGTTCTCGATTTCGCCGGGGTCGTTGTCGGAGAGCCAGCCGTAAGCTTCGTATTCCCAGCCTTCCGGCAACTCGAAGTCGTCCTTCAATCGCCAAGCGGCGTCGGCCATGTTCTCGACGGTCGCCTCATATTCGTCGTTGCTGTAACCCTCTTCATCGAGGATCGGATAGTTCGCCATCGCCTCAGTCAGTTCGTGATACTTGCGAAAGGCGTCGGTGATCTGGCCATCACGCAGCACTCGAATGCTGAATCCATCGACATGGCCGACAGCCCAGTGATTGTGGCTCTCCATCACCACGTCGGGACCGTCGCCCTCGGTGAAGGGTTCGAGGGCCTTGGCGATCACACCTGCGTTGCTCAGCTCAAGCAGGCCGCTGTCTCGATTGTGCGTGTAGATGATCGCCCAGTTGTCGGCATCTTCGATATCATCCCGATACCAAATGAAGCACTGAAACCGTTTCCAGTTTCCCACAATGCTCTGGGCCGCTTCTTCGATGGTCAGTTCGCCGATTCGGTTACTCATGATTGCTCTCCGTCAGAGGGTGAGTGGTTGTCTGGCGGATTAGCAGGTGCCTTGAAGAAGCAGGGGCGGCACTCCTTTGCCGCCCCTGCTACCACCACTCACGCTCACGCCGCTTCGACACTCAGCGGCTCGTCTTCGGAGGACAGGGCCAGCACATCGATGGTCAGACGGCTGGTGTCGAGTTTCCCGTTGCGGGGCATCTTCGGCAGTGTGGCAATCAGGTCGGTCTTGACCGCCTTGATCGCAGTCTCAACGTCCTCGATCCGCTTCAGAACGGCGGCATCTTCCTTGCGGTTCTCCTGCATGGCCTCGGTGATCGCCTCTCGGAGCATGGACATGGCGGCGTCACGTTCGATGCCTGCCCGCTCCCAGAAGTACGCCAACACGCTGACCAGCGGAATGCTGACGGTCGGCGCAATCATCTGGTCTTCATGGCGTTCGACATGGCCACGAACACGCACGAGGAGTGTCTCGTCGATGTTGTGGCGACCGACCGGCAGATCGGCGGCTTCGTTCTTCCAGCTTTTGGCGAGCAGAGCTTTCGCATTTGCGAACATGATGTGTCTCCTGTGATTGTGGTGGTGATGTTGTCGTTGGTGAAGTAGCAGGTGCCTGATTACTTCTGCCGCTGGTGTCGTCCAGCAGCGGTATTGGGATTGGATTGGAAAGGCCGAGCGAGCCGTTCGTGGTTGATCCTCACGGATGCTGCGAGACCCCGCAGAGGCAGAGACAAAGCGTCCGACTCTGGCCAGTCCGTCATGACGCCGCTTGCTGCTGCGATTCGGGTGTCGAGGCCCGAGACCGGAGGCGATCAACCTTGAGACGGCTCGTCTCGGCTGTCGTCAACGACATTCGCCTAGCAGGTGCCTACTTCGCCTTCTGCGGCGACGACCTGCTCTTCCGGCTCTCGGACGAAAGCCAGCAGATAGTTGGCGGCACGGCTTGCCTGCGAACAGGCTCTCAGAATCGCACCGTTGTCCTCAGTGAGATGCCGAATCCAGTGCTGCAAGTAAGCAGCGCTCTTGTCGATTCGTGTCGAGTGCGGAATGCCGAGTTCGGTGGCGACGTAGCAAGCGGCGATCTCTGCCCGAAGCTCGCCCATCGCATACCCTTCGCCCTTCCGGTCCCAGTTCAGTCGATGGGCGGGTTCTGTCCAGTGGGCCAACTCGTGAAAGGCGGTTCCAGCGTAGTCGGCTGATGAATCGAACGATTCCTTCGGCGGCATGATGATGTAATCGCCCGATGGAACGTATGCAGCCTGCGATCCCGTGCGAATGTCAGCGCCCGTGGAGGCGATCAGTTCGTCAGCCTTTTCGAACTGCTCGAACGTGGAGGCGTTCTCGTTCACCGTGGCTCGCAGGTGATCGAACGGACCTTCCACTTGATCGAGGTTGAACACTGTGTAGGTCTTGAGGACTTGCCAACGCTCTTCTGTCTCAGTGCCGTCGTCGTCCTGCTTCTTCTTGACGACCGGCTTCGTGAAGATGATGGTCGTCCCCCACGAACCCGGCTTAATGTCATCGGGCCGCTTCTTCACGGAACCGCCCAACTCTCTCCACTGATTGAACGTTCCCCAGATCGACGAGTTGAAGCCGAATCGTTGCGCTGCAAGCTCGCAGAGCAGGATATTGACGCCGCTGTAGCTGCGGGCCGACACGACATTCCGGTGCGGGCCAGTCAGCGACTTCCAAGGTTTCTTCCAAGGGGCAACGCCGTTCTTGAGAGCGGCGAGGATTTGATCCGTGACTTGCTGGCGGATGTCAGATTGGCTGGGCATGGTCGTCGTCTCCGTGAGTGGGTGATTCGGAACGACGACCTTGCAGGTGCCTCAATCTCCTTGAGGAATGGCCAATACAACTTTTGGATCAGCAGACGGCGGATGGGACGTTATTAACCGTGCCTCAAGAGCAGTCCCTCGCCCCTCCACGGCATCCACACCTACGCCCCAAGCCAAGTGTCACAGGTGTCACAGGCAAAACAGGGGTTTTGTTTCCATTCAGAATTCTTCATTTCTGCAACTTCAGAATCTGCATAAGAAGTAAGGATTTGCCTGTTCCTCCTGTGACACCTGCGTTTCACCCCGTAAAAACAAGGGTGAAAGTGTCACAGGCAAATTGATTTTGCCTGTGACAGTCCTGTGCCAACCTGTGACACTTTGGGCTTTAGACGCCGATGGTGCGGCGATTGAGGCGGGTGTAGGCGTCGGAATTGAGCGTCAGACCGACGTACCAGCGGTCTCGGTGCCCATCGACTCGTCGTTGCTCGTCCACGATCTTGGGCAAAACCGCCCGCAGCTTCCGGCCAAAGTCGGCGATGCTGCCGGGAACGTGGCCGTTCTCCTCGCACCAGACACGCCACGCAAGCTGGATGTCCTTGCGGCGAACTGACTGATCTGCCGCAACTTCGCACCATTCATCCAAAAACGCCTGCATCGGCGAAGACAGGTAGACGAAATCTCGCAGAATCGCCTCGCCTGCTGCTGGAATCTGGAAGCGACTATTAACCGACAACTGCTTGAGGCCAGCCAACGCCCAGTTAGTAACGCCGGGAATCTCCGCTAATAGCCGATCCACCAAGCCTACGTCCTCATTTCCCTCGTAGCTGTTGAAGTACGGGATCACCAGCAGGCGAGATCGCATGGCGGCAGAAGCGTCGGTGAGTCTGGGAAGCTCGTTCATCGCCAGCGTGAACCGCACTTTGAGCGAGACGCTCGCCAGCGCAGCGATGCCTTTACGATCCACCGTCTGCTCGGACCCACCCGAGATTGCTTTGAGTCGTTCCAAGATCAGGGAAGTGTCGCTGAACTTCCCCAGATGGCCTTCATCGATCAATGCCGACAGTTTGCCGATCAACGGCTCCAGCCCGAAGCGTCCTCCCAGTGCGGCCAGCGACGTGTTGGCGACATTGTGCCTGCCCAGCATGGCCGACATCACCGCCAGCGTCGTGCCCTTTCCACTGCGAGGTGGCCCAAGCAGCAAGGCCATCTTGTGGTGGCGGTTATCCGACACGAGGTTGTAGCCAAACCACTGCTGGAGGGCAGAGATTCGCTCGTGGTCGCCGTCGAACACCTCTGCAAGAAACGCCAGCCAGTTCGGACATTTCGCTGATTCATCAAATCTGTGGGGAAGGCAGTTTGGAGAAAACCACCGAGGAGTGTGAGGCAAGATTTCCGCCGAGTTTCTCTTGAGCAACCCATCCACATCCAGCAAGCCGTTATCGAAGGCGATGATGGTGTCCGGGCCAGCGGACAGCCAACAGGGTGATTCCAGCGAGGAGGGTTTGTTGGCGACCGCTTTCAGGGCGTCCAGCACACCGGAGACGATGTTCCGACTCGGCTGGAAGGCCAGCAGTTTGCCCTTCTTGGAAATGTGGCAGCGAGACAGCCACTTCCACAGTCTGGCCTTGATGTCGTCGTCGCTGACATGTTCATACCTCTTGCCGCTCCATTCGTGCCACGAAGCCTGATGATGGATCAGCGTGATACCGTCGCTACTGCTGAAACAATCCCGAAGGAAGTGTTTGGCGATTTCAAGTTGATCCTTTGAATCAATCGTCGGCCCAACCTCGAAGGGTTCGACGACTTCATCGATTCTGGCTTCCAGCTTTCCCAGATCACGAGGAGCATTCAGCCGGTCGCCGACTTCGCCACGGTATTCCTGACGACAGCACCAGTCGATCTTTCGGGCGATCTCTTCCTCGGTCCACGGATACCAGCCACCGGCATCATCAAGCTGGTCGTCTCGCTGCCGCCACTCAGCAAGCATCGCCTGCACACTCTCGGACGGCAGGGCGAAGCCGAACAGCAGCTTCATCGTGAGGGCCGTGCAACGACGATCTGCCCCATTCCCTTGCTGAGTGCCCGGAACAGACTCCAGATACCGCCGTGCCATCGCCTCCCGTTCCTCGACAGGGAGGCCGATCTCCGAAATCAGATCAGCATGATCGTCACAGCCGATGGTCGCTGGCACTGATACCGACGTTTTCTTCGGTTTGCTTTCGGATCGCTCGCAGGGAAGCCAAGCCGGATCAAAGACGGGACATTCAGCAAGGAGTTCCCAAGTCCATGGCGCAACTTCCCGATACAACTCGCCAGTTCGTGGGTGGAGCGAGCCGGGAGCCATGATGTAGCCGCCGTCAGCACGCAGATCGATGTTGTACTGCTGACCATCGAACCACGTCTTCTGACGGTTGCCGATGTAGTCGCAGTGGGCCGGTCGCCGGTAGACTCGATGGACACCGCCGCTCCCGGTGATCTGCCGCATGGGAGTCTCGGGGCAGTTTTGGGCAACCAGTCGCTCTGCTTCTTCGTCATCGGTGTCCACCACCACGATGCCGGGATTCCTGCTCGACCACGGCGTTAAGCCGGTCAGCAGGGCAAAATTCAGATTGTCGGCTTTCCATACCGCTTGTCCGTCTTTACTCGGGAAGCTGCCCCGCATCCATTCTTTAAGTTCATCGGGCGTGACTCGCTGGGTCTGGTACGGCTTCCACTCGATGCAGGGAGGGTTCTTGCCGTTGACGGGGATCAGGTTGAATTCCATGCCGTACAGTCGGCAGAGGATTTCGGTTCTTTGGGATTTTGTCCTTTCATCAAGAAGATTTGGTTTCAGGTTACTTACATACATTAGGTTCCTTTTCGCCGACCGTCAGGCAGTCGGGGCGTTGCAAAAAATGGAATGAATTTGAGATGCCGCCAGCGACCCTTATCGCTGGCGGCGTTTTTGTTGGGGCGAGGCTTCAGCATGGTACGGCAGTTTGCATTACCAGTTCGCCAGCCTCATTGCGGATGAGTTTGCAGTGAACTGGCTCGTCGCCAGATGCTTCACGCTGAACTTCGGGAACGTATCCGTCACAGGCGAAAATGCCGTCCGAATACTCGTGTTCCCATGCGGGAGGTTCCGGCGCATCATCAAACACGCTCATCTCAAGAGCTTCGATCTCCTCAATGGAAGTGCCGTTGGGCACTTCGACAGTCAGCAATCGCCGGTGTTTCACAACCTCTTCACCCCACACTTCAATCACATATCGTTTCACGTTCATCGGTCTTTTCCCTTTCCGTAATGCGTGCGGAGGTGGCCCAGATCGTCGTTCCCAAAGTACAATCGCCTTCCGAGGCGAACCTTTGGTGACGGCACACGACCAGCCCGGATGTCTCGATGAAGCCCAAACACGTCCATTCCGATGAGACGTGCCGCTTCCGAGACATTGAACAGGTTCAAGACGTTTCGTCGCTCGTCTGCCGTGACGACCATGATTCCTCCACACGCAAGATGTTGCTGCCTTTATGTAGTAAGCTGGCCGCAAAATCTGATGCGTTTTTTTCGGCGAGCGTAGATACAGCGATGACCAGCCTCGACAAGATCAAAGACACCCTGTGGCTCTACACCACCCACCAGCAGCATCCATCGCAGGTGGACGAGGCCCACGCTGCGCTCAATGGCTTCGGCGATCAGATCATCAATGGTCTAATCTGGGCGCTACAGCAGGACGACATCGACCTGAAGTTGCTCGCCCTGCAACTGCTTCAGGAGCATTACGCCGATGCTGAGCGTGCGTTGCCTGCCGTGCGTGCCTTGATCTCCGACGACGAGGACCGGCTCGTTCGTGTGACGGCGATCAACACGGTGGGAATCATGCAGGACAACAGTGGCGACCTGATTTCCCTGCTCACGCCACGGCTCGTATCCGACGACGACTTCGAGCGGCTTTGTGCGGCGGCGAACTTGTGGCGTATCAGCCGCTCGGAGGATGCTTACGTCGTGCTGCGGCGAGAAGCGGCTCGGGATGGATCGCCGATGGCAGAGATGGCTCAAGGATATTTGGAAGAGGCCGAAGCATGACCTGCCGGTAATCTGAGTCCTTTCCCTTGGAGAAGCGAGGCGTCTCTCAGGGCCACTCGAACGGACCAAACTGATCTGGAATCCGCTTTTTCCGCTGCTTTCGTCTCGCTCCTTGACTCTGTAGTATAGTCCAGAGTGTAGAATCCTCCACAGGTTGGCTGTTGCGAGATCAAAGCCCATGAGTTCGATGAAAATTGGGGAAGTCGCCAAGCTCTCGGGGACCGGCATTGAAACGATCCGCTACTACGAGCGGCAGGGTTTGTTACTTGAACCAGAACGCAGGCCATCCGGCTACCGTCAGTTCGACGAAACGACGGTCGAACGACTGAGCTACATCCGGCAGGCCAAGGAACTCGGTTTCACTCTGGCGGAAATCCGTGAGCTACTGGAATTGTCATTTGCCCACTCCGACTGCTCTCACATTCATCAGCGAGCCGAGGACAAGATCAGGGACATCGAGAACAAGATTCGCAGCTTGCAACAAATGAAGCGTTCGCTCCGCAAGATTGAGGAGCATTGCAAGACCCACAACCTGCCTGCCGACTGCCCGCTCGTTCACACGAGCCAACGAAGAACGCCCAATTAGACTCACATTCACGAAGAGGATGACATGCGCCGGTTATGGATTGCCTTCACGTTCGTCATGGTGGTTTCGTTTCTTGTGCTGGGTTGGATCGGCACACGCATCTATCAGGAGATGCCGCCAATCCCTGCCCAAGTGGTGGTCAGCGACGGGACAGTGCTGATTGGTGAGGGAGACATTCTGGCAGGCCAGAACGTATGGCAGTCGATGGGAGGGATGGAAGTCGGCTCCATCTGGGGACACGGCAGCTATGTCGCTCCCGACTGGACGGCTGACTGGCTGCATCGGGAAGCGGTCTTCATTCTCGACCGCTGGTCAAACTCCGATTATGGCAGCGATTTCGACAGCCTAGACAACGAGAAACAGGCTCAACTTGTTGCTCGCCTGACCAAGCTGTTGCACACCAATACTTACGATCCATCTACCGGCACAGTCACCGTTGATCCCATTCGAGTCGAGGCGTTCGAGTCCAATCTTGCCCACTACACCGAAGTCTTCTCGAAAGGGAACGCTGACTATGCCATTCCTGCGGCGGCGGTCTCCGACCCGGATCGGCTCCGTAAGTTGTCGGCCTTCTTCTTTTGGACAGCGTGGGCTGCCTCGACTGACCGTCCCAATGACATCAGCACCTACACCAACAATTGGCCCCATGAACCCCTGATTGGCAACCGCCCCACTGGTGACACCATCGTCTGGACCGGCGTGAGCATCATCATGCTGCTGGCGGGTATCTCGGCGATGGCGTGGTGGTACGCCTCGAAACGAAACGAAGAAGAGGAGCCGACGCCCCCTGAGAGCGATCCACTGGCACTGTGGGAAGCCACTCCGTCGCAGAAAGCGACCATCAAATACTTCTGGGTCGTCTCGGCTCTGATCCTTGTGCAAATGCTGCTGGGAGTTGTCACGGCTCACTATGGCGTTGAGGGTGACGGTTTCTATGGCTTCCCGCTTTCCGACTGGCTCCCGTACAGCGTGAGCCGAACGTGGCACGTTCAGATGGGCCTGTTCTGGATCGCCACGGCTTGGCTGGCTGCCGGACTTTTTATCGGCCCACTTGTCAGCGGTGAAGAACCAAAGGGACAGACTCTGGGCGTGAATGTGCTGTTTGGTGCGTTATTGCTGGTGGTGGTTGGCTCACTCACGGGCGAATGGCTGAGCATCCAGAACAAGCTGACCGATACCGTTTCGTTCTACTTGGGGCATCAGGGATACGAATATGTCGATCTCGGGCGAGTCTGGCAGATCGCCCTGATGGTCGGACTGCTGCTCTGGCTGTTCCTGATGATCCGAGTGTTGCTTCCTGCTTTGCGAAAGACTGGTGAGGCGAAGCAACTGGTCGCTCTGTTGGCAGTGGCAACCGGAGCGATTGCGCTGTTCTACGGTGCGGGGCTGACATGGGGGCAGCACACGCACTTGTCGATGGTGGAATACTGGCGATGGTGGGTGGTTCACTTGTGGGTCGAAGGGTTCTTCGAAGTCTTCGCCACCACGGTCATTGCCTTTATCTTCATGCGTCTCAATCTGATCCGACCGGGCATCGCCGCAGCCGCAGCCTTATTGTCGGCTACGATCTTTCTTGCGGGCGGCATCATCGGCACCTGTCACCATCTGTACTTCTCTGGCACGCCGACCGTCGCACTGGTGTGGGGATCGGTCTTCAGTGCGTTGGAAGTCGTGCCGCTGGTTTTGGTGGGCTTCGATGCCACTGAAGACCTGCGGCGATCTCGCACTTCACCGTGGGTCCAGCGATACAAATGGCCCATCTATTTCTTCGTGTCGGTCGCCTTCTGGAACATGATCGGAGCGGGACTGTTCGGCTTCATGATTAACCCGCCAATTGCCCTGTACTACATGCAGGGACTCAACACGACGCCGCTTCACGGTCATGCCGCCTTGTTCGGTGTGTACGGGATGCTGGGAATCGGACTGATGCTCATTTGCCTGCGAGTATTGATCCCCGGCAAGGAATGGAAGGATGGACTTCTACGGTTCTCGTTCTGGTCGTTGAACGGAGGCTTGATGGCGATGTGCGTGTTGAGCCTGTTGCCGGTCGGCTTGCTGCAAACGCAGGCTTCCGTCGAACACAGCTATTGGTATGCCCGCAGCAGCGAGTTCATGCAGACTGACTTGATGCAGACCTTACGCTGGATGCGAGTTCCCGGTGATACCGTGTTCTTCCTTGGAGCCGTGGCCCTTGTCCTGTTTGTCGCAGGTCTGAAGACCGGGCACTCGTTCAAAAAGGTGGAAAACTCATGACCGAATGCTCTCTGGAAACGTCTGTCCCCGATTGGGTCATCGATCATCCCGAAACACTGGCTGTGTTTCAGGAGTTGGGAATTGATTGCTCCTGCGGCGGGAAATCGCTGGGCTTTGCATGTCGTGAGCAAGGTCTTTCCGAGAAGCATGTGCTAACGAAGCTCCACGAAGTCATCAATGGCGGATTTCATACCGCCAATCCATCATCACCACACTAGAACAGCAGAGGCACTCATGGCGATTCCCCATGCACAGCCGGGCGAAGTGATCGACGTGCGACCGCTGGCAGAACGACTGGCAGCATCCATCACCAAAACGCTCATCAAGACACAACACGTCGAAGTGATTCGCATGGTTCTCCCGGCAGGGAAGGTGTTGACACAGCACAAAGCTCCCGGCGAGATCATCGTGCAATGTCTGGAAGGCGACATCACGTTCACGACGATGGGAGAGCCGAAAAAACTGCGAGCGGGTGACATGCTTTATCTCGCAGCAGGAGAATCCCACGAGCTTGAAGCCGTCGAGGATTCTTCCTTTCTGCTGACGATTCTCTTCTACAACAGCAAGGCGACGACATGAAAGGACTACTTCGCATCGACTGGGATGTCATTGCGGGAATCGCAGCCGCCGTCATTGCCATCGTGCTGCATCTCCTCCACATCGTCGATGTCGAGGTTCTGTTCACGATTGTCCTTGTCCTGCTGGCACTTCTCTTGTTTCGGGATTTGCGGCGAGAACGCCATGACGAACATTTGGGCGAAGCCGTCCATCAGATCAAGGGTGATGTCAAAAGCATCGAATTGTCGCTTGAAACTCCCGCAGCGGTGCTGATTGGTCCTCGCTATCTGCGATCCGAAAGTCGCAGATTTGTGGAAACGGCTCGTGGCGAAATGGTGTGGTTTAATGTCTGCTTTTTGATGTTCAGACGGCAACAGGTCTTTGACCTGTTGCTGAAACCTGCCATCGAGAATCCCCTTGTGCGGTCAATTCAGTTCATTTCCGACGAGAGCGAAAAAGAACTGTGGGAACAAAACATGCTACCCAAGATCAGGGAGTGTGATGGTAGTGGAAAAGTCCTCGAACCACGCTGGCGAACCCTTCCGCAGACCGTTTCTTTCATCTTGGCTGAGACCGAACACAAAGGACAAACCGAAGCCCTGCTGAGTTTTTGGGGTGAGCCGTTTATGGCACGCACCATTGACAAACAGGTGCCACGATATGTGTTCTGGGTGCATGGTCACTCCGATCTCGTGGCGCAGTTAGTTGATCTGGAACGTCAACACCGTATTTAGGTCATACAAATGGCAGGTCAAGCAGACCAATTCATTCCAGATTTGGGAAAGAGAGACGACCTGTGGCGCAAAGCCTACAGAGAAAGCGCCTTGCCTGAAGTGAGCAAAGATTCATGAGTGGCGATGACCCCAGATTACAGATTTGGACTCGGTGGTTATGGAAGTGGGGGCGATGGCTGGCCGTCCTGCTCATCGCAGGGGGAATCGCCTATCAACTGCGATTCGCACCCGTGCCCGTCGAAAGCATCTCTCCTGTCCGCCAGACCATCGTTTCGGAGGTGATGGGAACAGGGACGTTGGAGGCCCGTGTTTCGACCACGATCAGCCCGAAGATCGCCGGGAGAATCAGTCAGGTCTTGGTCGATCAGGGTGACGTAGTTGAAGGGGAGCAGTTACTTGTGCAACTGGACGATGAAGAACTCCAGCAACAGGTGGAGATCGCTGCGGCAAACGTGGAAGCAGCGAATGCGGCACTTCAACGGCTGATGGCGGACAAGAAACGAGCAATCGCTGTCTTCGAACAGTCAAAACGACATCATGATCGAATGCAATCGCTCAAAGAGAAGAACGCCATAGCGCAAGATGACGTAGATCGAGCAGTCGAATCATTGGCGATTGCCACGTCGGATACAACCCGGGCCGAGGCCGCTATCAGTGAAGGCCAGAAAGGACTCCTCGCCGCCGAGAAGACACTGGAGTACCACCGGGCACGACTGGCCGACACAACCATCAAGGCACCGTTTGGCGGACTCATTGTGACTCGCCACCGTGAGACGGGAGATATCGCTGTTCCCGGTAGCGCCGTCCTGACCCTCATCTCGACCGAAGTGTTGTGGGTAAGTGCGTGGGTCGATGAGACGGTAATGTCCAAACTGGCTGTCAGTCAACCTGCTCGAATTGTGTTTCGTTCGCAACCGGACCAGAGCTATCCGGGGGTTGTTGTGCGGCTGGGTAAACAGGCTGACCGGGAGACTCGTGAGTTCATCGTGGATGTCGAAGTCTCCCAGCTTCCTGCGAATTGGGCAGTCGGACAGAGAGCCGAAGTCTTCATCGAGACAAACCAACAAGACAACGTGCTGACCGTTCCCCTGACGGTTTTGAGCCGTCAAGGGGCACAGGAAGGTGTTTTCGTTTTGGATCATGGAGTCGCTCGCTGGAAGCCGGTGACGCTCGGACTCCGAGGACGAGATACTGCTGAAGTGCGGGAGGGGATTTCCGAACAGGATGTGATTCTGCTGCCTGTGACTGGACCAACCATGCTGATCGAAGGACGGAGGGTTCAAGTCCCATGAACCTCGCCCTCAAGGACATTCGACACAATCTAGGACGCTTTGCATTGACCACCGTGGGAGTCGGTCTGCTCCTGATGATCGTCATGGGAATGGGGGGGATTTATCGAGGAGTGATTGAGGACGCCACGTTGCTTATCGACCGGGTGGGAGCCGATCTGTGGGTTGTCCAGCGCAGCACCCGAGGCCCGTTCGCAGAGATTTCTCGTGTGCCTCCGAATCTCGTTCACCGTGTCCAAGCGGTTCCCGGTGTGAGGACAGCCCGTGAGTTCGTCTACCATACAATCCAACGGGAACGAGCAGGGAAGCCGCTACGGATCGCCGTCATGGGGCTAAGCTGGCCAACCGACAAAGGAGACTGGCTGCCGCTTTCGGCAGGGCGTCACCTTTCCCAGAATCACTTTGAAATGATTGCTGACGAGACGTTACGTCTCCCGGTGGGAAGTGAAATCACACTCGGCAAGGAAACGTACAAAGTCGTCGGCACCACCAAGAATCTCATCAGTTCCAACGGAGACGGGATTGCCTTCGTCACGGTGCAGGACGCACAGGCCATTCAGTTTGACATTTCTGGCGAAGGAGTGCGTTTGGAACGTGAGGCACGGGAAGCAAGAGGAGAGTCATTTGAAGCAGCACTCACACAACCCGCACTGCTCGATAACGCAGGTAGGCCGACAGGAGAACTTCCGGCCATTGCCCGTCCGCAATTGAGCGCCGTGATGGTGACAGTTCACCCCGGCACCGAACTCGACGACGTGACCAACATCATCGCAGGCTGGAGTGATGTCTCGGTGTTTACACGGGACGGTCAGCGGGAACTGCTGCTGAAGGGATCGGTTGAGAAGATCAAGGCGCAGATTGGACTCTTCCGAGTCCTGCTGACGATCATCGCTGCCATTATTATGGCCCTGATTCTCTATACGCTGACCCTCGACAAGATTCACTCGATTGCCCTGCTCAAACTCATTGGAGCGCCCAATAGTGTCATTCTGGGACTCATCTTGCAGCAGGCGTTGATCTTGGGGGGAATGGGATTCGGCATTGCTTACTTGCTTGGCCAGCGAGTTTTCCCGATGTTTCCCCGCAGAGTCATCATCACCGAAGGCGATGTCGCACAACTGGGCATGATCGTGCTGCTCATATCGGTCGCTTCCAGTGTGCTGGGTATCTGGAAGGCGATGAAAGTGTCCCCCAATGAGGCGCTGTCATGACTCGTGCCGCCCAGTCAGAAACAACGGTGCAGCGGACCAGTTCTGATCCTCTCCTTGCCATTGAAACCGAGCGTCTGACGAAAGTGTATGGCAGCGGCAATACCGAAGTCATCGCCATGCAGGATGCGACGATGCGAGTTCGGCGTGGCGAAGTTGTGGCTCTCCTCGGTCCCAGCGGGTCAGGAAAATCGACGTTTCTGACAGCGGTGGGACTTATCAATCCACCCACCTCGGGACGGGTCCATATCGGCGGCCAATTGGTCCTTGACGGACCATTGGCCCGTACAAATCTGCGATCTTTTCGACGACGGCACATTGGCTTCGTTTTCCAGAAGTCGAATCTGATTCCGTTCCTGACTGCTGCGGAGAATGTGCGGATCGCAATGGAACTCAATGGCGAGACTCGCCGTGCTGCCACTCAACGCACTGTGGAACTGCTTGACTACCTTGGCGTGGCGGATCGGGCAAACAACCTGCCGTCGATGCTGTCTGGCGGTCAGCAACAGCGAGTTGCCGTCGCACGAGCGCTCGCCAATCAGCCCAGCGTCATTCTGGCTGATGAACCGACTGCCGCACTGGACAGTCATCGGGGGAGGCAGGTCATGGAACTGTTTGCCAAAGTCGCTCACGAACAACAGGCTGCCGTCATCGTCGTCACCCACGACCACCGTTCACTGGATGTGTTTGACACCCATTACGAAATGGAAGATGGGCGGCTCAGTTTGGCGACTCCAAAGAGTCATTGAGTGAGGCGTCTGATCCACAAAAGCGGTTGATCGGTGAGAACGAGTCATCGTAGCCATGTCTCACAGCTTCTCTTCCAGATACTCTTTCAAGGCCACTGCGCTGTTCCGCTCCTCATCGCTGGCGGCGAAGACGAACGTGACGTTTCCCTCCGTCGTGCGATGCTTGAGCAGTGTCAGCAGGTCGCCTTTCTCTCCCAGTTCCAACCAGTACCGTTTGCGGAACTCGTCCCATTTCTCCGGGTCGTGGCCGTACCACTTTCGCAGTTCGGTGCTGGGGGAAAGGTCTTTCAGCCAGAGATCGACCGCCGCCTTCTCCTTGCTCACGCCCCTCGGCCACAACCGCTCCACGAGGATGCGTAGTCCATCTTGTTTGGAAGGTTCATCGTAGGCACGCTTGAGGCGGATCATGCTTGGCTTCCTTCCAGCACCGCCTTCAAGGTTTGCAGATCGGCTTTGACCATCCCGGCGTCTTTGGCAAACTGCTCGTCCGACTTGCCGGGAAGTTGAAACAGCGTGAACATCACCTCGCTCCCGTCGCCGTTGGCGGCGACTCGCATGGGGTTCAGGATCGACTGGCCGTCAGGCAAAGTGACAACATGATCCAGAACTCCGAGTTCGTTGGGTGGAACGAACCGAATCCCCAGCCATCCCGTGGGCGTCTGCATCGGCCATTCGTCGCCGGTCTTCCTGACAGACAGGCAGAACGACCGCACCCACTGTGGCAAGTTCTCAGGGTTCGAGGCGAACTCGTAGACCGTTGCCGGTGGCTTGTTGATCGAGCAGGTGATCGTGCGGGAGTTCAGCATGGCTGGCCTCTAATGATGCGGCACCTTGATCTCGACGCCGTATCGGGGCGCAGCTTCGAGCAGTTTCTTGATGTCGGCCTGACTCGGTGGCGGTGCCGTGTCTGCGTCGTCGGCGAGCGGCTGCCCAACCTCGAAGAACATCTGCTCCAGTCCGGCTGGCGCAACGGAGATTAGCAGCCGAGCGGTCTTCTGGCTCTCATTCTTGAAGCAATGCAGGCTGCCCACGGGCATGTTGAGGAACGTGCCTTCCCCTGCGACGATGCGTTCTTCGCCGAGTTGGAACGTCATCTCGCCTTCAAGGACGAGAAACGACTCTTCTTCCCGGCTGTGGATGTGCGGAGGTGGACCACTGCCGGGAGGGACGATGGCCTCAAACGTGGCGTACTTGCCGTCCGTCTCTTCCCCGGTGGCGAGGAAGCGGTACAAGTCGCCGACGATGCCGATCCTTCGGCCTTCACTGGGTTTTCGGATGATCGCTGGGTGGTTCATGTCCAAGTCCGTCATTCCTTTCCAAGACTGTCGTAACAGTCCAGTAGCTTGCGACCGACATCAGGCGGAACGCCGAGAACTGCCAAGTCCTCGACGCCGGTGGAAATGGAGATCAGGGCCGCAAGGAGTTTCTTTTCGTCTTCTTCGGGCAGCAATTCGTTGCCGAGACATTGCTCGTGGTAGGCAATCCATGCGGCGGTGATACTGCACCAGATGGCGACTTCATCGGCGGGGTTCGCATCCCGCATGAAACTGATCTCGAATTGCTCCAGCGAGTTGCTGACGTAATTGCCGATCACGTCGTAGACCGCTCGAATCTGTTCGAGCATCTCAGGCGGGAGCGTTTCGTTGCGGATCGGCCCCGGACGCAGATTCTTGGGATCGATTGGTTCAGGATTACTCATGACTCGATCATACCTTTCTACCCTGCGCTACCAGTCGCTCACACGCCTCCAACATCGCCTTGAGCGGCTCAGGATCGGCCAAACGGTGATCCTGCCCGACTTCGATGAGCGTCTCGGGTGGCAGGCCGCTCTGGGCCACTAGCTCTTCGGAATCGCTCAAAGAGATCACGTCGTCTTTGCGTGAGTGCAGGATGGTTGCCTGCGGCCTGAGCTTCGTGGCCGTGCCCCAGTTTTTCCACGCTGGACAGAGAAGGACGAGCGGCGTGTCTCCGCTCTCGATGTTCATGGCGACTGCGCCGCCACGGGAAGAACCAACGATCACGTCCGGTTGGTGCTGGTCGTATTCGGCTTGAGCGGTGCGGACGGCGGCGTCGAAGTTGTCATCGTCGAGTGAGGGATTCAGGACGGAATGGCCGTGATACTTCAGGTAGGTCGGTTTGATGCCGCCCGAAATGCTGTGCCACCCGTGGAGGAAGAGGACTTTCATGTCTACAGCTTTGCTAATCCGACCAACAGTACAATATGAGCGGCAGTCATCTGGATCATGTGGTCAACGTGTTCCTTTCCCACCGAGTACATTGGGGCTGGCCCTCTACCGTGAGCATCACCCAACTTGTTTCGTATCGTCCCAGTTGCCTCAAAGATGGGCGCATAAAATGGAGGGAAGAGGCCGTTGTCACGACAAATGCCAACCAACTTCGAGCAGGTATCCTTATCGGGATTGAAGGGCCAATGAAAGTGTTGGCAAATCGTCTTCAAAACGCTCTCGAATGCGGAGCCGCAAGAAGTCACGGCGTCTGCATACTTCCCAGCACGATAATCTTCCAAAGCAGCGAGCATCTCGGCGTTGGCAGTTGAGAGCTTTGGATGGCCGAGTGCCATAAGACAAGGCTGCACGATCTCAGCGTGTGTGTACTGCTCACCTTTCTTGATGATCCGAGGATGCTCAATCCTGAACGATTTGCCGCTGCCGATGGTGCGTCCAAATAGTTTCGCTGGTTCGTCAGTTTCGATCTCACGCCAAGCAGTCAGTTCGTATCCGACCGCCTCTTCGTGCAGCACGGCATTGATGGCTTCCACTCCTTCCTGCCGCCCGCACCCGGAGCGTGTGCGGAAGCATAACTCGATGAAGTCGAGGGCCATCTCGTCTGAGCAGCAGAGAAAGTGATTCAGAAGAGGATCATTGTGAGCGCAGGCTGCATCATATACTGGTCGGTATAGCCCGCCGTACTGCTGGAGGATGTGATCCTGTACCTGCTGGAACATCTCGCCGAGATCAAATGAGTTCTGCCATCGCTCGGATAGTCCCTTGATCGTGTGAAGAACTCGCCACCGTACTTGCTCTGAGACATCGTACCGATAGGTGTCTGGATGTGGTGCTGATCTTCGAGAATACACATTGTTCACTTCGGTCACTCCATTTGACTCACTTCCTCTTTGCGTGCTTTTGCCACCATTCGAACTCTACCGAGTCTCGTCTGGGCACGAATTTGGCGTAGGTCTGAATGCTGTTGATGGTCTCGTGAATCTGTTTAGCATTCGCACCAACATGATCCGCCCACAACTTGACCAACTCGGGCGTATTCAGCACGACAACCGACAACTCGGCTGCTAGTTTCGCAGCCACTCTATCATCCGTGGCAAGAGTCCAAGAGCGGTTCTTCGCAATTGCGAGTGCTGCTGCCTCCCCGTCGTCGAGTCGAACAGCCAGTTGTACAAATAATGACGACTCTTCGCTTCCTTCGATGATGCAGTCCAACAATAGCCGCTGCTCCCTCGATGCGGAGAGATCGATAGGAGTCTTGATGAGTGCAGTGGGATCGTCTGAATCTGGCTGCAAGATGTAGAGTGCCTCATTCGCCACGATCTCGGGGACATGCAGCGTACCCGGAAAAGGAGTCTTCTTAGACTTCTTCCCCTTTTCCGAGGATGTGGGAAGTACGTCTCCCGCCGCCACCAGATTTATGAGGCAACACGCATCGACTACGATATCCGTCATCGCTCAGTTGGCTCCGTTTCCTACTGATCCCCGAGCAATGACTTCTCAAAGGGAAGTTCAAGCTGCTTGGCTTCGCCAGAATCTTCGACGACAGTACTCGCACGACACGCAGCGACAATCTCTCTCGCCGCCAACGGGTCGCACCGCAGGAACCGGCCCAGTTGTCCCTGACTGATCTTGCCCTGTTCAAAGGCTTGGACGGCAAGATACTTGTACCGTTCCGGGTATGGGTGGTTTGAGACTGGCTGTGAAGGCAATTCCAAGAGAGCCTGCGCCTGCCGTGGCGCAAGCCCGGATTCCCTGAGTGCTTGCCACGTCCCCTTCGGCATCAATGCCAGTTGCTCTAGTCGAAGCGCCATAGCCTCGACAGAAACAAAGTAAAAATGGCTTAATCGACAGAGATCGGCCACCTGAAAGTCGCCGGTCGTCGTGACAATTTCCTGAAATCGCTTGCGCACTGAACTCGTTGGCATTAGGAAGCAAAGTGCAAACTGCTCTGCAAATCGTTCGTTTGCAGGCTTCCTCCCCGGAAAGCTGAGGTAGTCGATTCCCGGCTGATAGCGGTCAACGATCAAATGGCCATACTCATGGACCATCGAAGCACGCCGCTTCTCGGCAGGGTGGTTTCGGTTGATGAGGATGCAGCAACCCAAATCCGGGGTGTATGCGTACATTCCGGCGATATTCGCTGGTAACTCCCAATAGAAGATGCGAAGTCCGACATCCCACTCCAAGAGGCTGCGAAGGTTGTTTACCGGCTGGTCTCCAAGCCCAAGTCGTTGTCGTTCTTTAACGGAGACTGACTCTGCCAACTGCGCCGGATCAATTCGCCCACTCAAGTCAACGACTGGCGGATAGTCGAATTGGAGTGGAGCATTCATCAGGCGCTCCAGTTCCCGATAGTCCTCGGCCAGTCGTTGCAATTCGTCGATCCCAGCGTAAAGAACGTTCTCGTCGCTGGACTTCATCTTCCCAGCCACCGCACGCAGATGGGGTTGCAATTCAATGACCGGCTCGCCGGGCCGAACCAATTCGTGGACCTTTCGACCGAGGAAGGAGGCGAGCTTGCGCACTTCGTCTGGACTGGTGGTGCGCTCCCCCTTTTCGATGGCGATATACGTCGGTCGGCTGACATCGAGAAAGTCGGCCACGTCTTGTTGAGTCACACCACGAGCCTTGCGTGCCTCGGCAATTCTCTGTCCGAGAGTGCGTGGGTCAATTGAATCAAGCTGAAGCACGGCTTGCTCCTTCAGGGGTGTTCCCACTAGCGGCGAGTAGTTTCGTCCATGAATAACCACGCTGCTCAGCCTGCTGAGTCACTTCGAGCCACTCCCTTCGGTATTCGGACAGAAGCCGAATGAAAGGGGCCGAGGACTCTCCATTTCTCAAGATTCCGGTCCCCATCAGATGCCTCAAGACCCTTTCTGGTAGTCGTCTGCCAGACTGCACCTCTTCCAATTCGGCAACTTGTATCAAGAATGCTTTGAGATAGGCGAGGCGTCCGTCCTTTAGTGGCCTCGGCTGTTCGCTTCCGGCAAAGATGTCGTACTTGTAAGTGTTGCCATCTTCGCCAATCCCTGCGGACAACATCGCCTGCCTGCGAAAGATGCAGGCTGGGCAGATGCCACACTGTTTTGATTTCTTGTCCCTGAGCGGATACGAAACACAAGACACAGTGGATTTGGCCAGTATGTGCAAACCAGCATCAGCCAAATTGCGAACCATTTGGCCTTTCGTATTTTCCCAAAAAGGAAGCGTGAAGGAGATATCCCTGCTGGCCACGGTACTCACGAGTAGCGACATTCGGCGAAGAAACTCAGGATGCGTACTGCGAGTCGTTCGAGAGCCAGTCATTCCACTGAGAAGTGGCAAATTGATGGCACCGACGCCCGATTCATACACCTCGACTTCGCTACCGCCAGATAAGTAGGCGGCGGCAGCGCCAGCCGACATGAACAGGAAGGCACGACTCCTTTGCGTTGGCTCTTCTTTCCATCGCTCCCTTGATCTCCAGAGAAGATGAGTTTTGAAGATCAGAGGAGTCAATTCAGTGTTGAACTGGTTGCGGAGGAGGCCGATTTGCTTCTCGACATTGTATTTTTGGCCGCCCTGATGCCAGACCGTCACGGGGATCGTCGGTCGCTCCGGGGATCGAAGAAGTTGAGTACCCAGTCCGGCTGCTGAATCGAGACCCGCACTGTAGAGGCATAGACGAGAATCGGGACAAGGTGGAAACAGGTTCTTCTGAATCTCACGGTGCTTTCGTCGGTCATCCTGCTTAAAGGAAATGTCCCACGAGTCATCCGTCAGGAACTCAAGGCAATCCACAAGAGAATCACGAATCTCATCCGTTTCCCAGAACATTGGTTCCAGAACACCAACGGTCAGCGTGATCTGGCGTGACCACTGACGTTCTTGATCTCGTTGGCGACGGCGAGTCGTTCTGTCTGCGACGTATACCGCCACTGCGATTCTAAGCAAATCAATCAGTGGCGAAGGCAGGTGGTCTGAGAAATAATCCTCGATCCGTTCAACGTCGAATCGAAAATGTTCCCCTGCCGAAAACGTTTGAGAATCGGCACCGCCATGCCTGCGAACAGTAAAATCGAAGGGAGTCATTTCTGCTTGTCTCCCAGCAGTGAAACCTGTAACAAGTCTTTGGTGGCAGCACTCTTCTCTTGTTTGCTTCGTGGCTTAACCGTGGGACTCCACTCAGGATTCTTGGCAAGGTTGTCCGCAAGCCTCTGAATGTCTGGCCTCACGATTCGTCTCACGTCTCGAAACATGGCTTGCACGTCAGGAATGCTTCCCCATTCTCGACCAACAACTCTATGAGTGATCTGATCGACGAATCGATCAACGACTCCATCGAAGTACGAAGTCAACAGTTGCGAGTCGGACTTGCCCACGGAAATCGCTGCGGTCTCCGCAAACAGGTTTGCGTATTCGTGGCTGCCGCATTTGCGGGCGAGCTTCTGAAGCACCTTTGGGTCATTGCGGTTTGCAAGTAGCTGCTCCAGCGAAACTCCCTTTTCGAGAAACTCCTTGAACGCCTTGCGGAGTGACTTCGGGAGCTTCAGTTCAACCTGCCGGGCAATCTCAGCGGGAGTCTTTCGCTTTTTGACAGCATCCAGAACGTGTCGCCAGCGTTGACCACCGGGGTCCGTCAAGTCCAACGATTCGTTTTCCGCCATGAGTTCACCTGCAATGGCCTGATTTCCCTGCGGTCAGCCCTCTAAGACATTATCGACACCACTCTGACAATGTCAACATTCAAAAGGTTCAGTGCGAAGAAAATGTAAACCGCATGTGTGCGGGCAATTCTTTCTGACGACTCGACAATCATAACGCAGTTTGGTAAGGTTTACCAATGTGTCCCCGCCGATCCAGTGGGCCGCACTCGTTTTTGGAGACCGTCTGTGGAGAACCTACGGGACTTCCTGCGAATCTCGGAAGCAGCCGAGTATCTCGGGGTCTCGCCGAACACGCTTCGTAACTGGGAAAACGCTGGCAAGATTGCCGCTCACCGGCATCCGGTGAACGGCTACCGGCTCTTCAAGCAGGAAGAACTGGACGCCTTGCTCAAGCAGTTGCAGGAGTCTCGGCCAGCACCCAAGAAGGGCTGATCGAACGGGAATTCGTGGATTGAGGGTCAGGGAACAATGGAACCGCCATTCTGGAACATCATCACGCCGTCCCAGTACGAATGGGAGCGCCGTGGATTGGACTTCATTCGGGCGGGTCTGCCTAATCACGACCCGTACCGGGCGTGGGCCAATTTCGAGTTCCAGACCGCTGACGGGGCCATCTACGAAGTCGATCTTCTCGTCCTGACGAAACAGGGTTTCTGGCTGGTCGAGATCAAAAGCTGGCCCGGAAAAGTCAGTGGCGATGTGGCGACATGGACCCGAACGCACGACGGCAAAACGATCACTGAAGACAACCCGGTTCTCCTCGCCAACCGCAAAGCCAAAGCACTCGTCTCGTTGCTCAAGTCCCAGCAGGCCACTCGCAACATCCGAGTGCCGTGGATGGAAGCGGTCGTCTTTCTGTCCGCAGACGATCTCCAGTGCGAACTGAACGGCCCGGCCCTGAATCGTGTTCTGCTTCAGGATCGCCAGCCGAAGGATTCGACTCCCGAACGCAAGGGGATTCTCGCAGCGCTGCTCAATCGTCAGGGGCCGGGGATCGAGCCGGACAGTCGCAGCCTGATCGACAGCAAGGTGGCGAAGGCCCTGTCTCGGGCGATGGAACAGGCAGGCATTCGTCCCTCGCAGAAGTCACGTCGAGTCGGCGACTACATTCTGGGCGACCTGTTGGCCGATGGTCCGGGCTACCAAGACCGACTTGCGAAGCACGCCTCGTTCGAGAACGTCTTCTGCCGGGTCCGCCAGTACACGGTAGCACAGGCTGATTCCGAGGAAGAACGTCAGCGACGGAAGCGAGCGGCGGCTCGTGAGTTCCAGATCATCCAGTCGCTCAACCATCCGAACATCCTGCCCGTGCTGGACTACAAGGAACACGAACTCGGCCCGGCCCTGCTGTTCCGTTACCTCGATCCCAATTCCGTTCGGTTCGATCACTACCTCGCCACGAATTGCCACAAACTGACCACCGAGCAACGGATTGACATGTTGCGACAAGTGGCCGATGCCATCCGCTACGCTCATCGCAAACGAGTGATCCACCGGGCACTCGGGCCGCAGAGCATTCTGGTCAATGACGCCGAATCGAAAACGCCTTCGCTTCAGGTCTACAACTGGCAGGTCGGCGTGCGTGACACCAGCACGACATCAGGCCGAGTCACCAACGTCGAGGACTTGGTAGAGGCGCAGTCGTTCGTCTACATGTCGCCCGAGGCTATCGCCGACCAACGAAAGGTGACAGAAGCCTCGGATGTGTTTTCGCTGGGAGCCATCGCCTATCACCTGTTCGCTTCCCGGCCACCGGCTGGCAGCCCGTCCGAGTTGGCAAAAATCCTGCGAGAGAAAAAGGGCCTCAGCCTGTCTGCTGTGGTTGATGGTGTTGGGCCGAAGCTGGAGGAGATGATCCAGTGGTGTACTCACCCCGATGTGAACACCCGAGTCGGTTCCGTCGAAGACTTCCTCGCCCTGCTGGATGATGTCGAAGACGAACTCACTGCTCCTGAAGAAACCTTTGTTCCCGATCCGCTTCAGGCCAAACGTGGCGACCGGCTCGAAGGGGGCTACGTCGTCGAGAAGGAACTCGGCCAAGGAGCCACAGCTAAAGCGCTGCTCGTCACGAAGGACGACCAGCAGTTCGTGTTGAAAGTTGCCCTCACTGAAGACGACAACACTCGTCTCCATGATGAAGCTGAAGCCCTCCGCACGATTCACAGCGAGTTCATCGTCGCCATCCATGACGAACTAGAAATGGCTGGCCGCACGGTGCTGGTGCTTCAGAAGGCTGGTGATGAGACGCTGGCCGCATTGCTGCGGAAGGAAGGCGTTCCCGGTCTGGAATTGCTAGGTCGCTACGGTGACGACCTGATGTCGGCGGTCGCCTCGCTGGAACGTCACGGCGTCACGCATCGAGACATCAAGCCGGACAACATTGGCATCCGCTCTCTCACCAAGCAGCGCAACCAACTGATCCTATTCGACTTCTCACTCACGGGTGCCCCACTCGACAACATCCGGGTTGGCACGCCGGGCTACATCGACCCCTTTCTTCCCAATCGCAAGCCGTTGCGATGGGACTTGTCAGCGGAACGCTACTCCGCTGCGGTCACGTTGTACGAGATGTCGGCAGGCTTCGGAGTCTTACCGTGTTGGGGCGATGGCAAGTCCGATCCGGCTGTCACCGATGCCGAACTCGTTGTCGATGCTGAAAAATTTGACGCCAGCGTGCGGGAAGGACTGGTCGAGTTCTTCCACACCGCTCTGCATCGTGATCCGAAGAAGCGGTTCGACAACGCCGAGGAGATGAAGTGGGCGTGGCAGCAGGTCTTCAAGGAAGCTGAGCAGCGCAAGGTCCGCACGCCCAGCGGTGAGGAAGTCGATCTCAGTGTCACTCTCGATCAGGTCGATCTCAAGACACCGATTGCCGCCCTTGGACTCAGCACTCGTGCCCGAAACGCACTGGAGCGAGCCAACATCCTCACAGTGCGTGATCTGTTGCTGACGCCGATCATCCAACTCCACACGATGCGTGGAGTCGGCAACCAGACTCGACGAGAGATCACCGAATTCGTCGCCGAGCTTCGGGATCGCTTCCCCGATGTTCGAGAAGAAGTTGGCACTCGCAAGGATGAGTCTGTCCACGACGAAGACGAACTCACGTCGCTGGAGTTGCTTGAGCAACGAGTCTTCGGCGCTCGTAACTCGAAAAAGGACTCTGAGTGGAGCATTCGTGCGGCACTGCTGAAACCAACCGTTTCAGAGGACTCATCGTCCGACTTGGATTGGCCCAGCCAGACTGATGTGGCCACAGCGCTCAAGACGACGCCCGTGAAGGTCAATCAGGTCTTGAGCGGCGACCGGAAACGGTGGGCAAAGGAATCGTCGCTCAACGGTCTGCGTGCCGATCTGTGCGAAGAGATTCTCCGACTCGGCGGCGTGATGACCGTTCCCGAAGTCACCGAGTTCGTGCTGCTGCGACGACCTGCTGTCGATACGCTCGACACCACGAAGCAGCAGCAGATGGCGTCCGCCATCGCTCGTGCCTTGGTCGAGACCGAATCGTCGCTGGCCGAACCTCGCTTTCAACTGCGGCGGATCAGCGGCAAGACGCTCATCGCCTGCACTCGTGATCTGGCGGTCTACGCCGAGAAGCTTGGTCAAGTGGCCGACGAATTGGCTCTGTCCGATCCGCTTTTGCCGCCGCTGCGAGTTTTCCAAGAACTATTCGATGTTCCTCAGCCTTCACTGCCGGAAGGTTGCCAGCCGTTCAACAACGAGCGGCTGCTGCGGCTGGCAGCGGCGATGAGCAGCACGGCGGCGGTGTCGGCCAAGCAGGAACTCTATCCCAAGGGAATGGCTGCCGAACGAGCGTTGCGGCTCGGCATCGGCGCACTCACTGGCTTGGGACTCGGCGACAACGAAGGCGGGTTCTCGATCACTCAGATTCGTGCCCGTGTCGAGAGCCGCTATCCCGAGGCCGAACGCTTGCCGGATCGCCCGGAACTCGATGCTCTGCTGGAGCGGGTCGGTCTCGACGTGCGCTGGAATCCCGAGACCACGACGTACCATCGCCGGGAAGTCTCGGTGATGTTCACGTCGGGTTCGTCGATGCCCCGTCGTCGCACCACGGCGACCAGCACTCGGCAGGTGGAAGTCACTCCCGACATAGCCGATGCCCGGCAGTTCGAGGAACGGCTTCAGCACGCCTACGACGAAGGAGGCTTCCTTGTTCTCACCGTGCGGCCCAGCCGGATGCGGGCCTGCGAAGCCAACCTGCTCAAGCGGTTCAACGACAACGGCTGCTCACTCGAACGGGTCTCGTTCGATGATCTCCTGTTCGACGGTCTGCGAGCCGAGGCTCAGGAACTCGATGTGGAATGGAAGGTTGTCGAACAGGCGGATGGAACCGACGAAGGAAGTCAGGATTGGAAGAACCTGCTGCATCTGGTGAGCATGGCCCAGCCCAAGATCGAAGAGAACCTCTTAGATCGTGAGGACCATTTGCTGCTGGTCCATCCGGGGCTGATCGCTCGCTACGACATGATGTCGCTGTTGGAAACCTTGCGGGATCGCACCGGCCACGATGCGGCCTGTCCGGGTGTCTGGGTGCTGGTGGCGACCGACGAACAGAACGACATGCCGTTCCTTGACGATGCGGAGATTCCGCTGATCTCGCCGGGACAACGAGCCAAGGTCTCCGAGCCATGGATCGACAACCTGCACCGGGGACGGTCTCCCAAGCTGGCCACGACGGAAACAACTGAGACGGGGGGGAAATTTTCTCCTTGACCATCAAACGACTGACAACATTGAAGAACAGAATCAGGGTTCAATCCTGAATCAGAGGATCAGAGCGAAAAAATGCTCGACATCAAGACGCTGTTGCCCGAACTGAAGAAGCTGGTCACGGACCTGTCCGAAGACCTGCTCGCTCGCAGTATGGCCAAGAACGATCCCTACAGCGCCAAGGTCGATACCGGCCTGCGGGAAGCGTATGCCCAGATCGAAAAGGGTGGCCGCACGGCGGATGCGTTTGAAGTCTGGCGGGAGGACTATCTCGATCAGGTCGCCGTGGCTTGGGTGCTGGGCTGTGTCTTCGTGCGGTTCATGGAAGACAACCATCTGATCGATGAGTGCTGGCTGGCTGGGGAAGGTGAACGGCGCAAGCTGGCCGAAGACACGCACGAGCTTTACTTCCGAGAGCATCCGCACGATTCCGACCGGGAATACTTCGAGCATGTGTTCCACGAAGTCGGCAAGATTCCGGCATGTCGTGATCTGTTCGCCGAAGGGAAGACGCCGCTGTGGGCCGTGGGACCGAGCGGTGACATGGCGATGAAGCTGCTGGCGTTCTGGCGAGAAGTGGTTCCCGAAACAGGTGAACTCCAGCGGTCGTTCGAAGTCGAAGACGGCGACACTCGTTTTCTGGGCGACCTGTATCAAGACCTGTCCGAGCGTGCCCGGAAGAAGTACGCCCTGCTGCAAACGCCGGTCTTCGTGGAAGAGTTCATTCTCGACCGCACGCTCAATCCGGCCATCGATGAGTTCGGCCTTGATGAAGTGCGGATGATCGACCCGACCTGCGGCTCAGGCCACTTCCTGCTCGGCAGCTTTGCCCGGCTGTTCGATCTGTGGATCAAGCGGGAAGACAACGAAGTCGTGGCAGCACAGAAAGCCCTTGATGGGGTCTGGGGGTGCGACATCAATCCGTTCGCTGTGGCGATTGCCCGGTTCCGGTTGATCGTCGCTGCGCTGCGAGCCTGTGGGATCAAGCGGTTGAAGGATGCCCCGGCGTGGAACATCCACTTGGCGACAGGGGATAGTCTGCTGTTCGGAAGCCGCTGGGATCGTGAGGGAAAGAAGAAATCCGAGCAGCAGTTCCTCGGGACGCCAGAAGAAAGCTGGGCACCAGAAATCTACGCCTGCGAAGACAAGGAAGCGATCTCGGAAGTGCTAGGGCAGCAGTATCACGCTGTTGTCGGCAATCCCCCATACATCACCGTCAAGGATCGAGTGTTGAATGGTGCGTATCGAGATCGATTTTCGACATGCAGTGGCAAATACTCGCTGTCTGCTCCATTCGCAGAGCGATTCTTCGATCTCGCACTCAATACAACATCCCAACAGACAGGGTACGTCGGGACGATTACGTCGAACTCATTCATGAAGAGGGAGTTTGGAAAAAAACTAATTGAAGACTTCTTTCCGACAGTTGACCTGACACATGTGATCGATACTGCTGGAGCATTCATTCCGGGCCACGGAACTCCGACAGTTGTTCTGTTTGGGCGACATCGCCCGCCGCAGGACAACAACGTTAGGGCTGCACTGGGCATCCAAGGCGAACCCTGCACGCCGGATGATCCAAGCCAAGGTGAAGTGTGGCAGTCCATTTTGCGTCAGATTGACAGCAGTTCTTCTGAGGATGCGTTCCTCTCGGTCTCGGATATGCCTCGCAGCATCTTCAGCCAACACCCTTGGAGCATGGGGGGCGGCGGAGCATCCGAGCTAAAGGAACAGATTGACAGCGCATCATCACTTCGATTGGAGGCACTTGCTGATTCAGTCGGATTTGCCAGCTTTCCCGGCCTTGACGATGCTTTCATTCTGGATCGTGATGGTCTGGCACGAAAAGGAATTGGGGCCGAACTGGTCAGGCCATTCGTTTATGGAGAGACCATTCGAGATTGGGAAGTGGATTGCGATTTAGCTGCGTTGGTTCCCTATGACGAAGCAAATGCTCCTCTTCCGCTCGAACCGCTTTCGCACTGGGCCAAGCACCTCTGGTCGTTGAGAACGAGCCTAGAAAACGTTGTGTCATTTGGCGGAAAGACAAGAAAGCAGTCCGGGGACGTATGGTGGGAGTGGTATCGCTGGGTTGCATCTAAGTATTCGACTCCTTTGAGTCTCACCTTCGCCGAAGTCGCATCACACAATCATTTCGTTCTTGATCGAGGAGGCAGAGTTTTCAATCAAACTGCGCCTGTTGTGAAGTTGCGCAGCGAGTACGGTGAACAAGACTATTTGGCACTGCTTGCCTATTTGAATAGCTCCACTTGCTGCTTCTACATGAAACAAGTGTCGCACCAGAAGCAAATGACGGGCGGTGATGGAGTGCGAATTCAATCCCGTGCAAAAGTTCCGTACCAGTTCTCTGGAACACGGGTTCAGCAGTTGCCTCTGCCTGACTGTTTCGGCGAACACGACCCAAAAGAACGATTGAGCGCATTGGCGGCTGCAATCGAGCGCTGTTCAGTTGATTTGGGAGATAAAAGTGCGGCACGAGCAATCGACGAAGGCGTAAATGATGGTGCCGATGCCATCATTGAGATTTTCCGGCGATTTGAGGCAGAGTCATCGTATGTCCGCTCCCAAATGGTGTTTCTTCAAGAAGAAATCGACTTCACGGTCTACAAGATGTGGGGGTTGGTTGGTGACGACCTTCTGTGCAATGAATGGCAGGACATGGTGGCAACCGTGTCGGCTGGAATGCGGCCGTTCGAAATCATTCAACAGTCGAACGTCGATGGATTCGAAGTGCCACAGATCGTCCCAGAGGATTGGCCAGTTGAGTTAAGGAAGCTCTGGGCACACCGAATGGAGAGCGTCTCAGCTTCCAAAGAACTTTCGATAATTGAGGATGACCATTACAAGAGACGTTGGATTGGTCGGCAAGGGTTATTCAATCATGCGGCAAGGCAAGATCAGCTTGCGAACGAATGCAGAGCATGGTTGTTGCGGCGTTTGGAGTCGGAGCGATATTGGCCACGAGGAACGCAATCGAGCGTAAGCTTGCAGTCGGCATCTCAGATCGCAGGAATCGCCAGCGGTGATTCCGAGTTCATGGAGGTTGCTGCTGTGATGAAGGGACGCCGAGATTTCGATGTTGATGGGTTGGTGGCTGACCTTGTTGAAAGCTCTTCGGTTCCCGCATTGACCTGCCTTCTATATCGACCAAGTGGTCTTCGGAAGAGAATGCTTTGGGAGAAGGTATGGGAAGAACAAAGACACTCAGACCGAGATGGGGACGAGCAAGAAATCAAGTCGCCTCCCACATACTCTTCGGCTGACTTTCTGAAACCAGATTACTGGCGACTCCGAGGCAAGCTCGACGTGCCCAAGGAACGCTGGATCAGTTTCCCTCACTGCGAGACTGAGAGCGATCCATCACTCGTCGTCGGCTGGGCTGGCTGGAACCATCTGCAACAGGCCACGGCCCTGATCGCCTACTACGACGCCCGCAAGCGGGAAGGTTGGGACGCCAAGCGGCTGACACCGCTGCTGGCCGGTCTAGATCAACTGCTCCCATGGATTCACCAGTGGCATCCCGAAATCGATCCCGAGTTCGGCGAAACCGCAGGCCAGTCCTTTGAGACCATGCTCAAAGCCGACGCCCACGAACTCGGCCTGACGCTCGAAGACATCCGAGCGTGGGAGCCGCCCAAGAAGACAACGCCCCGTCGCAAGAGGAAGACGAACTAATGGACAAACTCATTGCCGACATCCTCGATCTGCCGGAACGGGTGCGCAAGGGCGATTTCGTCCTGAACCTGTCCAAAGGCGTCACTGAGCCGGAAAAGACGCTCGAACAGTACGTCGTCACGCCGCAGCTTGTGGCCTGCTTCGATGACGCACTCGGGTTCATCCGCAGCGCTGTGGAAGCCTCCAACAGCAAGGCGTGCTACCTGCACGGGAGCTTCGGCTCTGGTAAGTCGCACTTCATGGCCGTGCTGCACCTGCTGCTCCAGCACAATTCCGCCGTGCGGTCGATCCCCGAACTGGCCAAGGTGTGCGACAACAACCAGTGGGTTGAGAACAAGAAGTTCCTGCTCGTGCCGTATCACATGATCGGTGCCCGCAGCATGGAGTCGGCGATCCTCGGCGGCTATGTCGATTACGTTCAGGAGCATCACGCCGGTTGCCCCCTCCCCGGTGTCTATCTGGCCGACGAAATCTTCGAGAACGCCAAGCAGCTTCGAGATCGACTCGGCGATGAGAAGTTCTTCGAGGACTTGAACAAAGGGGGCAGCGGAGGCGGTGGCGGCTGGGGCAAGCTGGAAGGCTGGAACGCCGCCCGATTCGAAGCGGCGCTCGAAGCACCACCCAAGAGCAAGGAACGGAGCCAACTGGTCGGCAAGCTGGTGGAGAACATCTTCACGGCCTTCCGTGGGATTGCTCAGGGGAAAGACGAAGCCTACGTCGATCTGGACGAGGGCTTGGCGATCATCAGCGAACACGCAAAGACACTTGGCTACGACGGCCTGATCCTGTTCCTCGACGAACTGATCCTTTGGCTGGCCACGCACTCGGGCGATCTGAACTTCGTTCAAATGGAAGGAAACAAGCTGGCCAAGCTGGTCGAGTCCCGCAAGGCCGAACGTCCGGTGCCAATCGTCAGCTTCGTAGCTCGTCAGCGAGACCTGCGTGATCTGATCGGGGATAACGTCGCTGGCGTGCAGCAGTTGAACTTCTCCGATGTGCTGTCGCACTGGGAAGGTCGCTTCCACACGATCACACTCGAAGACCGCAACCTGCCGGTGATTGCCCAGAAGCGTGTCTTGAAGCCGAAGAACGATGCGTGCCGGGCCGAGCTTGAACAGGCATTCGAACAGACGGCAAAAGTGCGGCAGGAGATCATGGAAGTCCTGCTGACTCGGGAAGCCGACCGAGCGATGTTCAAGCAGGTCTACCCGTTCAGTCCGGCATTGATCCAAGCACTGGTGGCCGTGTCGAGTGCGCTCCAGCGGGAACGGACGGCGCTGAAGATCATGCTGCAACTGCTGGTCAACCGGCGTGAGACGTTGCGGCTGGGCGATGTGATTCCGCTCGGCGATCTGTGGGACGTGGTGGCTCACGGCGACGAAGCGTTTACCGACGTGATGCGGGTCCGCTTCGAGAACGCCAAGAAGCTGTACCAGAACCGGCTGCGCCCCATGCTGGAGCAGCAACACGAGATCGACTACGAGGTGGACAAGCAGCGAGCCAAGGACAACGAAGAGATCGAAGGCCGACTGGCTCGCTTCGAGAACGACGACCGGCTCATCAAGAGCCTGCTGCTGTCGTCGCTCGTGCAGGGCGTGGACACGCTCAAGAACATGACCTGCACCCGGCTGGCCGCACTCAACCACGGCACGATCCGGTCTCGCATACCGGGCCGGGAACATCAGGTGGTCGCCCAGAAGCTCCGCACATGGGCAGGCATCTGTGGTGAACTGCGTGTCGAAGGTGATCCAGCCAATCCCACGGTGTCGCTGGAACTGGAAGGGGTCGATACCGAAGGTCTGATCGAAGCGGCCCGAGTGTTCGACAACCCCGGCAACCGGCAGTCACGCATCCGGGGAATGTTGTTCCAGTCGCTCGGCATTCCCGATCAGGACGAAATGTTCATTGGCTACAACTTCCTGTGGCGAGGCAGCCGCCGCTCGTGCGATGTGCTGTTCACGAACGTCCGGGCACTGCCCGATGAATCACTGCGCTCACAGGACGAATGGAAGCTAATCCTCGACTTCCCGTTCGACTCCGAAGGGCACACGCCCATCGAGGACTTGGACCGGCTGAACAAGTTCCGTGACAAGAACGAGGCCCATCGCACGATTGTCTGGCTGCCGTCGTTCTTCTCGACTCGGACGCAGGCCGAACTGGGCAAGCTGGTCATCATCGATCACCTGCTGCGAGGGAGTAACCTCGACCAGTACGCCAAGCACTTGTCGCTTCAGGACCGGGAGACAGCCCGGCTGCTGCTCAAGAACCAGCAGAGTGCGCTTCAATCCCGACTGACACAGGTGGTTGAAGCGGCGTATGCGATTCGTAGCGAACCGACGCCGGGATCGCTCGACAGCGCTTACGACATGTCGGACTCGCACTTCCAGTCGTTGTTCCCTTCGCTGCTATTGCAGCGGCCCGTGGGGGCGACTCTCGGCGAAGCGATGGAGCATCTGCTCGATCAGGCGTTGTCGCACCAGTATCCGAAGCATCCGAAATTCGGGCAGGAGATCAAGCATGGCAAGGACTTGAAGCAGGTGCTTGAAGTCTGCCAAGAAGCGGCCCGTTCTCAGGATGGCCGGGTGTTCGTTGAAGACAAGGCGGTGCGACTCAAGCTCCGCAACATCTGCAACCCGCTCGATCTGGGGCAGATGTCCGAAACGCACTTCGTGCTGGGGGCGTTCTGGAAGAATCACTTCAACCGGATGCTGTCGCAGTCGGATCAGACCCATCCCACAGTGGCCGATCTGAAACGCTGGATGGAACAGCCGGATGAACGAGGTTTGCCTCGGGAGATCGAACATCTGCTGGTGCTGGTCTATGCCGACCAGACCAATCGTTCGTTCGTGCGCTACGGCGGCAACTACGTCCCTTCGCTGGACGAGATGCCAAACGATCTGGAGCTTGTCGAGCAGCAGCTTCCTGATGTGAAGGACTGGGAGACCGCCGTGCAGCGGGTCTCCGAAATCTTCGGCCATGCGATCTCTCGATTGCTCAACGCCGGAAACCTGACGACGCTGGCCTCGAAGGTCAAGGAGAGCGTGACGAGCCTGAAGGCCGACTGCGAAAGCCTGCCGGATCGCCTGCAACTGATTCTGAAGAACTTGAGCGTGGCGGACGGCGACATCGAGAAGGCCGACCGGGTGAAGACGGCCAAGGCTGTCCGTAAGCTGCTGAGTGACTGCGAAGGCAAGGAAGCGACGGCGCTTGTGGGCGTGATCGCCTCGGCCAAGATGGACACCTCGGGCACGGCCATGGGGCGCAGCTTCAAGTCGGCAACTTCGATCTTGGATTGCCTGCGGAACACCAAATGGGACTTGTTCAACGGCGTGTCGCATCTGGGTGACGAACGGAAGACGCAGGCCGACCTGTTGATTCAGGATGTGCGGTCGGCGTTGTGTACTGACGAGTTGGCTCTGGCCGGTGGTCTGGCCTCCGAACTGTCGGAGGCCGAGAGTCGAGCGATCAAGCTGCTGACGCCGCCCAAGCCGAAGCCCGATGATCCAACGCCCCCACCGCCGCCGCCACCGAAGAAGGGCTGGAAGCAGGTTGGCACCGGCAGCCGGTCTCGGTTGAATCATGAGGAGTCTCTGACTGAGGCGCAAGAACTGGTCCAAAAGTTGGAACAGAACTCGAAGCTCCGACTCACGATCCACTGGACCTTGGAGGAGGAGTCTGAATGAGCGTCGGCATGTTGAGTCCTCAGCAGGTTCGTTCCCTCGTGGAAGACAAGTGGCAGCGAGACATCGATGCTCTGGCTGTCGGCCTGCACGTTGCTCCCTCATTGATCGGGCCGAACGAAGTTGATTTCGAGTTCGGCAAGGCCAAGGTGGTACGGGCTGACACCGTGTTCGAAGTGCGTGAAGCCCTGCTGTCCGCTGAGAAAGAGAAACGCCGCCTTGTCCTGCTGACCGGACTCCAGCAGAACGATCTGGGCCATGATGTCGTGGGCCGCTTGGCTCGCAGTCGGCTGTTCGCCGTCGATCACTGGGCCAGCTTGTGTTCGCTGTTCAAGGCCAAGGAACTGGATCGTGCGATCCTTGACCCCGCCATCGCCCAAGCGTTGATGGAGTACGCACCACCCGACGGCTATCCCCCAGTCTCAGCAGGTTTGCTGGATGCCGGAACCGTCTGGCGAGCGATCTGCCGTCATGTCTTCGACATGGGAGAACGGGAACCCGATCTGGTGTCGCTGCTGCTGTGGGCGTCTTCGGACAAAGGAACGAAGCGTTACCAGAAGGCTGGTGACGATGTATGCGCCAGCCTGCGGCGTCGGTTGATCCACAACCTCGGCGATGCTGCCGACTCGATTTTGCGGTTCCTTGAAAGTAATGCGGGACCGGACGCACTGGCATTGGCCGTGGCCTGTCAGGTGGTCTTCGGTTCGGGCGATGACTCGACGCTCGATGCCGCTGCTGCTCGCATGGAGCAATACCACGGAAACAAGCCGCTGCCCAAGGCCATTGGTCGGACGTTGGGGAAAGTGGCCGTTGATGCGATTGCCGATCTGGACCGGCATGACGATCCCCGCATCGCTCAGCAACACTTGCAGCGGGCCGACGAGTTGCTGAAGCAGTTCATCTGCGAGGAGAACGCCTACCGCAATACGCTCACTCGCCTCTCGTTCGAGCAACGGCTGGGACGACTGGGCCACGCCATCCAAGCAGCCGTGAAGAAGACCACGGACGAGACCATCACCGCCTGTGAGTCTCGCTTGGAAGACATTGCCGAACATCGCTTCGCCAAGCTGGGTCGAAACAAGGATCAGGTCTCTAAGGCTGAGATGGCCGTGCGGTTGATCCGCTGGCTGAAGACGCCGGACTCAGTGCCCACCTCGTTTGCAGACCGAGCCAGCCACCATGTTCGAGAGATGTCATTCGTCGATTGGGCACGGGAACCGCTGTGCCGTGGCGAAGACGTGGCGGACTTGTCGTCGGCCTACCAACTTCTCGACCAGACCGTGCTTCAACGTCGGGAAGAGATCAGTCACACCTTCGCCAAGTCGTTGGCTGACTGGTCGTCGGTCGGTTCCAAGGATGCTGGCGTACTCGGCGTCGAGGACGTGCTGAACAAAGTGGTCAGCAAGGTCGTCGAAGCTGGCAACAAAGTGTTGCTGGTGGTTCTGGACGGCATGAGTTGGGCGATCTGCCACGAACTGCTGGAAGACATCCGGCAGGATCACTGGTTCGAATCGACGCTGGACGAGTCCAACGTGCTGCCAGCGCCCGTCATCGCCACGATCCCCAGCGTGACCAACTATTCACGGGCGAGTCTGCTGTCCGGGGCGCTCGCCAAGGGGGACCAGAACCTCGAACGGAAGAACTTCGAAGCGAACAAGGCTCTCGTGGAGGTTTGTGAGAAGAAGTATCCCCCGATTCTGTTCCACAAACAGCAGTTGACCGAAGGCAACCGGGGAGCGATCTCTGCCGAGCTTTCAGCAAAGCTCACATCGCCTCAGCACAAGGTGGTGGGCGTCGTCATCAATGCCATCGATGATCGACTGAGCAATGCCCAGCAGGTCATCGAACATTGGTCGATCAGCCGAATCAGTCCGCTGCGTGCATTGCTGCGATTGGCTCGTGACTCAGGAAGAGTTGTGATCCTTGCCAGCGACCATGGCCATGTCTGGCATCGCCCGGATGGAATGTACCGTTCCTATGAGGAAAGCAGCCGGTGGCGCAGCAATGACGGCAAGTGCGGTGAGGACGAGATCGTCCTGACCGGCAGTCGAGTCATCGCCGGGGACAAATCAGTGATCGTCCCGTGGACCGAGAAGGTCTATTACGGTCGCCAGCAGAACGGCTATCACGGCGGAGCAACACCGCAGGAAATGGTCTGTCCGATCATCCTTTTGACCGACAAGACCAGTGCCTATTCCGGCCTTTATCGGTGTGAGTATCCCAAGCCTGACTGGTGGTCGGCGGCTCCAGTCGCCTCCCCCGAAGTCGAAGAGCCGCAGGTCACGATCACGGTTCCCGCCAAGGTTCGTCCGCCGACACTGTTCGACATGGAGTCGGACGAGAAGCCCGTCGCCAAGCCCACGAAGGGTGAGAAGAAGGGAACGAAGGCGGGTGCCGATTGGATCGCTGCACTCTTCAAGTCGCAGGCGTACAAGGACCAGAAGACGATGATCCGTCGTCATCCGGTCGAAGACGATGTGTTGCAGTTGTGCCTGTCGGCCCTCGATTCCAGCGGTGGCATCATGACCCCTGCGGCCTTCGCCAAAGCAGCCGATGTCCCGATGGCCCGGCTCGACGGTCTGGTCGTCAAGATGCAGCGAGTGCTGAACGTCGATGGATACGAGATTCTGATGCTGGATCGCACGGAGAACCGTGTGGAACTAAACGTCGCCAAGTTGAAACGCCAGTTTGATCTGGACTAAGCGAACCATGGAAATCAGCCCCGAACGACGCCGAGAAATCATCGCTGCCTTGCGGAAAGGCACGGTGCCCCAGCGTGGACTCGATTTCCTCGCTGTCGGCTTGCAACGTTTTGAGAACGTGATCTCCGAAGAACTCGATGACGTGGCTCAGGGGAGTGCGATCTTCAAGGCCGTGCGAGGCGAGTACGGCTGCGGCAAGACGTTCTTCGCTCGTTGGGTGCAGGAATATGCCAAGAAGAAGGGCTTTGCGACTGCTGAAGTCCAAATCTCCGAGACGGAAACTCCGCTGCATCGACTGGAGACCGTCTACCGCCGAGCCATGGAACAGCTTTCGACGCCTGACTGTTTCCTTGGAGCGTTTCGGTCGGTGATCGACGGTTGGTTCTACGGACTCGAAGAAGATGTTCTGGCCGAGGGCACTATCGATCCCCAAGACCAGAAGGCATTGGCAAATCGGGCCGACGAACTCTTGGAACAGCGCCTCGGCGAGATCACTCGTGCGACTCCCCAGTTTGCATCAGCCTTGCGAGCGTATCGAACGTCACAACGGGCAGGAGATCATGCGACAGCGGAGGGTCTGGCGGGATGGCTGGCCGGACAACCGCACATTGCCGCTGCGATCAAGCGAGAAGCCGGGATCAAAGGCGACGTGGATCACTTTGCCGCTCTCAGCTTCCTGCGAGGACTGCTGCTCATCCTGAAGGACTCCGGTTACTCGGGGCTGGTGTTGGTGCTGGACGAAATCGAGACCATTCAGCGAGTCCGCTCTGACGTGCGTGAAAAGGGACTTAACGCCCTGCGGCAGTTGCTCGACGACATTGATGGTGGCCGATTCCCCGGCTTGTACTTGGCCATCACGGGGACACCGGCTTTCTACGACGGGCCACAGGGGATTCAACGGCTGGAGCCTCTTGCTCAACGGTTGCATGTGGATTTCCAGACTAACGCTCGCTTCGACAACCCCCGTGCTGTGCAATTGCGGCTGACCACGTTCGATCACGACCGGCTGGTGGAAGTCGGAACAAAGGTGCGTGACCTGTTCGCTGCCGACTGCAAGGCTCCGAGCCGAGTGCGATCACTGGCGGGAAATGACTACATCGACTCACTGGCACGGTCGCTGGCCGGGAAGCTGGGAGGCAAGGTCGGCATCGCCCCTCGGCTGTTCCTGAAGAAGCTCGTGGCTGACGTGCTGGACCGGATCGACCAGTACGACGACTTCGATCCTCGACAGCACTACCAGTTGACCGTGACCAGCAATGAGATGACGAACGTGGAACGAGAAGCACAGGCCCAAAACGTGGACGACATCGAGTTAGACGTGTGAATGCCTTCGACCGACTACATCCTGCACTCCAACATCACATCGTCAATTCTCTCGGCTGGAGAGAGTTGCGAGAAGTGCAGTCGTTGTCCATCGACGCATTCCTGACCGGGGCCAATCTCGTCATTCTTGCGCCCACTGCTGGTGGGAAAACCGAGTCAGCGTTCTTTCCCGTGATCTCCCAGATGCTCGAAGAGTCGTGGTCGGGCATCTCAATTCTCTACGTCAGTCCAATCAAGGCGTTGCTCAACAATCAGGAGCAGCGTCTCGACAAGTATCTGCGACTCGTTGGACGGGAGGCGGCACTGTGGCACGGTGACACGCCGCAGGGCGAACGACGGCGGATCATTGCTGAACAACCGGATTGCCTACTGACCACTCCAGAGTCGCTGGAGGTTCTGCTTGTCTCGCAGAAAGTCGATCATCACCAGTTCTTCAGCAACGTGCGGGTCGTTGTCATCGACGAGCTTCACGCCTTCGCTGGTGACGACCGTGGTTGGCATCTGCTGTCAGTCTTTGCCCGAATCGGCAAGATCGCAGGCCGAGACATTCAGCGGATCGGTCTCTCGGCCACAGTCGGCAATCCGACAGAGATGCTGGGCTGGCTGTCATCGGGTTCCGAGCGTCCCCAGCAGGTCGTTTGGCCGAGGGGGAGCGACTCGAAGACACCCGACGTTCAACTGGACTATGTGGGATCGTTGGCGAATGCCGCCAAGGTCATCAGCCTGCTGAACCAAGGCGAGAAGCGATTGGTATTCTGCGACAGTCGCTCCCGAGTCGAGCAGTTAGCCGTGTCGTTACGACAATACGGCGTGGACACATTCGTCTCTCACAGTTCACTCGGACTGGATGAACGTCGTCAGGCCGAAGAAGCGTTTGCCCAGCGGCAGAACTGTGTGATCGTGGCCACCAGTTCGCTCGAACTCGGGTTGGACGTAGGCGATCTCGACCGGGTGATCCAGATAGATGCACCCGGTACGGTGTCATCCTTCCTGCAACGGATGGGGCGCACTGGCCGACGTTCTCACACCACCCGCAACTGCCTCTTTCTGGCGACCAATGACGAAGGACTGCTGAGGGGAGCGGCGCTGACCGAACTGTGGCAGCGGGGCTACGTCGAGCCGGTTCAAGCTCCTCCTTGTCCGTACCACATTCTCGCTCAACAGTTGATGGCGTTGATCCTTCAGGAACGAGGAGTCGGTAAGTCCCAGTGGTTTTCGTGGATTGAGCGAGTTCCCGGCTTCGCCCAGATGCCGCCAGAGCGTGTCGCCGAACTCGTGGAGTTCATGATCGGCAAGGGCATTCTCTGGAGCGACAACGGCATCTTGGCATTCGCCCCCGAGGGAGAAAACACCTTCGGGCGTCAGAATTTCATGGACATCCTGTCGGTCTTCACCTCGCCGCCGCTGTTCACGGTGATGTCCGGGCAGAAGGAACTTGGCAACGTCCATGAATCGACGTTCTACAAGCGAGAGGAAGGCCCGGCGATCTTGGTGCTGGCCGGTCGAAGCTGGAAGACAAAACATTTGGACTGGAAACGCCGGATCGCTCACGTTGAACCGACCGACGAAAAGGGACGATCACGGTGGCTCGGTGAAGGCCAGATGCTCAGCCACGCCATCTGCCAGAGCATCCGCCGTATCCTCGCCTCTGATGCAGATGAACCAGCTTGGTCTCGCCGGGCCGTGCAGCAGTTCACCGAACTGCGTGACGAACACCCGTGGGTGTCTGCGGATGCCACGAGCCTTGTGCAGATGTCCAACGGTCAAGTCCGCTGGTGGACGTTCGCAGGAGGCGTGGCGAACACGTTGCTCGCTGATGCACTGAAACCACACTGTGACGTGAAAAGCGACAACCTCTCGCTGAGCTTCCCCACGGCATCATCACTGGACACGGTTGTCGAATTCATCAATGGCATCCAGCCCGAGACAATCAGGCCGATCCCGAACATCGACGCCATGGAGAATCTCAAGTTCTCTGAATGCCTCTCCCCCGAGATCGCCGCCGAAGTGTTCGTGTCTCGGTTTGATGATCGAGTGGGGGTGGCACAAGTGCTAGAGGAACGAAAGAGAATCGTTGCCCATAACTGACAGGAATGAACGGGGAGACATTTTGATGGATGGAACACCTGGATCGGAAGACGCTGCCAACGCACTACCGCCAATGCGAGCATTGGCAACGTTTACGAGTGGTCAATGGGCAGACATCTTCGCTCAGAGCGCCGAAGACACTGCAAAGGGCTGCAAGGACTCGCTCCACTCAAACCTTGTTGAGTTTCTGCGCAGCGAGCATCTCGTCGTCTTGACGGGGCTTGGCACGTCCCTGTGCGTCATCGATAGGGCCGGAAACAAGCCTGCACCAACGATGTCTGATCTTTGGAATGCTGTCCGTGCTGCGGTTGGAATAGAATCCTTCGAGGCAATTCTCAAAGCAGTACGCCACCCAGATGGTGACCACAACATTGAATTGCTTTTGTCTCGTTGCCAAACAGCCGAAGCCTTCGAGCCATCGCAACTGATTCGAGACTTCATCAGAGTGGCAGAGAAAACGATTGCCCATCGCTGTCGCTTCATCAGTGATAACCTCGACCTTCCTCAGCATGAGTCGTTTCTTCGTAGAATCGCACGCCGTCCTACAACTGCGCCACGCACACGCATTTTCACAACGAACTACGATTTGTGTTTTGAGACGGCGGCCAGCCGTATCCACATGGTCGTTGTGGATGGGTTTTCGCACTCAATTCCCCAAGAGTTCGATGGCGAATACTTCGCTTACGATCTAGTGCGACGGGAAGAAGACGGAAGTGCCCCAGACTTCATTCCGAACGTCTGCCATCTTTACAAGCTGCACGGCTCCGTGGATTGGGAGCGATCCACTGAACGCATTAGAAAACGGCAGGACACAGATGAGCCAGTTCTGATATACCCACGACACAGCAAGTTCGAGTCGTCATACGAGCATCCCTTCATCGAACTGATGTCACGCTTCCAAGCCGCCATTCGACAGCCCAAGACATCGCTGCTGATTGTCGGCTTCGGATTCAATGACAAGCACATCACACAGCCGGTCCTTTCGGCGATTCGCTCAAACGTTGGTCTGAAAGTTGTCATTGTCGATCCGTTTGTTCAACAGTCACCAAGCGAAGCATCATCCGTGATGGCTTCGTTGATCGCACAAGGTGATCCTCGCATCACTCTTGTTTCTTCACCATTCGAGAAGTTCGTCCCTCTCCTACCTGACCTTGTGTCTGAAACTGAACAAGAACGACACCACGCCAGACTGCGGAGAATCGACTTGTGAACACAACGGCACGACCACCCTATCCGTTTGAGAATGAGCGATACATCGGCACGGTCACTCAAGTCGGGCCATCATCCGTTCGTGCCAATCTTCCGCTTGCAGGACGGTCCGGCAACAAGTTGCACCACGGCCATCGTGTCGCCGGTGGTGAGGTGGGAGAATTCGTTCTGATCGCCTGCGATGAATTGGCTCTTTTTGGCCGAGTGCTAGAGGTGCGGCTTCCTGAACGAGAGCGACTGAGCGTTGAGCCTGATCTTGGGGACCAACCTGAATTGCATCCAGTTGGAGCGATCCAACTTCTCGCCACAGTGGACATCTCAAGTCACTCAATTCAGCCGGGCCTTTCACGCTACCCTCGGCTTGGAAGTCGCATCTACTCGGCACATCCTGATTTTGTTCGTTGGCTTGCCTCGGCCCGTTATCAAGAGAACCGACACGACGAAGTGGTCATCGACCTTGCGTCACTCCCTGATGCGGCAGATATCGGGATTTCACTGTCGCCTCTACAACTGTTTGGAAGACATTGCGCCGTACTGGGAGCCACAGGCGGTGGAAAAAGCTGGACTGTAGCACGATTGGCTGAACAGGCGATGCGTTATCGCTCCAAGGTCATCCTTTTGGATGCGACTGGTGAGTTCTACACGCTCAATTCGCCACGGGTGAAGCACTGCTCCGTTGGGCAAGGACAGCTTCGTCCTTCAACAGCCACCCCCGTCGAGTTCCCGTACACTTTGCTCACCGAGATCGACCTGTTCGGCATTTTTAGTCCAAGCGGCCAGTCTCAAGGCCCGAAACTTCGAGAGGCGATCAAGAGCCTGAAACTCGCTCGCATAAAACCGACTCTGGCTATAGCGGGCATCATCGTGAAGGCTCAGCAGTCTAAGCAGCCAATTCTCGATGCTTACGAAGAACACGTTGCAGTCATCGAGAGCAGCGCCGTCGATTTCGATATTTGCATGTTGTCCAAGCAGATCGGGGCCGAGTGCGTGTGGCCAAATGGAGGAACCGCAGCAAGCCCCGATCACACTCGATGGGGAGGCCCCAGCAACGAGACGACGTATTGTGTGTCGCTGCAAATGAGAATTGAAAACATCGTGCAGTCATCAAGTCTTGCGTGTGTATTTGCGCCGACTGGCCATCAGACAATTCCAAGTGCAATTGACAGCTTCTTGGATGATGACTCCTGCTCGATTCTTCGAGTCTCTCTGCAACATGTCCCCTTCGCTCACAATGCTCGTGAGATCGTCGCAAACGCAATCGGGCGGTGTCTACTGGAGAAGGCTCGACAGGAACGTTTCAAGGAGTGTCCGGTGATTGTCATTGTTGACGAAGCCCATCAGTTTCTCAACAAGTCCATCGGTGACGAGGCGTTCCGGGTACACCTCGATGCGTTTGGATTGATCGCAAAGGAGGGACGGAAGCACGGACTAAACATCTGCATTGCCACGCAAAGACCCCGAGACATCCCAGACGACGTGCTGAGCCAAATGGGAACTTTGATCGTGCATCGCTTGATTAACGACGTTGATCGACGTGTAGTGGAACGAGCGTCTGGCGAAATTGACCGCTCTGCGGCGGCATTCTTACCAACACTTGGTCCGGGTGAGGCCATCGTGATTGGAGTGGATATCCCGGTCCCCCTTTCAATCCGAATTCATCAACCGTCCCACAAGCCAGACTCAACAGGGCCTCGCTACGAAGTGTATTGGACGCAGCCAATGACGTTGAATGTCGCTGCTGAGCAACTCATCAATGGTGAGAGTGTACGGCTGGATGAGATCAGCGAGGGTGAGTATTTGCTGCCAGACGGAACGCCGCAAGTCGGAGTGAGCGGAGTATTTCGTTACGGTGAGACTGCTTTGCGGCTCGGAGAAGGAAGCATCATCGCTTTGAAAAGGGGTATGTGGAAAGTTGTGTCAGTTGACTCAGTTGGGCAAGCGTGCGTGATGCGAAGAGTGGGGTAAAAGAACATGGCGAGCATCTTCTCAACGTATTCAACGGGCGAGAATCGAGTCACGGCATCATTTCTTGCCGTGCTGCGGGCGCTGTCACTGGATCGAATGCAGCGTCTCCTCGGAAGCCTGATGGAGCAATCCGAGTTCGAGTTGATTCGGTTCGAGAATCAACCTTCAAAGGGCGGCACAGGGGTTCCCGATGCCATGATCCAGAGCAGCATTCGGTTGCTGCTGGAAACGAAGATTGTGCGGGATGCGGTCAGAGTCCCCCAACTCAAGCGACATCTCGAAAGGGTGGATGAGGCCACCGAGTCGGTTGCTCTGCTACTGGTCCTGACTCCAGATGACTCTCGCCCCACAGAAATTGATGAGGTAAAGGATTCACGGGTGGTCTGGGCGTCATTCGCCATGCTCGATCAGGCCATCGACGAGATGTTGGGCGACAAGTACGAGGTGGTGTCGGAAAGGGAGGCGTACCTACTGAGAGAACTCCAGAACATGCTGGCCGCAGAAGGTTTGCTGGCCAACTCAAATGATGTGGTCATCGTCGCCGCTCGGAATGCGTGGCCAGAGTACAACGATTTTCACGCCTACGTCTGCCAACCCAATCGACCCTTTCAGCAGGTCGCTCGAATCGGGTTCTATTCGAAGGGTGTCATTTACCCTTTGCTCCCAAAGATTGTCGCAGCGCACGAAGAGGTAGAGATGCGCAAAGGGTTGCACCAAGAACCGCTCGGGGCTTTGGTGGATCACCTTGTCGAGACTGGTAAACGACCAGAAGGTGGCTTATTCAAGGTCTTGATTCTCTCGACTCCTGATTCGCCCGATACGGTTCATCTTCCTGCTCCTATCCCGAACGACAAGAAATCAAAGACCGGGAAACCAACGGCATTCACGATGGGACAACGGTATGTGTCGTCGGAGGCATTGGCAATCGCCAAGACGACTTCAGACCTAGATTGACGGAATTGATTAGCAAGCTCTTCGGGACGAGGCGTTGGTGTCTCTGCAAACATGGATGAAGAAAGAAGACCGAATTCGGTACTGACGAGGACTGTCCCATGACTCAACCGACAAATGACATCTTCCTGCAAGCCGCCATCGAGGAGGCCCGCCAAGGGCTGGCCGAGGGCGGCATCCCCATCGGCTCGGTGTTGGTGATCGACGGGCAGATCGTTGGGCGGGGCCACAATCGTCGGGTCCAGAAAGGGAGTGCCATCCTGCACGCCGAGATGGATGCCATCGAGAATGCAGGGCGGCTCAAAGCCAGCGACTATCGCCGAGCCGTGCTGTATTCCACGCTGTCACCTTGCGACATGTGTTCGGGGATGTCTCTCCTTTACTGCATTCCCAAAATCGTCATCGGGGAAAACCGCACTTTCCGTGGGCCGGAAGATTACGTCCGGTCGAGAGGCGTCACCATTGAAATCGCAGACGACCCGGAGTGCGTGAAGCTGATGGAAGAGTTCATTCGGTCGAAGCCGGAACTCTGGAACGAAGACATTGGTGAGTAGCACGGAGCCGAATCAGGAGAAACACAATGCAAACAAACGCACACACCGGAACCACCATCGACGAGGTGGCAGCCGGACTTTACCGCATCAATACGCCGCTGCGGATCGACGCCATGATGACACTATTAGAAGGCTGACGATGATTTACGCACTACATCCTCCCACGAAAGATTTGGGCGAAGCCGTTGCTGTTTTGGAATCACTTGGAATCTTTGGCGCTACGAGAAAGGAGGACGGCTCCCTGCGTCTGTACAGTCGCCGGAGGACACGAGTTGACCCAACGACAGGAGAAAAAGTGGAATTCCGCCCCTCCAGCCTTATGAACATGGATATCAGAAAGGAGCTTGAGGAGTCGGGATGGATAGTGGTGAATACAACAATGGCCTACCAGTGGCCTGAAATCTGGAGAGGTTAGCGACACTGAATGACGGCTATCCAAGGCCAGTTCGACTCTCAGCAGTTCTCCAATGGCTACCAGTTGGTGAACGGGGTCGCCATGCACGCCGAGAACCCCGACAACTTCCACGTCCCGCCCGATGTCATCAAGCGGCATACCCCGGTCAGTATGTTGAACTCCGAATCGATTCGCAGAGGTTCTCGGTCCATGAAGACGCACCAGAGAAGTGCAACTGCCCTTCGTGCAATGGCGAGATGACAAAGCCGGTACTGCGGCATGAGAACCCTGCATCACTCGTGCCGTTGCCGACGCAGGCTGTTCCTTCTCGTGGCTGGGGCGAGGACTTCTGGGTGCGGATCACCGAGCGGTCAGGCAGCCTCTTCCGTGGTGTCGGGGACAATCCACTTGTCGAGGCTCGGCTACACGGGCTGAAGTAAGGGGACGAGATCGTCTTCCACGAGGACCACATCCTTGCCGTCCACGACATCCACCGACAGGAGCTTATCGCTGGGATGAATGTGGCTGACCTGAAAGAACTGGCCCAGTGGGTTGGGGAGATGCGGCGTCGAGAATGAGACGACCAAATGGCGGTCCAGCCCACTACCGTTTCTTCTCCTCAAGTCTCTCCGCTGACTCCTTGCAGGCTTGTTCATAACCCTTGCTACCGAAGAGGTTCATGCACTCGGCAATGGCACGCCGCCGCTCTTCGTTTCGCTCAACCGTCTCGTCGAACAATCGCTGCATCTCGTCGAGCGACAAAGCTCTCTTAGAACGTCTGGAAAAAGACGCAGGTTGCTCTGTTTTGGCAGGCTCATTCACTGCTTCATCCCCATAAGTCTTTGCTCACCATGCCCGCTCCCTCTCCAGATCGATCCCCCATTTCTCCAGTACAAAATTTGGAACGACCCGAAAGCTCGCCCGGCCATCAGCCCACTTGATCGTCTCAGGCCGCTTGTCAATCTCGGTGCAGAGACGACTGGGGTGCGGCATGATCCCGACTCGACCGAGATCGAGCCGATCAGAGTCCCAGCAAGTCTGAATCGTCACGTCAGGATGAGTCCGTTCGTGCGTGTGACCCTCGCAAGCACGAAACAGAAGTCGGAACTCGTGGTCGTCGAGATCGAATACGTTGCCACGCAGTTCGGCGGCGAAGGAAGCAGCCCTTGGCCCGTGGTCGGGATCGGTGACTTCGTTGATTCGGCGAGAGTCGTGGAGAATGGCGAACAGGGAGACGACTTCGACGTTCGCCCCGGTTTCCTCTGCCAGTCGCCAGCCGTTTTCGAGGACTCTGGCCCAGTGCGCCACGCCGTGGTCGCCGCCCAGTGGCAGGGTGTAGTCTTCGAGAATGGCGTGGAGGACCGGGAGGAGGTTCATGTGGCCATTTTACCGCTGGCGATCCGGCCTACACCACCTTCATGCTCGTTTCGCCGCTCAACGTTTGCATCCGTTTACCCTACTCGAACCGTATCCGTGGTACTTCCAGATGCAGTTCAGCGCCCTTGCGACTGCTCGTTCCCGCTTCTGTTTCTGGTCTTGGAGACACTGGTTGACCCAGATCGTCTTCATTTCAGCGTGTATGTCGGTGAGCATTCCGTCGTCGAGAACATTGTCTTCGTCATACGCTACCGCCCACATGTCTACACATTCCAAGCCACGCTCGAACATGTAGAACACTTCAATGACTTCCTGCCTGCGGATGTCTGGGGCTTCAGCAGATACCGCCTCGGTTCCGTCCGGCCACTCGCCGGTCCACGCCGCCGACATTGGATCGTGGCCCTCGCAATCGCATGTGATCCGCTGGCCTCCGCAGGCCGAGCAGCGTTCAATATCGCAATCGTTGGTGTGCGGCTGGCCCACGGCTACTCCGCAGTCGGGACAACTGTTCGTCATCGTCATCTTCGACTCCTTTCAGTCCGTTGCCTCGGATGTGGCGTGAAACTCATCTTCCCACTCATTGACAATTCTCACCCCGTAATGCTCCCCAAGTGCTGCAAGAATGTCGGCGGTCTGATTGCTCCCAAATTGACCGAACGTGAGTTCGTCGTCTCCGAATGCCCACAGATAGGTTTCTCCGTCAGTGAGGCACTGCTCCGTCTCAGTGTTCTCGGGCGTGTCATGAAGCATCCCCTGATTCGGCGGATTGCCTCTTAGTTGTTGCATCGTGAGTGGCGGAATAGTCCTGAAATAAACGCTCATCGTCGTCCTCCTCCATAAGTCCACACGTTGTACTGGCGGCCCTTTGCGAGCAGCCTCACTCATCTGGTATCTGTTCGCCTCGAAGGACTATTCTCTATCTCGAAAGATGAACCAGCCCGCTCCACCATCCTCGACTTCCGTAAACCCGTGTCGAATCACAAAGTCGATGAGAGATTCGGTCGATTTCTTATTGTCGTCACGGAACTGCCTGTACCGCTCCGAGAGTTCTTCGAGCAGGTCGAGTGCTTTCTCCATCGGCGTGTCGCTAGGTGGCATTACGAACCCATCAATTACCAGTTCGTCATAGCACTCTCTGTCAATCTGAAGAGCGATGATCGGCCTCGTCTGCGGGTTATTGTGGTTAGTGGTTGTGATTGCCATTGTGCGACTCCTTTTCTGTTTTTAAGTGCGAAGAATCCCTTCCGCTCGTGGCCAATGCTGGCTGGCTACGACAAGCGGCTACCCAATGCTAGGCTTGAGACTATTAGGATCAAGAGCGTCGGCAGTGATCCACGATCTCGACGACAAAGGATGAAATCATTCAGATTGTCTTTGGCGCTCAAATTGGTGAGGCAACGCAAGAGACACCTTCAGAGTGCAAAGCATGACATGCGCAGCACCCTTGTCGGCCCGCAGAAGTTTTGACTTCAAAGTGCCTGCGCCCAAATGAGAAGTGCCCGACTTCTCAGGCACTTCTCACATTGTGGGTCTGGCACATTTTCGACCCCAAAATTCCGGCCATCGAGCATCAGGCGGCAGAGGCACTGTCGTTATCAAGCAGGTCACGCACATCGTTCGGCAACTGGTTGACAATCTGCTTCGCCACGAACGGTGAGACGTTCTCAAGCTTTGCCCATTCGTTGAATAGCAGCGCCGCATTCATCGGCCGCCCGAGATCAGCAGCATCGGTGAGATGAATCTCAAGCTCCCTAATAAGCTCGGCTCGGGTCTTATCAACCCGCTCCTGCCCGTTGGCCACCCACTGCTGCTGCACGTCGCATCCGACGAAACGACGGAAGTGCCGCAGACATGCGATTGCCGTCGTGAAGCCTCCACCACAGGGATCGATCACCAAGTCGCCGGGCCGAGTGAACTTCCCGACGAGATACTCCACCTCTGCCAATGGCTGCTGCCAGTTGTCCCACTCTTTCTCCTTCGCAGCATGAGGCAGGAGATCGATGAAGGACTCAATCGCTGATGGAGTGCCTTTGGTGAACAGGACGATGTGCTTCGTCTTGCAGAAGATGCGAAACTTGTTGCCCTCTGCGTCGTGTCGGTAGAGAGCGCATCCCTCGTTGCTGTAGTGGCTGTCGATCATCCAAACCCAGTTGAGCCGTTTGCCCATTGCGTCCATGAGTTGAGGTAGAAATCTTTTCCCGGTATGGGTGGCGAAGATGCCGCCATCGGCCAAGTAGCGTTCAGCGAAGGCGGCGAGATCATCCAGTTGATCCAGAAACTCCTCGCCATAAGGAATGTCGGTGATGATCGCCTGCGCCGAAGCCTCCTTGAGTCCCGTTACTTCAGCAAGCTCTTGGAAGCGACAGTGGTGCAGTTGGATCATCTCATCGGAAGATGGGATCAGGATGGGACGGCTGAGCAACTCCTGCTTGCGGCGCTCCCGTTCGATCCGTTTGGCAGTCTTCGTGACGGCCCTTCGTTCGGCTGCGGTCGCTGATGGTAGTCGTTCCACGCATTCCTGAACGATGTCAACAGGCAACTCCAGCAGTTTGTAAGCCTGATTGATGCTGACCAGTCGCTTGTCCATCGCCTCTTTGAGTTCGGGGGAACCTTCCTTACAGACCTGCTTCGCTCGGTAGAACGTGTCGTCAGAGATTCCGACCCGCTTGCACGCTTCTTTCGTTGAAACGTCACCAGATGTGCGAGCTTGATCGGAACGCCGATCTCCCCCATGCTCGAAACTCCTCACGGCGTCGATCAACGCCACCATCTCACTTGGAGCAAGTTCCTTGCTGTACGCCCATTCGATGAACCGACCGTGGGCAATGGATGGTACATCGATCACGTTGGCCGGGATTGTCTTCCACCCGAGGATTTCCCGGCAGGCCAGCAGCCTGCGGTGGCCCCAGATCAGTTTGTTGTCCGGGGTGACACCGATTGGATTGAGCAAGCCTTGGGTCTCGATACAGTGAGCGAGGGCTTCGAGATCGCCGTGGTCCTTGCGGTGATGTTCTCCGATCTGGATGTCGGCGGTTCGGATGTTTTGAATGTTCATGATGGTCCTCCAAAGTGCGCACCGAGGGCGTTTGCGACCACGCTCAGTGCGCAGTTCGAGCGCAGTCGCAGTACAAAAGTTAAAATCAGCAGCAGATGGTGGCTGAGAAATCAGCCGGTCAGGGCGTCGGTCTCAAGCTCGACCCGACGCTTGTAGAATGTGGACTTGCGAAGGCCCGAATGGGCAATCTGCTTTGTGGTGTCGTCGGGAAACAGGTCCATTGCTTCCCGCACTCGTTCTCGGTCCCGTTCAATCCGTTCACGCTTGGAGATCGCCTCTGCTTCGACAACGACCGTCTTCTGGAGGCTGGTGCGGACAAGTTCCTGCCACGGACGAGCAGTTCGTCCGTCTCGGTCTTGGCGGAAGTCCTGCCATGCCTTCGTGAGATGCCTGAGATCAAGACGCTGGTCGTATTCTCGGGACTCAGCGATTACGAATTCAGCGACTTCGAGGCACTCCTCCGGTGACATGTCTTCGTGACCACGAGCCGCCAGATGCAGCATGAAGGCGGCGATCTCCTCATCGGTCGGCTCATGTTCGAGGACCACAACCCGACTCCCGAACGCTCGGGCCAACGGGTCATGCCTGAGAGCGACGTTGCTGATGGCGATGATGCCACCTGAGAAGTCCACGTCCTCCTGCTTGTCTTTAGACCTGTAGGTGACTTTTCGAGGCTTGCCGGGATCACCTCCGGTCGCTGCCATCAAAATCTGCATGGCCTGATCGTTCTTGAACAGTGTGCCGATGTCATCGAGAACGATGACATGCTCCGGGTGTTCGGCGATGAAATCGAACAGGCCCATCGGCGTCATGCGAGCGTTTCGGTAGGCATGGGGCTTCCCATCTTGCTCCAGCCGCTTCAGTTCATCCATGACCGTGTGCGTCTTGGAAGTGCCGGGCCGACCCACGAGATAACACGCCGTGTGATACTCGAACGCCACACTCTTCACTCGGTCACGAATGCGTTCGATACGGCATTCGAGTGCGCTCAATGGTTCGGGATCGTTGCGGAGTGTCGTTGTCATGCGGTTGTCCTTTCTGCTTGTTCGATGTTCGCAGCAGTATCCTACGGCGGCTTTTTTGGCTTGTAAAAATTTGGGCCTCAAAGTTGTTCTGAGGGCGTGCCGTTCCAGATTCCAGCTTTCTGGAAAACTGGAAGCTGGAAGCTGGAAGCAGCAGCCTTCAATGTCTATCTCAAGCGTATGGCAGCATTTCCTTACGAGTGATGTACACCGTCTCTCCGTCACTCAAGTAGTGAATCGTAATTCTGAACGGCTTCGTGATGTGAGACTCCTGCATCGCCACCTCGTATCCCCGAGCATGAGTTGCTTGAAGCTGCGGCTTAATCTCATCTCTCAGGAACCTTCCGATAAGTTCGTAAAGCTGGGCGAATGCTGCGTCGGGTAGGACAACCATTCGGACTTGTGGCGGAATCTTGTGGAGTAAGGCCATCATCTCGTTGAAAAGGGATTCCTCGATCTGATACGAGACCTTTTTGTTGCTGTACGTTTTCCATCGCCTGCGTGCGACTTCCATTGTCAGTCTGTTCGTGGAAGTCCCCTTGCGGCTTGCGTGTGTCATGATTCGTGTCCTTTCTGGTACTGATGTCGTAGGTGTTTGAGTGGCGTGGAAACCCAAGCGCAGTCCGTTGCCAACATGCGCCGGTGCGCCTTTAAGGCGCAACGATGGTGCAGAAGTAAGCTAGGAGTTGGTCACAGATGGCTCCCACAAGGGAGGCCCACGAGCAAAGTGCATAATGAAACCCCGGCTTGAAACGAGACCGCATGAATCGAGTCATGCGGCCCCATCGTTTCAGGCAGGGGCCTTTGACGATCCTCTCTGGCTTACATAGGGCGATGGCCTACCGAGGATCGTCTTGTTGCCTCCCCCGTTTTTTGCCGGTCTCCCAGCAGCGTTTCGACTAATGGTCGAGGGGGAACTCGCTGCGGATGCCGCAGGAACGCTTACCCTTCACAAGAATTCTACGGCAGCATTTTTCGCTTGTAATGCGACAATCTCTTGAGATTCCTCACAAGCCTTCAACGTCGAAGTTGCGACGTTGAAATCGGACACTCGGCAACTGCCGCACACGCACGCTCTTGGGCCACTCGTCCCAGTCGCCTGCGTGGTTATCCTCGAACGTAAGCCTCATCGAGCCATCGACCACTTGGCTGCCCAACTGCTTGAGGAAGTAGGGCACGTCGTGATTCCGGCACTGCTCGATCAGTTCGGTCGCCCTTCGCAGGTCGAAGGTGCGTGCGCCGTGACCGGACTCCCCGCCGTGAATGAGCCAGTCCACCTTCGGCAACCACTCATCGAGATCGATCTCCTCGACCTGCGGTTCGACCGATAGGAAACGGATCGTGTCCTCATCGCCGACTTTGACCAGATGTTTGATCCGGCTGGCCGTCTTCTGGCTGGTGATGCTCGTGCCCGCCCACACGTTGGACGGCCATTCGACGCCACGGTCTCTGAGCCACGCCGAGAACTCGGCCATCCGCTTCGGGCGTTTGGTTAGCCAGAGCCAATGATGCCGCCGACCCTGCTCACTGGTGACGTTGGCGATCACTTCGTCCTTCAGGTAGTCGAAGGTGACGACCTTCGACAGCGCATCCGACATGTCGCTGACGAAGATCAGCCGAGGCAGACCGTCGAGCCACGACTTGTCCGGTCGGTTCTTCCCCCGCAGGTCGGACCAGCGAGTGGCCTCGGCCATGCGCCCCGGAAACAGAGTCACCTCCTCGAAGCTCGGGGCGTAGCCCTTGGTCGCACCGCCGAACCGCAAGTGCAGAATCCCGGCGTAACAGGATTTGCGATTTGGGTCCCAAAGTTCGCAGCCATCGCAGCCCATCGTCGGATTGACGGTGCTGTCGCACCATTGGATTTTCGTGTTCTTACTCATGTGTGAACTCCCGTGTGAGAAGTGGGTGTTTAAGATGGTCGTGAGAATTGCTGTCAGTCGATCAGTCGCTTCTCAGGCACAGGCGGGAACTCGAATCCGCAAGACTCACATTTCTTATCCCCGAGCTTGCACCAGAAATTGCAGTTCGGGCACTTCTTCTTGAAGGACCGCTTCTTCTTTTTCTTCTGGGCCTTCTTCACCCAGAAGTCGTCGGCCCCTTCGAGTCGGACGAGCCACTTCTGCCCTTTGTGCGTCACCGTGGCCAGCACGCCTTGCTTCGCACCGATGGCCTTGGCCCAATCGACGTTGTTCTTCCACTTCGGTCGTTCGCCACCTTGTCGCATCGTCATCATTCGTTTGTCGGCGGATGAAAAGTGCCGCCCGTAGAAGCGCTCGATGGCGTCGAACACCTTGATCATGGGCAACACGCCGTCGTTACACGACAGCAGGTCGATGATGAAGTCGTAGTATTCTGCGGGGGCGATCTCAGGTTTTCGGTTGGGCATGGCATGGTCTCCTGTTGTTGGTTGGGAAAGGACAACAAAAAACCCGGCGTGTTTGCGCCGGGTGTCACAGCAGTTGGGTCAGCGGCCTGATCGTCAGGCAGCCTTCGTCTTCTTCTTTTGCATGTACTTGGGCTTCGGCAGATTGGCGAACTTGAAGGACTCGCCGAGACCCTCGATCAGTTCCTCGACATGAAGGATGTCCTCTTCGACGTTGGCGAGGCGGTAGTCGAAGTCGAGAGGCAAGTCCAATTCTTCAACCTGCTCGGTCATGTCGCCGAAGAGAAGGACGTAATCGGCGGCGACAGTGAGTTCGTCCCAGTGATCCGCAATCAGGTCATCACTGTCGAAGCTCTCCATCTCGTCTCGCACCTCTTCCAATCGGCTTTGCAACTCGCCGAGGGTTCCGGGCTGCCAGCTATTGAATGCGTAGCGAATGGTCTCACCAGCGAACTTCAGGTCTTCGGGGAATCGTTTCTTCGCCATGTGTTAGGTCTCCGGTTTTCGAGTGGTGGTTGTGCAGAAACGGACGATCCGTGTCTGCCGGTGGTCGGTCCAGACGTGCCAAGTCGCCCGAGGCCGTGGACGCTTGACACGTCTGGTAAGATGCGTGCGTTGAACTTGCTCCTTTCTGTTTTCGGGGTTTGCTTTGGTTCCTTTCTTAGAGGTGCCTACTGATCGTCAGACTGGCCTCAAGAGCAGCGATCTCGGGCACGGCGATGTAGCAGGTGCCTAGCCATGTCTGTTTTGCCCCAACGAGCGGCAATTCGCCGACAAACATGGCAAGATGGGCAGTTTCCGCCCGCACCGTGGCCGTGGAAACTGGAAAGTGGAGTGCAGCCTCAAATGAAAACGGCTGCGGTCCAAGGGGAACGCAGCCGTTTGGCGAATCAGGTGTTTGAGGAGATGGCCGAGCGTCAGGCGACTGCCTCGGCCAGAATGAGATCGGCGTCCTGCTCGGCGTGGACCGGCTCGTTTTCCATCAGACGCTCCAGCCCCCGGACGACGAACGCCTTCTCAATATCACACGAGACGCATCGGCGACCGAGCCGCAGGCAGGCGACCGCCGTGGTGAAGCCGCCGCCGCACGGGTCGATGACAAGATCGCCCGGCTTGGTGAAGTAGCGGAGCAGGCACTCGATCTCGGCCAGCGGCTTTTGCCACGGGTGGTAGTCCTTCTCTTTCTGGTCGAACTCCAGCGTGTCCAGCCACTTCGTCCACTCATCCTTGCTCCGCTCCCCTTTGGTGTAGATCAAGAACGGTGTCGAGTTGCTCACCACTTTGACCGTGTGCATCTCGTTCGCCTGTCCGACCCACCGGGACGTGCCCATCCATTGATAGGTCAGGAACTCGTCAAAGATGCGGAGCTTCTCGTTCAGACGATGTTGGCCGACGTAGCACACGAACACGCCCCCTTCCACCAGCAAGTCCGCAGCGAACCGTGCCAGTTCTCCAATCTGGTTGAGAAACTCGCCGTCATACGGGATGTCCGTGAGGACGCACTGGGCTGAATTGGGCTTCAGGCTGGCGACCTTCCTCAACTGCTGGAATTGGCAGTGGTAGAGACGCACCGAGTCCGAACTCTTGGGAGCATTCAGTTCCGCCCGGCGACGTGCCGCCAACTTCTTGGCGTTCTTGATCCGCCTGACGGTTCGGACGATGGCTCGCCTCTCGGCGGCGGTCGTCGCCTGCTCCAGTCTCTTCACTGCTTCCCGCTGAATGGACTTTGGTTCGTTGGCCAGTTGAGCGGCGGCGTGGAGCGAGACTCTTTCCTCGTCCATCAACTGCACCAGTTCTGGGATCGCCTGCTCGACGACCTTTTTGGCGTCGTCGTATTTGTCGAGCTTCCAGCCAGCGATCTCGCAAGCCTGCCGCTTCGTGACAGCCATGACGTTATTGCGGTACTGCTCCGAGCAGCGGTCGCCGCCTCGGTAGAAAGAGCGGAGGGCGTCGGTGATCGCCACCATCTCCGAGGCGGTCAGGTTCTTGCGGATCGTGTTCTCGATCCACTCGGCTTTTGTCAGGTTCTCGATGCTGATGACCACGGCGGGAATCTGGGTCCACCCCAGACTGTCTCGGCAGGCGACAAGACGGCGAAAGCCGAACACGAGCCGGTAATCGGGTGTGATGCCGATGGGTTGAAGGAGGCCGTCGTCGGCGATGGACTGGGCAAGACCGTCGATATCGCCGAGGGCTTGGCGGTGACGCTGGCCGATCTGGATGTCGTCAATGGCAACGGTAGTGATCTGCATGTGCTGGTCTCCTCGCAGGAAATCCTACACTCAGCAGCCCAAAGGCACCAGACTTCTCTTGAGTGGGTTGCTCAGGACCAACTGTCATCATTAAAGCGTGCAATTTCCCCAAGGGTCGAATCGCTGACGATAATTACTGCTACGGCAACTATTTCTGGATGGTTCGTGGACAAACTTCAGTGTCCCCAAGCGGTCATGGTTTTTTCAGAAGCCGATAACGCCACGAATGACGAGTTGAATACTCATCCCTTGACCAGACCGGAGAAATCAATCGTCGGGCCATGGCCCTGGGCTATTATCTGCGTCAGGAACGCGAACGGACCATCATCCGGGCGGTGACGGATGCCGATGCCGCCGCGGGACAATATGTCTATCGTCCCGGCGGTGTCGGACAGGCGCTCTATACGGCAGACGGTTCCAACCGGAACTATGTCGGCACGGGGAACACCACATCCGCCGATTTTGACGAAGCAATCCCCTTGGTCGACTGGACAGACATTGAACACGTCCTGCATTACCGCGCGACGGAAGTGAAGGATGACCGGATCGACGGCCAGCAGCGTCCCATTGTTGCTCCCGCACGCCAGTTACTGGTTGCGGAAAAGCTGCGGGGAACCGCCCGCAGCATCGTACAGTCCACCGAAGTCCAGGTGAATTCCAGCGACGGCGAGACCCGCTTCGCCAACCCCGTGCATAACATGCTGGAAGTGCTCAGTTCCCCGTTTATCGACGAACAGGGAACCTCCGCCGCCAGCACCTGGTACCTGGGCGATTTTCGCCGCCAGTTCATCTGGACGGAAATCTGGCCGGTCCAGACATTTCTGCAACGGGCGGAGAGTGCCGCGGCATTCGACCGGGACGTCGTGCTGCGGGTGAAGGCCCGTTACTTCGGAGGCGTGAGCGCAGTCGATACGGCATTTGTCACCAAAGTCATCGGTGCCTGAGAAGGCCGGCGCGGCTCCCACCGTATTGCGAACGTTCTGAATTTGGCAACTGGCAAAGATATTATGCGGCATGAACGCCCCTGGTTGTGACCGGAACGAACCCGCCGGATCGGCCCCTTCTCCTACCCGTGAATTCTTTCCATGTGCAAGAGCCGTCCCATTGTGGACGGCTCTTGTCATTGTTTGCCAGGCATGTCCACATGCCGAAATCCGCAGCCTGCGTGATTGTTTCGTTCCGATGATATCCCTTGCTCTCGCAGGTCTTCTTTCGCCTGGCTTAGGAAGACAAGGGTAATTTGAATTCATCCGGTGATTGTCACTCGTTCTGGGATCCCGCCTTTGACGTCACTCCAACCTCGGCCACTTCGCGGCTCAAGATCCAGGCTAACGTCATTTGCAGGATCTTTGATGCCCATTGCCCAACGTGCCATGCGCAGATAAAGCACCGCTCCAGTTTTTGCACCTTCTACAAGATCCATTGTTTCCTCCTCAGTGGGGGAAGCTGCATTCAATGCGGCAAGAATCTGGTCCCCGTGCGGTAACTCTTCATGGAAATGGATCTGCAAAAAGCGAGTATTGCTTTCGTTGAGGAACGGGGCCTCGTTCAGAAGTTGATGCCCTAATGTTCCAGCTCCTGCCCCAAGATTTTCAAGCACGCATGTCGCCCCTAGGCGCACAAAAGGGCGACTGGGAACAATGTTGTCAAAATAGCTCCACCATAGTTTCACATCCAGTGGGCAAGATAGCGGCGATTCACCCATGGATTCCAGGTCGTGCCGTGCAATGTCGAAATGCGGCTCCTCCTCCAGCGCAAAACGATAAAGAAAGTCACGAAATTTCCGCCGGCCAGCAAGCGAGGGATGTGCGGCAATTGCAAGAAAATGCCGTTGGACACCTTTCGTCAAATGGTGCTGAAAGGAAAGATAGCGGATGTAAATCGGCCGGGTCATTCCTCCGTGTCCGGATAACCAGAGAAGATCTGCATGAAAAATCTCCTTGGCTCTTTCAACAACAGAGAGAACACGCTCCATTAATCTAATTCCTTGAGTCGGATTTCGTCAGTTCTGTGAATTCGCGATATGATGAAATAAATTGATTACGGTTTACTGATTTCCCTAAGTCGCAAGGATATTCAATGCCTGAAAATATCTTGGAGAGATTCGTTTTATATTCAGGATTAGCCGGGTAGGCAATCAGTCCGCAACATGTTTTCCATCGCTCAAATTCAAATACGGAGTCTCGAATAAAGTGATATCCCATTTTTAAATAATAAGGAACAGCTTTTAATCGAGCTTTTGAAACGTCAATCCTGATGCCCAACGGGAGTACTGTCGACCAAGCGAATTTTGTCAATTCCACAGGAATCGACGATGATGCTTTAATTTCCGGGATGACGCACATTCTACTTGCGGCACAGATAGAATTACCGAATTCGTCGAGAAGCCATTCTGGATAAAAAGATTCTGATTCTAGCGCCCCATGACATCGACATGTTACTCGCAATGCTCCGAGAATACCAAAATCTCCACGAACGATAAAATGCAGCGAATGACCATCAACATATTCCTCTTGCCCCGCTTCTTCTCGACCATAGGCAATCGCTCTCAAGCGAAGCACTTCTTTAAACTCAGGGGATTTTACGGAAATTTGCTCTACTAGAATAGCTTTAGGCTCAAGCGTCATAGCCATTTGTATTAATGTCATGTGTCTACAATAATTCGAGGACTTGTCTGATCTCAACGGGCTGCTAAGCAAGTTTGCGTTCAGGCATTATTACGAATGCAAGTCGAATCCAATGACTTGGATATCAGAAAATCACGACGGGGTGGCTGGCATTCACGCAACGACTGATAATGAAAAGCGTTTTACGCAATGAAGGAGCCCGAGGGGAGGAAGAGCGTGATAGCCCCAGACTCCTAATGGACATCGAGCGTAATCCGTAAGAGCCTGGAGCCGTGAGTGTTCAATCCGGCGCAATCACCTTTTTGTTGGCTTGCATCATGATTTAATATACTTAGATCATCAGTGCCCCATGCACGCAACGATTCAAAGCATCGGAATCACTTGATAGTCTCCCGTAGCTCCTGCCTGAAGAAGGTTTACGGCGACTCCTTCGCCTTGAGCTGGGCCATCAAATAATATGTGGACAATCACTCCATCGTACTCATTGTGTCGCCCATCTCTCACATAAAATTGTTTGACCGAGGGAAAATTACTATTATCCGCCAAACTGCCGATCGGCGGCTCTCGTGATCCAGTCACGACAAAGAATCCCATCTCACTACCCTTTGTGGCTTCGTTGCCCGCCCCAACTCGCACAACCTTCAAATTCTGATTGTCCGCCATCCTATATTTCCCTTTTCATTCTTGTTTCCGTTTAAAAAAGCACCGGCAAGAGCGGCATAGCGAGCAGGCCGTTTCCCAGCCGTATCGCGAGAATATCGTTGCTATTAGCGTCAGCGGTGAACGGCTCGCCAGCAACAATTGTGACTGATCTCTGCGAACTTCCGCCCCCGATCAAACCTGCCTCATCTGCTAAGACGAAAGCCACGTGCGATTCCGAACGAGTGAATTTCGATGAATTGCAAAGAACAAAACCAAGACTACAGAAGCGTTACATTTTCCGAATTTGTCTTCGATCTTGTTTTGCGATCCACCACTGCTTCCGTGCAACAGGCGTTGGCCCTGAATTCACCCCAAGTGTGCTTCCCCATCTTTCGGGCGAGATTCCTTGTCCATCTAACAAGACGAAAAACGCGTGTGATTCCGAACGGAGAGTTTTGAAAGTTTTTCAAAAACAATCTTGCAGAATCATCACCCTTAAACGTTACAAAAACATTACTTTTCCTGGTTTTGTATCCGATCTGATTTTGCATTCGACTTACATGTTTATGTATGAAACATAAGTTCCATCGATCCTGGATCGAATTCTCCTCGCCTGGGCTGACTTTTTGAGACTGACGGGGGGTCTCAGACTGGTCCTTCCAGGCACTCGCACGGATGCAGGGGCTGTGAGTGCGGAACTTCAAGACGTTTGAGACAATGAAATCACGGGCAGGGGTGCGTCTTGACAAATGATCAGAGTGCTTCCATTTCTCTGAATTCCACGCAGGCGATCCGAGAGGTTTTGCGGACGGGCGACCGAAATGCCCTGGAACGTCTGGCTGCCATCTATCGTCCCTATCTGCAATCGATTGCCAGCCAGATGATGCCCGCCACATTGAAGGGGCGGCTGGACAGCTCCGATCTGGTGCAGGAAGTATTGCTGCGCGGAACCTCGCAACTGACATCCTTCCAAGGGGAGACAGATGCCGAGTTCGCCGGCTGGCTGAAGGGAATTCTTCAGAACCTGATCATTGATCTGACAAGACACCACACTGCGGAAAAGCGGGATGTCCGTCGTGAAGTCTCCGATGATCGCCCGATCAGATCGCAACGGGAAACTCCCAGCAGTATTTTCAAGCAGCGGGAGGAACGCGAGCGGGTGATGGCTGCTTTGCTTCAATTTCCGGAAGAGCAACAACTGGCGGTCAAACTTCGTAGCGAGGGAAAGACTTTTAAAGAAATTGGACGGACTTTAGACCGGACCGAGGATGCAGTGCGCATGCTCTGGGCCCGGGCCATCAAACGTCTCCTGAACCTCATGGAAGATCATGGCTGAGGATAAGGATGTCTCGCTGGAGCACCTGGAACGCCTCATTCAGCTTGATGAGTCGCTTCGAAAAAAGAATGAATTCGACACCGACGAGACTGCTGAAGTGTCGCCGACGGAGCGTCTGCTGATTCATCTGCGAACGCTTCATGCGGCAGAACAAATTCCGGCCGTTCAGGTGCGAGAAGAGGGAGTGCCCGAACGGATCGGGCGATACCAGGTGCAACATCTGGTGGGAACCGGCGGCTTTGCCGTCGTCTACCTGGCAAAAGATGCGGAGCTGCAACGTGACGTGGCGGTGAAAATTCCCTTGCCTTCCCGGCTTCTGAATCCCGAAATCCGTAAGCGATTTGTTCAGGAAGCACAACTGGCCGCCCAGCTCGACCACCCTCATATCGTCGATATCTATGAAACCGGCGTTGACGGGATGGTTCCATTCATCGCCTATGCTTATTGTTCAGGCCCCACGCTCTCGGCATGGCTTCAGAAATATGGACCGCTCGCACCGGACCTGGCCGCCGCCACGCTGGTCCGGTTGACGGATGCTGTCGCTTACAGTCACCAGCGGGGCATTCTGCACCGGGATATCAAACCCGCGAACGTGCTGCTGTTTCCGACGCAATGGGCCCATGAAGACGGCCTGCCGTTTCTTCCGCGTCTTGCAGATTTCGGACTGGCGAAAATGATTGAGTCCGCCACGTCGGAAACCGGTTCCAGCGTCATCCTGGGAACTCCACTCTACATGGCTCCCGAGCAGATTGAATCCGCCTCGCCGAACCATAGTGCAGATGTCTATGGCTTGGGATGTATCCTGTTCGAGACATTGACGGGGCAGCCTCCCATCAGTGGACAGACAATTTTTCAGGTGCTGGAAGAGATTCGCAAGAGGAACATTCCGGCCCCCCGAGCGATTAATCCCCGCATCCCGAAAGATCTGTCGGCCATCTGCCAATGCGCCATGGCGCCTGTTCCGGAATATCGCTATGCCTGTGCCATCGATCTGCGTGATGATCTCCTGCGATATCTGCGCCGCGAGCGGATATTTGCCCGGACCTCCGGATTCGATCTGCTGGTTCGTTTCCTGCGGTCTCCACGACGCGTGCAAGAAGCTGCCATTTTCAACATGTTCAGTAACGCAGCTGTTCTGATCTGGATCTATACCTGGCTCGTTGGAGCCGGACTGGAAGCTCCCGTTATGAACGGCGCCACGTTGGAACAATTGATTCCCTACACCAATGGCCCCACCGCCTATCATGCGACAATGCTCGGGCTGGGCTGGCAGATCGGCCGCAGAAAACAATGGGCTGCCGTGGTCAGCATCGGAGTCAGCGGACTGATGAATCTGTTTCTGATTGCCACCCTGTCGCGCTGGATCTCTCCTCCGTATCCGGGGATCTACCTGAGCGAACGAACGCGAGACATTGCGTTCTTTCTGGTACTGTCGATTACGGGGATGCAGTGCCTTTTGAGCAGTTGTGCCTGGTACGCCCTCAACCCCTCTCGAAGACAGACTCATTCTCCCCTGTCATAATTCATTCAATGGACACTGCTTCCACGATGTTTGAACAGCTTTGATTTCCGGCTCAAACAGGCCATGGTCTATAAAATGTGGACCTTTCCGGATCCATACGGAAGAGTATGGACATCGAAACAAGGTTTCAAAGGAACCGGGTAGCACGGGCGTTTCTGCCTGCGCGTTCTTCAACAGGCTGTTGTCAGTGGCAGAGCCCCTTTCTCTTCCTGCCGGATTCTGGCTCCTGACAGGCCGGCCCAGATTGATTTGGTATTGTGGGGGAACATGCCGGGGAGGCGAAACCGGCGTTCCGTGTGCCAGGATGTTTCATGGTCCCAGTCTTCTCGAAGCTTCAGAAGCGGGAAGACAAGACACGGAGAGCAGCAACAGGGGGAAGTTGCGAAATGTCGATTCCATGTGAGGGAGTCTGATTTCCTTCGATTGAATTTGGGACGAATCATGTGAATAGGCTGTTTTTTCGGAAATGCGGGATTTCGAATTTCGTGAGCCAGGAAGCGATTATTCCGTTGGAACGTCAGTTCGATTTTTCGACAGGGAACGGAAAGATTTTTGGAAAGTCGGTGGATGAAGAAATGGCCTGTTCGCCGTTACATTGAATGACAGCTGTCTCTGATGAACCCGCCGTTGCAGTTGACGAACCCATGCGATTGTGCGAACCCTGGATGAAACCTCAGTGGAGCAAGTCACGGAAGGATTGCTTGTCATCATGCGACGGGAACCTTTGAAGCCGGAGTGAGCAATTTCTCTGGAGGGGATCTCCAGGGAAAGGACGTTGTCGCTGGCGGAGTGTCGTCTGTTTTGTTCCAATAATTTATCCGCCGGGCGCAGGATCGCGCTGAACTCTCTGTCGGAGGCAGGGCTGGTGGTCTTTCAATTTCAGGTGGGGCACGATCAGCGTGTTTTGGGAGCAGTCGATTCAATGTGATGCGGCGACTGATATCGGTTTACGCCGGCAAAACAATGAAGACTCACATTGTGTCCATATCTGTCGCGACGAAGCGGAATGGCGGCGGTGCGGCCACCTGATGATGGTGGCGGATGGCATGGGAGGCCATGCTGTCGGAGAGCTGGCCAGCCGCATTGCTGTCGAAACCGTACCGCATACCTTCCTGAAAGCAACTTCCTCGGATCCACGGAAGTTGTTGCAGGAATCCATTCTGGCAGCGAATCACGCCATCCACGAACGGGGAACGCAGAACGTCGACTTTCTGCACATGGGAACAACCTGTACCGCCCTGGCTCTCACTCCGCTGGGGGCCATCGTGGGACACGTCGGAGACAGCCGGCTCTATCGGGTGCGTCGCGACCGGGTGGATCAACTGACGTTCGATCACAGCCTCGAATGGGAACTGGAACGGCAGCATGGAACGCTCGAAGGGATCTACAATGCCCATCAGCACAAAAATGTCATCACCCGTTCCCTGGGTCCGGAAAAGACGATCGATGTGGATATCGAAGGTCCATTTCCGATCATGCCCAATGATACGTTTTTGATTTGTTCAGACGGGATCTCCAACCAGATCAGCGATCCGGAAATCGGAGCGATCTTGCGTGAACTCCCTCCGCCCCAGGCGGTCAATATGCTGGTTAATCTGGCGAACATTCGTGGCGGTCCGGACAATTCAACCGCTGTTGTTGTCCGCGTCGGAGAACTGCCCGCCAACGTGATTCCCAGCCCCCTGGAGATTGTCCCGGAAGAATCCGCAATTCTGGACTGGTCGTGGCTGTTCGGCTTCTGGGGAATTGCCATGGCATTTGTCATCGGCCTGGCAATGCAGCTGTTTGGGGATGAATTTCACGGTTCCGTGCTCGTGATCATCTCCCTGCTGGCAGCTGGAATTCTGTCCCTGGCGCTGATCCGACACCGGCGACTGATGCGGGACTCGCAACTAGATGACGATTCTTATACCCATCATTCACGGCCGCATCGTACCGCCGTCAGCCTGACATCTAAAGCATTGCTCGATCTGCTCTTGAAAATTGATGCGGAACTCCAGCGTTCAGCCCGGGATGACGGCTGGGGAGTGAACTGGACGGAACATGAACAGGCATTGTCGTCCGCCCAGTTGTGCCATCGTGAAAAACGTTTTCCCAAAGGGGTCCGGGATGCTGCCCGTGCCATCGGGATCATCATGGAACAACTTCCCCGCAACAGCGCTCATGGTTAGCAACCGGTTGAAAAACGCGCCGATAGAACGCCACGGACTCCAGACGTTCTGATCCATAACCGGGATATGGCCGCTGCTTTATGCCCGGCCAAGATATTCACCCGTTTCCGCCGCGATCCGGATTTTTTCGCCTTCCTTGATAAATGCGGGGACCTGAACTTCGGCACCGGTCTCCACCGTGGCGGGCTTGGTGACGTTCGTGGCAGTATTCCCCTTCATCGCTGGTTCGGTATAGGTGACTTCCAGGATGACGTGCGAGGGAGGACTGACACCAATGAGCTGTTCGTTCCAGTACATCAATCCGCAGGGTTCACTTTCCTTGATGAATTTCATCTGGTCGCCGCAGACATCCTTGTTGAGGCTGACCTGTTCGAAACTTTCATTGTCCATGAAGATGTAATCGGTGCCATCGAAATAGGAATACATGCCGTCTGAATTCCGGATGTCGGCGGCTTCCAGGGAGTCTCCGCTGCGATAGGTAATATCGAGGCTGACGCCGGTGAGCAGGTTTCGGATCCGGGTTTTGTACAGGGCCTGGCCTTTCCCGGGTTTGACAAAATTGATTTCGATCATTTCGTAGGGAGCCCCTTCGTGAACAACTTTGATTCCCTTACGAAATTCGCCGGCATTAATCTGTGGCATTGGTCTTTTTCCAATGAATCGCTAAGTTGACTTGTTCGCTGTTGTGTCAGCGAGAGTTCGTGTCCAAAACTCCTTTTCCGGCCGAACTCATCTTAAAACATGCCGGAATGGCCCCGAAAGAATAGCAGATGCCTGGCGCACGGGAAATCTTATCCGCGGTCTCCTCTTTGAAAGTCTCGCCGGAATTTCCCGGTTCCAAAAGGGATGACGAGGAACGACGGTGGCAAAATGGCCTGGCAACAGCCATTCGCGACCTCCCCACGCTCCTGCAGCGTCTCGAACTCCCTTCAGAAATGGCCTTGGGAGCGGATGCGGCCACGGTGGATTTTCCAGTCCTTGTTCCGGAAAGTTATCTGCGTCGAATTCTTCCCCGGTGCCCGGAGGATCCCTTGTTGCAACAGGTCCTTCCTTCCGTAGCGGAAATGATCTCTTCTGAAGGGTTTGTCAGCGATCCGGTGGGAGACACTCTTGCCCGGACCGCGCCGGGATTGCTGCATAAATATCGGGGACGGGCCTTGCTGATCGCCCATGGATCCTGTGCTGTCCATTGCCGATACTGCTTCCGACGCCATTTTCCCTATGCCCAGGAACCTCGTTCTCCCGATGAATGGGGGCCGGCACTGGCAGCCATTCGTAACGATGATTCCCTGCATGAAATCCTTCTCAGCGGGGGAGATCCGCTGATTCTTTCCAATCGTCGCCTGCAATTTCTATTCGATGCCCTGGCGGAGATTCCGCATCTGCGTCGAATTCGAATTCATTCCCGTTTGCCGATTGTCCTTCCCGAACGGCTGACGTCCGGATTGATGCGGACGCTGAAATCGACCCGCCTGCGGGTGGTCATGGTGGTTCATGCGAATCATGCCCGGGAATTAACTGGAGATTGCGCAGCGGCTTTGGAGCAACTCGTGAATTCGGGATTGATGGTCCTGAATCAGGCCGTTCTGCTGCGGGGCGTGAATGATTCTGTCGACGCACTGGCGGAATTGTGCGAACGCTGCATCGATCTGGGGGTCCAGCCGTATTATCTGCATCAGTTGGACCGGGTGCGGGGAGCATCCCATTTTGAAGTCCCTGTTTTCCGGGGACGTGAATTCATGCGTGAACTTCGCCGCCGTCTGCCTGGATATGCCGTTCCCCGTTATGTCTGGGAAGAACCAGGGGGAACGTCCAAAATGCCGTTGGAATCGCCGGATCATGATCCGCCTGCTCTTCACCAGGGGACGCCATGACCGATTGTGGGGAACGTCCCTTGGACATGGAATCCCTGCCGGCACCAACGCATTCAAGAGCGGTTCCCATGGGACCTGCTTCGATTTTCATCGCGTTGCTGACGATGGTGCTCTGGGGCGGGACCGGGGTTTCCAATCGAATTGCCCTGGACATCATTCCGCCGGTGCTCCTGGGGGGAGTCCGGTTCATTCTGGCAGCGATATTCATGCTGGGATGGTGCTGGATGAAAGGGGCTCCGCTGATGCTGAAAGGCCCCGAATGGAAAGCCGGCTGGATTATGGGAGGGTTGCTCTTTTTGCAGATCGGAACATTTAACCTGGGAACGGACTGGTCGAACAGCTCGCACGCTTCAATCCTGGTCAATTCCTACATTTTCTGGGTAGCTGCCTGTGAGTCGCTGATCTTCAAAACGATGTGGCTGAATGGAGCGCAATGGATCGGGCTGGTTCTGGCAGGCATCGGCTGTGGCTGGGTTTTCATGAATACCGGAGCCGCTGCCGCGGGGGGATTGGATACGCCGACTATTCCGGGAGACCTGGTGCTGGCACTGAGCGGCGTGATTCTGGCACTGAAAATTCTTTATACGAAACACGCAGTCCGCAAGATCACTCCGGAAACACTGATCTTCTGGCACGATCTTCTGGGAGCGTCGATTTTCTTTATCCTGAGCGCCGTTCTGGAAGAGCGGTTCAAAGCCCCGATGACCGCCACAACCTGGGCGGCGGTTCTGTTTGCCGGATTGATCGTTTCCGGTTATTGCTTTGGAGCCAATGCCATCCTGTTGCAGCGTCACGGAGCCTCACAAGTTTCAGTCTTCAGCTTTGGAACTCCAATTGTCGGCGTCATTCTGGGCGTGCTGATGCGAGGAGACCAGTTATCTTCAGCCTTGCTTGTGGGAGGCGTTCTGGTGACGGCCGGAATTTTCCTGGTGAACCGGCTCTCCCCGCCGGTGCTTCCCCCGCGTGTGTGAAATCGGCAACATTCGCGGAGATTCATGTTGGATTTCAGCAACACCGACAAGAACACTCCGGAACCGAAATCAGTTTCTTCAAGAATGATAACGCCTTAACTGAGAAAAGTTTGCGTCGCACATTCTCTTTCTGGAGCGCCAAGACCGCTTGACAACGGTCTGTGGCTTGCATCGGGGAAGGAAAGACACGCCACCACAGGATGTCTCTTCCTTATCTCAGGGCAAAAAACATGGCCGATCGCAAATATACCCACGGACTGAACATCTTACAGACTCCACAGGGAACGGTCCTGGACATTGGAGACATGGAGATCTGGGACGGCGCGGACTTGTCGCTGATCCGAGACACCTTGTTTCGCCTTATTCTTCAGGAAGGAGAACTGGCCATCGCGGTGGATATGCATGCGGTGCAATATGTCCCCAGCGGGTTCTTCGGAATGTTGTTCGACTGGATGGAACGAGGCGTGGCGGTCCGGCTGATCAATCCCCGCGAACGTGTCCGGAAGATGCTCTGGTTCCGCCGCTTCTTCACCCAGGAAGAGGCCACAATGTACCGTCTGCACAACGGCGACCGGATTAATGAACATCTCTCCGAAGATCTCTGGCGGATCGAGTCGAGTCGTCTCCCGGTTTCTCCATTACCGCGGGAAGAGAGCCGGATCTCCAGCAGTCCCACATCAAGATTCGCCAGCCAGGAACATTTGTTGACGTTCTGGGACAACGACATGAATTAAAGCGGAATTGCAAATGGTGTCTCACGCAGATCCTGACGAAACACAGGGAATTTAAGACCGAGCGTGATAGAAGACCAAACCGGGCTAGAGCAACTTGCCCGACGATAAAGCCTGACACCAGGATTTTCATCGTTTTCTGTTATGCGGGAAGGGCGAAGCTCCTGCGATGCCATGACAAAGGGAACATTTTTCCTGAATGAAGGCCAGGCAGGAGCTTCGCCCTTCCGGAATTTCATCCCTGCCAGATCACGGGCGAAGCTCCGAGGGCCCGGGGAAGTTCTCCCCCGCCATCTGGCCGCGGAGCAAATCTTGCATCCAAAACATTGACGCCGTTTGATGCTTTGCGTTAAAGTTGAAATCACGTTCAATCAACTGTCGAAATCCTGCGACGTCTCCCTTCCGAATGCAACCTCATGGGTCGGAAAATGCCGTTTGCGGCAGGGATTTCTTATTTCGCTGAACATAAAAATTTGAATCGGATCCCGGGAACGTTTTTGTCATTTTTTTGACGGAATGGAGTGAAAATGCTCGTCCCAATGACCTGGTTTGACAAGCCGCGCCATGATTCTCGACTCAATGGGTTCACGCTCATTGAACTGCTGGTTGTCATCGCGATTATCGCGGTCCTGATCGCGTTGCTCCTCCCTGCTGTTCAACAGGCCCGTGAAGCCGCGCGCCGCAGCCAATGCAAAAACAATCTCAAGCAGATGGGGCTGGCACTGCACAACTATCACGAGACTTATAACAAACTTCCCCTGGGAGCGATCTACCCCTGGTCTGGAGCGACCAGCTGGCGGTTTTCGGTGCTGCCCTATCTGGATCAACAACAAAGTGGGAATGAGTACGTATCCCAACTTCTATCCGACTCCCAATTCATCTCCGCATACGATCGCCGACGTGAATGCCTATACAGTTCCGTTAATCGGGGTGATTCTGCCAGTTTTTTCCTGTCCTTCCAGTGCCCTGAACAATCTCTATGAATACAACTCCAATTATAAGGGAGTCGGAACGCAGTTGATTAAATACACCGGGATTATGGGTGCCTATCCCGATCCACTCCCAGCGTCGCGCAGTGAAGTCTCCTACTTCAATTCCAACAATGGCGGCTACATGACCAGAAACGGCAGCCTGATGTATAACGAATGCATCGGATTGCGGGACATCACCGATGGAGCGTCCAACGTGATTGTGATTGGCGAGCAGTCTGGAAACACCAGGACAATCACAAAAACATCGAATTATACATGCGGATGGTGCGGATCCAGCACCCGGGAGACGGTTGTCGGCTTAAACAAAGCGGGAACCACCAGTTCCGTCTTCGGATCGGGGCTGACGTCCGTATTTCATCGGCCCAATCCAACTTCAGTGGGTTCCGAAGGAAACAGTGACTATGACTTCAATACTCCCCTCTCCTCCTTTCATACGGGGGGAGTCCATGTCCTGGTCAATGACGGCGCTGTTCGTTTTCTCAGCGAAAATACCAACGTCACGTTGATCCAACAGCTTTGTGTTCGCGACGACGGCAATGTCCTTGGGGAATGGTAAATGCAATCACGCATCGTCAAAACGTTGTTGCCACTGGCCATCATAATCGGGACAACATTGGGTTGCGGCAAAACCAGCAGCCGTCCCTCAGCCTCCTTTTCCGGAACCGTCACGCTGGACGGCAAACCGCTGCAAGCCGGGAGTATTCAGTTTACCTCTCTGGAAAGCGGAGAGTCCGCCTATGTGAATCTTGATTCTTCCGGACACTTCAAAGTGGAGTTTCCGGAAGCGGATGTGGGTGCCCGCTACGACGTCACCGTCGGCCAGCCCATTCAAGAAGTCGACGCGATTGACGCCATGACCGCTCCAGCAGCCAAAGCAGTCAGCAAAGTTCCGGAACGATATGCCAGTCGTGGAACCAGCAAACTCTCCGCCAAACTTGACCAGATGGGAGAGAATATCGTCGATTTCGACTTGTCCGCTGAACCGAAGAAATGAGCCCGGACAACAGCAACTGGCCATCAATGCATTTCTGTTGAGTCAAGGAAGATGTGCCTCTCGACGGATGGGGGGATGCTGCGCCGTCGTTTTCCGAATCCAATTCAGAAGGGACTTTTGACGGAAGGCCGTGCTCACGGCGCGACTGTGAAACCTGAAAACCTGCCCTTCATAAAAGCCGGTCTTTTCACCATCGGCAAAATCTGCTACTTCATGGAACAGCACAGGGGGCAAATTCGCTCCAGAGGGGCTTTCAACCTGATCAGGACAGGCGAAAAGACTCGTCATAAGGCCAATGAGCCGCAAAAAATCAAGGTAACGCCCAACGCCCTTGGCTGGGAATGATTTCCGGCCCGGTCGATTTGTTCCAGCTACAACCAAAATTACTGACGCTGCACAAAATCCTCGCGAGTTGAGAGAATTTCGAACGTTTGCGGTACAGGGAAGTGAAGTCATCGTGTCGAAAATTCAACGTATCCCCCGTCCCCGACAACTTTTCCCCGAACTGGCCGCCCTTTTCATCGAATGGAAACGGGCGAACTTGCGGGCCACGCGAACGTTCCGACTGACCGTCGGGCATGTTCCCGTCTGGGTGACGGGATCGCTCGCGGGCATGTTGGGAATCATGCTGACGATCTCGCTGTTCTTTATCCCGCAATCGCGTCCCCTCGAAGCCGCAGCCACATCGTCGCCCCCGGAAATCGTTCCCGCGATTCTTCCCCCTGTGGAACCGCAACCAACCCTGGCAGCCAATCTTCCGCAATCGCAACTTGTTGCCAGATTTCTGAAAACACACTTTCCCTTCACTTTTGACGAAACCAAAATCTCCAGCCGAAATTCATCCCTGGTCCGGAGCTTTGCCGCACAAGCGATGAGAGATGCCTGGGACAAGACTCGGATCCGTTCAGAATCCCGAAACCAATTCATGTCCTATCTGCTGAGAGCATATGAATTTCGATCCACATGGCCAGGGCTCTCCGCAAACGATGTGGTCTCTCTGCCACTTCCCTGGCCTTCGCTGCGTTCCCTGGGAATCGTCATTGAAAAATCAACCGTGAGTGGGACCCCTCACGAACCGCTGACCTATGAAATTGTTGTCCGCAATCTCTCGTCAGCCCCGATCGAGAAGATTTCGATCCGGGAACGGATCTCCTCCCTGGCCCGGGTAACAGATGTTGTTCCCGAAGCAGGGATCGCCGGAAACGAACTCGTCTGGAACCTGGAAGCTCTGGCCCCCACGGCCAGCCGTACCTTTCTCGTGACGATTGTTCCGGAACTGGAGGGCCAGATCGACACATTGACAAGAGTAATTCCCGCTTCCCACGTCGCTGCGGTGGTGAACGTTCATCCCAAAACCGAGGCCCGCCCCCTCAATCCTCCCCAGCCTCCCCAAGAGACCATCCGGCAACCAGCGGGAACACCCGATTTGAAACTAACCTACACGGAAACCCGTCCTCTGAAGCAGGGCGATACGTTGTCGATGATTTTTGAAGTCAAGAATGTGGGAACAGCGGCTGCGAACGATGTCGTTCTGTTCGTACGCCTCTCCGGCGAATTCGAACACCGTTATGGCGAGTTCGTCAATCATCGGATCGGAACGCTTCCCCCCGGCCAGGTGCGGCGTGCCTTGTTGCAGGCCACCGCCCGGGACCCGGGAAATGCCCACCTCGATGCCTCCCTGACCATGCAGGGAACCGAGAAGGAAAGCCGGGAGCTCAAGATCCCCATCCGGTCCAATCCGCTTCCCCAAGAAAAAATGCAACCCGTTGTCCAGCGTCCCATCTTCGACCAGAATAGTCGTTTGACAGTTCTTGATCCGTGAGCCCGATACGAATCCATTCAATTTCTTCCACCGTCCACGCACAACTATGAAATGTGGACGAAAAAGAGGACGACTCTTCTCCGATGCAAAAGTGGGAGACGCCCTTCGAAGAACTCCCTTACACGGGAAGGTTGAAAGGTTCGCCAACCCCTTCCGTCAGAATCACCGGCCCTTCGGCAGTGACCGCCACGGTCTGTTCGAAATGGACGCTTCGCTGTCCGTCCGTGGTCACCGCTGTCCAATGGTCTTTCAGAATCCGGATTTCCGGAGACCCCACATTGATCATTGGCTCAATGGCCAGCACCAGCCCAGGTTGAATCAGGAAGTCTTCGTCCTTGCGGTTGCGAATGGCATAATTGGGAACCTGCGGCGCTTCGTGCATTTCCCGGCCAATCCCATGGCCAACAAATTTTTCCACCACGGAAAAGCCGGCAGCACGTGTTCTTTTTTCCATCTCCCGGCTGATTTCCGACCATCGTTTTTTGGTTTTCAACCCAATGATGGCTGTGGAGAGAACTTCCCGGCCGGTCTTCATCAGTTGTTCACTGACCGGATCGATTTTCCCCACAGCATAGGTCCAGGCCGCATCTCCGCACCAGCCGTTCAGACGGCATCCGGTATCGACACTGACAATATCCCCTTCCACCAGCACCCGATTTCCTGGAATTCCATGAACGATCTGTTCATTCACGCTGATGCATGTGACAGCGGGAAACGGAACTTTTCCAGGAAAATTCTTGAAGAGCGGGACTGCCTGACGCTGACGAAACAGGTCTTCAATGGCAGCATCGATCTCTCCGGTTGTGATTCCTGGCACAACCATCCGGGCAGCGAGTTGATGTGCTTCCCCCACCACGCGGCCGGCTGCCCGCATCAATTCAATCTCGCGCTTACTCTTCAGAGTGATCATACTCTCCAACTCCCGACCGTCCGCAATCGACAAGGACGAAGACTTTGCACAAAACCACTGTGCGGACCACAGTGAACTATGAATGGTCCGCAGAATGGCCCCTGCTTACGGATCACGACTCGGCTTTTTGCGCAACGCTCCATCAACGAAACAGCCCGGCAAAATGGCCGGGCTGTTGATTCCTGTTTATCCACACAAAATAGACTCTCCGGGAGCCTCTGGCTTGAATAGCGAACGGTTAAAAATCCGTTGCCCCCACTCCCCGTCATCTGAACCGACCGATCAGACATCGCGGTGGTGGCTGTCGTTATTTTTCTTCCGATTCCAACATGCCCGGTTTGTTTCTCATCACCAGATGGCTGTCGATTTTCTGGACCAGATCCAAGGCCACGGAGACGACGATCAGCAACCCAGTTCCCCCGTAAAAACTGGCCACGACTGGTGAAATATCCATCCCGGCGGCAATGACGGTCGGAATGATCGCAATCACGGCCAGGAAGCCCGCTCCCACATAGGTAATCCGCACCATTACCTGGTCCAGATAACGCTCCGTGTGTGTTCCTGGACGATATCCCGGGACGAAACTTCCATAGTCCTTCAGATTCTCCGCCATATCTTTCGGATTGAAGGTAATGCTTGTCCAGAAATAGCAGAAGAAGTAGATCAACGCGATATACAACAGATTATAGACCACTCCGCGCCCGGACCCGCCAAACACTCCTGCCAGCGTGACCAGAATGGCACTGTTCGGAAATGTCTGCTGCATCCAGGAAAAGAAGAACATCGGAAACATCAGCAAGCTGGATGCAAAAATGATTGGCATCACGCCTGCCTGATTAACCCGCAACGGAAGAAACTGCGTCTGACCTCCCAGAACCCGACGCCCGCGAACATGCTTGGCACTTTGAATCTGAATCCGCCGCTGGGCCTCGGTAATCGCAATGACTCCCAACACCACCGCAACGAACAGCACCGCCAGCGGCAGCAGCTTATCGATCCCCGCCGATGTCCCCAGAGCAATGCCGTCTTTCAACGCGGGACGCAAAAGTTCAAAACCCGCCCCCGGCATCTGGGCCAGAATTCCCGCCATAATCAGCAATGAAATTCCATTCCCGACTCCATATTCGTCAATCTGTTCTCCAATCCACATCAACAACAACGTTCCCGCGGTCATCGTGATGGTGGCCACAAAATAGAAGAACCACGAATTATAGTCCGCAAGGATCAATCCCTGTCCGAGGCTTCTTCCTCCGAGCATTTTGATCCAGAAAAAGCTCTGCCCCAGGCAGATCAGCACCGTCGCGTAACGGGTATATTCATTGATCTTCTTCCGCCCCGCTTCCCCTTCTTTCTGCAACTGTTCCAGCGGCGGATATACCTGGCCCATCAGCTGGAAAATAATGGAAGCGGAGATGTAGGGCATAATGCCCAGCCCGAAGATGGTGGCATTTCCGAGTTCGGACGCCGATAACAAAGCGACCGCCTGCATCACCTGTCCAATTCCCTGCTGCTGCTGAAGTTTCTTGAATGTGTCCAGAAACTGCACCTGGTCAATGAATGGCAAGGGAATGGAAAAACCCATGCGGTACACAGCCAGCAGAATCAACGTGATAAGAATCTTCTGTCGAAGTTCCGGAATGGCAAAAATCGTTCTGAGCCGAGACAGCATCGAAGATCCTTCATCGTGGACCGCCGGAAATTTCCGCGATCGACATCAAAATTGAGCCGGAGCAATCCGCTGCGGCCTTCGGAAAACAAGCAAGAAATAAGGGATCCCCCCTCTTTCTGGCAAGTCCACTGTCCTCAAACCGACCGAATTTTTCACGATTTGATCAGGGCGTCAATTCCGGCTCGAAGTGCATTCGGGGCTCCAGCCATGGCAACCAAACCCCAAAACAAGCTCGCGATATTCGAAAAACCAGCGATCGCCTGATCGACGAAGATCGCAGCAATTCAGGGATCAGGAAAGCGTTTCCACCTGACCACCAGCAGCCTGAATTTTCTCAACAGCAGATTTCGAAAATCGCTGCGCCCTGACTGTCAGTCTCTTGGTCAACTCACCGTTTCCAAGAATCTTAATCAGATCATACCGCCCCTTGGCGAGCCCCCGCGCCCGTAGCGTTTCCGGAGAAACTTCCTCGCCTGCGGAAAAATGTTCTTCCAGCAACGACAGATTGATCGCCAGCACATTATCGGCGAAAGCCGCGTTATTGAAGCCACGTTTCGCAACAACGCGAAACAACGGCATCTGCCCTCCGGCAAAACCCGTCCGGGATTTATAACCACGACGGCTGCCAGCCCCTTTATGTCCACGACCAGCCGTTTTGCCGTGACCGGAACCAACACCGCGACCGAGGCGTTTCCGCTTCTTCCGCTTTTGAATGCCACGATGGACGTCGTCAATGATCATGGGAGGATTGCACTAAATGTTGATGGTCACAAAATTTTGAATAAAACAAAGGAAACGCGAATCACCGATGCAACCCGGCCCGGACAACATCCGCTGCCGCGATCAGATTTCCACGCCACGTAGCCGGGCAATATCTTCACGTGTCCGCAACCGGCTCAGGGCATCAAATGTCGCTTTCACCAGATTGACCGGGTTGGACGAACCGCGACTCTTCGAAAGAATATCTTTAATCCCAACGAGTTCCACCACCGATCGGACGGTTGCCCCGGCAATAATCCCGGTTCCCGGAGCAGCGGGAATCAACGTCACACGGGATGCCCCAAAGCGACCCTCCACCTGATGAGGAATCGTGGAGTTCTGCCGGGAAATGGGCTTGAGCTGGCGATTCGCCTGCTTGGTCGCCTTTTCCACGGCCACGGGGACTTCCACCCCTTTGGCATAACCATATCCAACACGTCCGTTTTCGTCGCCAACAACCACCAGGGCTGCGAAACTGAACCGACGTCCCCCCTTCACGACGCAGGCACAGCGTCGGATCTGGACGACTCGTTCTGGATTCTTAGAGCCTTGTCCGCCTTGTCCACTCTCTGCCACGTTGGCCACTCCTCGGTCGAAAATCACTGGAACGCTGAAAGAAATCTCTCTTCAACCGTTCTTCAGATTCCGGTCCGTTTGTTAGTTCTCTTTGAAATGATTCGCAATCAAATAATTTGCCGGCCATGTTCGAATTCAATTCCAGATTGAATCCGAAACGCCGAATCAGAAGTTCAATCCCGCTTCGCGAGCAGCATCCGCCAAGGCTGCAATCCGACCATGATAGCTATTTTCGCCGCGATCGAAAGCAACGTCTTTAATTCCTGCCGCCAAAGCACGTTCAGCGACAACTTTTCCAATCGCCCGGGCCGCTTCCACATTTCCATGCGGCTGGCCAACACCCCCCAGCGATTTTTCATTCGTACTGGCTGACACCAGCGTCCGACCAGTGCCATCATCAATAATCTGAACGGAAATATGCCGATTGCTGCGAAAGACGCTCAACCGCAACCGGCCACTTGCTCGGACTTTATTGCGAACGTGATGGCGACGACGCCACCGTTGTTTCGCAATGCGTTCTTGTAACTTCATGACCAATCCGCCTGTCTCAAACAACGACTATGAATTCAATGCCCGCAACAGCATCTCCAATTAAGAGCGTTTCCATGACGGAGAACGTCTGCATGTTCGCTGATAACAACAAAAAATACCGCCCCGGAACCAGATCCCAAAGAAACGAGTTCCCCTGCCCGAATTTCGCCGACCGGGACTGGATTAACTTCCAAATGCTTTCCCAGCTTTGCGACGAACCGCTTCGCCCACGTACCGAATCCCTTTTCCCTTGAACGGTTCGGGCGGACGAACACGACGAACATTGGCTGCAAACTGTCCGACAGCGTGCTTATCAGCACCTTTAATGACAATTTGCGTCGGAGCGGGCAATTCGCAAATCACCCCTTCCGGCACCGGCAACTTAATAATATTCGCATAGCCAACCTGCAAAGAGAGCGTTTTTCCCTGCAAAGTCGCCTGATAACCGACACCCTGGATTTCCAGGCGTTTTTCAAACAGCGCTTGCACTCCCTGCACCATATTGGCAATCAGGGCTCGTGTCAGTCCATGCAGTGCCCGGTTCTGACGTTGATCATCCGGCCGGGCAACATGAATGGAACGCGCCGATTCATCGTACGTCACTTCCATGCTGGGATGCCACACCCGCGTCAGTTCGCCGTTTTTGCCTTTGACCTTGATCGTGCCATCCGCGACGGTGACGTCCACTCCGGCAGCGACAGGGATCGGCTTTTTTCCAATTCTCGACATGATTCCATCTGCCTCATTCGCTTCGTTACAGAAAAATGATCCGCAACGAATTCACTGATTCTGATCGCCACCTTCAAGCTGTCTTACCAGACTTCACACAAAATCTCACCGCCGACGTTCTTCGCTTTCGCTTCCCGGCTGCTGAGCATTCCCTGATTTGTGGAGAGGACACAAATTCCCATCCCCTGCAACACTTCCGGCAATTTCCGGGCTTCGGAATAGACTCGCCGCCCCGGTTTGCTCACCCGAGAAATCTTTTGAATGACCCGTTCACCAGTCGGGCTGTACTTCAAATTCACTCGAAGCGTTTTCGATGGCTCTGTCTCCAGAACTTCGTGGTCCCAGATATAGCCTTCACGCTGCAAGACGTCCGCAATTCCAGCTTTCATGTTGGAATAGGGCATATCGACATGGGGACGCTCAATCATCAGAGCGTTCCGAATCCGGGTGAGCATATCTGCAATCGGGTCTGTCATCATAATCGTCTGATCCTCTGGCTCCCGACTGATTCTTTCGGGACCGTCATTCTCTGTTCTGTTACCAGCTGGCCTTCTTTGCTCCGGGAACCAGGCCGTTCAGGCACAGGTTACGAAAACAGATACGGCAGACTTTAAATTTGCGATACACGGCACGGGGACGACCACACAACGAACATCGCCGCACCAGACGGCTGCTGAACTTGGCGGTACGAGTGGATTTGGCAATTTGTGCTTTACTGGCCATTTGTATTCCTGCGTCGTTGTGCTTCCGACGACTCTCTGATCTGTTCGTAAATCCGAATTCGGCCTGATTCGCCGCTGATAAACTATTGCCGACCTTGCGAAACCGTCCACTCCCGTGCCGGTCTCCGCAGACTGCAAAGAATCTTAATTCTTCGTCTTTGTATCCTTGAATGGCATTCCGAATGCCTTCAACAACATCCGCCCCTCGTCATCGGTCCTGGCCGAAGTCACGATGGCGATATTCATCCCCTGGATATTTTTGACTTTATCCGCATTGATTTCCGGAAACACCACCTGTTCGTTCAGTCCCAGGCTGTAATTCCCACGGCCATCGAAAGCATTCGGGTTGATTCCACGAAAGTCACGCACGCGGGGCAACACCAGCGTAATCAGACGATCCAGGAATTCATACATTTGCTGCTTCCGCAACGTCACGCAGCCCCCAATCCGCATTCCTTCTCGCAACTTAAAGTTTGCAACGGACTTGCGGGCCAAACGAACAGAAGGCTTCTGGCCCGAAATCTGAGCAAGATGCTCCAGGGCTTCGTCCAGAATCTTCTGATCCTGAATCGCTTTCCCGACCCCCATACTGATGACGATCTTTTCCAACTGTGGCAGGCTGTGGGGATTCGACCGTCCCAGCTCTTTTGCCAGCTTCGGAACGATCTCAGTGCGATATTTTTCGATTAACCGGGCCATTATTTCGACTCAATCTGATTCAACTCAAACCCACCGGACACTTGCAAGGACGGTCACTGACTTACAGAAACAATCGCTACCCACTCAATTCACCGCAAGGGTTTCGAAAACGTTTACCGGGCCGCCTGGGCGGTCGCGGAATAGCGTGACCGGGCGGGACTCGTCTGGCTGATCGTTTTGTCGCACTTGCGACAGAAACGTTCTTTCGAGCCATCCTCCTGGTAACGCAGACCGATCTTCACCCCACTGGCGCATGTGCTGCAATAATACATCACATTGGAGCTGTTAATCGGCTTCTCCATCCGCAGGCGTCCTCCCTGAGGACTCTTGGGATGACCACGCTTCACGTGCTTATAGACGAGGTTCACTCCCTCGACCAGCACCTTGGAGCCGCCGTCCAGAACAGCCTGGACCAGCCGGGGTGTCTCGCTTTTATCGTCGCCGGCCACGACGACAACCATATCACCACGTTTGATTTTCATAATCACACCACCTCAGCAGCAAGGCTGAGAATCTTCATAAAGCGGCGATCTCGCAGTTCCCGAGCAACCGCGCCGAAAATACGGGTCCCGCGAGGATTTCCATCATTGTCCACCAACACGATGGCATTCGTGTCAAACCGGACATAACTTCCGTCTTCTCGCCGCGTCCCTTTGCGACACCGGACAATGACCCCTCGAACCACCCGGCCCGATTTGAAGGCATCGGGAGCACCAGCAATGGATTTCTGAATACTGACGACAATCACATCGCCCAGACTGGCGGTGCGTCGTTTCGTGCCACCCAGCACGCGAATGCAGCGGACCGACTTCGCACCGGTGTTATCCGCGACATCCAGAATTGTCTGCATCTGAATCATGACGACTTTGTCCTTGTTGCCCCGGCGGCTCGCCTGAGTCGATGAACTCTCGCTTCAGCCTGCTTTCGGCGGAATTGCAATCGATTCAACCGTTACCGCCCGTCTTCGGGCACTTCATTTTCCGCTGTCCCGGCCTTGGAGGCAGCAATTGATTCTCGTGTCAACTGGCTTTCCACATCCCCGGCAGCAGCAACCACCCGCACCAGTTCCCAGCGTTTCGTTGCGGAACGGGGCCGGCATTCCACGATCTCCACTGAATCCCCCACTTTTGACTCATTCTTCTCATCATGAACATAACAGATCGTCCGGCCACGAACGATCTTTTTATATTTGGCATGTTGGTAAACCCGACCAACGTCAACGCGCCGGGTCTTTGCATTCCGGTCAGTGACAACGGTCCCAATCAGTGTTCGTCGCATGGGGTCTGTACCTGAAAAATCGATTCTGTTCGAAGCAGTCTGATTTAAAAAATGTTTGTCGCCACATGCTGGCTGCCGAATATCCGTCGACCACCACGCTATCTGGACTTCCGGTTACTTAGTCCCCGTCGCTTGACGCTGATGGGCAATTGTCTTCATCCGCGCAATATTGCGACGGAGCTTGCGCAAGTTGCTGGGAGCATCGAGCTTTTCCGTCGACGCCTGCAACCGCAGGCGAAAGAGTTCCTGCTGCGTTTGAGCCAGCTCGGACTGGAGCTGTTCATCGCTCATTTCCCGCAATTCTTTCGACGTTGACATGATTCTGCTTCGTAATTGGGAGTTGATTTCTATTGAGTTCCGTGAACCGGACAACACACCCTTTTGTTCACAAAACAGGGAACCGCCAGACAGCAACCCCGCTGGCAGTCCTCCTTATCAAGCTTATGTGCCTGGTGTCCGCTCAACGAGACGAACTTTCACGGGTAACTTATGCGCGACGCGATTAAAACAATCCCGTGCGGCATCTTTGTTGGCACCCGCAATTTCAAACAGAACGGTCCCGGGTTTCACAACGGCCACCCAGTGATCCGGTTCCCCTTTTCCTTTTCCCATTCGAGTCTCCAAGGGCCGGGCTGTGACCGGCTTATCCGGAAAAATTCGAATGTACAATTTTCCGCCCGAAGCACGAATGTACTGCGTGGCAGCGATACGGCAGGCTTCGATGGTAGTCGCTTTCACATGCCCAGGCTGCATCGACTGCAAACCGAATTCGCCGAACACCACCGTGTTGCCGCGCGTCGCATTACCTTTTATGCGACCTCTTTGGTTTTTTCGATGCTTGACCCGTTTCGGCATAAGAGCCATCGGTATTCTCCTCGTCCGCGTAATCGCCTAAATCAACCCAAACCTTGACACCAATACTCCCCTGTGCTGTCTGTGCGACAGCAAAACCGTAATCGACTCGACGTTGAAGGGTCGACAGGGGAATTGACCCGCGACTCGCCTTTTCACATCGCGACATTTCCGCTCCGCCCAGGCGACCGGAAAGTTGCACCTTCACTCCGTTCACCCCGGCTTCCATGACCTGGTCCAGGGTCCGCTTAATCGCCCGGCGAAAACTTCCCCGTTTGATCAATTGCTGAGCAATATCCTCCGCAATCAACTGAGCCCGCTTGAACGGGTTGTTGATCTCAATAATCTTGACTTCCATTCGCCGACCAAACTGATCTTCCAGCCGGCCCTTTAATCGATCAATTTCCTGGCCTTTACGGCCAATAATGATCCCCGGACGGGCCGAATGCATGAACACGACCACTTGATCGCGTGTCCGCTCAATCTCCACTTTATCAATGGCAGCGGATTTGTACTCGGTATTGATGAATTTACGAATCTTCTGGTCTTCAACCAGCAGGTCCCCAAATTCCTTCTTATTTGCGTACCATCGGCTCCGCCAGTCTTCGGTAATGCCGATACGAAAGCCGAGCGGATGTGTTTTCTGTCCCATATTTGGTTACTCGATTCGGTCATCTGATCCGAATGCTGTGATTCGGATCGGCTTCACTCGTTGCCACTGGCTCGACAGCCAGATGTCAGTCCAATTCTCAATGGACTGAAAAATTCAGCCCTGCTTTTTGCAAAACTCACTTTCGGGTCAACACTTTTTCCCGTTCCCGACCAGCACTTCTCTTTATTCCACTTCCGGAGCATCAATGGCCACATGAATATGGGAAAACCGACGGCGGATCATGAACGATTGGCCACGCGACTGCGGGCTCAGACGTTTAAACATGGGTCCTCCATCCACCTGGCAATCCACAATCGGCAGGCTGTCCACATTTCGAGCTCCGCGATCTTCCGCATTCGCAGCGGCACTTCGCAGGACTTTCTCCAGAAAACGTGCTCCACGATTGGGAACATATTTCAAAGCGTTCAGGCCTTCCTGAACGGTCATCCCCCGAATCAAATCCGCGAATGGGCGGACCTTCGTCGCGGCGATACGGGCAAATCGGTGAGTTGCTTTCACGTGTGACATCTGATTCTCGCTTGGTCTCTCATGCTGCTTTTGGAAAAGCGGCGCCTATCCGTTACCGATTCCCCTTAGCACCATGGCCACGGAAGGTACGAGTCGGTGCAAATTCACCCAGCTTATGACCAACCATATCCTCGGTGACATAAACCTGAACGTGAATCTTGCCATTATGCACCATGAACGTATGGCCGATAAACTCAGGCGAGATCGTTGATCGACGCGCCCAGGTTTTGATCTGCTGCTTCGAGCCCGATGAATCCAGCCGAGCAATTTTTTTCAGCAGGTTTTCATCGACGAAAGGGCCTTTTTTCAGCGACCGACCCATAACTAACCTTCCTCACCAACCACAATGATTTTAAATCGTTGATTTTTCATCCGGACAACAAATCCGGCCCATATCAGTTCAAACTCGTTTCAAGCCATTCCGACGTGAACGCCGACGACGAATAATTGCTTTCGACGAAGCTTTTCGCCGCTTACGGGTGTTCCCACCTTTCGCCAGCCGCCCCGTGGGACTACACGGATGACGCCCACCCGCGGTCCGACCTTCTCCTCCGCCCATCGGATGAGCCACTGGATTCATCGCGGTCCCACGAACATGGGGCCGTTTCCCCTTCCAGCGATTTCGTCCTGCTTTTCCAATATTAATCTTGATATGTTCGGAATTGCCAATCACACCAATCGTTGCCCGGCATCCCGCGGGCAGTCGCCGCACCTCACCCGAAGGCAGTGTAATCTGCGCCCAACCTTTTTCCGTCGCATTCATCACAGCAGAAGCACCGGCACTCCGCACCAACTGGCCGCCTCCACCCGGTTGCATCTCAATATTATGAATATTTGTTCCCGCTGGGATTTTTGAGAGCGGCAGACAATTTCCTGCCTTCGGCTCCGCAGCCGGGCCGTTCATCAGAACGTCTCCAGCCTTCATCCCCTCGGCAGCCAGAATGTAACACTTAGCTAACTTTTGAGTTTTTGGGCACGTATATTCCAACAACGCAATTCGTGATGACCGATTCGGATCATACTCGACATGCGTGACTTTAAACTCAACGTTATCAAGCCGGCGCGCGAAATCGATGATACGATACATCTTCCGATGTCCGCCGCCACGATGCCGCGACACAATCTTACCGTGATGATTCCGACCGCCATGCTTCTTCAGGCGAATCGTCAGGCTTTTTTCCGGTTGCTTCTTTCGGTCAGTGATTTCCGCAAAATCGCTGACCGACGCTCCGCGACGCCCTGGTGTAACCGGTTTGTAAAAACGAATCCCCATCGATTCATCCCGAAATAATCAATTGATCGCTAATATGTTGCCGGCGATGGAAGACACACTTCCAGTCGCCAACATTTTTAGAAGAACGAAATCCGGTCATCGGCATGAAGCTGAACAATCGCCTTCTTCCAGTCAGTGGTATGTCCAACAAGAATTCGACTGCGTCGCGGCTTGCCTCGGCGGGTTTGAGTCCGCACTTCAACAACACGCACATTCCACAACGACTGAACGGCGTTCTTCACATCCCGCTTCGTCGCATAAGGATGAATTTCAAACGCATATGCATTCAACTTTTCAGCCTGATGCACACCCTTTTCCGTAACCAGGGGACGAAAAATAACCTGATGCGGCTCAAGCTGAACCCCACCCTGCCTTGTCTCTTCAACCTGCGGTGCCGACACTGCTTCTTCTCCCCTCAATCAATTTGCTGTCCGTTACTCGACATTAACCAGCAGTGACCGCTTCTTGCTGTTTTTGACGCGCCTGATCGATTGCTTCCCGCGTAATCAACAGACGTTTCTGATGCAACAGCTGATACGCATTCAATTCACCTACCGGAGAAATCCAGAGGTTGCCAATATTTCTCCCCGACCGCCAGACCGTATTGTCATAGTCCGGAATCACAAGCAGGCAGGACTCATTGGCCACACCCAAAGCACGAAGCATCTGAGCAATCGTCCTGGTCTTAATTTCATTGACTTTGAAGGCATCCAGCACAGTCGCTTCATTATCTTGAAACTTGCTGAGCAAGGCCATTCGCGTCGCCAGGCGAACCGCTTTTCGCGGGAGGCGATAACTCCAATCTTTCGGAGTCTTAGCAAATGTGTGACCACCCCCTCGGCGAGTCGGAGAACGCTTCGTCCCAACACGAGCATTCCCTGTCCCTTTTTGCCGAAAGAGCTTTTTCGTACTACCAGCCACCTCACCGCGAGTCTTCGTACGTGCCGAACCCTGACGCATGTTGTTTTCATACATCACAACAACATCATGCAGCAACTGCTTGCTGATGCGGTCAGCCAATTCACCCCCGTCAAAGCGATAGGATCCGGCATCACCGCCGTCCATTCCCCGCAAAGGAGCTGAAATCTCTTGTGTTTCTGACATGACTTGACCTCTTCACCACAGCCGGCAGCAGCCGCCAGACACCAAAACAATGAACCGACTACTTTGCCGCCCGAATCATCAGATAGCCACCATTAGGCCCCGGCACCGCACCAGTCACCAGCAACATATTATTTTCCGCATCCACTCGAACAACCCTGAGATTACGAACCGTGGCCCGCTCGCCTCCATAGCGACCAGCCATTCGCATCCCCTTCTTAATCATCCCCGAAGTACCACGGTTCATCGAGTTCGCCCCAATGCCCCCCACCCGACGATGAACCTTCTTAGTTCCATGAGCAGCCCCCTGGCCACTAAAATTATGCCGCTTCATGGCACCCGTAAAGCCACGCCCCTTTGTCGTACCAATCACATCCACAAACTTCACTTCACCAAACACATCCGTGGTCAACACTTGACCAACTTCCACCGAGTGATTTTCGCCATCCACCCGAAATTCACGAACATACCTCTTCGGCTCACAGTTCGCTTTCACACGACTTTCAACACCCGCCTCCGAAAGCCGCTTCTGCCGCTTACTCTTCAACTGCGACACATGCCCCCGCTCAGCCCGATTCGCCCGAGTCCGATTCCGCTGCCCCTCCGGACGCGCCAAATCCTTCCGGCTCAACTTGTCACCAAACCCCAACTGAACCGCTTCATATCCATCCCGCTCCAGAGTCTTCACCTGAAGCACCGCACACGGGCCAGCCTCAATCACAGTCACCGGAACGATAAACCCATCGTCCCCATAAACCTGCGTCATTCCAACTTTTCGTCCGAGAAGCCCGACGGGCATGGCTCGACCCCTCAAATACCAGATGCAATTCAACCCAAGATCAACACAACAGGCCACAGGACAGGCAGACACCCACCCAAAGCCCAAACCCCACACAGACAAGACCGCAAGCAGCAGCAATCTCAGACTACGTGGAAGCCTTAATCTTAATATCCACGCCAGCCGGCAACGAGAGCTTGTTCAGAGCATCGATCGTCTTGCCTGTCGGCTGAACAATATCAATCACACGCTTGTGAGTCCGTATTTCAAACTGCTCACGAGACTTCTTATCAATATGCGGGCTTCGCAGCACCGTATACCGCTCAATCCGCGTCGGCAGAGGAATCGGCCCATGCACAATAGCGCCCGTCCGCTTGGCCGTATCGACAATATCAGTTGCCGACTGATCCAGGATGGTGTGATCAAACGCTTCCATCCGAATCCGAATTCGCTCGTTCGCAGCCACGACTTAACTTCCTTCGCCTGAACATTTTGTGCCATAAATATGGCGACACCGAAAGCCCTGTCCCGGTGTGGGAAACGGAGCATGTTAGTACCGCCCCTGCTTTCTGTCAACGATCCGCAGGCATCATTTCACGGCTTGTTTTTCGGGAACGTCAAATTTTTGAACGGAATTTTCCTTCGGCAGGGCAATCGTCGTTCGATACGCCGCAAACAGCGGCTTTCCATCCGGCAATTCCATTCCATCCGGAAGAACAGTTTTCTCTCCGGTATAACCCGCGATCACAACACGGTATTCCCCTCCGACAACTCCGTTGTGATCGCTGGAATATTCCCCATTTTTTATGGGCAGATTCAAGGCCGGGCCATGAATGCCCTGTGTCGCATCGGGCTCAAAAGTGATCGTACCGGCAGGCACAGCCTGGCCCTGATAAGTCACTTCGCCAGAAACACGATATCGCATCGGCCCCTCTTTTCGCTGGCCACAACCAACATGAGCAAGAAAAATCGCCAGCAAAACCGGAACATACAGCCAGCTTTGACGACATGAATCACAAACCGGGGCACGAATATCGACGAGCATGAATTGGGGACTCCTGCGAGAAATTTACGAAAGCCATGCCGGCAAGAATGACAAGAGGAACACCAGAGTTCAGTTGCCAAATGCATTAACCGGGATGCCGTCACCCCTTCCCGCCAATTGACGCAACACATTGACATCCATGCTATTAGAGGCGAAATGAACTGAACCGTCACCCAGTAGAAGCTGAGTACCACCGACATGAAAACTTCCCAGCACATTGGCCTCCAGCGCCCATGACCCCGCATTGGCGACTGGAGAACTGTTGGGAGAATTGACGATCGCCGCAGTCGCTCCGTATTGAACCCAGTTTCCTCCGGAATTATGAACTCCTCCAGCCCAGGAATCCCAAGCGGCAGGGCGTTGAACGGGAGTATTCATGTATTTGCTTTCCCCAACAAGAACGACATTGCTGGACCCATCCGTCAGATCACGAAAACTGATTCCCGAATTCACAAACATGACGCCATTATTGAACCAGGTATAACCAGCAGAATTTGTGCTGTAGCACGGCCAGGCAGCACTAACGCCGACAGGCGGCTGCGGTCCGCCCCCCATAATCGCAAAATAGTTTGAGTTCGGAATTGCAGGGCCGGAATTGGGGTCCGAAGGACACTGGAATTTTGAATTTGGTGTTGTCTGGGCCGTCAAATTGGCTGCCGTCACGGTCCCCCCGCCAACATAGACAGCCGGCACCCCGCTGACAGTTTTAAAAACTCCCGCCATGGGACTATTGAAATCGAACATGTTGTAGCGGGGAGTGTCATCCAGATAAGGGAGAATCTTGATGGCCCAATTTCCGCGCTGACTGGATCCGGATGACGAGCCCGGGTTGCAATTGTTGGGGCCGGCGGGAAAATTGACGACCACTGTCGAAGAGGGAAATTTCCGATAGGTATCATGATAATTGTGCAGCGCCAGACCGATCTGCTTGAGCTGATTTTTGCACTGACTGCGCCGCGCTGCTTCCCGAGCCTGCTGCACCGCAGGTAGAAGCAGGGCGATCAACACAGCAATAATGGCGATCACCACCAGAAGCTCAATCAGCGTAAACCCTGATCGCCGTAATGAAAAACGGCGGTGACGAAAGAGGACCGATCGCAAAGAAAAATCTGCGGGGATGGCGCGAACCATGGCGATTCTCCCATAGTCTGGAAGTTCGCACCGCAGTACCACATTTCAGCATTTAAGGAGTGGAGGACAAAATGACTTACGGCAAGAGAAAGAATCGCACCGCTGCCTGAAATGTGGATTTCATCTCGCACCACTCCAGAGGACACTTGTCTCGAAGGAGCAACTTACTCCACCACCCAACAAAAATCAAGCGATTGTTGATATGTCCCCGGAAACTTGGCTGCCTCATGGAAGTTGATTCTTCGCAGCATTGCAGTGTTCGAGCGGCTTTGCCATAATCTGCGTTTTTCCGGATTGAGATATCGACAGATTTCAGGTGTGAACAGATGGCGACGTTGAACAAAGTGGACATTCGCAAGATTCGCAAGAAACGGGCTCGGCTCAAGCGGAAGCTGAAATGCCGGTTCTGCCCGGATGGGAATATCCCGCGCCCCGTCTATGTCGACTACAAAGACACGAAAACACTCAAACAACTGGTGGACCGGGAAGGACGCATTCTCCCCCGGCGGCGCACTGGCACCAGCGCAATTTTCCAGCGAGCTGTTCGTGAAGCCATTCTTCGGGCTCGGTTCATTGGACTGATGCCCTATGTTTCCGAAGAATAGAAACAGATCGTATCGCTGATTTGCCACCATAAAACGATTGATTCAAAGGGGAGAGAAAGTATCTCCCCTTTTTGCTGCGCTCTTCCCAGTCTTGCACAAAAGTCGAGTCAGGTCCATGAAACAGGTCCGCATGGCGGACCTGACACTTTTTGTGCAAAGCCCCCTGCTGGTGCCTTCCCGTTTCTTGACTGGCGGCAAGAACTCCGGTAAAGCCCGTTTTTCCACCAATTCCGGGTCTGGCCCGTGCAGCGGCTATGACTTCCCCCCCCCCCCACAGGTTTTATCGCACAGATTTTCAAGAGACCGCTTCGAATTCCGCAGGGAGATGAATACATCCTTGCCGGTTCTGCTGAGTGAATTGATGTCCCGTCCAGCAAGGATCGGACGACGTAATTTCGAAGGACAGAATGGAAGTCCGATGCTCACACACAGTCCCGTCCGATTGCGTGAGTACCAGATCAAGCGTGTAACTTCCCACTGCCAGCGGCAGAGCAGGAATGGTGCATTTCAAAACCCGTGGTGTCTTTGCTTCCAGCTGAAATTCTTTCCCGAATCGGCGGCCGCTGGGAAGAGAGACAATCGGATATTGTGACTGGTCGCGAAGAATAATTTCCTCCGCGATCACCTGCGCATACGGACTCAAGACGGTCACTTCCAGAGTCAGGGGATCTCCATATTTCAACAGGTTATCGGTCCGTTGAGCGATTTTCGCCTGAAGGATGGCAGGCCGGGTGACAGGTTCACTGGTTCGTTTCCAGAGAAGCGCCGCGGAATGATGGTGCTGGCTGATGTATGCGGATACCACGCTGGCGGCCGGGCCATCCATTTTGATCTGGCCAAGCTCCATGAGAATCGCCCGCTCACAGAGTTCGGAAATTGTCGCCAGATTATGACTGACATAGAGAATCGTCCGCCCCTGCCTGGAACGGATTTCCTGAATCTTCTTCAGGGCCTTTTTCTGAAACTCAGCGTCCCCCACAGCCAGGACTTCATCGACAATCAGAATTTCCGGTTCCAGAAAAGCAGCCACCGCAAAACCGAGTCGAACCCGCATTCCGGACGAGAACCGTTTGACCGGCGTATCGACATACATCCGGCAGCCGGCAAAGTCGATAATTTCCTCAAATTTTCCGGCAATTTCCTGATGGCGCATTCCGAGGATGGCCCCATTTAAATAAATGTTTTCCCGGGCAGTCATGTCAGGATGCATTCCCGTCCCCACTTCAAGCAGAGAGGCAATGCGGCCCCGGGCACGAATGCTTCCCGTCGTGGGGGCGGTAATTCGGGAAATCAATTTCAGCAACGTCGATTTTCCCGCTCCGTTGGCCCCCACAATTCCAACGATTTCCCCCTGCTCGACATCGAAGCTGACGTTTTTCAGCGCCCACGCATATTCCGATTTGGCCTTGGCCTCGCGCTGATTGACCTGGCCGATCGGAGCAAATGGATCTTCCAGGCCGCGCACATGGGCCCACCACCGATTCAGATCATGACCAAGCGTTCCCGTACCAACTTCTCCCAGCCGGTACAACTTCGAAAGATCGCGAACCTGCAAGATTGTGCGAGACATATTCAGGCCTTAAAGACCAGCGGGCACCAGGAAGGGCTTTCCTGTCCGTTTCAAACCGTATCAATAAATGTCTGTTCCGTATAATTAAATGCCAGAATACCCACAACCAGGGAAACGACCATGAACAGGCTGGCATAAGCCAGTCCTTCCCAGGAAGGAACCCCGACACTAAATAAACCTGCCCGAAAGATTTCCACGACATGCGCGAGCGGATTCCACCACAGAACGGCCCGATAACGCGGAGACAAAAGACTCATGGGATAAATAATGGGAGTGGCATACATCAGCAGCTGTATTCCAAACTGCAAAACAAAATTCAGATCACGGTATTTCGTGGTTCCGGAGCTGAACAGAATTCCCATTGCCAGTCCCTGCCCCCCGATAATCATCACCAAAACCGGGACAACCCATAACCAGGCGCTGGCGTGAATCTGGTTTGTGGTGGCCAGATACCAGGCATAGATGAACAGGAAGAGTGCCAGTTGAATTCCGAATTTAATCAGTCCGGAGATCACCATGGCCAATGGCATTAGTAACCGCGGAAAGTACACCTTTCCAAACAATTCCGCATTCAACAGAAATGTTGCGGATGTGCGGACAAAGGTATCCGCGAAATAATTCCAGATCACAATCCCCGCCAGATAAAACAACATGGGAGGAACTCCCTCGGTTGAGATATCCGCAATTTTGCCGAAGATCACCACGAAAGTCACCATGGTGATGAGCGGTTGGAGAAGATACCACATCGGTCCCAGGATCGTCTGTTTATAACTGATGACGATTTCCCGCTGGACCAGCATGAACAACAGGTCCCGAAATTCCCAGATCTCCTGAAAAGGAAAATGCCATAAGCTCCGCCGGGGAGTAATGACCAGCGTCCATTCCGGGGGCGGATCGGGAACGTTGTCAGCTTCGGGATCGGGAGCAGCAGACATAGGCGACCTTCAAGCATCTTCCTGACAATCTGCCCGATCAGCGTTTCTTCTTGCCGGCAAGCCGTTTTTTCAACCGCCGTTTGACCGGCCGGTCCGTTTTATCGGCCGAAGCCAGAAGCCAGACAATCAAGCCTTTGGCAAGATGCATCCGGTTTTCCGCCTGCGGAAAGACAACGCTACGGGAATCTTCCATGGCGGCGCCGCTGACCTCGAGCCCGCGCCGAGCTGGAAGGCAGTGCATGAAGAGGACATTCGGCCGGGCGGCATCCAGCAATTCAACCGTTACCTGAAAATCGGCAAACGCCTGGGAACGTTTCTCTTTTTCCGCTTCCTGCCCCATGCTGGCCCAGACATCGGTATAGATCACATCCGCATTCTTGACGGCCTGCATCACCTGGCTGGACTGTTGCAGGCGAAGTTTCGGAAAGCGGGACTTCAGGTCCGTGACGAACGATCCCGGCAGTTCATAACCGACCGGAGCCGCCACGGTGAACGCGGCTCCGAGATGCCCGCAGATAATCGCCAGCGACTTGGCAACATTATTGCCGTCTCCCACATAAACCAGATGTTTTCCGGAAATCTCTCCACGCAGCTCTTCAATCGTCAACACGTCCGCCAGGGCCTGGCACGGGTGAAAATCATCTGAAAGCCCGTTAATAATGGGACAGCCGGCATAGCGTGTAAAGGTTTCGATCAGATCCTGGGAAAAGGTGCGGAGGACGATAATATCGGAATAGCCTCCAAGTACCCGGGCGATATCTTCTTTCGTTTCGCGGCCTTCGAACCCGGCTTCCTTGCTGGTCATGAAGATGCTCTGACCGCCCAGCTGCGCCATGCCCGCCTCAAAACTGGCCCGCGTGCGCAATGACGGCTTTTCAAAGACCTGCGTCAGAACTTTGCGTTCACACAGGGGGATTCGCTTCCCTTTTTTTGTCTGCTGCTTAAGTTTCGCAGCCAGTTTCAGAATCTCACGTACTTCCGCGGTGGTGAGATCAAGCAGTGAAGTCAGGTGCTTCATAGATCTGATTCCAGTTATTCATCGGCCCGATGGGCATCCGTTTTGACATTCGACAATGCCGGTTTCCGCGACAAGCAGAACGCCATAGAGTGATTACGAAGATGACTCTGCCCCGCCCCCTTTAAACAGTTTCCGTTGCATATTCGGATGATAAGGAGTCCAGCTGGAACCGGAATTGGGATCAGACTCGATTAAAGAAACGAATTCGTTTGTTTTGGCATCCAGATTATCCAGATGATGCAGGGCAATTGCCTCGGGCGTCATCGGGAGCTTGGGACTTCCAAACTCATAGGTTCCGTGATGGCTCAAAATTAAATGTTTTAATCGAATGGCCAGTTCGTGGGGAAACGGCCGGCCAGTGACCTGCTCCACCAGGCGAATTTTGTCGTTAAGTTTCTCGACGCCAATCACCAGATGGCCGATCAGCTGACCTTCATCCGTATAGACAAAAGACGAGTCGTAACTCAGTTCCCAGAGTTTGCCCAGATCGTGAAGAAAGACTCCCGCCAGCACCAGGTCATAATCCACTTTGGGATACAGATCCGCCAGCCGGGTGGCCGCTTCCGCCAGAGTCAGGATGTGTTCCAGAAGCCCCCCATGATAGGCATGGTGCAGGCGAATTCCCGCTGGCGCCTGCTTGAGCCCTTCCACAACGTCGGTCTCTTCCAGAAAGACTTCCATCAAGGTTCGCAAATCGGGTTGTCGGATGGCCAGGAGCAATTCCCGCAACCGGGCAAACTGTGCATCGGCATCGGCATTGGACCGAGCCACGAAATCGTCTGGTTCCACCCCTTGAGCCACATCGATCCGGGTCATGATCAGTTGCAGGTTTCCCTGAAACAACTGCACTTTCCCTTTCACCTTGACATAGTCCCCCGGGCGAAGATGTCCGACAACCGCATCGCTGACATTCCACAACAGGCCGGAAATCTGGCCGGTTTTGTCACGAAGTTGCGAAAGAAGATAGGAATCCCCGTTTCGATTCGCCCGAATCTGACGATCCGCGAGCAAATAAACCTCTTCGAGTGTCTCGCCATCCTGAAGAAGATTCACAAAACGACGGGACATCCAACGCCAAACTTTCTACGAGAGCAATCGTCGAACTTCAAATCTGAATGGACAGGCTCAGGAACGCCTGATCACGAACAGGCCAACAAGCCCGCGATTGCAAGTCGGAACTCCGCCAGAACGTCATGGCAAGACCGTTAGAAACGTTCTTCCAGGAATGAAGCTTCCAACGGACGACCTGCCGGAATCTTTCCCGACACAACAACGCGAATATTACTGCGAATTTTGCCACTGCCCGCGATCAACGGCCTCTTCCCGAAAATCAATTTCGTGAAAACTGGCACAAGACCAAAAACAAGAAACGCCCCAGGCCAGATAGCCGCGGCGTTTCCAACTCCGAACTGTCCAACTGCACACTGAAGGCATGAATGGATATCAAGAACCGCTCAAAAAAATACCCGTACTCACTCGCGGAACGGAACTTTCCACCGCTTGACCGGCATTATTCGCGGCTCTGAAAATGCCCCCACAAGGACTCGAACCTTGGACCAATTGATTAAGAGTCAATTGCTCTACCAACTGAGCTATAGGGGCTCTTCATCCATTCCGGAGCAAACCGGGATGGAAGGGAAACATTGTAACGGAGCGTCCATCGGAAACAACCCTGCCCAAGATCGGTTTCCCGTACTGGACAAACAAAAGGGGAGAGACAAACCGCCTTGTCACTCCCTCATATCCAGCCCCTCCCAATCATCGCCCGATCCCTCCGGCCCCCGCGTCTCCGCCCGTACCCAGTCCAGAAACAGCTTGCTTCCGCCACAAGATCCCCAGGCAACAATGCAGGGACAATCATAAGGATGCAGTTCCCGCACCCGAATCTCCACGGCGGAAACGAGCTCGGACCGGGTCTTGAGCAGCAGGGCCACTTCCCCGGACTCCTCAACCCTTCCCTGCCACCGGTAAACGGAAGTCACTCCCGGGAAGATATTTGCGCATGCAATCAAATGCTCATCCAACAGCCTGCAAGCCAGCTCCCGAGCCAGTTCCGGACTGGGAAGCGTTGTGTAAAGGGTCGTCACGGACATCGTTTCGGGCGTTCTGAAAATCAGTGGGACGGAAGTCTTGAAAACACAATGCCGAACAGCTAACCTTCGGGACTTTCCGCAATTCAGGGGTTGAAATTTCGTTTCTCCCCGCCTTTTGGGCGGATGAAATTCAAAAAAACCAACTCTCCAGGCAAGAGATTAGAACAGTCGGTTCCATGTCGCAAATCGTTAAAGTCTCAGGAAAATCCCGAACATCGCTGGGAAGCGCTGCTGCCCGCCGGCTTCGTCGGCAGGGACTGATTCCCTGCAATGTCTACGGTCACAAGCAGGAATCGAAAGCTGTTGCTGTTGAGGGAAGTTCGCTGTCGGGAATGGTTCGTAGCGGCAGCCGGATTGTCGACCTGGAAATTGACGGCACGCCAGAAAAAGTTCTGGTTAAAGACGTTCAGTGGGACACGTATAGCTCGGAAGTCGTTCATGTGGACTTTCTCAGGGTGGACATGGACGAGAAGGTTCACCTGGAAGTTCCATTGCAGCTGCGGGGGACATCTCCTGGAGTAACGGCTGGAGGGGTGCTGGAAATCACTCATCATGTCGTGCATGTGGAATGCCTGGCCATTCAGGTGCCGGATTTTATTCCGGTTCGAATCGGAAGCCTCAATATTGGCGGCGCCGTTCATGTCAAGGATCTGCAGGACGTTCCGGAGGGGGTTACGATCTTGACTCCTCCAGAAGTTGTTCTGGTGCATGTTGTTGAAGCAAAGGCTGCTCCGGCGGTCGAAGCGGCCCCTGCCTCCGAAGGAGCCGAGCCGGCCCTGGTTAATCCGCCGAAGGAAAAAGAAGGGGCTGCCAAGTAGTCTGGAAGGATTGTGGCTGATTGCGGAAAATCTGCTACTGAGAGGCCGCAGATGGTCCTGTTCCTGCGAGGGGATTGGCCGTCGGCGAATGCGTTCCCGCTGGAGCGAGAACTGTGAAAATCGTGGTTGGTCTGGGGAATCCCGGACGAAAATATGCTGGCACACGGCATAATATTGGATTTGAGGTGGTACGTGTGCTGGCGGAACGGAATGCCGGTGATCGCTGGCAGTCCAAGTTTGATGCGGAAACAGCGGAGATTCAGATCGGGAGTCAACGGCTCGTGCTGGTGGCTCCGCAAACGTTTATGAATCTCAGCGGCCGTAGCGTACGAAGCGTGGTGAATTTTTATAAAGTTCCCCTCGCTGACCTGCTGGTGATCTGTGACGATATGAATCTGGCGTGCGGTCGGTTGCGGTTGCGGGCGTCGGGATCGGCAGGTGGCCAGAAGGGAATTCAGAATATCATCGATCAACTCGGCACTCCCGAGTTTCCGCGATTGCGAATTGGAATCGGCCGTCCGGACGAAAGCGTCGGCACGGTCAATTATGTCTTGCAGACATTTGCCAAATCCGAGCGTCCCCTGATTGACCAGGCGGTTGATCGGGCGGAAGCAGCTGTCGAAAAATGGGTTCGTGACGGAATTGAATCCGCCATGAGCCTGTTTAATCGCAGCGAAGATGCCGAGAGCTGAACGTTGACAATTTATTGATCCAGAAACGTAATTTTCGGCTCGGAATCGTCCCTTATTGAAGCAGGGACGAGCCAGCGGAAGTCGTTTTTCGAATTGTAAAAAGAGAAGAAACTTGTTGAAGGGGATGTGAAGTGGCTCTGCGACTGTACGAGTGCATGTTCCTGCTGGATAGCGGTCGCTATGCCCAGGATCCAACCGGGACCGAAGGAACAATTCAGGAAATCCTGGAGCGATGCAAGGCTGAAATCGTCGCCAAAGCTCCCTGGCAGGAAGGGAAGCTGGCTTATGAAATCGGCGGACACCGCAAAGGTCTGCACTATCTCGTCTATTTCAAGATGGACGGATCGGAAGTGGAAAACCTGAACCGGATCTGCAAACTCAGCGATCTGGTTGTCCGGCATCTGGTGATTGAGCATGAAGAAAAGCTCTTTGACCTGATGATTCAACAATTGACGGTGGGCGGAGCTCATGGGGAAGAAGAGCCGCTGCCAGTGGGTGCTTCGAACTCAACAGGGCGCGATCGGGATCTCGAATAGAGAGCGAATAACCATTTGGAGTGGACGGGAATCAGTGGAGAAGAACGCTTTTCCACTGACGGCATTTAAGTGAATGCCGGCAAATGGTTTTGACCAGTTTGCACACGCCCCTCAATCTCCCCTTCCGACCTGAAGAACCTGTTAAAATTTGAGCGCGTTGCAGGGCCATTCAGGATTTGCAAGCAGGTGATCGATATGGCAAGTTTCAATAAAGTCATTCTCGTGGGAAACCTCACGCGGGATCCGGAAGTGAAATATACGACCGGAGGGACAGCCTTGGCTGAGATTGGGCTGGCGGTCAATCGCATCTGGTTCGATCAAAAAGCGAATGAACGCCGGGAAGAAACAACGTTTGTCGACGTCACGTTATGGGGACGGCAAGCAGAAGTCGCCGGAGAATATCTTGCCAAGGGACGGCCAGTCCTGATCGAAGGCCGGCTCCAGCTGGACACCTGGGACGATAAGGAAACCGGTAAAAAGCGATCCAAACTCCGCGTTATCGGAGAGCAGATGCAGATGCTGGGAAGCCGTGGAGACAGTAGCGGCGGAGAAGGGGGATATCAGCCCCGCGGCGGAAACCGTTCTTCGGGAGCCCGCAACACTCCTCCCCCGTCCTCAAGTCCCGCCGACTCCTATTACGATTCCGAGCCCTCCCACGGAGGCAGTTCGGGACTTTCCGATGAAGATGTGCCGTTCTAGAGCGGAGTTGCAAATGGGATATCACGGGAATCCTGGTGAAATACAAGGCCGAACGTGATAGAACAAAGACCAAACGGGTCTAATGGAGCTGCATCCTGAATTGGCTGAATTGACCGGGTGGTCAGGCCGTCGGAATCACTGGAACAGAAATGACACCGGCCGCGAACGGCCAAACAGATATTTGCTCGAATGAAACGTCGAGCCGGGAGAGAAGCATGGTTGTACAACGTAAACGTGGGCAGCGAATTCGATCCAAAGACCGCAAGGGAGGCATTGAACTCCTGCTGGCAGAGAATGTTGACAGCCTCGGTAAACAGGGCGAAATCGTTCGCGTGAAACCGGGATACGCCCGCAACTTCCTGGTGCCAATGGGACTGGCCACCATCGCCACCGAAGCCAACAAACAGATGGTCGAACGCCATCGCCAACGCCAGGAAGAAATCCGAATTGCCCAGCGGAAAGAATTGCAGCAGTTGGCAGACCGGATCAAGTCCTACAGCGTGACGCTGGAAGCCAATGCCACCGAAGAAGGCCACTTGTACGGGTCGATCAGTCCGACGGATATCAGTAAGGCGCTCAAGAAAGCCAACTACCCGGTCGAATCGCACCACATCAAGACTGAAGGTCTGATCAAGAGCCTGGGAATGTATACGGTCGCTGTCGAACTGGCGCCCGAAGTGTTGACGGAAGTCAAGGTCTGGGTTGTTCCCGTGGCCTCAATGAAATAGCAGTTCCTCCTGCCGGGACCGGATCCCGGCATAGCCCGTCAGCCCGTTTTTGTGCCTGCAACGGATGTTCCGCCGGGCCATTCAAGTGGGAAAACGTGCCCGTTCTGGTGTCCGCCTGGGACCGGAAGGGATCTTTCAATTTGGATTCGCCACATCCCGCGGGGACCATTTCCCGGCGGGATGTCTCCGTTGAAGAACGTCCTCTGCGGTTATTTTGGGTAGACGTGGAAAGAGCCGGCACCATTCGCCCGGGCAGGAGCGGATCGCACATTCCACAAGCGGATTCATCCGAAAAAAAGGGAATTCATCATGGCCAGTCAGGGAAATTCTCCCGATTTTTCCGGAAAAGTCCCGCCCCAGGATCTGGAAGCGGAAAAAAGCGTCCTGGGCAGCATCCTCTTTTCCAGCGAAGCCTTCGACGAAGCCATTCGACATCTTCAGGCACATTGTTTCTATGGGGATGGCCATCGCCGGATTTTCAAGTGCATTCATGCCATGTATGAACGGGGAATGCGTGCGGTCGATGTGGTGACGCTGGCCCATGAATTGAACCGGACGAACGATCTGGAAGAAATCGGGGGGGCGGCCTATCTCAATGAAATCATGGCGACCGTCCCCCATGCTGCCCATGCTGAGTATTATGCCCGGATTGTTCGCGACAAGTGGATGCAGCGGAGCTTGATTGAAGCCTGCACCGAATCGTTGCGTGAAGCCTATCATGGTAGCGAAGATGTCGCGGATATTCTGGCCAAGTCCGAACGTCGAATTTTCAGTATCGTCGAGCTACAAGAAAACTTCTCCAGCATTGCCATCGACGATATTCTGGACGTTACGTTTCAGCGAATCTTCGAACGGATGGACAAGGAGGACACCGTCTCCGGGCTCCATACCGGATTTTATGGCCTGGACGATTACACTTCGGGCTTTCAGCCGACGGAACTGATCATTCTCGCGGCCCGCCCGAGCATGGGCAAAACCGCGCTTGTGTGTAACTTTACACTGGCGGTCGCCAAGGCAGGGAAAGGGACGCTGCTGTTCAGTCTGGAACAATCCAAGGAGGAACTTGCCGAACGCCTGCTGTGCATTCACGCCAAAATCAGCGGACATAAACTTCGCAAAGGAGAACTCGACGAATTCGATCAGAACACCCTTATGGAAGCCGCCAATGAGATGCGGACTTTTCCAATCTTTATTGATGACGTGGCGGGACGGACAATGTCCCAGATTGCCGCCATTGCCCGCCGTATTAAACGCCGCTCAACACTTGATATCGTCATCATCGACTACTTGCAGTTGATCGAATCCGAAGACCGCAACCTTCCTCGGGAACAGCAGATTTCCTCCATTACCCGCCGTCTCAAGTTTCTAGCGAAAGACCTGAGCATCCCCGTCATTGCCCTGGCCCAGCTCAATCGGGGTGTGGAACAACGGGAAGACAAACGCCCCCGCCTGTCGGACCTGCGGGAAAGCGGGGCCATTGAACAGGATGCTGACATTGTCATGTTTCTCCATCGTCCGGAAGCCTATGATCCGGAAGATCGGCCCGGAGAAGCGGACCTGCTTGTTGCAAAAAACCGCCATGGCCCCATCGGCACCGTCGAACTGGTCTGGCTGCGGGATATGCTGCGATTTGGAGACAAGAGCCCCATCAACATCGATCTCTGAGCCGATGGAGCTTCGGGAAAGAGAAAAACGAAAAGAGGGACAGCGAGCCGCATCAATCGCGTCATCCTTTCCCTTTCATCATTCCAATCCGATAAGATGTGTCCCTGTCCGGTTGGATGGCTCTCCTGTTTCTTTTCTCCATGCCCTGAATCCTGTCAGTGAACGCGACCGCTCCTCATCCTGCTCCCGTTCGCCTGACCGCCCCCATTCGCCTGGCTGTTATTGGGGGTGGAATCACAGGACTGGCAGCCGCCCATCGGGCCATCGAACTCTGTACAGCGGCGGAATTGCCGCTTGCGTTGACACTTTTTGAAGATCAATCCCGACTCGGTGGACTCTTCGGCTCGGAACAGATCGGCGACTATCTGATTGAACGGGGAGCGGATTCGTTCATCACCAATAAGCCACACGGGCTCCATCTTTGCCGACGACTGGGGCTGGAAGACCAACTGATCCCGACGAACGCCCGATTTCGCCGTTCGCTGATTCTGTGCCACGGCCGCCCCGTACCAACGCCCGCTGGTTTCCATCTGATTGCTCCTGCACAACTCTGGCCGATGCTGACAACCCCACTGTTGAGCTGGCGGGGAAAAGTGCGCCTATTGCAGGAGCGTCTGATTCCTCGAAAACGGCTGGCAGGCGATGAAAGCCTGGCGGATTTCACCCGTCGCCGATTCGGTTCGGAAGTGCTCGACCGCATCGTCCAGCCAATGGTGGGAGGAATTTACACGTCCGACCCGGAGAAACTCAGCCTCGCCGCCACGCTCCCGCGATTTCTGGAAATGGAGCAAAAATATGGGAGCCTGATCAAAGCCCTGCGTCGGCAACCGCAACCATCATCGAACGGACCGGATATTCAATCCGCCAGCGGCGCCCGGTATGGTCTGTTTGTCGCCTTCAAAAACGGAATGCAACAATTGCTGGATACCCTTGAACAGCGAATTGTTCTACACACCCAGCACCGCGCCGAACCCCGCGTCACCTCACTGCTCCGTAAAGAACGGGTCTGGCAACTGACGACAGCCCATGGACGAACCCGAGAATTTGACGGAGTGATCCTGGCCCTGCCGGCCCATGCGGCAGCAGAGTTATTGAAAGAGACATCTCCGGAATGTTCCCGCCGGTTGCGGCGAATCGAATCCGCTTCCAGTGCGATCGTGGTCACCGTTCACGATCTGGCAACCATTCGCCATCCCCTGGACGCCTTTGGTCTGGTGATTCCCGCCGTCGAGCACAGAAAAATTCTGGCGGTCTCTTTTCTGAGCCGCAAATTCGAAGGCCGCGCTCCTGCTGGAAAAATCATATTGCGGACATTTGTGGGAGGAGCCATGCAGCCAGAAGAACTTGTCCCGGATGATGAGCAACTGTTGGGGACCGTGACGGGCGAACTGGCCAGCCTGTTTGGAATTTCCACGCGTCCGGAAGTGGCGCTTGTCACTCGTTATCCGAATGGGATGCCACAATACCATGTCGGACATCTGGACCGGATCCGGATGATCGAGGAGCTGTCACAAAAAATTCCGCAACTGGAACTGGCGGGAAACTTTTTTCGAGGCGTCGGCATTCCCGACTGTATTCAAAGCGGAGAAGAAGCTGCGGAAAGGCTGATCAAAGAACTTTCTTGCCAGAAGAGGGAAAATTCCGAAAATGGGGAGAGCTCGACATAACTCCGGCCAAGCAAGGCGGATTCGAAGGAATAATGGGGATATTACAAATTCGATTCTCAACTGCGGAAACCGGTTGCGGGTCGCTTGAATCCCCCATTCTCATTTGTCATAACAGTTCACTTAAATGGGTTCATGTCGAAGCAACTTCCAACAGATGGGAATGGTCTTCGAAGATCCGGAGTGTTCAGAAAGTTTGCCTGAGTGGCCGGTCGGCCAGGAATTGTGTCAGTCGCGAGGGAATGCGCTTCGTGCAGTAATAAGGATCGATTCGTAAACTGTTTCGAGGGCTTGTTAGTCGGTATTCGCCTTCCGTGCGGATCAGAAGCCCAGAGCGAAAACATAGATAGGCGTCGCGGAATGATTTCGCCGGTCCTGGCTACGACTCTTTCCGAGGGCATATTGGCGTCCGTTGACTCTCCACAAGAGGGGAGTTGGTCTGCGTGCCTGCTTCACATGCTTCCCGCGCTGGGTGACTCAGGCGCCTTCTTTCTGGCAGCCGTCATTCATACCGCTCTGGTGGGTCTCTTTTTTGGATTGCCCGCATTCGTCTTTATCTGGGCCGAACGAAAAGTGGCCGGGCGAATTCAGGACCGGCTGGGGCCCACTCGGACCGGGGGACGGTTTGGGTGGCTGCAATCGCTGGCGGACGGAATCAAGTTGATCCAGAAAGAAGATCTCGCTCCCAATGCTGCGGATCACCTGCTCTTTCGTGTTTCCCCCTACATTGTCGTTGTCGCTGCATTTGCAGCTTTCATTTTCATCCCGTTCAGCGATGGCTGGACGGCGGTCTCCATGGATGTCGGCCTGTTCGTGGCCCTGGCCGTACTTTCTCTGGAAGTGCTGGGGATTGTACTGGCAGGCTATTCCAGTGCGTCGAAATGGTCGCTCTTCGGGGGGATGCGGGAAGCCGCTCAAATGGTCAGTTACGAAGTTCCCCTGGGTCTGACTGCCGTGATTCCCGTTGTGATTGCCGGGACGATGAATCTCAATGAGATCGTCACGATGCAGTCGGGCGGTTTCTGGAACTGGTTCGTTCTCCATGATCCGTTCGCGTTCCTGGCGTTCTTTGTCTTCTTCACGGTCACGCTGGCGAGTAATAAACGGGCCCCTTTCGACCTGGCGGAAGCTGAAAGCGAACTTGTCGGAGGATTTCATACCGAATATTCCGGAATGCGCTGGTCGTTCTTCTTCCTTGCGGAATATGCCGCGATGTTCTTCGTGAGCATGTTGGGATCGCTGCTGTTTCTGGGAGGCTGGTGGACCGGAATTCCGGGATTGGACCGGGCGATTGTCGCCGTTTCAAACGGTTCTCCCGCGTTTGATTATTTCAGTCGGATCATTGCCATGGTCATTCTTCTGACTAAGGCGGGCTTACTGGTTTTCGTGCAGATCTGGATTCGCTGGACGCTGCCCCGGTTGCGAATCGATCAAGTGATGACGACCTGCCTGAAATATCTGGTTCCGATCAGTTGTTTTCTGTTCCTGGGTGTTGTGACATGGCCGCTGATGATGTTGACCATGTTCCATCAGACATCCTGGGGCCCGCCGCTGGGAGAACGAATTCCTCCTTCGGAACGATCATTGAATATTGAAGAAGCTCCTCGGGCAACTGGCCTGAGATTGCCTTCAGGGCATAGTGAAAACACGTCATCAGCCACACACCTGGTTGTGGCTGGTCCCACGAAATCCGAACGAGGAGGAACACATTGATGCACTGGTTTCTCTTCCTGTTTTATGCCCTGTTCGCTGGTGGGGGGGCCATCGCGGTTGTCCTCAGCCAGAATATTGTCCGCATGGCGTTTTATCTGGTGATTTCGCTGGGCGCGACGGCGGCGTTGTTCTTTCTGCTGGATGCCGATTTTGTCGGAGCGACACAATTGCTGATCTACGTTGGTGGAACCGTCGTTCTGCTGATCTTCGGCGTGATGCTCACTTCCAGCTCTCCGTTCAGTTCCATCCGGAACACGCCCGCGGAGATCATGCAGGGGGCAATCGTCGGACTGGCGTTCCTGACGTTGCTGATCTCCACGGTGCTTTCCGTGAAATGGTCCCAGTCCCCCGAAGTCTTATCACCTGCCCAGGCGAATCTGTCCAGCGGGTTCAATCCGCCGCAGTCCGGGAATTCATCCCGCAGCATTGGAACCGCCTTGCTGGGAGTCCGGTTCGATCGCGACCTGGCAACCAATGCGAAGGCCATGCCAGCAGCATCCCCTGTCCATTCACATGGAGCAGGAACTCCGGAACATTCCCATGGGAAACAAGGACACGTCCATCCCGTCCCTGCAACAGAAACCTTGAGCCCCGGATATTTACTCCCGTTCGAAATTGTCTCCATGCACCTGCTGGTGGTCCTGATTGGTGCGGGCTATCTGGCACGGGCCAAACGGTCGCAGGCCGCGCCAACCACTTGAAAGTCCCGTTCGAATCGGGTTCCCGAAACGAAATTTCAGCAAGGTATGAGTCATTCACGGAAACCCTGTGATCCAAGATCAACGTCCCGATTGAGGAATAAGCGTGACAGAGCAAGTTGGCCTGAATGAATATCTGACGCTGGCAGCGGTGCTGTTCGTCTGTGGCCTGGTCTGCATGGCCACCAAGCGGAACAGCATCGGCGTGTTAATGGGCGTCGAACTGGTTCTGAATGGAGCAAACTTGAACCTGGTGGCTTTTTCCAAATACGGAACCCTGGGACTGGATGGGCAGATCATGGCCCTGTTCGTGATCGTACTGGCAGCCGCGGAGGCCGCTGTCGCCCTGGCCATTGTGCTGAATTTTTATAACAACCACTTGACGATTGACGTGGATCAGGCAGACGAACTGAAAAACTGACGTTCGGTTCTGCCTTCCGTAACAGACGCACTGACACTGGCGGCGAGAAACAATGTCTCCCGAAATTTATCAGGTTGGCCTGACTCTCAAATGGCTGTTGACAGTGGCCTGGCTGCTGCCGCTGCTGGGCTTCTGCATCGAAATTTTTGGCGGATACTGGAGCAGCAAGACCAGCAAGATGCCCGCTTATCTGGCCGTCGGCTGCATCAGCACCGGTTTTGTGCTGAGCCTGATTGCCCTGTGTACGTGGGTGGACGTCGCCGACGTCAATTTATGGACGATGCAGCCCCCTGCTGATCATTCCGCACTGGACGAAACTCACGTCTCCGCCGAAACGCATCCTCCAGCAGCATCGCATGAATCCGGAAACAACGGACATCTCGACGCCAGCCATGCCGCACACGCTGCCGAACCGTTGAACGATCCGCTGTATGCGGGCTTTACGGGAAGTTTTTACCGTCTCGGCCGATTCGGCAATCTGGAAATCGGGCTGGACTATTACATCGACAGCCTGACCGTCGCCATGTTCACAATGGTCACGCTGATCGCCTCGTGCATCCACATTTTCGCGGTCGGCTACATGAGCGATGAACTCACCAGCCATTACGAAGACCATCAGGTTCATCTCCCCGGGGGACGGCATTTTCATCGTTCCGGACGATTTTATCGCTTCTTTGCCTTCCTGTCCCTGTTCTCGTTCTCGATGCTCGGACTGATTCTGGCGGGAAATATTTTCCAGGTCTTCATCTTCTGGGAACTGGTCGGGCTGTGCAGCTATCTCCTGATCGGATTTTATGTGGAGCGCAAGACAGCCAGCAACGCAGCCAACAAAGCGTTCATCATGAATCGCGTGGGAGATTTCGGATTTCTGATCGGTCTGATGATTCTATGGACCTGGTTTGGAGTGTTTCACTTCGCGGAAACAAACCCACAGGCGACACGGGCTCCCGGATTGTTTCAGATCGTGCGAACGAAAGACGGGGTCCTGCACACTGCTGGAGACGGAAGCAAGAAAGTTGTCGAACTTCAGGCACATGGAGAGGCACCGCGATCAGCAATGCCCTACTGGTTGCTGACGGCAGCGGGCTTGGGAATTTTTGCGGGTTGTGTCGGCAAGAGCGCCCAGTTTCCGTTGCAGACCTGGCTTCCCGATGCCATGGAAGGCCCCACTCCGGTGTCAGCACTCGTCCATTCCGCCACAATGGTGGCTGCGGGAGTTTACCTTGTCGGCCGGTTCTATCCGATGTTCACTCCGGAAGTTCTGCTGGTCATTGCCTACATTGGATGCATCACGCTGTTTATTGGAGCGACGATTGCGATTGTTGTTACGGATATTAAACAGGTCCTGGCATACTCCACGATCAGCCAGCTGGGATACATGATGCTGGCCATGGGTGTGGGGGGCTGGATGGCGGGGCTGTTTCATCTGATCACCCATGCATTCTTCAAATCACTGATGTTCCTGTGTTCCGGAAGCGTCATCCATGGATGCCATCATGTCCAGGACATGAACCAGATGGGTGGGTTGCGGCACAAGATGCCCATTACCTGCTGGACAATGTTTGTGGGTGTGGTGGCCATCTGCGGGCTGGCAGTGCCGTTTCTTCCCGCGCTCCCGTTTGTCGGTCCGATTGCCTTTTCGGGATATCACTCCAAAGATTCCATCCTGGCGACCGCGCTGTCGTTTACCGATCTGAATCCGAAACATTCCCTGCTGTTTCTATTGCCGTTGATCACCGCCGGTATCACAGCGTTTTACATGTTCCGAATGTGGTTCCTGACGTTCTTCGGAGCACCGAAAGACCATCACGTTTATGATCATGCACATGAATCGCCCCGGGTAATGACCGCGCCGTTGTTCGTGCTGGCCTTCTTCGCCATGACAGTGGGAGTGGCCGGAGAGGATGGCCCGCTGGTCCATCTGCTGCACACCGCCGAGCCGGCCCATGTGGCCCCCGGTCTCACCGCTGAGTTAGGTCGCGTCTCCTTCCCCAGCCGGCACAATATCCACGAGCACCATGCCAGCGCCGGAGCAGCTGCCCTGTCGGTGGCCTTCGGCGGAGCGATCCTGGCATACCTGTTTTACTGTGTCAGCTGGGTGGATGTCCGCAGCATTCAACGGCAGTTTCCCGGCGTTCATGGCTTTCTGACAGAGAAATGGGAATTCGACACGCTGTACGACTGGATGTGGGTCCGTCCGACACACGTCGTCGCCCGCTGGTGTGCCGGTTTCGACAAATATGTCCTGGATGCCACGCTTTCCGGAATCGCGGCGCTCACCATGGCAGCTTCCCGGTGGGACCGGCTGTTCGATGAAACGATTGTTGACCGGATTGTGAATTTTATTGGGAACTCTACCGTCGCGATGGGGAACACGTTCCGCACTCTGCAAACCGGAAAACTCCGGCAATACATTACGTTCATCGCGCTGAGCGTGGTGTCCCTGTTTATCTTGCTGTTCGTATTCCTTCCAGGACGATAACCCGTACCGGCTTTGTGCCTGTCGCGTTCAACCTCCTCTGGTTCAATAGACATCGTTATGTCCAATCCCATTGCCCTGCTCTCCTTAACGATCTTCCTGCCGGCAATCGGCGCCTTGCTGCTTGTCGCCTTCGATAAAAAGGCGGAAGAAGCCATGAAGAATTTTACGTTCTTCATCACCATGGCGACATTCGGCCTGACGGTGGCGATTTATTCGCAATTCGACCCGTCTGTGGCTGCGATGCAGATGCAGGTTTCCGTCCCCTGGATCCCCTCGTGGAATATCAATTATCAGCTGGGAGTGGACGGAATCTCATTAACGCTGGTGCTATTAACCGCGTTCGTGTTCGTCATTTCCGCCCTGGCGTCCTGGAGTATCAAAGACAAAGTGAAAGGCTACCTGATCCTGTTTCTGATTCTGGAAACGGGGGTCCTGGGAGTCTTCTTCGCCCTGGACTTCTTCCTGTTTTATGTTTTCTGGGAAGTCATGTTGCTGCCGATGTATTTCCTGATCGGCATCTGGGGCGGACCGCGAAAAGAATATGCCGCCATCAAGTTTTTCCTGTATACCCTGTTCGGTGGCGTGCTGATGCTCATCGCCATGCTGATCTTTTACTTCAACAGTGCCCAGTCGGACATCAGCCAGCATCAGAACATTTTCGACCTGCTCAAGCTGGCTCAAATTGCGGAAGCAGGCCAGTTTTCCCGGGGAATGCAGATTGTTGCCTTCTGGCTGCTGCTGATCGGCTTCGCCATTAAGCTCCCCTCGTTCCCGGTCCATACCTGGTTGCCGGATGCACACGTGGAAGCGCCAACCCCCATCTCCATGATTCTGGCTGGAATTTTGTTGAAACTCGGCGGCTATGGAATTATCCGCATCGCCATGCCGCTGTGCCCGTATGGAATGCAATATGCCGCTTATGCACTGGTCGCCATCGGGACTTTCAGCATCATTTATGGCGCGCTGGCGGCCATGGCACAAACCGATTTCAAACGGCTCGTCGCCTATAGCTCGGTGAGCCACATGGGTTACGTGCTGATCGGCCTGGCGGTCTGGAAGATCAATGAAGCCACCGGGGCCACGGTCGGAGAACAATACTGGCGACTGGGGCTCTCCGGAGCCATGTTCCAGATGCTGGCCCACGGCGTCTCTTCCGCGGGAATGTTCTTCATGGTGGGGGTCGTTTACGACCGCGTGCATCATCGTGACCTGAATCGTTTCGGCGGCCTCATGCAGAAGATGCCGCAATACAGTGCCTTGGCATTCGTGATCTTTTTTGCCGGGCTGGGGCTTCCCGGGCTGTGCGGATTTATCGGCGAAGCCTTCGTTGTTCTGAGCATGTGGAATTTCAGTCCATTGCTGGCGGTGATCGCCGCCTTCGGCGTGATTCTGACCGCTGGATATATTTTGTGGACATTGCAGCGGGTCTATATGGGACCGGAATATAAGGGTCCGCACCCCGAAGATCTCCACGAAATGAACGGCCGGGAAGCAACCGTGGCCTGGATTGTGAGTGCCTTTGCCATTTTGCTGGGGATCCTGCCCTACTCCATGCTCGGACTGATGGAACCTTCGATTGGCCATCTCACGCAGAATCTTTCCGTGGGATACTCCAAATTACATGAAGCACCGCCGGCTGTTTCCAGCCTTCTTGAATCAGCCCATCAAGAACTCATGGCGACGGAACAACCGCTGGTGTCCGAACGGTAACCAGACGTTCGAACAGCAGGCCGAAACCTGCACGGGAATCATTTTTGAAGCCGGCAACGAATGGCCGGAAGAAGCAACGCAAGGCCAGTCATTTTGTGAAGAAACGAAAATCCAACGTCTTCACAGTTCCTCACGGATTGTACGATGTCTGTTCATCAGATTCTGACACAGTTTGGCGCGCACGAACTTCCGCGTTCGCTGCAAATTTTTGCGCCCGAACTCGTGCTGTGTATTACGATCATCCTGCTGCTGCTGTTTCGGATGACTGGCCTGTCCCGGCGACTGCCCGTTCATCTGGTTGCCCTTCTCGGCAGCCTGATCGTGTTTATCGGGGTGTTCACGCAGTTCATGTATCAGCGTGTCGGCGTCGACAACAACGTCTTGCAGGCCCTGTACGATCTCTGGCGTGTCACCGATAACGGAGTGGGAACGTCCGGACCTTATTTCACGGGTCTGCTCGTGCATGATGCCTTTGCCATGTTTTTTCGACTCGGTTTGAGTCTGTTCGTGGTCTTCGTGGTCGCCCTGACGATCCTGACCGGCATTCCCGATGAAGAAGACGGCCAGGATTTCTATACCCTGCTTCTCGGAGCGACGCTCGGAATGTTGCTCGCTGTCGGCAGCAATCATCTGCTGATGCTGTTTCTGTCGGTCGAGATGATGAGCGTTCCCAGCTATGCCCTGGTCGCTTTTCAGAAGGGTCGAAAACAGGCCAGCGAAGCTGCTTTGAAATATGTGATCTACGGGGCCGGAACCGCGGGAATCATGCTGTATGGCATCAGCCTGCTGGCTGGTCTGACCGGGACCGCTCTCCTGCCGGAACTGGGAGAACGAATCGCCCATGCCGCCGGGGAAGGGACACTGGTGCAGACCAATTCCCTGACAATCACCCTGCTGCTCAGTATCCTGATGGTTCTGGTGGGACTGGCATTCAAATTGTCACTGGTGCCGTTCCATTTCTGGTGCCCGGATGCCTTCGAAGGAGCCACTGCGGAAGTCTGTGCCTTTCTTTCCGTGGCCTCCAAAGCCGCTGCCTTCGGTCTGCTGGTCCGGTTTGTCCTGGCGTTCCAGGGAGACAGCCCCCTGCTGCATCAGATCGGACTGGTCATGGGGCTGGCGCTGGGAGTGGTGGCCATCGTCACCTGTACCTACGGCAACCTCGCCGCCTATCTGCAAAACAATCTGAAACGGATGCTCGCCTATTCCACGATCGCCCATGCCGGCTACATGGTCATGGCAATTTCCGCGCTGCTGGTCATTTTGAATCCTCCCGGGAAGCCCTCGGGATTGACCACTCAGCAGGCTGCGGGATGTCTGGAAGGACTGATGTATTACCTGGGAGTTTATCTGTTCATGAACCTGGGCGCGTTCGCCTGCGTGGCACTCATTCGGAACGAAACCTTCAGCGAAGACATTTCCGCATATCGTGGACTGGTCCAGAATGGCGCGGTCACCCAGTTCCTGTGTGTCTGCCTGTCCTGTTGCTTTTTCAGCCTGATCGGGATCCCTCCCATGGGAGGTTTTTTTGGGAAACTCGCGATTTTCCGTTCAGTCTATGAAGCTGGAAGCGTTCACTGGCTGTTGTGGGTCGTCCTGGCAGTCGGGGCCGTCAACACGGTCATCAGCTTGTTTTATTATCTGCGGGTCATGAAAGCGATGTTTCTGGAAAGCCCCGCTCCGGAACAGCAGAAAGTCCAGATGCCGCAGGTCCTGGGGGCTTATGTGGGACTTATTACATTGCCGGTGCTGCTGCTGGGAGCCTCTCCCCTGATGGCTTATCTCAGTTCCACCGCAAGATTCGTGGCGACGCGGTTAATTCCCTGAACGAAGCCTTTCCTTTTCGACGGCGCTGCTTCATGGGATCAAATTTTTTATGGAATCAACACGAATCGCCTGAAACAATCCAGTTTTCGCCCAAAGCATTTCAAAGACCGCCGGACTGTGCGGATGAAAATTCCGGCACTATTTTCAATAGCTTCCGCCAGATCAAAACCGTTTTTCCGCCCTGCAAGATGCCCCATGTCATGACCGACGTGAATCCGAACTCTTTGCTGAATGATCTGCTGATCGAACTTCATCGCAGCCTCATTCAATATGTTGCGGAAGCCTGGCCCTGGACAACTCAGCAGGACGCTGAGTTGAAACAGGCCGTCGAACGGGTCGCCCGCCGGCAACAAACGGACGTCGCCCAGTTGGTGCAAGTCTTGCAGGACCGTGGACACACAATTGATTTCGGCGTCTATCCGCATGAATACACCAGCCTGCATTACGTGGCCCTGGAATTCCTGTTCAACGCACTCAAACAGAGCCAGCAGGAGTTGACCCATTGGATCCAATCGCTGATCTCCAAATTTCCCAGCGATCCCCAAGCCGAGCAGATTGTCCGAGATATTGCCGCTTCCCAGGAACTGGGCCTGCGTGAATTGTCCGCTCTTGCCTTGCTGGAAAATTCTCACTCAATGTCCTGGATGAAATAGCGAAAATTCAACTCCGCTGGCGTTTCGGAAAGATAATTGGCGCCGGCCCGAGAGGCCAGCCACCAGGTCGAATGTGCCAGCGACGGGAGGATGTTGGCAGACAAGCCGGAAAAATGCTCTACAATCCCGGCATGACACTGATTGATACCCATGCCCATCTGGATGAACAGTCGTTCGAAACCGACTTAAGTGACGTTCTCTTGCGCGCTCAGCAGCAAGGGCTGGAAACGATCTTCACCATCGGCGTGACCGCCGAGTCCAGCGTGGCCGCCGTTCAACTGGCCAAAGAACATCCGCAACTTCGGGCGGTTGTCGGAATTCAACCGAACTATGTGGCCGCTGCCAGTCCGGACGATTTTGATCTCATTGCCGGCCTGGCCAGCGATCCACACGTCGTGGCGGTTGGAGAAACCGGACTCGACCGGTACTGGGACTGGTCTCCCCTCGACTTGCAGCAGGATTACTTTCGTCGGCACATCGCTCTCTCGCGCAGCGTCGACAAACCTTTCATTGTTCACTGCCGCGATGCGGACGCCGATGTGGTGGCCCTGCTTAAAGCAGAATTCCAGACGGGGCCCCTGATCGGGGTGATGCACTCATTCTGTGGAAATACGGAAACGGCGACGGCCTGCCTGGAAATGGGGCTATTTCTTTCGTTCGCGGGAATGCTCACTTTTAAGAGCAATGCCGCCCTGCGGGAAGTGGCGAAAACCGTTCCGCTGGACCGGGTGCTCGTCGAAACCGATTCTCCTTATCTGGCTCCAGTCCCCATGCGCGGCAAGCGGAATGAACCGGCATATGTCGCCCATACCGCCCGCTGCCTGGGAGAACTGCACGGTCTCACCCTGGAAGAAATCGGCCGGATCACCACCGAAAATGCGAAGCGTCTGTTCAACTTATAAAGCGCATTACTCCCGCATAGACCGCGTTCCGCCACGCGGCGAGTTGCGTTTCATCAGTCGAAACGCGCGCTGCGCGGAGCCCGGGCCAGAGCAACTTGCTCCAGCCAGTCATCGCAACGAGTTCAGCAGCCCCGCCACCTTGTGCAACGTCTCTTCATATTCCAGAACCGGATGGGACTGCGTGACAATTCCTCCTCCGGCGGAAAACATCAACCGGCTCTGTTTTTGAATCATGGTGCGAATCAGAATATTGCTGTCGGCAGTCCCATCGAATCCGTGATAGAATAGACTGCCGCAATAGGGCCCGCGGGCCACCTGCTCCAGTTCCGTAATGATTTCCATGGCGCGAATTTTGGGAGCCCGGTAATGGAACCACCGGGAAAAGAGGCTTTCAGCAAATCCCAGAACGTCGCCTGCGGGCGCAAAGTTCCATGAATTTCCGAGACCAGGTGGGAGACGGTCTGATACGCCTCCACGGTACATAATTCAGAAACACGGATTGTTCCCGGCAAACAGACTTTGGAAAGGTCATTCCGGAGCAGGTCGACGATCATGATGTTTTCAGCCCGGTCTTTTTCGCTTTCCCGCAGTTCATCACGGGTATAGAGATCCACTTCAGGAATGAATCCTCGTTGACGGGTCCCTTTAATCGGCCGTGTCGAGACCATCCGGTTGCGGACCTGCAAAAACCGCTCTGGAGACGAAGAGAGAACAGCCCAGTCTTCATGGGCAAAGAACCCGGCAAATGGAGCTGGATTTCGTTCTCGCAGAAGAAGATATTGCTCCATTGGATCACGCCGGGCCGGAATGACAAAACGCTGAGACAGGTTCGCCTGAAAGATGTCTCCCGCAGCGATTTTGTCGATCACAATCTGAACGGCATTCAGATATTCCTCGCGGGAAAAATTACTCCGCAATCCTGGAAACAACGGCAACGGACAGTCGGTGTTCGAGGTCAACATCGAATCGCTGTCCGTCCATTCACGGTTCTTCGAATCCTCCTGACGACCAGAACATTGCTGATCAGAAGACATTTCCCCCAGTAATTCCAGAACTTCCCGTCCCTGCTGTTCCGCCAGACGAATCCGTGCGGAAGGAAGTTCTTCGGGAAATCCCTGTCCGAAAAACCAGCAGCGTCCCTGTTCGTGGTCCCAGGCCAACACCCAGCTATATAGCCCGATGATCGCCAGCGGGATCTGAAATTCATCCCGTTGCGGAGCCGGCAATCGCTCGAAACAGCGTCCCAGTTCGTAAGAGAGAAGCCCCGCGGCCCCTCCTTGAAACGGGGGGAGGCCCGGAATGGATACCGTGGAATATTTTTGAAGCAACTCCTCCAATCGGACAAATGGATCCGCCGTAATGGACGCTGTGGAAATGGAAAACACTTCAAAAGGATCCGCGGCCAGAAAGGAATATCTCCCCAGCGGCGACCGGATCAGGGAACTGTCGAACAGAATGACGTTCCGCTTCCGAGACAACTGGACCAGTGCCTGGGACACGGCTGGAGCGGGCGAAATTTCGATGACGACCGGCAATGAATTCATGGAAGCGAACCTCCTCTCTCCCGAACTTTTCGCCGCTCATGCACACTCACTTCCGGAACCGTCAACAATCCCCAGCGGAGTGCCTGATCCTGCTGATACTGTTTTCCCAGCGTGAGTGCTGTCACCGCCTTGGCAAGTTCGTAACCCAGATAGAAGGCATGGCCCGCGTCCACCACTGTCCCGGACGCCATGAATTGGTCATACAGTTCAAACGGATCCCGACCACGCCAGTAACCATCACGATTCATCATGTGAATCTCGCCCCGTTCGACAAAAATCCGAAAGTTGGGATCTTTCAACTGTCCCGCGAGTTCCATGAGGGCTGTTTCTCCGAGTTCGTGCAAACGCGGATCGCGAAGCAACAACAGGTCATGGCTCAATCGTTTGGGAGGAACCTGATGATCGATCGCATACTTGACCAGTCGGCGTGACAAGTCAAATTCCGCAACCGCCGTTTGAGCCCAGTTGATGACCTGTGTGGTCAGAACGCTGTGAATCTTTAATTCCTGACAGATCGCTGCCAGCAGGAAATTGAGACCGGCACTGTCCACTTCACTGAGTTCGGTGACATTGCCGATCCCCATCATGATCGGAGTTTGCGGGGCGATGCGCCGCGTTTCGAAATAGCGGGCCAGAGACCGGGCAAAACCGAATCCAACAGGTTCGAGGATCGGGTCCAGTCGGAATGGCCGTTTCTGATCTTGCAGAAACTCCGCAGTCTCCCACAGCGAATCCAGATTCGCGGGATCGTCGGGAATCACGACCAGTTCCGCATCGAGTTGCGAAGCCCAGTCGCGATTATTGCGATGACAGCTCAAGACTAATTCCGCACCGGCCCGGACGGCGCTCTCCACTTCATCGCGCTGAAAGCTATCGATGGAAACCCGACACCCGGATCCCTTCAGACGATGAACGACTTCACCCACTTCGGACCAGTTGACACCGGGAATACAGCCCACATCAATGACATCCGCTCCAGCAGCACGATAGGCCAATGCCTGTCGAACGATTTCCTCCGGGTCAAACTGCGGAGCATGATTGATCTCCGCGATGATTTCGATATCGAACCGATCCAGGGCGACCGGTTCCCGTTGCTGGCTTCCCAGAAAAACATCCAGATTAAGAATGTCTTTGGGACCGCGAACAAACGGCATCCCGAAATGCTGCTCCAGCTGAAACAAGTCTCCCTGACACCATCCGGGAACAATGATCCGGTCATATTTCTCGGAAAGGACGAGTTTCCGCTTCAGCCAGTCCACATGCATCAGGGCCGCGACGGAAATTCCCACGACATGTACGTCAGCGGAAAATCCCTTCTTCTGGCTGAGTTCCTGCACGACTCGGCGAACGACCCCCTCCGCCAGACGCCCGGTGACAAACAGCCACCGGGCCGGCACGTTTCCGGGGGGATTTGAAACAGCGGTCAACGAAAAGTTCCTTCTGACAGACGGCACAAAAGTCCAACGCCATCATACCGGACGGAATGCAAATTCGCTTCGATCACAACAATCCCGACGCCCGGACATCCGCGGGAACAATCGCCTTGATCGACATGGCCCGGGAAAGCAACTGACTGTCCGCCCGGGTACGAAACCACAATTGACTTGTCGTGAAAAAGCTCCGTTTTCGATGGATCGGAACCCGCCTGGAACGGGGGAACCCCCATTTTCTTCACAAAAACCCTCCTCCGGTCAGGTTGATTGTCGCCCCCTCCACTGATGCTATGATCTGGGCGGAAATTGGATCAAAAACGGCTGTCGCGCAGCGGTGCGCCTTCAATTTACAGGAAACAGGATTGTCAATGGATGCTTTTCAGTACCGGAATGGCGAACTCTATTGCGAGGACGTTTCTGTCAGGAGCCTGGCGGAAATCCACGGAACGCCATTGTGGATTTACTCCCAGGCAAAATTTGTCCATGAACTCAAATCGATCCGTGATGCCTTCGCGGAAGTGGATCCGGTCATCTGTTATTCCGTCAAAGCCAATTCGAATCTCTCCATTCTCAAATTGCTGAATGAACAAGGGAGCAGCTTTGATGTTGTCAGCGGCGGCGAACTGTTCCGCGTGCGGGAAGCAGGCGCGGACCCGACACGTGTCGTCTTCGCGGGAGTCGGCAAGACGGATACGGAAATCCGAGAAGCCCTCGCCAGCCGGATCCTGATGTTCAACGTCGAAAGCGAAGCGGAACTGAAGGCAATTTCCCGCGTGGCGGGAGAAATGGGATTGGTCGCTCCCGTCGCCTTACGGCTCAATCCGGACATCGATGGTAAAACACACGCCAAAACAACCACCGGCAAAAAAGGAAACAAGTTCGGCATGGATATCGAACGGCACAATGAGCTGGCCGCTCAAGTGCTTCGCGACCCATATCTGGAGCTGCGGGGGATTCATCTGCATATCGGCTCTCCCATCAATACCACTGATCCTTACCGCCAATCCGCACAAAAGGCGCTGGATGTCGTCCGGGAACTGCGACGGCAGGGCCATCAGACCAACTGGATCAATCTGGGAGGAGGATTCGGTCTGAACTACCGGGGCTCAGAAGCAGCGACCGCAAAAGAATACGCGGAGGCCATTGTCCCATTCGTCAAGGAAGCGGAATGCCGGCTCGCCCTGGAACCGGGACGTTCCATCTGCGGTAACGCGGGTATCCTCGTGAGCCGGGTGATTTACACAAAGCGAGAAGGGGGAAAATACTTCGTCATTCAGGATGCGGCAATGAACGATCTGGTTCGTCCAGCAATGTATGATTCATTTCATCGAATCTGGCCTGTTGTTCCCCGCCTCCCCGCGCCGGTCGATTTCGAAGCGGAAATTCCCGGTTGCGAGCCCACCGATGTCGTTGGCCCGATTTGTGAATCCAGCGATTATCTAGCGAAGCAACGCTGGCTGCCGCCGATGGAATCCGAAGATTTGCTCTGCACATTCAGCGCGGGAGCTTATGGCACCGCCATGAGCAGCAACTATAACTCCCGCCCGCGCGGCGCGGAATTGCTTGTGAACGGAAATTCGGTCCGGGTGATCCGCCGCCGGGAAACATATGAAGACCTGATCGCCGCCGAACGTGTCTAGAGCGGAGTTGCAAATGGTATCTCACGCGGATCCTGGTGAAAGACAGGGAATTCAAGGCCCGAGCGTGATAAACCAAACTGGTCTAGCAGCCTGTTGAAAAACGCACAGACAGAAATGTCTGTGTCCCCAAATACGCCTGACTCATTGAGAAAAGTGGGCCAGACATTTTTGCCTGGCCGAGATTTTGTAATTTTTCAACAGGCTGCTATGTCACTCATTTTTCACAATCTGCCTGCATGTGTAAAAAATGCTCAAAGAGGAGCTTGCCATTGCGATCCCGAACAAAAAGCATTAAGCGTTCTTTCATACGCCCGGTGGGGGCATCGTCTTGCAAAACGACATCAAAGACGATTTCCCCTCTTTCAGAGTTTCTGAATTTTTCCTTAATCTTAACCCAATTGGCAGGACACGACCAATGAAAAGCAACCGATTCCATTGGTAAGCGTGAACGATAAATAGCATAAACACTTCGAGAAGCCGGAAGATCCTGTTTTCTAAGATATCCAAAATCAAGCAATTCCGGAGTGACAACAACATCATCAAGAGAGGATATATTAACTGGAATGATCCATTGCGGCCGGGCATTCCCTTCAGTCCATAGCATGATTTCAGCAACCCGTCCAACAGCACTGCCCGCACTCGCAGTATAAGTGACTGTTAAATTCGCGATATCGCCTGGACCTAACATTGTTCGACTAATGTGCACGCCTGTGCAACCACAACTTGTCGCAATACGGGAAATTTTGACTGGCCAGAACCCATTGTTTTCAATTTTTAGCAATCCCGATGATGGGCGACCAATTCTCACACCTTCAAGAACAAGTCCCGTCTCGGGAATCTGGAGACCAGACAACTGAAGTTCGATCAACAGAATATATGCAATAAGCCCACAACCAGCGATTGCCACTCCCAGCAATACAACACCCGTTGTTGCCTGAAAATTCACTCTTCGAAGCCGGAAACCGGCCATGATTACCTCGACGCCTTTCTGGTCATTTTCCATCCAGCAAGGCCGATCAACGCAAATACGAACAATGCATTCATAAGGAACAGATACCGCAGAGAGGATGCTCTTCGCCTCCCTTCCCGCTGATTCAAGGGGGGAGATTCGATTTTACCAACGGATGTTTTCACACTCGATCCAGGACTATAAACCTCATTTGCATCAAGATCATAAATATACGACACGCCCTCGTAATTCAATGTAAAGATCTCTTTGGGAATTGGGGGGCCGATTTGTGTCATGTCAGGAGGAATGTCATAGCGGACGCTTCGATTGACGGGACCGTTGGGAGCACTCTGAGAGCGAACTTCAATTAAACGCGGCAACCAGACAGTGAATGAATTCTTTTTGGCGAATGCGGAAAAGTTGCTGGCAAGCGTCACTCCAGCCAGCAATCCATCCGGACTGAAAACTTCTCGTTTCACAGGAAACCAGTTGAGTTCCGGCGATAAATAGAGTGCAAATTGGACACCATTGTCGCGATCAAAATTTAACTGGACGCATCGCTGGCCATTGATTTCCACAAATTCAAATTTGGATTTGGGAGTGAAATTCTCCCATGCAGCATTGCTTCCGAGACACGACCAGATCGATTCGCCGGGAGAAGTTTTCAGCCACCGATAACATTCCTCCAGCGGGGTTAGACAAGGTCCGTTAATTCCGGTGCCATTATTCACGGAGACTCTTGATATTGCGAGTTGTTTGGTGCTGCCGCTTAATCGCTGATGCAGTTCGCCATTAAATGCGTCGGTCAATTCACCAACAGCCATGCCGGTCGTAAGCTTTTCCGGCACCTTCGCGTCCACTCTGATCTTCAAGCCATCGGCCCGCACCCGTTGCACTTCGTCCGGATAATGACTCACCCGAAACGAGTAATCAATTGTCCGAAGGTGTTGTGCAGCTTCTCTTGCCTGGTGATAAATTTCAGCGGCAGTCTGGGGGACAATGGGAGCATTCTGAGCTCTTGCCGTCGATACACTTGCGGCGGTTGAAAGCAGAAGCAAGCAGTAGAGATGCCAGATTTTTTGCAATGCATGACTCTCCTTAATATCAACCCTCTAAAGATCAGCATTTATGTTGAAGATCTCCGACGCAACTTTCCGGAACGACAACCAATGCATCATCCAAGCACAGCAGTTATCCTCCATCACAACCGACGGCCTGGCATCCGCCGCTTACTCCAGGATTACCTCCACAAGAATACTGAGAAGCTAACGTGTAACAAAACCACGCCTGCTGTCCCACGTCATACTCCCTGTTCATCAGATTGCCGCACGCCGCCACAACATCATTTTCTCGGGCAGTTGCATTGGGAGGAACACAACTAACAATCATTGGCAGCGCAGCGGTACAGCAATAATTATACTGTTCAGCTTCAGGTGAATTTGGTCCCCATGAAATACAACTTGCCAGATCTCCGCGACATGCATCCGCATAAATAATACTGGAAAGAGACATGACTTCCAGGCAGGCAAAAAGCATTGGAAGATAGATAATCCGTTTCATTTGTGGCTGCTCCCTTCAAAGTTAGTGTTAAAGTCAATGCCGCCTAAGAAAATAAAAGGCAATGAAGCGATTGATACTTACTCCTCCCAAGAACAAGTTGCAACTCACTGGACAATATCCAATAAGCAATTCTTCATGCGAGTTTACCTCCTCCTCGTCCCATTTATCAATACTGATAGGACTTCATTTCTAAAACCGGGTGTATTCCGCATTTTGCGGTTGGCTTTGGATTTGCGGTGCTTGATGGCGTGGGAAATCGTTGGGATTTGCGGAGCTTGGATTGGGTTTGAGGAAATGGGGCATGAATGACCGGCTTCGACGGTGGATTCAGGAGATGGTCCGGCAGCTTGCGCATGGCTTTTCGACAAAGACGACCAGCGTCATGTGGTACATGACCTATGGGCACTGATTTTCCGCCGTTTCCAGCGGATGACAAGGACAAATTGCCCAGAACAAAAGACCAAATGAGTTTATTCCTCTTGCCCCCAGTTGGCGGGGTCCAAGCCATAAAACGTGGACAATTCGCGGTAGATGTCCGGATGCCAGTGCCGCAAGGGAGTGGGACCTTCAAAAAACAGTTCCGTCACCACGGCAAAGAACTCCGCGCGGCTCGTCCCTCCATAACAGTCGATCAGTGTCGGTCTTCCCTGTCGGCAGGCAGCGGACAACTGCCCAAAACCCTGCTGCATCACTTCTTCCCACCGATGAAACCGTTCGTGCGAGGGCAGGATCGGGTTCCCATCCGCCACGCGTCCATTGAGCATGTCCAGCTGATGGGCAAATTCGTGCAGAACGACATTTCGTCCGAACGTGGCATTGGTTGCGGTCTGCTGAATATCGGCCCAGGAGACGATGACCGGTCCGCGATACCAGGCTTCGCCGATGCGGGCCTGCGGCCCTTCAATTACCGTTCCCGCCCCCAGCATCTGGGTATTTCGGGCAATGTAACTCTCCGGATAGACCAGAATCGAGAGGACGTGGTCGTAGTATTCTTCCTCGGGAAAACCAGCAACCAGCAGAGAAGCCATGCCAGCAATGACGACCCGCATTTCTTCAGTTAACTCAAGACCATTGCAACCTTCCCAGTTTTTTTCGGCCACAAAAATCTGGGTCAGCCGACGGAACCTTGCCTGCTGCACGTCCGTCAAAAATGCTGCCTGGGGAATCGTCTCAGCGATGATCTCCTTCCAGGCAGCGGGAAATGGGGTCGTCAGGATTTTCGCGCGGCGACGACGTCTCCACCACTCAACAATCATGCTGCCGCTTTCGTTTTACCGGATGAACAATCCGAAGTTCGGAGTGGAAATTCCGAAACTCGTTCCCGGGTAGGTCCCGTAATAAGGATAGGCTGGAGCAACCATCGGATAGCTGTTGTAAATGGGAACACCATAAACCGGGGCTCGATAGACTGGAGGACGGTATCCGTACCCATATCCATATCCCCGACCATGATTATAGCCAGGTCCGCCATAATAACCGTGGTGGTGGTTTCCATATCCGGGTCCCCATCCGCCCGCTTGCGCGGTTGCTCCCCATCCCAGACAAGAAATTCCCATGACCGCAGCTGCCACCATCATGAACTTTTTCATTTTTCTGCTCCTCAAAATTATCGGTTCAAATTCTTGCGTGCCCCGATTCAGGCGAGGATGTTCGTCTGGGTTGCGTTTCCGTTGCACGTCACGCTGGAAGAGAAAGCATTTTCCGGCCCAAACACAAAACCTTATCCAAAAAAACTCCACAACAACATGATATAAAACACCTTAGAACAAGTGGCACATCCTGCCGAAGCCTTCCCCATGTGTCGCGAATGCGAGCCTCTGCAAGTCAAACTGACAACACCCACTCCCCACTGTCACGATTCGCATCGCTTCGATAAACTCGTTCTCCAGGACCGGAACGCCGTTTCCGTAACTACTGATCTTTCCATAGAAGGGACTTCCATGCTGACCCTCGAAGGTTGTCTGGCCCGCCGTCAACGGCTCTGGGACATGGTGCCGGAAACGTTTGAATGGGTGCTGATTGCCGACCCGCGGCACGTCCATTACCTGTCCAATTTCCTGGTTCAGCCATTGAGTTTTTCCCGGGGCGAACGGGGACTGCTGTTGCTCGAACGGGACGGGGCTGCCACGTTGATGGCCGATAATTTCACCTGGCGATCCGCCACGGGAGAAGCCTTTGTCGACCGGACAGCCATCACGACGTGGTATGACCATAAGCATTCGGTGATTGATCGCGATCACGCCTTGTTCAAATCGCTCAGCGATGTGGCGTCTCATCTGCGTGGGCGCCGAGGACTGCTGGAGGCGGAATGGCTACCAGTCGGCGCAGCAACCCTGCTCGATCCGGAGTGCTACGAGTTCGCTTCCAATCAAAGTCCGGGAGCCAGTCCTTATCTCGATCTGGGCTCGATGCTCCGGTCGCTGCGACGGATCAAGCACGACGATGAAATTGCCTTGCTGAAGGAGTGCATGGCTGCGGGAGAAGCGGGGCAGGCACGCCTGTTTGACGTCGTCCGGGAAGGGGTCAGCGAACTTGAAATCTACACGGAAGTGCATCGAGCCGCCAATCTCGCTGCGGGACGTCCCGCCATTGTTTATGGCGACTTCCGGGCCGCCTATGCCAGCCAACCCAAAGGGGGCGGACTTCCCGTCCATGGAGGCCGGAAACTGGAGAAGGGAGATCTGTACATCCTCGATTATTCCGTGGTGCTGGACGGCTATCGCAGCGATTTCACCAATACCGTCAGTGTCGGCCCTCCCTCATCGGAAGTCAAAGAACTGTTCACTCTGTGCCAGGCGGGAATGCAGGCGGGGGAACAGGCAATCCGTTCCGGTGTCAGTGCGGCAGACGTCTATCGTGCCGTGGCGGCGCCTTATGTCGAGGCAGGACGCACTGAAGCATTCACGCATCACGCTGGCCATGGAATCGGACTGGCCCATCCCGAACCTCCCATTCTGGTTCCGCTGAGTACGGACCAGTTGGAGACGGGAAATGTCATCACACTCGAACCCGGCGCCTATGTGGAGGGGATCGGCGGAATGAGAATCGAACGGAACTATCTGATAACGGACAACGGCTATGAGATTCTCAGCCATCATGACATCCGGCTGACCTGAGCCCAAAAGCTGTCTTCCTGTCTTCGAAGAATTGCCTTCAAAAAACGATTTTCAAATTCAACATCCATTCAACCTGAGCAACACGACAACCCGATCGCCGACATCCCCGAAGGTGGACCACCTTGCCCGACCAACCAAGGACTTCCACTCACGCGGGCTTCGCACAAAAAGTGTCGGGTCCGCACAAGCAGCCCGACTTAATGAACTTACCTCAACTTTTTGTGCAAAGCGACTTACGATGCGGATCCTTCCTGGTCCGAGCGAGAGCATCCTGCCCTGGACCCGTTTGGTCATTGTTCAATCACGCTCGGCCTTGAATTCCCTGTCATTCATTAAGACCTATGTGATACATCGTTTGCAACTCCGCTCTAATAGACAACGCCTTCATCTTTGGCGGCGCACTCCCGGCACGTCGTCTCATTCGCCATCGCTTCGGGAGGAACTTCTTTTTTACAGCGGACACATTCCCGGAATTTTTCGCGGCGACTGGTGGCTGCCGCTGCTGTGAGTTCTTCCAGGATCCGGCGGGTGGTCCAGGCGGGAAGTTTCGTCCAGGTGAGAATCCCCAGTTCCAGGGGTTCCAGCACTTCGGCCGTATCACTCACCTGCCGCATGGCGAATTCGGAAACAATCACCCGGCTTTCATCCACATCGACGACAACTTCTCCGGGATCGCCGCCGATAAACCGGTTCGTGTCCCGGGGAAGCGATTCTTCCTTGACAGGATTCGGCAGCATTTCCTTGAGAATGTCAACGAGCTGGTCGCGGCTCACTGGGTCAAGTTCCGTCATGGTTGTTGATCTCTCCTTGTCTGAAAGGATGCGGACCAGACAAAACAGCCTCCGGGAAGGGCCTCTTGGAAGGGAGGAATTCCGATTCGGAGCGTCCGCATGAACGGAACAATCCTGTTCAAACACCTTGGCTATTTTGCGAAATTGACTGATAAAACGCTACATGGAATGCCCGATCTCCTTCCGATTGGGAAACTCGAAAAGTTCTCCCTGCCACTCCTTCATGAAAATCATATAATTGAGATTGCAAAGAGAAATCAGCCGCGGTCATCCGCATTGTCGATCTGGAACCGCTGATGTAAAGAATGTTTCTTCGCCCAGCGAAATGAAAAATCCGACGCAGTCGGTTTGTCCTGGTCGCACTCCCAAAGATTCAACTTTTCCCAAATCCTCTCACGCGGAGAGGATTCCGACCGTTTGCAGTATAAAAAGAATTCGCCCGTTTGAAATGAACGCCCAGGCAGGCCAGGGAGAGCCTTGGCTCTCATAAGGAAATTCCATGACAGACATTGCGTTACCTGTTTTGAGAGAGAATCCTGTGATCGAGGAAGATCCGCTGGATGTCATTGAACAGATTGAGCGATTGAAAATGGAACAGGATGCCACCATTCTGGCCCATTTTTACGTGGATGGCGATATTCAGGAAATTGCCGATTTTACGGGAGACTCTCTGAAGTTGGCCCGGGATGCTGTGGGAGTGACGTCGTCCACGATTGTCTTTTGCGGTGTTCATTTCATGGCGGAATCAGCCAAAATCCTGAACCCGGAAAAGCGAGTCCTGCTGCCCGATCTGCTCGCGGGTTGTTCGTTGGCGGACAGTTGTCCAGCTGACAAACTGGCCGCCTTTCAACAGGAACTGCGGAATCAAGGGCGAAATATCGCCACAGTGGCTTATATTAATACCACCGCTGCCGTCAAAAGTTTGTGCGACTGGATCGTCACCAGCGGAAATGCGAAAGAAATCATTGACCGTGTCCCGGCGGATCAGGAAATCCTTTTTGTTCCGGATCAGCATCTCGGGCGTTACCTGATGGAAGTGACCGGCCGGAAAATGATTCTCTGGCCGGGGTCGTGCATGGTTCACGAAGTTTTCAGTATTCAGGATTTGCTGCGGGCAAAGCGCAATAATCCCCAGGCCATGGTTCTGGCGCATCCCGAATGTCCGCAAAACGTGCTGGAACTGGCGGATATGATTGGCGGCACCGAAAAAATGCGGCGTTACGTGGAATCTCTGAAAACGCCAACCACTTTTCTAGTGGCGACAGAAGCGAACATGATTTTTCCACTCAAAGCCATTGCCCCCTGGCATGAATACATTCCGGTGCCAGGAATTATGGCCGACAGCGGAGAAACCTGCGCCTGCAATCGCTGTCCGCACATGGCGAGAAATACGCTGCAAAAAGTGCGTGATTGCTTACAATTTGGTAAGCCGGAAATTGTCTGGCAGCCGTATTTTTCTCAGGCGCAGGAAGTTCTTCAGCGAAGTTTACTCTCCTGAAGTGCCGTCAGTAAGGAAATTTCATCAGCAGACTTGAGCATGACGATTTCTTTGTCATGATCTATACCGCCCGTCCGATAGAGAGACAGGGGATAAGAAATTCCGCAGGCTGGAAGGGGGGCGAATTTGAACCCGGCCCGGACCTGCTGAAATTCTTTGTTTTTCCTGAACGTCTCCTGCCGGTGATTTGCCGTCTCAAACCACCACAGGGAATGCGGGTCTTTCCGGAAAAATCCCCCCTTGAATTGTGGGTTCGCGGCGGCACGTATCCGTTGTGCCAGATTTCCTCCAGACTGAAGTTTCGCAATGCCTAAAGATACGCTGACGATTACTGATAATCGCACCGGAAAAACGTACGAAGTTCCGGTCAGCGACGACACGATCAAGGCGATTGATCTTCGTCAAATCAAAGTCAAGGACGATGATTTTGGCCTGATGGCATATGATCCGGGCTATACCAATACCGCCTCGTGCAAAAGCCGGATTACTTATATTGATGGCGATGCCGGAATTCTGGAATACCGGGGGTATCCCATTGAAGTTCTGGCGGAAAACTGCACCTATCTGGAAGTGGCCTACCTGCTGCTCAACAATGAACTGCCGACCCGCGAACAGCTGAGCAAATGGGAAGACGCCATTCGGTTTCATACGGTAGTCCACGAAAACATCAAGCGGCAGATGGAATCGTTCCGTTACGACGCCCATCCGATGGGGATGCTGGTCAGCACGGTGGCGGCGCTTTCCACGTTTTATCCCGAAGCGAAGAAAGTCGGTTCTCCGGAAAATCGGCATCTCCAGATCAAACGGCTGATTGCCAAGGCTCCCACAATTGCCGCCTGCGCATACCGTCACAGCCAGGGACATCCATACATCTATCCGAACAACGAATTGAGCTATACCGAAAATTTTCTCGCGATGATGTTCCAGATGTTCGGCAATGCCTACAAACCAGAACCGGCCCTCGTGCGGGCGCTGGAAGTGCTGTTCATTCTTCATGCCGATCACGAGCAGAACTGCTCCACCAGCGTGATGCGGGCCATCGGTTCTTCGGATGCCGATCCGTATTCCGCCCTCGCGGGAGCCGCCGCCGCCCTGTATGGTCCGCTGCATGGCGGAGCGAATGAAGCGGTACTTCGGATGCTCAGCGAAATCGGCAGCGTCAAGGAAGTTCCGAAGTACGTGGAACGCTGCAAGAACGGGGAAATGCGGCTGATGGGCTTTGGCCACCGCGTCTACAAAAATTATGATCCGCGCGCCCGCATCATCAAGAAATGTGCGGACGAAGTCTTCGATATCGTCGGTCGCAATCCGCTCCTGGAAGTTGCCCTCGAACTCGAACGGATCGCCTTGGAAGACGAATATTTCGTCAAACGCAAGTTGTATCCGAACGTCGACTTCTATTCGGGACTGATCTATCAGGCAATGGGCCTGCCGGTCACGATGTTCCCGGTTCTCTTTGCCATTCCCCGCGCCAGCGGCTGGTTGGCCCAGTGGAAAGAGTCCCTGGAAGATACGGAACAGCGAATTCAACGACCGCGACAGATTTATCTGGGAGAACGAAACCGGAAATTTGTCCCCTTTGATCAGCGGGGGTGATTCCTCGTGGCCATTCCGCCTCGAACACTCTTCCAGGAACATCTTCTAACATGCCGGATGCAGGTCAACTTGCCTCCGGCATTCTTTTTTGAAGCAGGTCAGCAGCAGCGGGATCTGGAAGAACATCGAACATCCAGGACATGAAGGATCCATGTTTCCAAGTCTGATCGACAACGTGCTCCTGAAGAAAAACTTTTGATTTTCCCAGTATTTCCATGTTTTGATTAAACGAGGCCAACCATGATGATCGCCTGGATGAGAATTCTTTGCGTTGCCGCTGTCATCTCCTGGTCCGGGATGACGATGGCCCAGGGGGACATCGACCTGGGGCGGATCACGGAACATCATGAACTGATTCCGATGCGGGACGGAATACGGCTGTCCGCATATCTCTATACTCCCGAAGGAACAGGGCCCTGGCCCGTCATCTTTGAACAGCGATACGCCAGCTTGCGAAGCAAGGGAACCCGGTTGAATGCCGCCAAACTTGCGGAAGCGGGTTTTGTCGTGGCGCTGGTGAACTTTCGGGGAACGCATCTTTCTGAAGGAACCTGGGTCGGTTATCGCGCCTTGCAATGGGGCAAATTACAAGACGGCTATGACATCTGCGAATGGCTGGCGGGACAAAACTGGTCCACCGGCAAGATCGGAACATTTGGCGGCTCGCAGGCAGGATTCGCCCAGAACTATCTGGCTGTCACGCAACCTCCACATCTCATCTGCCAATATATGACCGATACCGGACTGAGCCTGTTTCAGGAAGGATATCGGATCGGAGGCATTACCCGTCCGGAACGATTCAAAAGCATGGATGCCATCTGTCGCCACCCGGAAGACAACCACCGGTTGATGGTCGAGTGGTTTCAGCATCCGGATTATGATGACTACTGGCAGGCGGAGGACTGCACGCGGCATTTTGATAAAATGAATGTCCCCTGCTTCACGATTGGCAGCTGGTACGATTTCATGAATCAGGGATCTATCGGCAGTTTTCAGGGGCGGCAGACCCGGGGAGGAGAACGCTCACGCGGCCATCAGCATCTGGTCATCGGCCCGTGGCTGCATGGCGGAAGCAAAGGAAACCGCGTGGGAGAGATCGTCTATCCCGAAAATGCCGTCTGGCCCCTGCACGATCACATGGTCCGCTGGTTTTCACATTATCTCCGGGGAGAAGACAATGGCGTGGAAGCAGAGCCTCCGGTCCGATACTACGTGATGGGGGCGGTGGGAGAATCCGAAGCTCCGGGAAATGAATGGCGGACCGCGGACAACTTTCCGCCCCGTTCCACGACAACAGCTTTCTACCTGCACGAAAAAGGAGGACTGTCGCGTTCTGCTCCGGAAGGACAAGACGGCTCGACCAGTTATCTCAGCGATCCCCACAACCCCATGAAAATTCCTGGAAGAGCGTTTCCCGGGGCAGCGGATGCCCGCAAATTCGAACAACAAACGGAAGTCCGCACCTTCACCACCGAACCCTTGAAAGCTCCCATGGAATGGACTGGGCGCGTCTTTGCCGAACTGTATATCTCCTCCACCGCTCCGGACACCGATTTTCTGGTTCGCATCAGCGATGTCTATCCCGACGGCCGGTCAATCCTGATCGTCGATTATCCCTGGCGGGCTCGCTACCGCGAGGGGTTCGACCACGAAGTCCTGTTAACGCCGGGGCAAGCGACTCAAATGCGTTTCCCGATTGGCTGGATGAGCCAGATCTTTAATCAAGGGCATCGCATTCGCGTCACCATTGCCAGTACCGGTGCCCCGCTGCTGGAGCCCAACCCCCAGAACGGGAAGCCGCTTACGATCGAGTTTCCAGAAGATGCAACTTCAGCGGTGAATACCATCTATCACAATAAAACCCGCGCCTCCCGCATCATCGCCCCGGTTCTAGAGCGGAGTTACAAATGATGTATCCCGTAAGTCTTAATGAATGACAGGGAATTCAAGACCGAGCGTGATCGAACAATGACCAAACTGGTCTGAACATGAAATAGAAACGCCAAGAGTGCCGGGATCGCGAAAAAACAAGGGAGAGTCAAATTTTGTGCCGAACATCTTTGGGCACTGTTGGTCCCCAATGAAGCATTCCGTTTGAATTCCCCGTCGCTGATCGTCATGCGGTGCATGACCTACTGGTCTGACATGAAACGGCGGTTGTCTCAGGGAGCGACGGCGCCGATATAGGCGGGGGCAGCGATTTCCTCTCCGGAAAGGACGATCCCATTCGCCTTGGGTTTCAGAAAAACCCCTTCGTGAGGATCTTCGGAAGCGAATTCGACATCGACCCCCAGTTTTCCATGACCAGCAAAGATATTCAGGTCATTGCTGCCGAGTTCTTTGCGATCGGTCCAGTTGTAATCGGTCGGAGGAGCATTGGCGGTGAGGCGGGCCAGATTCACATCGCTACGATCGGTTGAGACCGCGGGTCCGGAACCTCCGACAAACAAGTTCTTCTGAAACGAATACCGGGCATCCTGGGAAGAAGGGCCGGTTTCGAAGGCAATTCCCCGTTCGCAGTTGTGAAACGTGTTATTCGTAAAGATCAGTTGCTTGCGAAGCGGATCCGAGCCGCTGAAGGCGATCGCGGACGCTGCCTCATGAAACAGGTTCTCTGAAAAAGTGACGCTGTCCACCTCTCCCTGAAAAGAAGCGGCATTTTGAAATGGTCCCAGGAAGCGGCACCGGCGGATCATCAATTCCCGGGTATCTTTTCCAAGACTCGGTTCGAATTTCAGTCCCACCGCGGATGCGGACGTGCTGGTGAAGGTGCAATTTTGAATGACTGCAGGTTGCCCGTTGATTCCTCCCAGCCCGACTCCCAGGATTGCCACATTCTGAACGTTTTCGAATTTCACGTTTGCAATCAGAACGCTCGACATGAATCCTTGAAGTTCAACTCCCTGTGGAAGTCCCTTGCAGTCCAGCACCACGTGTTGCAGTGCAAATCCATCAATCGAATTCAACGACAAGACCGGTCCCGTTCCGCCGGAAGCCAGCCGGGGAGGATTGGCAGCTTCGCCGATAATTTTGACGCCACGGGGGAACGAACCGAGTCCGGAATTATCAATGGAAATCGATTCTTTGAACGTCTGCTTTCCAGCCAGGTGAATTTCTCGAACAGGTTTGTCCGCCGTCTCAAAAGCATGGTCCTGAATATAATTGATGGCTTCCTGCAACGTGCCGAAATTTCCCTTGGGACCCACAGTGATGAATGTTCCCGTGACGGCGGGACGTTCGGGGACATCTGGTGTGGCCGGCGTGACAGCAACGTCCGAGGGACTGGCGGGCTGGTCGATGGCATGTCCCCGTCCAAAAATCAACCAGGCAATGACACTCAGGAGAACAACTCCTGTCGTGGCAGCGGCGATGAGAAGGCGGGAGCTGGGGGGCCAATACTGCTGAAGCAACGACTTCAGTTTCGGAACGAATTCCGGAATCGCAAAGGCTTTCTTTCCTTTCCGGGAGGCATGGGCGGATTCTGTACCTGAGAGTCCCGCACTTGGCAACCCCGTGTCGGAGCTGGTGGAAGAATCGGAAAAAACCAGTTCTGTTTCCGGAAAAGCCGGTCCCGGCGAAGCGAGCACCGCTTCGGGGCGTTCGCCTGTCCGGGAAATTTTTGGCGAAGCACTGCTGGAAATTTTGGGGCCTGATTTCGCGAAGTGCTTCCGCGGCTCTTCCCCTTTCCCGGAAGAGGGTTCCACATCGCTGAGACTCGATAAAAAATCTCCCAGTCCCTGTCCCTGCCCCTGTCCCTGGGCGGATTCGTGAGCCCATTTTTTAGTGGGGGTCTCCACGACTTCCGATGCAGAAGAAGTTGTCCCGGTCTCTATCGGAGCGACTTCCGCTGGTGATCCCATTTCCGGTGAACCTGTTTCCGGAACAGGGGGAACGGGTTTCGGTTTTGAAGCGGGCGCAGCAGAGTTCCGGGGAGATGCACTGAGCCAGTCCGTCAGTAGTGCGGATGCCTCTTCCGCGGTCTGCAATCTCTGCTCCCGGTCTTTCATCATCAGGCTGCGGAGGATGTCCAGCAACGATTCCGGGACGTCAGGGCGGAGTGTCTCAATGGGGGTCGGCTCTTTTGTCTGATGAGCCAGAAGCCGCTGGGTCAGAGTCCCTTCGTTGAAGGGAGGGCGTCCGGTCAGCAGGAAATACAACGTGCAGCCCAGGCTGTAGAGATCGGCCCGGGTGTCGACGAGATGGCTGTCCACAGCCTGTTCGGGGGCGAGATAATCCGCAGTCCCCAGAACCCGTTCATCATGGGCGATGGTCAGGGAATGGTCGGCATCATCGGCCGCCACGCGAGCCAGACCGAGGTCCATCAACTTGACGGTCCCATGCTGATCAACAATGAAATTCCCTGGTTTGACATCCCGGTGGACCATTCCGGACTTGTGGGCATGCGCCAGCCCCAGCGCGCCTTGACGGATATAATCGGCCGCCGTCCGCGCCGGGAGTGGTCCGGACATCTGCACCAGATCGAAGAGATTCCGCCCTTCGACATATTCCATCACCAGAAAATGGATTTCAAGACTGCCATCCTTTTCGTGGTCGATGTCATACGCGCGGACAATGTTCGGGTGATCGAGCGCCGCAACAGCCTGGGCTTCCCGATGAAACCGTTCGAGATAGGAACTGTCCTTCACCAGCTTCCAGGGAAGAACCTTGATCGCACACCGGCGGCGCATCAGAACATGTTCCGCCAGATAGACCGAACTCATTCCCCCCTTGCCGAGCAGCCGCAACAACTTGTACTTGCCAAGGAAGAACCCCTTGTGCTTTCCCTGAAGCAGTTTGGCAGCCTGCCAGGCCGTAATGACGTCCGTTTCCACTAGATATTCGGCGAAATTCTCTCCCGTCGGGGCATCGGCACCGTCAGTACGTGCATCGAGACTCCGGGCGATCACGGGCTCGTCGACAAGCCCGCTGCGCTTGAGCACATTGACAAAGGATTCCAGAGACGTACTCATCCGAATGGAGATACCGTCGCCAGGGCGAATTTGAGGAACATCAGCCGCCGTTCGCATCCCTGCCGAGAATTATCGGAACGAGATGCCGACCGGCTCTGACGAGAGTTGAGAAACATGTCCTGATCTGAAGCCACGCAACTTTGCTGCAATCAATGAAATACTATGCTTTCCAGCTATCGGAATCCAAGTCACTTCCTGGGATTTGACCGGAGCATTTTCCGCGATTCCACCGACAACCACACGGATTACTTGCGAGAAGAACGAATGGCTCTTCACCACGACGAACGTTCCCACACCCCCGGGCCTCTATTCATCATGCTGATTGTCGCCCGGGAACAGATCGTTCGCACCCGCTAAAATAGGGCTCTCCTTGATGGAAAGTACAGCGCTCCGTGTCTGAAAGAGCATTTTTTCCACGAATCGGCAGAGAACGGAGCTCAGGCATCTTCGCCGACACTCAAAATCGCCGCAAATCACGCAATCGTCGAAATCCTCCCAGCCGTTTGGAATGCTGAACTGATCAGTCCGGAAGAAAATCAGCGAACCTGAACCTTGTTTTTCTCGTCTGAGGCCGGTGATTTCGTTACAATTTCGCGGACCATTTTAAACAGGCACATTCCAACAGGCAGGGTTCAGCGACTGGCCTGTCAGGTCGATCGTTTTTCTGGATAAAGGCAGATACCGTGGCAACAGCAGTGGACAAAAAGACAGAACAGCAAGTCATGACCGGATCTGAGATCCTTGTGGAAGCCCTGATCCGGCAAGGCGCGAAATTTGTCTTTGCCTATCCGGGGGGAGCCAGTATGCCGCTCCATCAGGCACTCCGTAAGAGCCGCGACCGGATCCGAACGATTCTTCCCCGGCATGAACAGGGAGGAGGTTTTGCCGCCCAGGGAGTCTCCCGGACTTCCGACGAAATCGGCGTCTGCATGGCCACCAGCGGGCCGGGAGCCACCAATCTGGTGACAGCAATCGCCGATGCCAAAATGGACAGCATCCCCCTGGTTGCCGTGACCGGACAAGTGTCGCAGAAAGTGATCGGGACCGACGCCTTTCAAGAAACACCCATCGTCGAGATCTGTCGCGCGGTGACGAAGCATCATTATCTGATCACTGCCGGCGATCCGGATGACCCGGAATCGGTGCAGGCCGCCTTGCACAGCATTCCTCGAATCGTCAAAGAAGCTTTTTTCCTTGCCCGCTCGGGGCGCCCCGGACCGGTGCTCATTGATTTTCCCAAGAATATCCAGCTGGCCACCACGGATCAGCCCCTCGATTTCGACCCGCCGATGTATCTCCCCGGATATCATCCGGAACGCCGAAACAACGTGGCCGACGAACAGATTCGCCAGGTAATTGCCGCCATTCGACGATCCAAACGGCCCATACTCTATGTCGGGGGCGGCTGTGTGAACGCGGATGCTGCCGAAGAGCTGACCCGGTTCGCCCGAAAGTCGAAAATCCCCGTGACGATGACTGTGATGGGGCTGGGAGCTTTCCCTGGCGACGATCCACAATCACTGGACATGCTCGGGATGCATGGATCGGTCTATGCGAATTATGCCACAAACGAAGCCGACCTGTTGCTGGCTCTCGGCGTCCGGTTCGATGACCGCGTCACCGGGAAACTCGAAGAGTTCGCCAAGCATGGAAAAATTGTGCATGTGGATATCGATCCCTCGGAAATGCACAAAAACAAGGAAGCCCACATCCCCATCGTGGCGGATGTCAAACTGTTCCTGGAACGTCTGAACGCCAACTTCACCGATGAAGACATTCCGGATACGACAGTCTGGTGGGAGCAGATCAACGAATGGCGCGATCGCTATCCGCTGAAATATCCGCAATCAGGCGATTTCATCAGCCCGCAGTATGCCATTGAAGAGCTCTGGCGGCTGACAATCGACAAAGATCCCTATATTGCCGTGGGTGTGGGCCAGCACCAGATGTTTGCGGCCCAATATTACAAGTTCCGCAAGCCGAAGCACTGGTTGTCCAGCTCGGGCCTGGGAACGATGGGATTTGGACTGCCGGCGGCCATGGGCGTGCAGGCGGAACATCCGAATTCACTCGTGATCGATATCGACGGCGACGGCTCCATCCTGATGAACATTCAGGAACTGGCGACCCTGTACTGCGAAAAACTTCCCGTGAAAATTCTCCTGCTGAACAATCAGCACCTGGGAATGGTCGTGCAATGGGAAGATCGCTTCATGGAAGGCCGCCGCGCCCATACCTACCTGGGACCAATCGATCATCCCGAGTGGCTCGGCGAAGGCGAAGGGGGGCATTATGAGGAAACTTATCCGAACTTCGTGCAGATGGCGGAAAGCTTCGGACTGAAGGCCCGGCAGGTGCGCAGCAAAGCGCTGCTGACCGAAGCTCTGACCGAAATGGTCAATCATGACGGCCCGTACCTGCTGGATGTAGTCTGCCCGTATCAGGCCCACGTGCTGCCCATGATTCCCGGCGGCGCCACCGTCCGAGACATCATTATCGAATAGGGACACGCCGCGTGACGACTCTCGCGGCGTTCCAACACTGTGCTTGTTGACATGATTCAGGAGGCCAGGGCAATTTTCGACTGACTCGGGGCGCCCTCCGCAGTTTCTGCCCATGGCCTCCATGGACTTTCACTTGATCACCGCCGATTCCTGAAAACCCGCTCAACGGCGGCGGCGAAGGGCTTCCCGCATGGACTTTTCCGCGTCTCGTTTCTTAAGGGCATCTCGTTTATCATGCTGCTTCCGGCCTTTTGCGACGGCCAGCTGCAATTTGATTCGTCCATTGGAAAAATGAACATCGAGCGGAACAAGAGTCATTCCGTCATGGGTCGCATTCTCGGCAAATTTCCGTATCTGATGCCGGCTCAGAAGCAATTTTCGAGACCGGCGGCGCTCATGGTTGAGATAAGTCGCCTGGGGATACTCAGCGATGTCGCTGTTATGCAGCCAGACCTCGCCATCTTCCACACGGGCGAACGATTCTTCCAGCGAGATTTTATTAGCCCGAATGCTTTTCACTTCGCTTCCCATAAGCACCATGCCGCATTCGAGTTCATCGATGATTTCATAATCGTGGCGGGCGCGCCGGTTCTGGCAGACAATCCGGAAATTGGGATCTGTTTCCGCCTGTTTCTTCTTTCCCGCCATGATCGATGCTGTCTCTTTCGCTGCTGCAAAGTGTCCACTGCTGCTGAGGCGATTCCGCCTGTCATTTGATCTTACGAGACCGGACCAAGCAGGAGAAGCGGACGTTCATTCAGATTTCAGTGGATGTTTTTCCAGGAATCATCACAGAAGTCTCCGTCCGATTTTCCAACAAACGAAGAATCCAGCTTCTCATTTCTTCAACCACAATCCGCCATTCCGGTTCGTTATGCGGTTCATGGACCAGATTTTCGAACAGGATCAAGTCGGCATGAGGAGCCCGCTGGCAGAAGAGTTCGGTTCCTTCAGGACTGGTCACGCTATCCGCGGTTCCATGCAGGGCCAGGATTGGCAACTGACATTCGGCTGCGTGCTGCAATGCCCACAACCCGGCAAAATAAGCATCGCAGACCAGACGAACGGAGGCATTCTTATGAATCAGCGGATCGTGTTCATAAGCGGCAATGGCCGTCGGATTGCGAGTCAACTTGCGGGGACGAAATCCTGCCGGAATGAGGAGACTGGGCCACAGGAATGCCAGGGAACGAATCACTCCCACTTTGATCAGGGACGGTTTTTTGGTCAGTGTGAACCAGGGAGAGGACAGAATGGCCCCGCGAACGTGCGCTGCTTCCACGGGACGTCGCAGGATCCAGTTGGCCACGAAATTCCCTCCCAGGCTGTGCCCGAAAAGAATCACGGGGACGCCGGGAAACCGTTTCAGAGTGACTTGCAGCATCATCGAGAGGTCATTCATCAGAAACCGGTACGATTTCGCATACCCCCGTTTCCCGTCAGAACGTCCATGCCCTCTCCAGTCAAAGCGGACGACAGCCAGGTTTTTCTCCTGAAAACAATGAATGACATGGCCGTAACGCCCGCTGTGTTCTCCCAGGCCATGCATCATCAGAACCACTCCCCGGGGAGCAGAAACAGGATGAATACAACCATAAATGCTCATGCCATCGGCAGCAGTATAAAACGCCTCTTCGATGTCACAGCACGCCGAAGGCGTCCCATTGAGCTGAACGTCCGGGTTCACTTCAGGCGTCGACATGCTTCCATGATCCCAGAATTTCGGTGGACTCAATCATTCTGATGCGCCGGAATTCCCCAGGAGTTACGGACTCTCATTTCCGATCCGAGGAGAACATGCCGGCCCCGTAAAAACCTTCGTGCAGGACACCAGCACCGTCTCCTGCCCCATGATGATGGAGAGATCGCGCGAAACTTGCAAACTTTCCGGAAAGATTGACCTGTCGAACGTTCGGAATCATCTCATTCAACGGGTGATGAACCCTCCCGTCCGGCACTGCAAACATTCTGATTTTTCGGAGCGGACAAAGATATTGGGCCAGGTGAAAGACTGGGGTTGCGGCAGAAATGAACCGCCCCCGCCGGGCATTCCGATTCCACATTTCAGCATCACCCGCACAATTACCAGCGTTCCACCGGACCGCCGGGCACAGGAACGTGCATGTCCGGCAGCAGGCCGGTCCGATCCCCGGACGTTGGCCCAGCCGCACAGATTTCTTCCAGGACACGATCAATTTCATCCCGATCCTCCGCCAGTTGAAATTGATGTCGCAGACGCTTGTGAACGCGCATGGACTTCAAATACCAGTGTCCCATTTTACGAAACATGCGAACGGCCCGTGGCGGCCCGACCTGTTCTTCCAGGTAACGCAACTGGCGCAGCATCAATTGAAGACGTTCGTCAAATGTTCCCGGGGGTTGTGCCCGTCCCGTTGTTTCCCATTCCACGAGTTGCCGGAAAATCCACGGATTCGCCAGCGCTCCGCGACCGATGGAAATTCCCTGACATCCGGTTTCCCGAAACATCCGTTCCGCTCCGGCAACATCGCGAATATCCCCGTTGCCGATCACCGGAATTCGCTGGACGGCTTCAACGGTCTGGCGAATGCCGTCGTGGTTGACACTTCCGGTGAATCCCTGGGCACGTGTTCGTCCGTGAATGGCAACCGCTGCGATGCCGGCCTGCTCGAACTCTTTTGCAAAAAACGGGGCGCTCCAGTTGGAATCGTCCCATCCCAGCCGCATTTTGACCGTCACGGGAATGGAAACCGATTCAACGACGGTTCGCACCAGTTCGATGGTCTTATCCACGGAACACATCATCGCGGATCCCGCTCCATGCCCCGTAATCCGCGCCACCGGGCATCCCATATTGATATCCACGGAATCGACACCGAATTCTTGCAGGAACCGGGCAGCGTCCCGCATCTCCAGACGATCAGGACCAAAAATCTGCACCGCATAAGGCGTATCTGTCGGGTACGTTTCAATCAGCTGCATCGACTTGGAACTTCGTTCCAGCAAACCCCGAGCGCTGACGAGATCGGTTGTACAGAGTCCCACGCCGCCAATTTCCCGGCAGATGCGTCGGAACGGAAGATTGGTAAAGCCCGCCAGAGGAGAGAGCAAATAGCGGGAATTCAGACGCAACGAACCATACCAGAGCGGCTGCGGCGCAGGTGGGATCGGGGAGAGTGGTAATGGAACATCCATCGAACAAGTCAATATTCTGGAGATGGAAACGGGCCTCGGCATCGCATGTGAAGGTGATCAGGAATGAAGAAAGAGAAACGCAGAAAGAATCGGTACCGGGCTTTTCTCCAACTCCCCGATCTTCCCTTTCGTTTTCGCCACTTCGAATGAAATGGTCAAACCTGAAAACACTGGATTTTAGACCAGTTTGGTCTTTGGGTTCCACTTCCGGATCCAAGCTGGCCATCTCGTCAGGAAAATCCTTCACTCTCGACATCCTTCTCCCCGGGAGCGATGATGGGAGAATTGCAGTATCCTTTCCCTCGCGGAACTGGACTGCGCCGGTAACTTTTTTCAGAACCCCCATTCCCCCATGAGTGAACCGAACACGCAATATACTGTTTTGGCACGGCGATGCCGCCCACAGTCGTTTGACGAAGTGGTCGGACAGGAGCACGTCGGACAAGCCATTCAAAATGCGATTCGAACCGGCCGAGTCGCTCATGCCTATCTATTTACCGGCGCCCGGGGCGTCGGGAAAACATCCACAGCCCGGATTTTCGCGAAAGCGCTCAATTGTCCGCATGTCCGGGACGGAATCCCCTGCAATCAGTGCGAAATCTGCCATGGCATTGGTGCTGGAAATGACGTCGACGTGCTGGAAATCGACGGCGCTTCCAATCGCGGAATTGATGATATTCGCCAGCTCCGGGCAAACGTCAGCGTCCGTTCCATGCGCTCGCCGTACAAAGTCTACATCATCGACGAAGTCCACATGCTGACGAAAGAGGCCTTCAATGCACTGCTGAAAACGCTGGAAGAACCTCCTCCGAATGTGAAATTCGTCTTCTGCACCACGGAACCGAACAAGGTTCCGGACACCATTCTTTCCCGTTGCCAGCGGTTCGATTTCGGGACGATTTCCCAGGATGGAATTGCAGGGCGACTCCGGCAGATCGCCCTGTCCGAAGGAAAGGATGTCGATGATGAAGCGGTTGAACTGGTGGCCCGCCGCGCTGCCGGTTCCATGCGCGACAGCCAGTCCCTGTTTGATCAACTGCTGGCCTTTGGCGGAGATCATATCACTGCGGCCGACGTCCATCAGTTGCTGGGAACCGCCACGGACGATCGGCTCATCGATCTGGTGGAATCTCTCATCGGCAACCAGCCTGCGGAAGCGCTGCTGGCCATTGAAGCCGCCTTACAGCAGGGAGTGCAGATCGGAAATCTGAGCGACCAGTTGCTCGCGTATCTGAGAGATTTACTGGTCACCGCCGCGGGAGCCAAAGATGTGGCGCTTTCGGCAGTGACGGATGCCAGTCGGGACCGTGTGGCCGATCAGGCCCGCCGCTGGGGACTTCAGACAATTTCAGCCGCCATGCAGATTCTGGCGGAAACGAAATCGCGAATGCAGCGGGCCAGTTTCGGACGGGCTCTGGTGGAACTGGCCGTCGTTCGGATGGCTTCTCTGGAACAGCTCGACCAGATTGCCCTGCTCATCGCGACCTCCGGAACAGCGGGCCCACGACCGGTTTCGGGAGGAGCGAACCGGGGACCAGACGCTGCGTTAAAAAAAAACGATAATCGACCGGTCCCGGTAGCGCCCCCGAAGGTTTCTCTCCCTGTCTCAACAGCTCCCCCAATTCATACAGATCCCCCCCTTGCAGAAACCGAAACACTCCCGGCTCCCGATTCTTCTTCAAGCATGATAGCGAAAGAAGAGCCACAACTTGTTTCTGATACGAAACTTGTTGATGAATCACTCGGAGAATTCTGGGAGAGACTGCTGGGGGAATTGCCGGAAAAGCTGGCGGAACACTTAAAGAATGCGTCAAAGAGAGCAATTATTGGGCCAAATAGGCTGGAAATCTTGTTCCCGAAGAGCTATTCTTTCAGTAAAGCCTACTGTGAAAGCGGCGATGCCCCTAAACGACTGGCGGCAGCCGCTCAAAAAATTGTTGGTGAACTTGTGGATTGCCGGGTGGCAATCGATGCCACAACAGAGCCGGCAACAAAGCCCGCTTCACGACCAGAGACCTCGCGTCTTGGGGAGCGGCGCCGTGTTTCAACAATGGAGAGCGACACATTTGTTCAGATGGCAGTGACGGTATTCGGCGGTCAGGTCGTCGATGTGCGTCCGCTGCCCCCCGAAGCGATCGTTTCCTCTCATTCGGAAGGGATGGAGTCCAACGAAGATGAAAACTAGTGGTCTCCCCCCACTGTCCTGACAGGTTCCGGGGCAGCATTCGCAGGCGCATTGACCTGCTGCTCGCCTGAGATCCTCTCACCAGTCAGTCAATTCAAAGTTTGAAGCTCTACGAGTGGTCCGGCAGCATGGCAGCACGCGGATTTCAATCAGAACAGCACCCCTTCGGGCCGGCAGTCGGACGTCTTGTCGACCAGTTCGCCTCTCTTCCCGGCATCGGGCGGAAGTCCGCGGAACGGCTGGCCAATCACATTCTCAGTTGCCGGGATCCCGAAGCCTTCGCCCTGGCGGACGCCATTCGGGATGTGAAAAAGACCATTCGGCACTGTGAAGTCTGCTTCAATCTGACTGAACAGGCTCTTTGTTCCATCTGTCGCGATCCTCGTCGCGAGCGAACAATTGTCTGCGTGGTCGAACAGCCCAAGGATGTCTCCGCCCTGGAAGCGGCCTCTGCTTTTCAGGGAACTTATCATGTTCTGGGGGGAAGAATTGCCCCGCTAGAAGGAATTGGACCTGATGATTTGACAATCGGTCCGCTGATTCAGCGGATTCGCCGGGAAAATGTTCGAGAATTAATCATGGCGACGAATCCAACGCTGGAAGGGGATGGAACAGCTTTATTCATTTCCAACCTGCTGGAAGGAGAACCCGTTACAATTACGCGACTCGCCCGGGGAATTGCCACAGGAAGTGTGTTAGAGTTTGCCAATAAGGAAATGCTGGCGGACGCAATGCGCGGACGTCAGAATTTCTGACGGAGCCACTTGCTGAACTCAAGGAGAATGTTCTCGACACGCAGACAGGATTTTCGGGAAGCGGCGGATCGCAGATGATTCTTCGTCACCGCTTCTGCTCCGTAATCCCTGTCCCGCTGAGCATTCCCGCGATAAGCAATTGATTCCCAACGGGCCACCAGTTTTTCATGATGTTCTAAGAACGATCTGCAATGCACTTAAACGTTTCGCAACAGATGCGAATGAGCCAGCAAATGAAGCTGGCTCCCCGCATGATTCAATCAATGGAAATCTTGCAGCTTCCGCTGATGGCGCTGCAGGAACGCATTGACCAGGAGTTAGCGGAAAACGTTGTTCTGGAACAAGTTGCCCAACGAACCGAAGAATACAAACAGGACTCTCCCGAAGTCGATCCGGATGCCCCCCGACTGGACATCGATCGGCGGGAAATGGTCAACGAAGACAACAACGCTTCAGATTTCGAACGCCTGCTCGAAATCTCCAAGGAATGGCCCGACGACAACTACACTTCCGGATCACGGCCTTCGAGTAATCGCATTGAAGAAGAAGGAGATCGCCAGAACGATGTGATGGCGAACTGCGAAAACCGCCCGGAAACGCTGCACGATCATCTTCTGGAGCAGTTCCACTGCGATGCTCCCGAACATCTGCGCGCGTTTGGCGAATACCTGATTCATAATCTCGATCCGAATGGCCGTCTGCAAAGTTCCTTGCCGGAACTCGTGCAGGTCTTCGGAGCGGACATGACTCATGCGGATGCCGAACAGACCTTAAAACTCGTCCAGCGGCTGGATCCTCCCGGCGTCGGTGCCCGCGATCTGCGGGAATGTCTGCTGCTCCAGATTACTCCGGAAACACCGCTCGGAGAAATCATGGCGACGCTGATTGGCGATCATCTGGATGACGTATTGCAAAACCGGCTCCCGCTCATTGAACGGAAAACCGGTTATTCCCTGGATGCCATCAAAGCCGCGATTGAACAGATGCGGACGCTGGAACCTTATCCGGGTCGGATTTTCGATGTGCCGACCGTACAGTCCGTCACCCCCGATCTGAAAGTCGAAAAAAACGAAGCTGATGAATACGTTGTGGAACTGATTGACGAATACGTTCCGCAACTGCGGATCAACCGCCGATACGTCCGGATGCTGGAAGGAAACCCGGATGCCGCCACAAAGGAATTCATCAAGCGGAAAATTGAATCGGCGAAATGGCTGATCGATTCGATCGAACAACGATACAACACACTCAAACGCGTGGCTCAGGCGATTGTCGACCAGCAACGGGAGTTCCTGGAACAGGGACCGGAATATATCAAGCCGCTGAAAATGCAGGATATTGCTGATGTGGTGGGCGTTCATGTCACCACGGTCTCGCGGGCCGTGGATGACAAGTATATCGCCACGCCGCGGGGAATTTTCCCGCTCAAACGGTTCTTCGGCGGGGGGACAAAAACGGCGGACGGAGAAGACGTCGCCTGGGAAAATATCCGCCTGAAGCTGAAAGAAATCGTCGACCAGGAAGACAAGTCCGACCCGCTCAGCGACGATGCCCTGGTTGCGGAACTGGCAAAAAGCGGATTCAACCTGGCCCGCCGGACGGTTACGAAGTATCGCAAAGCAATGAACATTCCTTCGTCGCGTCAGCGCCGCGAATACTGATCATGAAATGACCGTTCGCTCACTGGCGCGACTCGAACCGGTTCCTGCCGGGGATTCAGTCGGTGAGTTCAAGTCGGATTTCGTTGGGGCCGCTTTCCTGAATGACAGCAACCAGCCCGGATGTTTCCTGGCTGGCATATTTGATAGGAATCTCCGCGGATTGGGGCGTGACCGGAATTGAGGGGGCTCCCATTCCCGGCGGAACGTAAGCGGTCGAGGATGTCTCGGGCATCGGTTGAGCAGGGGAAGCGACGACCATTTTCGAAATCGTCACAATCTGCTTGCCCGCCACCGCTCCATCATTTGACGAATACGTCGTCATGCGGAACTTGCCGGCATTGTCCGTCCTTCCAAACGAACTCAGGTTTGCCTCTGCATTGAAGAATGTGACATCCGCCCCTTCCACCGGCTTCCCCTTGTAGGTCACGACTCCTTCGACCGGAAAAACGGGGTGGTCTCCGGTTCGGACACTGTGCCCACATCCCGGGAACAAAAAACAGGCCAGCAGGGACATCAGCCCAAAATACTTCATGATGAAATCCTTTTGCGGGGCCATCACTCCGCGCGGCTTTGCGTTGCTTGCAGGATGAGAGTTCTCGAGCGTTCCGGAAGTGTTCATCGCGGCACGAGACCAGTTTGGGCATTGTTCAATCATGCTCGGCCTTGAATTCCCCGTATTTCACCGGAGTCCGCGTGAGACACCATTTGCAACTCCGCTCTAAAACTCTCCGACCGTTTCTCCCCCGGTGCGTGTGCCTAATGCTCCCCAGACTCCATATGGGCTGCGCGCGCCAAGCGTTGTCGCAACTCCCAGATTTCCGGTATTGATATTGCTGGAAATGAACCGGACTGATCCATCCGCCATGAGACCATGCACACCTCCCGTATGATAACTGCTGGCTGAGAGCAGATTAATATCACCGTCAGCGTTACCGTCCCCATTGCTGATACAAGAGGGAGAATTGGGGGAGAGCACTGTGTAAAAGGAGGTGTTTTCCGGCTGTCCGTCACACCAGGTGGAACTGAATTTTCCTTTGACCGCTGAGGCTGTCGTATAGCGATTTGCTTGAGAAATCGCCGCAACCGCCGAAAGACATGCTCCCGGGCTGGTGGAAATTCCAGAGACTCCGGTCAAAGTTCCTTGCTGAATTGTTGGAGAGCTGTTCCCTCCCATGTTAAAACTCGCCTGGACCCGTTCGCTGAATGCGATTGTATTACTCGTCCCATCCGTAATATCAGCGATTTTGACACAATGATGGAGGCCGAAGAGCCCGTTTGTGACCATTGCATCCCGTCCCGTCCCCGCATTGGTTCCAATAAAATCACCACGGGAAAAGGCATAACTGCACACACCTTTGGTGGCGCGAATTCCCGGATCGGAGGGACAGGCAAGAAATCCCATCCGCTGGTTATATCCACTCCAGGAACTCCAGGGGGCTGCTCCGCCCGGGGGAACTCCGGCGCCCGGATCACCCGCTTCGATTCTGTTGTAAAAAGCAGTCTGTTCCAGATAGGGCATCAGGGAGATCATGCCGCTGCGACGCTGATAATTGCCATCGAGCCGATTTGAATTTCCGCCGCCGAGTGTTCCTCCCTTTCCGTAGACAAACTGCCCGTACACATCGTGATAATTGTGAAGGGCCAGCCCGATCTGCTTGAGATTGTTCTTGCATTGGGAACGGCGAGCGGCTTCACGGGCCTGCTGAACAGCGGGGAGCAGCAGAGCGATCAGGACCGCGATAATCGCGATCACCACCAGAAGTTCAATCAGCGTAAATCCCGCAGTACGAGACGATTTTTTGATGGACACTTTGGCTCTTTGAGGCGAGAGAGACAACATCATCTGCATATTCCGTTCTATGAAAAGAAGCATGAATCCGCTCGGCCTGGAATCTGCATCGGCTTTGCACAAAAAGGGTGATTCGTCTTTCAAAAAACAGCATCCGCAATGTATTCCGTCAACGATCGATTGTGGTCTGCGCAACAATCCCGAACGTTTTTATGCAAAGCTGGCTGGACTTGGAAAATCACGTCCATCATGCCCCATCCCCCAGAAATCCGAGGAAAAAGAACAGGAAAACGAAGTGGTCGAAGGGAAAAAGAAGTGACTGCCAAGGAAATTAGATCACAGACGAACCGAAACAGCTCCCAGGCGAATAAACATCAATGTCAAATATATCAACGATTGTTTTTCCGTGCAAGAAAAAGTCTGAAAACAGCCCAAACTCCGTTTAAACCGAGTGCGCGAAGTGAGCGCGAAGCCAGATGAAAATTGTGTGGGAACGATCGTTACTTTTGATCGAAATGGCTTCTCGTGCAATTTGAACCGGCTTGAGCTGTCAATCAACGGAGAGGACCATTCGCTCCGGCACGGAATCCGGACGTCAAGGGAGAACCGCCGCGCTGGGCAAAATGACGCTGCCGCTGTTCGATCGCTTCTTCCTGAATCTCTCGCAGAATGGCGCGGACATGCCGCATTCCCATCATGGTCAATGCGTGACGCAAGGAATGGATCTGCCGGGGTGCCCCCACACTCACCGCATTCACCGCCCGCATCATCGCCGCAGCAATCATGGGACGTTCTTCAATGGCCTGCGCGATCTTTCGCACGTTCATTCCGTCATCGCTGGACATGGCGATGATTTTCGAGACGTCCTCCACGCTGGGAAACATCTGAAAATGGGGTGAGGAAAGATCGTGAGCGGGATCGTTGCGGATTTCCATATCGGCATTTCAATTTTTTGAAAGCTCAAAACGGGAGTTCTTCGATTTCCGGTCCGTTTATAGAAAATCGAGAATGTTGATGCTGTTCATCGTGGTGAGAGTCTGAAATGTAAACTGAAGCAGGTTCTGCTGTTCCTGAAGTTGTGTGACAGCGGTGGCATAATCGGTGGATTGAGTGTTTCCCAGAAGTGTTTGCGCATTGAGCTGCAACGCCTGAATGCGGGATTGCAAAGTATCCAGATGTTCGAGATCGACGGACTGATCGCCGATGACGCTGAGTAAGTGATCCCCAGCCGCGTCAAGATTATTCAGATTGCGGTCATAAGCCTTGTCGAGATCAGCCGGGGACAAATTCCGCGCATTCTCAATCGTCTCTTTCAGATTCACAATCGACTGGAAGACATCCGCACTGGCCGCCGAGGCCACGGTGAGAGTGCCGGTTGTTTTGAGGGCCGTGGTATCAAAATGCTGAACAACAGCCGGTGATGTCCCGGTCAACACCTGGTCGTTTGAAAAATCGATGGGAATCTGTGTCTGTCCGCCATCAATCGACAGCGTTCCCTGGGAAGCCAAATCAACCGTTCCATAAAAGCCCGCGGTGATGGCCTGCGTATCAACATAGACTTGTTCCCCATGAGGTCCCGTGATCAGCAGATTGCTGTCGCTGTTGGAATAGCTGACCGGCGGCCCTCCATTCAGCGATACTGTTCCCGAGGAACCATCTCCCGAGGTATCGTCGATGGTGAGGGTATGCGTTCCCATCGCACCGAGCACCGTATCCCCTCCAGCGGAATCCGTTCCCGGCTGAATACCGGAGGTGCCGTCATACGTGGTGGCGGTATGTTGAATGAGGAGCGTGGTCGTGGCAGCCCCGCTGGAAGTTCCCGCTCCGGAGGCCATTCCCGTGTTTCCGGAAATGGCCAGTGCTCCACTGGTGGAAGGTTGAAAAACCTCCGTTCCGGTGTAATACGTCTTGATCTCCGGGTGGCCGGGAAGGGTGATCTGGGCCGGTTGGCTGCTTCCCTGATAGGCAGCCTGCCCGGTTTCCACTCCCGTAAAGGGAGCAGTTCCAATTTGCGTTCCCGAGAACAGGTATTGCCCGTTCGATTTCGAATTGGCGATGTCGCTGAGCTGATCGAGAATGGAATCAAGTTGCTGCGAGAAGACGTCCAACTCGCTGGGCTCGGTGGACTGCCGGGCCTGCAAAGCGATGTCTTTGGCTTTGACGATGAGTTGCTGGGCGTCCTGCACCTGTGTCTGCGCATTGGACAACGTGCTTCGGGCTGTATCAATGGAACTGAGTTGGGTCGTGAACTGCTGAATCAAGGCAGACTGATCGAGGACCACTTTCTGTCCAGAGGGATCGTCGGACGGACGGTTGATTCGAAAGCCGGTGGACATCTGTTCCTGCAGCACCGCTCCCTGTGCATAACGGGCCTGGGAACGGGCCTGCCCCAATTCATATTGTCGATGCGGCGTGATGCGAAAAGTCATGTTCGTGGAGCTTCCTACCGAAAGGGACGGAGAGAAGAGACTGCTACCGCAGAATTCCCAGCAGATCATCGAGGGCATCGTCGATTGTGGAAAGAAATTTGGCATTGGCCTGAAAGGCCCGCTGGTATTGCAGCATGGAGAGCAGTTCTTCATTGGGATCGACTCCGGAAACCGAATCCTGCTGATTGCGAAGCTGATCGTACTGGGACTGGAACTGATCCAGTTGTGTCTGGAACGAATTGACGGCCGACCCGGTTCCGCTGGTCAGACTCGCCAGTCGATCTTCAATCGTTTCCGTTCCCGATGTGAGAATCCGCGCGGCCCGCAGTTGAGTCAGCCGGTCAAGTTGGCCGGCATCTCCGGGATCTCCGGTCCGTCCCGCTGCCACGAGCGCCGGATTCCGGATGATCTCTCCATTGACAGCGAGCGAGCGAAAATCCTGGGTCTGAAACAGTCCTCCGATTCCCATCGCGGTGAGGAAACCGGACGAATCCGGATCGGAAACAGCCTTGATCTGAAAACTGTCTCCCGCATTCAACGTTCCGGCATCGAGTTGGAGCGAAAGTCCGTTGGCAATTTCGATCGATTGATTGGCCGGATAGCCATTGCCGACATTGACCACCGCGACCACGTCGCCCGTTGCCGAATCGGTGACACGAAGATTCAGCCCGGAAGTCGATCCGACCTGCCCACTGGCTTCAGCGGTGACCGTCCAGTTGGCGTTGCTGCTTCCCTGATAAATTCCCGACAGGTGGGGAATGGCTGTTCCCGTGATCGCAGTGGTGTCCACGCTGGTATCGGGGCGTCCGGAAAAATCGATGGAATACCCGGAATCACCGGCAATTCGGACTTGTCCCGTGGATGTGAGCGAGGCGGAGACATTTGCGAGCGAATTGATCCGGCTGACCACATCCTGCAATGAGTCCTGTTTGGGATCAATACTGACTTCTTCCGTATGGCGTTCTCCGGTGGTGGAATTTGTCACGGAGATCAACAAGCTGCCGGATTGAATCGGCAGCGGAGATCCCGCATTTGCCAGTGGAAGGCTGGGATCCGACACGGTATTGGCCCCGGTCAGCACCGACACGGGATCGGAGAGCCCCAGGCCGGTGGCCTGAATGGAGTTGACTCCGCTGACAAAAGCACTGGTCCAGGTCTGTAATGCTGTTTGGGTTTCGGGAATGAGGTCATTATGTGCCGCCAGCAGTCCGGACAACTTTCCTCCAGCCGGCTCGATGGGACCCCGATCTCCAATCCGGATCTGCAACGTTCCATCAGCCGCCCGGGCGACGGAAAGTTGTTGCGGATCCTCCGTGATCACCAGCCAGCCTCCCGCAGCGGTAATCGTTCCATCGGAACTGGCAAGGCTGCCGGGACTGATGTCGACGAGTTTGCTGAGATCCTGAACGAACTGGTCGCGCTGGTCGAGCAGCGTGTTCGGTTCCGTCCCTCCCGCCTGGGCGAGTCGAATCTGTTGATTCAACGAAGAAATCTGACCGGTGATCTGATTGATCTGGTTCACGGTCTCAGTAATCGCGGCGGATTGTTGTTGCTGCAATTGGTCCAGGCTGGAGTTCAGCGTGGAAATCTGCTGGGCCACCCCCTGGGCAGCTGAGACCAGTTCCTGGCGCATCGTGCCGTCGGACGGATTGGAAGCCAGCTGGGCGACGCTTTTGAAAAAGCTCGAGACCGTATCCGTCAGCGATCCGGAAGCAGGCGTGAACAAGCCTTCGATCGCGCGAACCACGTCCAGTTGGGACTGGGCATCCGCACTTTGTGAAAGATTCATCGCCAGTGCGCTATCAGCAGCGGAATTGACGACACGCTGAATACTGGAAACCGTTACCCCGGTCCCAAATTGCAGATGGTTTTGAATGATGGGCGCGGTTTGCGCCAGATTCACCTGCTGGCGGTGGTATCCTGGGGTATTGGCATTGGCGATGTTGTTGGAGATCGTCTGCAAGGCAGCCTGATTGGCCTGCACGGCGGAGATCCCGATATTATAAACCAGCATCTCAGGTCCTCACGTCGATCGTGCCAACACGCGGAGAAGAGACTTTCTGACCATTCGCGGCATAACGATCAGATGTTCCCGCGGCCCCCAGTAATTCTCCCAGGACAAAATTGACGATTCCCGCCCAACCCCGAAGCGTTGTCTCTGCCGTCTGAAGACAGGCTTTCACCTGCTGGGCCCGTTCTTTAAGGTCCCGCCGATATCGCTCCAGCGCAGCATCCGCCTGCGGAGTTGCCAGTTGAATTCGGGACAAAACCACGGCTTCCGGTTCGCATTGGCACAACCGGGCGATTGCTCCCCGCAGGGCCTGCCGCTGTATTTGAACAGCACATAAATCTCCGACGATCTGCGAAAGTCCGGCCTGCTGTTCCGTCAGGTGCCGCATCTCAAACCCGGACCGGTTGATGCCGACCGCGAAGTCCTGCATACGCTGCAACATCACTTCTTCCGCCTGCAAATGTTGCAGCAGAATTTCATGCAAGCGGGGTGGCAATGGAACGTTGAGCATGGGACGCACTGGAAACAGGAAAAAACAGGGTGAACCGGACGATCGGACATTATGCTGCGGAAGCAGACCGGCCATCGACCTGGGCTTCAATGGCGGTCCGGATGGACTCCGCCATGCCGACCCCGCCCGATTCCGCAAGATGCTGCCCCATGAACGTGTCAAACATGCCGCCATAGGTATCTGATCCGTCTCCAGGAAACAGGCCTTCTCCGCCCACGGAAGGCTGCCGCATTTCCTTGACCAGCATCGATAAAAACAGTCCTTCAAACTGCCGGGCAATGGCCTCCGGTTTCTGGCCGCGAAGCGCAGCGGGATCATCCACGGAAGACATGGACGCAAGGCTGATGGTGGATCCAATCGCATTCATAGGGCACAATTTCTTAAATGTAGCAACTTATTGCTTATTTAAATCACGTGTTGTTTATTTAAATTCGAGATCGGCATGAAGGGCGCCCGATTCTTTCAGTTGCTGCAATATCGAACTGAGATCGCGGGGCGCGACCCCCAGCGCATTGAGCGCCTGGGCGAGTTCGCCCACGGTTGTATTACTATCGACTTCCGTCAGACGTTTATCTTCTTCATTCACATTCATGTTCGTGCGGGGAACGACAACGGTCTCCCCATTGCTGAACGCATTTGGCTGTGAAACCTGCGGGGCTTCCGTTGTCGTGACCGCCAGATTGGCATGGGTGATGAGTACTTTGGAGACTTTGACATTTTCTCCAATAATGATCGTCCCCGTCCGTTCGTTAATCACCACGCGGGCAATGTTGTCCGGAACAACATGCAGATTGCCGATCATCCCAGCGAACGCGGCAGGATTCTCACGGTACTGGGGAGGAATGACGACATTCACCGCCGCGGCATCCAGACAGGTGGCCATTCCCGGTTCTTCCGCGTTAATGGCATTGGCAATTCTGCGGGCTGTTTCAAAGTCCTGCGAACGGAGCAGCAGGCGGAACGTGCCGTCGACTCCCAGGGGCGTCACGGTCTCTTCTTCCACGGTGGCCCCTTCGGGAATGCGGCCGGTCGTGGGAAAATTTTTCTGTACCGTGGCGGCTTCTCCGCCAAAACTGAATCCTCCCGTGGAAAGCGGACCAGAAGCGACCGCATACACCTGCCCGTCCGCACCAAACAACGGGGTCATGATCAGTTGCCCCCCTTCCAGGCTGCTGGCATCATCAAACGTGGAGACCATGACATCCAGGCGCGATCCCCGGCGGGCAAATGCCGGCAGGTTCGCCGTCACCGTCACCACCGAGAGATTATTCGTTTTCTGCATCGTATCCGTCTTCAATTGCACCCGGATATTTGGCTCAACGCGCATCCCGAAACGCTGCATAAAATTGATTGCATATTGCCGCGTGATGGGACTTTTACTGCCGGTGCCGCTCAACCCCGTCACGAGTCCCATGCCAACCAGCTGGTTCACCCGGACTCCTTCCATGGTGGTAATGTCCTTGATCCGGACTTCACCCCGGCAGGGTTGCGGTCTCCCCAGCAGACAGACCAGCATGGCCAGCAGGCCCGCGTGAACGGCAATCGTTCGAATTTGAAGAAGATGATCGAACATATCTCTGCTTATTAAATCATTAACATCAATTAAAATGGCCAGACGACATTCACAGCCCGGCCCAGCCAGCCTTGCCGGGTAAATTTCTGAGACGTTGCCCCCCCCTGATAACTCCATTGTGCCTGGGCAATATATTGGGAGTTAATCGTATTATCGGCGTCGATATCCAGACCACGGATGATCCCGGTGAGAACCAGTACTTTTTCTTCACCGGCAACACGGACCCGGCGCTCGCCGGAGACCACCATGTTTCCATTAGGCAGAACGTCCATCACGGTGACTGTGAGCCGATCTGTAAATGCCTGTGCCGCCTTATAAGCAGCTTCGCCGTCGAACTTGCGGGCAGAGGTGCTGTTCAGTGCCATCGACGCTTCCGCCCCCTGGGTTCCGAACCCGCCATCGCTGCTCCCCTTGACATCGAACGTTCCCGCCGATGAAGTCGATTTGCTCATCGTGCGGTCTTCTTTGTTATCGACGCTGGTCGTCTGGGAAATGATCACGGTGACGTTGTCTCCCACGTTCCGCGCTTTGGAATCGTAAAACAGAAACCCCCGTTCCGGAGTTCGCCGCTGCCAGATATCTTCCGGCTGTGCCACCCGGGGAATTCCCCACAGCATGGCCAGGCAGACACAGGCGATCTTGTCGGTTGTTTTCATTCCATTTCCTGTTGTTTTTGGCGACCGGCCGTATCTTCAATGCGGGGAACTTTCGGGCTGATTCATCAGGGAAGCCGCACATGAACTTCTCCACGACCAACGACAACGCCGGTCACCACCTGATTGGATTGAACGTTGCGAACACGAATGAGTTGCCCTTCCCGGCCCGCCTGTAACGCTTCCGCCACGGGAATCGTTACCGTCAGGCCCCGTTTTTTGGCAATCAGCCGGACGGCGTCGCGGGGCTGGACGAGAATCGGTGATTCCACTTCCGTCGGTTGTCCAACATGGCGCAGCGTCACTACTTCATCCGGACGAAAGGGAAGCAGGACCCTGCGGCCAATCACCTGTGCTGCCGTCAACCGGTCCACAGGGCCGTCCACAAAGCGGGTTTCTTCCCGAACGTGTTCTTCGCTCACAAGATTCCCGCGATCCAGGGAATTGGTGGCGACAACCACCGGCTGACGGCGGGCAATTTCGAAACTGAGCTGCCTGGCTGCCACAACACGGTTGCCATCCAGTACGCGGACTGTCAACTGCGAGCGGCCCAGCGGCAACTGGGGAGGAGGCATCAGTTCCAGTCGAGGCTGAACAAGTCCTTCCAGTGCCGGAAGAGAGGGACCGACAAATGGAGTCACCAGTTTGACGCGAAGGTCTTCCGGAGCGATCGAAAATTGCCGGCACAAGGTATCAAAAACGGTCTGCTCCACGCCGAGATCGGTGAGAGCCACTTTCGGCAGCAGGCCCACCACAACCTGATCCGGTCCAGACAGGACGACCTGCTGGGAGTCATAACCGGCCAGCAAGATGCGAATTTCCACCATTCCTCGGGAAATCGTGGTTTCCTGGTCGGGGTCCCATGTCGCCAGATCGAGTTTCATCAGGGCCGCCCGTCGCGCCGCGTCGGAATCCGTGATATTGGCAATATCTCCCAGCTTGATCTGTAAACCGGCCGACGAAACATCCATCATTTCCGCCGATTCCTTGAGTCGCACTTTTGCGGCAGACGTGGCGGAAGCACCTTGAGCGTGCAGCCGTGAAGAGCCGCCAACAACAGCAACAGCCACTGTCAGAACGATCAGAAGACACCGGATATGGTTCATGGGAGTCCCCGGCGCAGCCGGTTTGTTCCGGTCGCAACCAATGTCCTTCACGTTGCACAAAGTTCTCGCCATCCGAGAAAACAGGGAACATTTGCAGTCCATAAGATTTTTCTCTGTCAGCCGATCGGTTTTTCAGGGGACTCTTTCAGCGGACGATATCCGCGGACGTGGAGAGCATTTCATCACCGGCGCGAATGGCCCGGGAGTTGATTTCATAAGCCCGCTGAGCGGCAATCAGAGAGATCAATTCGGTCACGACCTCCACATTGGACCCCTCAAGCGCCCCTTGGCGGAGCGATCCCATGCCATTCAGGCCGGGATTGGAAAGCATGGCGGTTCCGGAAGCGGGCGTGGCGGCGAGCAGGTTCCCTCCCTGGCTGGAAAGGCCGGCGGGATTGCTGAACCGGGCCAGTTGCAACTGTCCCAGGTTGACAATGGAATCCGGCGTTCCCGAGACGGTTCCGCTCACGGTGCCGTCGGTCCCAATCGTCAGGCTCGACAGGTCGACTCCGGTCTGAATGGTAATGGGCGGATTCAACAGATACCCGTCGGTATTGACAAGTTGCCCGTTGGAATCCATGCGAAAGGCGCCATTGCGGGTATAACGGATCTGTTGATTCGGGAGCAGGACCGAAAAAAAGCCATCTCCTTCAATGGAGAGGTCGAGCGGGTTGTTCGTCTGTTCCACGGTTCCGGGAGTAAAGACTTTTGTGGTGGAGACCGGCCGCACGCCACTGCCGACTTGCAATCCCGCGGGAACCTGCTGTGACGCGGAAACGTTGGCCCCCGGTTGCTTGATGGTGGAATACAGCAGATCGGCGAAATCGACATGGCTGCGTTTGAATCCGGATGTATTGACGTTCGCCAGATTGTTGGCGGTGTTGTCGATCAGGAGTTCTTGCGCTTTCATTCCGGTCGCGCTGGTATAAAGGGCTCGCAACATGTCGGATCACCTTCCCTGGACATTGATATTTTTGCCGACAGATTCGCTGATGGCGGTCATCGAGCGCTGGGCCGCTTCCTGCTGGCGCTGGGCGGCAATGAGATCGACAAGTTCCTGAATGGGAGAGACGTTCGAACGTTCTCTCATGTTCTGCTGAACGGTCGCCTGAATCTCGCTGGGCAGCATGTCGGGGGGGGCGGAAAAAAGGGTTGCCCCCGCGGGCAGCAGTTTCTGCGGATTACTGAAGTCGACGATTTCCAGTTTGCCAACCTCTGTGGAATCGGAGTAAATCGTTCCATCCAGACCCACATGCAAGGAAGACAGCGATGCATTGGGGGGAAGCGTGATCTCCCCATTTGTTCCCCGAACCGGCAATTGATCCGCTGTCACGAGCTTGCCGGTACTGTCAAGTTGGAAAGTGCCGTTTCGGGTATAAAGCGGTCCCTGGGGCCCCTCCACCACGAAAAACCCGTTCCCCTGAATGGCCATGTCCAGCGGATGGCCCGTATGTTCCAGGATCCCGGGCGTGAAGTCCGTCATCACCTGCCCGGAACTGACTCCATGGGCTTCGAACTGAATGGCATCCCGCAGATCTTCAGCGAACTGCGTTTCCCGGGAAGCATGCATGACCGCCTGCCGACGATATCCCGGCATCTGGGCATGTGCCAGGTTCCGAGAGATGATCTCATGTCGTCGCGCTGCGGCGTCCATTGCTGATCCGGCGCTATATAAGCCATTGAGCATCTCTCGGCCCTTCCCTGGTCAGGACTCGGATCAAAACAACGTGACGTGTGAATTGTGAGGATTGTTCCGAACGTAACGATTCTAAGGAATGTCGTCGTCATCCCGTTTCGGTCGAGTGCAGGAAGTTTGGGGAAGAGAATCCGAAAGTGCTGCTTGTAACAGGCAACCTTCACCCGATTTCCCCAGCTTGACAGATGTGTCCATTTGCGGATGCCTGGCTGTGTTCATTTGTGAGTCAGGCTTGAGTGATTTCCACGGATCATTCCCAGATTTTTAAAGAAAACCGCGGAGAAAAGAGATATCCGTCAAAGTTTACCAGGGCGCATGTCGAATCAAGATGTAGCAAATTAGAGCAGACGTGATTCAGGTCCGTGAGACTGTTTTCAAAGCACTGAATATAAACCCTCATGGGACATGGGATGCGATTGGAAACCGTCTGCCAGATCTCAAAGTCGGCCCTGCTGAAAGTCAGGTAATCAATATGTCGGAAAAAGAGAAACCGGAAGAAGGGGGTGCCGCCCCGGCAAAATCTGCCGGAGGAATGATGCCCTGGGTGATCGTGGGGACCGTGGCTGCGGGAGCGGGCGCTGTCGTTCCCTTCGGTATGAATATGTTCGCCGGCCCTCCCAAGACAGCCCCCAAAAACACGTCTCCTTATGTCACGACTCCCCGCAGCAGCTCCATGAAATTTCTGCCGTATCGGGAAGTCACGGTCAATCTGGACGAGGCCCGGATGAACCGCTATCTGCGGCTGAAAATCGCGCTCTACATTCGCGAAGCGGACGAACATATCGTCACATCCGCCATCGCTAAGAAAGACCTCATTCTGCGGAACTGGATGGTGAGCCATCTGTCCGACAAAGACCTGGATTCGATCCGGGGGAAGGCCGGCCAGAACATGCTCCGCCGGGAAATTCGGGATTACTTCAATGCCACGTTGTTCGAAGACAATTACGACCGCATTTACGACGTGCTGTTTGATGAATTCAACGTGCAATAGGAGATGCTCCCAGGTTTTTGAGCAGCGTCTCAAAGTTCGTTCGCCTGCGTGTGGCAAGTGTCATTCCTTGCCAGAGGAATTCGGAGTTCCAATCAGAACCTGATCGCGGCAAGACCGCTTTTCGATGGTTGAATCAGGACAACAGATATTCAAAGGATTGAAGTCTCCGCTGCCATGACCGAATCACTCGCCCATAGCGTCCTCGATTTCTCGAGTCCGCGACGATCTCCCACCGCCGCGCTCCGTCAGTTGTCGACCTGGCAACGGAATGCCGGCGCGCAGATCCAGGAGAGTTGGGGCAGGCTGCTGGCACATCGCATTCAATTTCAACCGGGTAAGATCGAAGCACAGCAGCATCTGTCCGCGTTAAATCAACTCCCGGAAGAAGGACTGGGAGTTTATTTTTCCCTCGGCGAAAGCCTGCTTCCATCCATGATGGTCTTTTCCGCCCGGCAGGTTCAGGGACTGATTGCCGATCTGCTGGACATGCCGGGAGAACAGTGGCCGGAAGTCACCGCGCTGACCGCGGCTGAAGATGCCATGCTGGAACTGCTGTTTCAGGAAATCGCCACCGCCATCGGGGATGCGTGGCCCGGCGCCGAACCGCTGAAATGCCAGTTCCTGGAAACTACCGGCAAACCACAGCGAACCCGATTGTTCCCCCTCGGCTCGGCATTGTTCTCCATCCGGATGAAGCTGACGTCCCGATTCGGCGAAGAAACCTGTACCTGGCTGGTTTTGAAAGAAGATACCGAACGGCTGATGCTGGACCATCTCGGCGACAGCGGCGATCTCGAAGAACGGAGCACACATCCCGATCTGCTGGCCCGGACGGAAAAAGTTCCGCTGCAAATTACCGTGGAGCTGGGAAAAGTCGAACTGCGGATGTCTCAGGCATCGTCTCTGGCCATTGGAGACGTCCTGATTCTCGATCAGCTTGTGAGCCGTCCCCTGATCGCCAGCCTCGAAGGAATTCCCAAATGGGCCGGTGTTCCAATGCGAATCGGATCCCGGCAAGCCTTTGAAGTAACACATATCATCGATCAGGAAATGATCTCCTCATTACCCCTTGTGGCCATACCCGAGGGGGGAGTCCCTCCATCGTCATGACCCCTCCCCAAACAACCGTTTTTCCTGCCGCGACAAACACCTTCAGAAAAACTCAACACCCATCCCGCGAGCGGAACGCGACAAGTTTGTGAAGAACATTTAAGGAGATTGAGATGTCTGTTGAACAAGTCGAAGAACAATCTGCGACAAACGTCTATCCCGTGGAATTTCCCACAGCAGGCGGTCCGCAACTTTCCGGAGCAAAGTTGCCATTAAACCGGTTTTACGACGTCAACATGACGGTCTCCGTGGAATTGGGACGGGTCACAATGCCCATCGGTGATATGCTGCAACTTGCGGAAGGATCGGTCATTCAGCTGGATCGGCCCGTGAGCCAGCCGGTCGATATCATCGCCCAGGGAGTCCGCCTCGCCCGGGGGGAAGTCGTGGTCGTGGAGGAGCGTTACGCTGTGCGGATCACCGATATTGAAGCAGCTGATTCCCCCGCCGGTTTTGAATCCATGCAGAAGGCCGTTCGCAAGTGAAACTGGTCTGGTCCTGCATCTGGTTGGCTGTGCTGATCACCGGCATCGAATGGTCGATGTCCTGCGCGGTCCGGGCGGAAGATCCCTCGAGCCCCTGGAAAGGAATCCAGCGTCTACAGGTCGACCTGACATCACACGACACGACTCCCTTTCTGCAATGGGACGTTCCTGACATCAGCGGTGCTGCCCCGGATCAACCCCAACCGGAAGTCCCACTTTCGAAAACCTCCCACCAAGCGACCGCATCCGCCTCAGCAAACAGACACATCAACAGCCCGGTCAATGGACAGACCGGCCCCAGCCACCCGGATGCACAAAAGAGCGAACTGAAAGCATCTCTTGCCCATGAGGGCCAGGCTTCTCTGGAAAGGCGTGACAGCCTGACCCAAGAAGCCCTGGGAGTGATGAAATGGACCGTGGTGACTCTGATCGTGGGGTTCATCACCGTTGTGGCGATCAAGAAAGCTCCTTTTCAGAACATGAAAGAAGAAAGCGGCCATCGAATTCGAGTCCTCGAAACACGTTCTCTCGGACGCCAGCAAGCCTTGAAGCTGGTGGAAGTGGGAGGTGAGCGATTCCTGGTGGCCTCCGATCAGGGAGGGATCAAAAGCGTGAACATGCTTCCCAGCTGGCCCGCCCTGGAGGAAATCGCTTTACCCGAACTGAAAATCCATCCTTTCCCTGAGATTCATGAAGACAAGCAGAGTTCACATCCCGTTGCTGCATGAATGAAGAGAAAAAGGGCCTCGCCATGACAGACTCACCGCATTCCTGACCTCTTGTTGAATGTCACGGACGACATGATCGACGCGACCACAGTCGGCAAAATCCTGGAAACCGAATCGTTCCAGAACCTGTCCCCTCAATTGAAGGTGGCCTTGTTCCTGGGAGCGATGGCGTTTTTGTCATCCGCACTTGTGACAATGACAGCGTTCACGCGGATTGTCATTGTGCTCTCGTTCATCCGTCGCGCCCTGTCCACACAGGAAATTCCTCCCACGCAGGTCATTCTGGGCTTATCGTTGTTTCTGACGATGTACGTCATGGCCCCTACGTTTCGGGAGATTGAAACCAAGGCCGTCCTCCCCTATCTCGACGGCCAGATTAATGGTGTCCAGGCCTGGAGCCATGGCGCGGATGCACTCCGGACGTTCATGCTGAAGCAGACACGCAAGGACGACCTGGCGCTGTTCGTGGAAATGTCCGGCATGGGTTCCATTGATTCCCCCGCATCAACACCGCTCAGCACGCTGATCCCCGCCTTTGTGATCAGCGAACTGAAGACATCATTCATCATGGGTTTTTGTCTGTATCTCCCATTCGTCCTGATCGACCTGGTGATGTCCGTCATTCTGATGGCCCTGGGAATGATGATGATGCCTCCCGTGGTGATTTCGACACCATGCAAAATTCTGTTGTTCGTCCTGGTGGACGGATGGCAACTGATTGCCCGGGCTCTGAGTTTGAGTTTTTCCTGACGAAGAAAATCCATGGCCCGGCGGATCCCATTTCCGTCCTTCACCCAGTTCCCTGCTGACCGACATTTCGCATGACCTCCATCGCCGCCACCACCCCGTCCCGATCGAACTGGCTGTACCAGAGCGAAACGCTGCTGTCCATCGGCTTGCTGGGTGTGCTGGTGATCATGCTGGTGCCGTTGCCACCGTTGCTGCTGGATATGCTGCTTGCGGGAAACCTCAGCGTGTCGATCCTGCTGATGCTGATCACATTGAACACCCGGAAGGCCCTGGAGTTCGCGGTCTTTCCATCGATGCTTCTGCTGTTGACGCTGTTGCGTCTCTCTCTGAATGTCGCCACGACCCGTCTGATTCTCCTCTCCGGGAGTGCCGGATCGATTGTGGAAGCGTTCGGCAATTTTGTCGTCGGCGGGAATCTGGTTGTCGGGATGGTGATTTTCCTGATCCTGATCGTGATCCAGTTCGTGGTGATCACCAAAGGTTCCGGACGGATTTCGGAAGTGGCGGCCCGATTTACTCTGGATGCCCTGCCCGGCAAGCAGATGGCAATTGATGCGGAGTTGAACGCGGGGGCGATTGACGAAACCGTCGCCCGCCGCCGCCGCACGGAACTGGCTCAGGAAACGGAGTTTTACGGGGCAATGGACGGGGCCAGTAAATTCGTCCGGGGAGATGCCATTGCCGGCCTGCTGATTACGGGCATCAACCTCGTCGGCGGAATCATTCTCGGCGTCTCTCGCGGAATGTCCCTGCTTGACTCCGTCAAAACCTATTCCATTCTCACCGTGGGAGACGGGCTGATCTCGCAGGTACCGGCACTGATCATCGCCACCAGCGCGGGGATCCTGGTCACGAAAACGACATCCGAATCCAGCCTGGGACAGGAAATTGAATTGCAGTTCCTTCGCCAGGAACGTCCTCTCTGGTTTGGAGCGGGAATTCTCGCCCTGATGGCATTTGTCCCGGGAATGCCGTCGATTCCCTTCCTGGGGATTTCCGGCGCGCTGACGGCATATCTGTTCAGTCGCAAGAAGACAGCCGAAAAGAAAGCCGCCAGTGCCGATCCCGCCTCCTTGCCCATTCCGCCACAAATTCAGGAATTGAATCCTGAAGACGAAATGCGGGAATTTCTGGCGACCGATCGGGCCACAATTGAAGTCGGTCCCCGGCTGGTGACGCTGATCAATCCCAAATCGTCCAAAGGACTGGCGGAACGAATTCGCAATCTCCGCTCCGATTTCTCTCGCGAAAAAGGGATCTGGATCCCTCCCATTCGTGTCCGCAGCAGCCTGCAACTGGAACCGGATCAATACCGGATCATGGTCGCGGGACGCCAGGTTGGACATGGAATTCTCCGTACGGAACGCCAGCTTGCCATTGCGCCGGAACATGTTCGCGTCGACATTCCCGGCGAAGCGACCCGCGAACCCGCCTTTGACCTGGCGGCCAAGTGGATCGATACGTCACTCGTGAAACAGGCGGAAGCACATGGATATACCGTGGTGGATGCCACCAGCGTTCTGATTACTCATCTGGGCGAAATTCTGAAACGTCACGCCCATGAACTCATCACCCGGGAAACACTCAAACAGATGCTGGAACGGGTCCGGGAATTTGCTCCCACGATCGTGGATGAACTCAAAGGAGAAGCGATCCGGATGTCGGTCCTGCACCAGGTGATCCAGCAACTGGCAGAAGAAGGGGTCCCGCTTTCGGACATGGCGCTCATTCTGGAAGCCGCAGCAAATCATGGTCCGCAATCGAAAACGGCGGATGATCTGACCGACAAAGTCCGGGAAGATCTCGGGCGGCTGATCTGCGAAAAATTCAAATCGTCGGAAGGGCATCTGCGGATCCTGGCACTCGATCCCAAACTCGAAACAAAAATGCGGGAATGTCTGCGAAATGGACAACTGGCTCTCGGGCCGGAACCGCTGGATGCCCTGCTTCGTCATGTGGGAGATCACTGGCAGGGAAGCGTACGGATGGAAAAACCGCTGGCCCTGCTCGTGGACCGGGCACTACGTCGTCCGTTGCGGCATCTATTGTTGCGGACTGCTCCCGGACTGGGTCTGATCGCCTACCAGGAAGTTCCGGGGGAAATTTCACTCGATCCCGTCTCCATCCTGTCCTATGCCGACCTGTTCGCAACGGAAGAGGCCCCGCCTGCCGGATCTTCCGGGACGCCCACCCCCTCATCCGTCTTCGCAGCTGCCTGATGTCCTCCTGAATTTTCCTCGTCCCCAGAAATTGTCTTTTTGAAACGATCAACACAATGGCACGAAAACAGACCTCACATTCCAGTACGGGAGCATCCTGGGGAACTGCCGCGGGACTGCTGGCCGGTTGCGGAGTCACCATGATCGGAATCGCCCTTAACCTGCCTCCGCTCACAATATTGCTTCGTGCCTTTGGCGGAGGCTGCATTGTCGCCATGATGGTCAGCCTGCTGACATTCGGCTGGCAGTTGCTGACCCCGCATCAGGAAGAGGAGTGAAGCCGCTAATGATGTTCAAAGCGGTCCCCACGGATTTTCAATTCTCATTCGTTCCGCCATCCCTCAATTGATCCAGTGCTGAAGACAACGCATGGAAGCTGCTGTCCGAGCCTATCAGAACGTCACGCAGAAAGAGTTTCGCGACACTCTCGTCGTCGAAAATCTGGACTGCGTCCGCCACGTTCTGGGCCGGATGATCACCGGCCTGCCTGGATTCGTGGATACGGAAAATCTGGAAGCAGCGGGAATTCTCGGACTCGTCGAAGCTGCAGGCCAGTTCGATGCGTCCCGTGGGGTCGAATTTCGAACATATGCCTATCATCGGATTCGCGGCGCCATCCTTGATGAACTCCGCCGTAATTGTCCCTTACCCCAGCACATTCTTCAGCAATGGGCGCGGATTCGCCAGGTCCGGGAGGAACTGGGTGAACAGGCTCCGTGGTCACTGGTGGCGGAAAAAGCCGGATTGACTGAAGAAGACATGGAAACCTGCCTGGCCGCAATCCGACTGGCTCAACCGGAGACCTGGCAGGAAGAGATGCCCATTGGCCGGAACCGAACCAGTTCCGTGGCGAACTCTCCCACTCGAATCGACCTTGAAGAAGAACAGCAACTCCTGGCCAGTGCGATTGAAGAACTCCCCGATCGGCTGCGAATCGTGCTGTCGTTGTATTACCTGGAAGATCTCCGGCTCGCGGAAATTGCCGCTGTGCTGGACCTTTCGGAATCCCGTGTCTCCCGACTCCTTGCCAAATCACAGATGCAGTTGAAAACCATCATTGAGAACAAACTTGCCGGATCGTGATCCTTCGGAATCCCCGTTGAAATCCAAATTTTTTCAGTCAGGAAAACATCATGTCCCGTTCCGTTGAAAGCAGCCCGATCCTGTCGGGAACTCACGTCCGGCTGGCGCCGCATCCGATTGTTATCGCCGATAAACATGCTGACGGCACACCAATTGTGACGCTTCGCCGTGAGGGAACCACGATTCGTGAAATTCAGATTCGATGCGCGTGCGGAGAATTGATCGTACTCGACTGCCATTACGAAGTTGCATAAGTACCGGAAACACGGACCAGATTTCTGGTCCCTGCCCTTCTTCCCTGACTTTGATTCCGTTGCTGTGAAATCCGGCAGGACTGTCTTTTGATCCCGATTGAGGAAGCCATGGTGACGACGCGCGTTCCCCACCGACTGGCGGAAACACTCTTACTGAGCCTGATCGTGATCACGGTCGGCTGCCAGAGCGTCCGTGGCGCGTCCCATCAGGTTGCCTCGGAAACAGCTCTCGCCCCACCGTTATCCACCATGCCGGACGGAGTCATTCCCGCCGGAGGAACCCGGTTCACGGGAGCCCCGCTGCAACTGGCACATGATCCCGCAGCCAGCGCGGGTGCTCAACCGCTGATTCCCGCGCTGCCGGAATCCCCGGCAGCGATTTCAACAACATCCTCCATAAATCCGGAGCAGAACAGTCTCCTTCCCGGAGAGACTCCGAACGTTTCGGGAACTCTTCCGGGAACCAGCCGCCAAATCTCATCCTCCATCACCCCGGCAGAATGTCTTCCCTCGGAGAAGGACTGGCAAAAACAGATGGAAGACCAGACCGCCGCATTAACCCGCCGGTTATTACAGATGGAAGGGGAGCTGAACTCCACGCGCACCGAACTGAGTACCGTTCAACAGGCCTTGAAAGCCTCTCAATCAAAGATTGATCAACTCAATCAGGACGTCGCGAAATGGAAAGGAGAGTTTCAACGACTGGAAATGGAAATGCGAACTCAACAACTTTCCGATTTAAAATCGCTGGATGAACTGACGGAATCGATGCATCAGGTCCTGCTCCGCCAGCAAAGTTCCGCACGGACGAATCCGACGAATGAATAGAACGGGACTGAAAACGGTCTCTCCGAACAGCGATTTTCCGGAAAACAACTCTCTCGGTACAAGAAACTCCCATGCGACGACTCCTGGAAGAATCCCGCCGTCGAATGCTCCTGCCAGCTGCGATTGGTCTGGGTGGATTATGTCTGTTTCCCGCGGGTTGTCTTCATCTGCATGGAAAACACAAAGCCAGCCAGGAGGCTGCCGAAACGCCCTGCGCCACCGGCATCCCTCAGATTCAACGGCGATTTTTTGTTGCCTCACAAGGCCGCCTGGGAATTAATGCGGAAGCGGGAAGTTTTGCCCGGGAATTGTCCGCCGCCATCAATGCCACGCCCAACTGCACCGCGGTCCTCTTGCCGCTGGACTGTCCGATTCTGGCTCATCCCAGCACCGGGCCTGGATTTTCTCCCCAACTCATGCATTGCGTGGAAATGGCCGGTCCCAGTCCCGCTGTGGATGAACTGCTGATTGTCGCAGTCACGGACGTCGTCGCGTTTCGACCAATGCGAATTGGCGCGATTCTGGAGCGCCGTTCACTCGCGGATGGGGCGGTCATCTGGCATGACCAGCGGACATGGAATGCTCCTCTGGACATGGACCCGATCTCTCCGAATCCCATCAACCGAATGATTCTGAACCGACCTCCTCCGCTGGGAGTGGTGGAAAAACATGAACTCGACCGACTCAGCCCGCAAACGTTTCAGCGAAGCGTGGTGGAAAAACTGGCTGCGGAACTGGCTGCCAGCCCGTTATAGCGGACACTCCTTTGCACGGCGGCAACTCTCTCAATGATGCTTGACTCAAGCTCATGATCAATCAGGCCGCCTTCAATGATTGTGACCTGACGCATCACCGAATGAGATTATTCAATTCTTGCAGAATATCATTCGTCACGGTAATCGTCCGGGAGTTCGCGGAAAATCCCCGCTGGGCAATAATCAGCCGCGTGAATTCCACCGCGATATCCACATTGGACTGTTCCAACTGTCCGGATCGGACGAGTCCGGTGCCATTCGAACCTGCTCCGCTCAACTGGACATCTCCGCTGCTCAGACTTGTCGAAAAGAAATTGCCCCCGACAGAATTGAGCCCCTGGGGATTACGAAACGTTGCAATGGCGATTTGAGCAATCGGAAACTGGATGCCGTTGCTGGCGATTCCCTGAACGGTCCCGGAACTGTCGACCTGCACGGAGGTGAGAACGCCATTGCCGTAACCATCCGTCGAGGAAGAGGCTGAACCGTCTCCTGAATATGAAGTGAGGGCACTGCCCGAGGAGGAACTTCCGTTCAGGACCACGTTGAATGACAAGGGAGTGGTCTGGCCGGTAAAGATTGCCGTCAGTTTGCCATCTCCCATGCCGGTTCCATTGATCCCCTTGAAGGAACCATCGGGATTGAACGTGATCCCCGTGACCTCGTTGTCCGTCAGAACTCCATCCGAGCTATCCATGGAGGCGGTCATCGTCCAGGTGGCGTCTGCCTGTTTCACAAACTGATAATTCAGCGTATGCACTCCGCCCGCGGAATCATAAACACGGGCACCTCCCTGAATCGTGGCTCCGGCTGCTCCTTTTTCGCTGACAATAATCGGGCTTGACGCAAAGTCGAGTTCTCCCGCGTTTCCGGTTCCATTGTTCAAGGACATGCTCAGATAGGAAACACCCGGTTGTCCGGCTTTCAGCATAAGTGTTCCATCGGTTTCCAGCGTCGCCGTGGACCCGGGAAAGGCGCCGTTTATCGCGGTCATCAGATCGCCCACGGTTGTGGTGTTATCGACAGGCAACGAGACCGAAACCGCTCCCCCGTTTTCATCCGTTCCGGCAATCGTAATCGAGTCACCGGCCTGATAGGGAGTTGTTGCAAAATCCAGGCTGTTCAAGAGCGTGCTGGAAGTCGCCGCCACGCCTCCCGACAGCAAGGGAACGGATTTCAACTCCTGCGTGGTGGGCAATGCTCCGCTCGAGGGAAGATTTCCACTGATCGTAATATTTTCCGTCGCTTTCCCTGGGACGCTGGCTCCCAGCGGAATGTTGATATTGGACTTTCCCACGGTCTGATACGAAGGGAAGTCGTCACTGGTTTCGCCGATCGTTCCATAGCGTTGAACGGGATACCCCGTTCCCGAATCCACCAGCAGGCCATTCTTGTCGATCTGAAATGTTCCGGCCCGGGTATACAAGTTTGTTGTTCCATTGTTGACAACAAAATATCCATCTCCATCCAGAGCCAGGTCCAGGTCTCCCCCGGTCGATTCCAGGCTTCCCGCTTTGAGCTTTGTTCGTGTGGAAGACAGCACGCTGCCGGTCCCGATCTGAATCGGATTCGTTCCCCCGGAAACCCCTTGCGTTCCGCCCGATCCGCCCCGCAAGGTTTCGTACAGCACATCAGAAAAGACCGCAGAGCGTTCCTTGTACCCCACCGTATTCAAGTTGGCGAGATTGTTTCCCACAATCTCGATCATTGCCTGGTGCGACTGTAATCCGGAAACGCCGGTGATGAGAGAGTTGGCCATGAAAGCAATCCTTAAAAGATCATCAAAGTTGTTTCAGAATCCGGCAAGCGTGGGACCGAGGATAACCATCGCCAGCGCTGACGGGGATCGGGACCAGGGGGCGAGGAGCAGAGAAAAAATCCACATTGAGACTTTCTCCATTCTCCTGAACGACGTTTCCTCAATTCGTGCCTGTTCCCGATGTGTCGGGCAACGTGGAGACGATTCCGGTGATATCACTAAGGGCCACTTTTTCCCCATTCACCTGGACCACCAGTCCGCCGTCGACCACGCTGGCGGCCGAAACCACGCCGGTGGCATCCGCCTTGTTCGCCTGGGAGAAGTACGTAATGTTTTTCCCGACCAGGCTGGCCCCCTGGGTGAGGGACTGCAATTTGAACAGGTCATCGAAATTCGAATTCAACTGTTCAATCCCGCTAAGCGTGGAAAACTGAGCCAGCTGACCAAGAAAATCTTCCTGGGAAGTCGGCTCCAGCGGATTCTGATAAGACAATTGAGCGGCCATCAGTTTCATGAACTGATCCTGACCAATCTGCGAGTTGAATCCTGTTGCCTGGGTGACAGCCATGTCCGTGTCCGTTCCTTATGATGTAGTTTGATGTTCCAGAATGCGGTTTGGCCCGGTCATGCCCGAAAGCTGAAACGATCCGTCTTTGTCGTCCCTGGTGTCGGGTTGTTCTCCGAAAAATTCTCGCGGGCTTCACGTTCCAGCCGCGAGTTCTCCAATTGTTCCTGGTAAGACGGAAAATCGCTGGAAGAATGTCCGTGGTGCTGATGGGACAGATCGAATTGCGAGAACGACAATCCCTGATCCTGAAGGGCCTGAGTAATTTCCCCTGCATGTTGTTCCAGCAAGGAATGCGTCTCAGCGGAAGCTGCGGAAAGGTGCAACGACACGTGCCCATCTCGGCCGCGATGGATGTTCACCGTCAGTCCCCCCAGATCGGGCGGGTCCAGTCGCATATGAAACTGCTGATCGCCATCGTGCTCAACCATCCGTGATTCCACGACCGTGGTGGATACGATCTGATCGATTGTCTTCTGTTCCAGATGCGTTTTGAATTCGCCCGGTCCGGACAGGTCAGCGGCATCCATCCGGTCCGGAGAATGCAGTTGCCGCGGCTCCGCTGCGGAAGACTGGTCCCCCCCTTTGAGAGCCGATGCCGGTTTGTCCTGTTTCGACGTTCGCCCCCAGGGCTTGAGTCCTTCCGAAGAAAATTCCGTCGAAACGGAAGCAGTTTCCTCTCCAGTCGAAAGATTTATTGGAAGCACTGTTGATTCCCCGACCGGAATTTCGCGACGCCGTTCAAGTGCCGGCGCGGAAGGGGAGCCCGAAGACAATTTTCTTTCAGCTGGCCGGGGAAACAATTCATCGGCTGGCACGGAAGATGTTTTCGTAATGCCCGGAAACGATTTCGCGGTCTTCCGGTCCTCTTGCACGGAGGGCGAAAGATCGGCACTCGGCTGGTTCCCCGGAAGAACTGCTGCTGTTTCAATCGCCATCTGCGGATCGGAAGAGGAAGGGTGCCCCGCTGACGCGGTCACTTTCACATCCGATGGCTTCGTTCCCTGCAAAGCTCCTGTCGCATCATAGCGATCAGCGTGGATGACCGTTTGGACGACTGTCGAGAAACCGCTGTGAGAGTGATTCAGAAACATCCCGACGGTCAACGCGCTGTCTCGTCGTGAGTGATCTCCCATGAAGAGCATTGATGACAGGGAATCGTTTTCGGCAACAGATTTCGATTGCTCGGGACTGATCTGTTCGGACACTTGCAGCGGGGAAGCCGGATTCAGAACAACAGGATTCGAGTCCGCGGGCATTGTTCCAGCATTCGATGTGGAAACAATTTCATTGTCCGCGATCGGGACGGAGGAAGCAGACTGCATCAATTTGTTGACGGACAGGGACTGGCTCTTGGGAGAATCCGTTTTTTCAGCAGCGCCCGAACGTGAAGCGGACATCTTCGCCAATTCCAACAACAATGGATTCGCCCCGGTTGTTAAGAATTGCGGGGACAAGTTGCCGACATTTCCAGGATGAACAGCTCCCGTGGAATTCAACGCCTTCAATACCGAAATGACCGACTGTTCGGATGTGGTGAGTCCTGTCGGGATGGACGCCGCATTCACCGAGTTCGAACTTATGCCTGAAGCAGGCTCCGTGGGCAGCAATGGAAGAGGAACTGGTTCCGTTGCGGACGAAAAAGTTCCCACGCAGGGCCAGGCAAGCGGATTGATTCCGGACTGTATTTCTTTCGCGAATTTTTTGGTTCCCCGGACGAAGTGTGCGGAATGCGTTCCCTTCTTCGAACCATCCGAAGCCGCCTTTGTCGGCAACAGCGATCCCCCAGTCTCCGGATTAATGAACAGTCCGGTCAACAACTGCCCCTCGCTGGATGCCTGACTTTTCTGACCGACCTTTCCGTCAGACTCCTTCTTGCCCAAACCAGAAGGAGCGATCTCTTCGGAAATGGCGTCCGCATCCGAAAACAGAGTCTCTGCCAGAGCAACCAGATCCGTCTTGATTGGGGATCCCTGCGAAGAAGTCTGCGGAGAAAGAGTTCCCGCCTGCTGCCAAACGCTGGAGAAATCTGATGTCTGCTCCTGGGAAGCATCGTCGGGGAATGCAAAACCAATGGTTCCCCTGCCCGATCGAAGTTCCGGGCGCGGACTGCTGTTGAACATGTCGAACAGATTCGTATTGGTCTGCAAGTTCACCCGCTTCAACTCCTCCTGACTCTGATACCAGCTTTTTTCCAGAAGCAGACCGCGTGCCGAAGCGGACGCAGGACCGCATTACATTCTGCTTCATAAGCCTAAGTTCAGCGTTGAACTTCGGTTGCTGGGATGAGACGGCTTTCGATCAGAAACCTGCAAAATCTGCCGCGGAAAAGATGACTCGAAATTGCAGGAAAATTTTTCCCTCTCCATATCAGGCGGGGATCAGTGTTTGATCCACGGAAACAGACGCGGCTTACCCGGCATCGCTGAGTTTTTGATATTGCAGCATCTTGTTTCGCAAGGTCCGCGGGGTGACCCCCAGGGCAGCGGCGGTTTCGGTTTTATTTCCACCGTAAAGTTGCAAACGATGCAAGATGACACGGCGCTCAATTTCTTCCAGGGGAAGGGTGTCGAAGAGTGGCGAAGCCTGTACGAATGAATCCATGGGAAGGCGAACGATCTGAAGCGGCGGATCCAGATCGACCTGTTCGATCGTTTCGGAATTCGCCAGCAGGCAACATCTCAAAATGACATTTCGCAATTCGCGAATGTTTCCGGGCCAGTCGTAGTCACACAATTTCCGCATGACCGGCCGCGTCACTCCCAGGACCGGACGGTCCAGCTCCGGTTGCGATAGACGGATAAAATGCTGGACAAGCAGCGGAATATCTTCCCGCCGCTCACGAAGGGGAGGAAGATGCAACGAAAGAACATTCAACCGATGATACAGGTCTTCCCGGAACTGCCCCTCTTGAATTTCCTGCGGTAAATCGCGATGAGTGGCCGCCAGGATCCGTCCATGAAATTGAAGAACCTCGTTCCCTCCCACTCTCTGAAATTCCCGTTCTTCCAGCACGCGGAGCAACTTGGTCTGCAACAGGCCGGGAAGTTCCCCAACTTCATCCAGAAACAACGTTCCCGTTCCGGTACTCTCGAATCGTCCCTGCCGTCGTTGGCCGGCGCCGGTGAAGGCGCCTGCCTCATGGCCGAAGAGTTCGCTTTCAATCAATGTTTCGGAGAGTGCCGCACAATTCAAACGTACATAAGGCGCCGCTGAACGCCCACTCTCCCGATGGATCCGTCCGGCAACCAACTCTTTCCCAGTCCCGGTTTCTCCACATAGAAGAATTGCGACGGAACTGCGGGCGAAACGTTTCACCTGGTCCAGAACCTGTAGCATGGCTCTGGACTGAAATACGATCGACATGCCCCCTCCCTGTTCTCTTTTTTTCGAAGCGGCCACTCCATTCCGTTCATCGTAAAACGGCAGAATGACGCTCTCGATCAGCGTGATGCCTGCTGATAGGCCCGCTGCATCTGGTGATGTTTGACGACGCGGTCCAGTCCGGGAATCGCTTCCCGTCGATGGTGTTGCAGTTGCTGTTCCAGAGAATCAATTTTCTCAATCAGCGATTGCAACACCTGTTCATGTTGCTTCAGGAGCCGTTTCAACTCCGGCCCGGCGGCACAGGCTTGTCTCATCCAGGCTTCACGGAGCGGCGCCAAGCTCGATTCCTGTGCCTGGATCCGAGACAGCAAAGGCTGCATCCGGTCCAGACAGCGGGTAATGTCTTCCGCAGCCGGTGCCGGTTGAGGAACACCCGCTTGCAGGCCTTTGAGAGCCCGTTGATAGAGTGTTTCCGCGTGCTGGAGTTCATTGATCAGTTGAAACTCGAGCGGATTCCTTAGCGAGTTTGGCAATCTCTTCCTCCCAGGCAGCAAGTGTTTCCGACAACCGCACCACGTTCGATTGCAATTGTTTTCTGGCGTCCATCGCATCCAGCCACCAACGGGCCAGTTCTCCAATCCAGTCCGCATCGCGTTCCGCCAGAATACGGCGATAGGACTGCTGCGCCAGATCGATCCGACCCGCCCGGCGGTGGCAACTGGCCTGCATATATTCCACCCAGATCTGGTCTTCTCGCGACAACTGCTTCACATCGACATGTTTCAGAACGTCCAGACAAAGTTCTGTCTGGCCGGTGCCGAACAGACTGGTCGCCAGTGCAAACCGGTCGATCGTCCCTTCCACGATCATCTGTGCGGAGCCCGGTTCGGCAGCATGATCCTCTGTCGGAAGATGTTGCGGCTCGCTGATCTTTTTCGTCCGGTCCTTCGGCTCCTGTTGATCCTCCTTATGGAGAGTCTTTGGAGAAGAATCCGCAGCGGGAGCACGAGAATGATTCCGGATCGAGGCATCCTCCGATAAGGCTGATGCATCCGGCAGCTGTTCCGACAATGTTGGCTCATCGGGGCCGGGACGAAGTTGGCTGAGGATTTCCATCTGCCGTTTCAGTTCGCGAAACCGCAGTTCTTTCTGACGTTGCAAATCATTGACATCCGGCAAACGGGATTCGTTTCCGGGAAGATTCGACGGCGCTTCGAAATGAGACTCCGTCAAACCAGCTTTGACCGGAATGACGAATTGAACGGATGACTCCGCAGCCACAACGGGTTGAGGGGTTTTAAAAACAGGAGTCCGTGAGACCGGCGTCTGCGGGACAGGCGTATGGGGCACCGGAGTGGCAGGCGTTTTGGGAGTTTGAGGAACCGGCGTCGTGGGGGTGGCGGGTGTTTTGGGTGCGGGGACGTCTTCCATCGCCGCCGGGCTGAAGAGCGGTATCACATCGTTCCCCCGCAACGTCGGTGGCGGGAAGACTCCCATTCCCAAACAGGCCAGGACACCTCCCCAGCAGCGGACCATCTTCCGAACCGACTGTGATCCATTCCGAATTTGCTGCGGAGATCGATTCATTGGACTCCTCGCATGGGAATGGGTAATGCCGCCGTCGGCGGGGGTGTCGGGGCCTTCTCCTGCGGAATGATCCCGCTGAAACATTGCACAGCGAATTCGTGCCGTCCCTGAAACTGATAAATCCGTCCCATCAGACGGAGTGCTTCGCGACGGTCTTCCTCGGAAATATGCGGATGTTCCGCCAACTCTCGACTCAGTTCGAGGGCCGCTTCCGGATGTCCGTCATGAAAAGAAGTCGTGGCTTCTTTCAACCGTGTTTTGAAGTGAAGTTCAGAGGGCTTGATGTAGTCCGGACGTTGCGAGAAAGCAATCTGTAACTTTTTCAGTTGCTGCGGAGCATCTTCCAGCATCAACAGCCGTCCCCGGTTCTGAAGCGGATAGGCATAAGAATTTTCGAGCATTGCGGAAATGACGGCAATTTCCTGCTGGGTCATTCCAAATTCGCGGTAGCTGATGCCGGCCAGGAGTTGCCAGTGCCCTCCAAAACATTTTCCGGGATCAAAATTCGTCATACTGCCCAGCAACGAGGTTCCCGCATGGAATTTTTCATGCTTTTCCTTGATGGCCCGATATTGAATCAGGCTGGACAGAAACGCGGCCTGGTCCCGCAGCGGAGAATTCAGCAGAGAGTCCTTGTGTTCGATCAGAATCTCGTTAGCCCGCTGATAATGCTCCAGCATCAGGTAAGCGGAAGAGAGTTGCAGCGTGGCCATGGCTTCATGCTTCGATCCATTGGCAAGAACGAGGGCTCGCGTCAATGCCGAAATCGCTTCGCGGGCGCGATCGTTTTCCATCTGAACACGTCCGGCATACAGATAACTCAACGCTTCCAGGGGATGCCCCGTCAGCAGGTCGGCTGCCCGATGAAACGCTTTCAAGGCGAGATCCAGGCGTCCTTGTCTCAATTCCAGTTTGCCGAGATTCAGCCAGCCCACAGATTGAAATTCTGATCGGGGGAACTCAGCCAGCATCTGTTGAATGTATTGGCTGGCCACATCCAGCGTGCCGGCACAGGCCGCCAGGCGGGCCAGTTCGAGCGACGACGCCGCTGCCCAGGGATGATTCGGCGCGGACCGGCAGGCGTATCGCAATGCCCGCTGAGCCGATTGGATACGATACCGGTTGATCTCCTCGGCCCGGGCGTGCCGGGACAAAAGCACCAGCAACGAATTGCCTTCCACACGCCAGATTGTTTCAAAGGGATCGAGAATCGAATCAAAGACGATCGCCAGCGGAACTTTCACACAGTCCGGCTGGACGGTCCGTTCTTGCAGATGCAGCCGGGCCTCCTCAGTGATCCGTACGGTCAGCCCGGTTCGATTGGCCACGCGGCGCATCAGTTCCAGAGCAGTCATGCGCTCCGCACGAACGTTCACGAAAGTCTCTTCCGGAGACTGGTTGAAGCGTTCCACAATCGAAATATCATTCGCGGAAATGTATTTCTTTTCCGGTGGTGTCAACGGGACATCAGAGAGTTCCGCGATCACCTGATAGGGCTTCACGCTCAATACGGGAGAAATCAACGTTTCGTCCTGATAGTCCGGATCGGATTTCCGGGAATCTCCCGACGGCAACGTCACACGCTGCGCAAGCAGAATGGCCAGTTCGTGCGGAATCTGAGCCTGCGGGACTCCGGAAGTGTGCGACGATCCCGAAAGAATGGCGTGAAAGAGAGTCGTGGTTGCCATTTCATGGCGTCCAGCCAGACACCACAATCGGGCCTGTCCCAGCAAGGCCGCATCCCGCAGTTCCAAGGCGGGCTGTAATTCCACAACGGCCCGGTAATCGGCTTGAGCCTGTTGCAGTTCTCCCAGCGCTTCCTCGCACAACGCCAGACGCAGACGGACTTCCGCCGGCTGAAATTTCGGCCATTGCGACACCAGCCATGAACAGGTTTCATGCGATGCCTGATAATTGCCGACCATCAACAGTTTATCGGCCTGGACCAGATGCTCAGCGGGCGATCCCGTTGGAGGCAATGCCATACTGTCTGCCGGAACATGCGATCGTTGCAGTGGTTCTTCACTCGCCGGAGCACTACTGATCCGTTCTGGCAATGATTCTGCCGGCGCGTGAGGAGTTGGGGGATGGACGGGTTCACTCTTGGAGAGTTTGCTCTTGGAATGATGTGAATTCTCCGAATTCGCGACCGCTTCCGCAGCCACCGGCTCGGCATGTTCGGACAGGCCGTGCTCCGCAGTCTCCGTGGGCGCTGCATCCAGCAGAGGTTCTTCTAAAGAAGCATGTTCCTCTTCGGAGTGGCTGGAGTCGCGTGTTGTGGTCTGTGTCCCGCCATGTCCGGAAGTGAGTTGTATTTTCTGCAATAAAAGCCCCACCGCCACTCCCATGATCAGGAACACAATTCCGGTCAGCGCCATCAGCAGCATCCGCATCGGACCGGCAATTCCTGCCGCCTTCGGTGCGTGAGCCTGCTCGGGTGTCGCCGCGGGCAAATTCATGGGAGATAACAAGTGAAATAGACATTACAACCGCTACAACCCGTGCGGTCCATTACCTTGATCGACTTTGAAATCAAAAAGAATTTAGGAAAAAGAGGGCAAGTTCCGCTGAAAGCCTTCGATAACCCTGCTGTTCCGAGTTCGCAGCGAGTTGTTTCATGCAGATTCACCGATACGACAGTGATGCCCACGGCTATGCGCAGCCGAAAATTGCCCCCCGTGCTGCTGATCAGCAGGGGAGCGCCAGTGGTGTCGGTTCATCGGCGACTCATGGACATTCATCCGCATCAAAGACGGAGACTTCCGATTCCCGGTGGGCAACACTCGTGGCCCGGCTGAACGCCGAGCCTGCGGTTCGCCATTCCGCGGTCGAAGCAGCCAGGGGAAAAGTGGCACGAGGCGAATTCACAACGCGGGAGGCTGCCCGGCAACTGGCCGCCACAGATTTGCAAAATGATCTTTTTTGACCCGTCCAGCATCCAATTCGAGATGTATGACTCAATGACTGAGTTTGGATGTCACAGGGACGTGACCCATCGAGAAACCACGGACTTATCCACGAAGAAAGCCTGATCCATGTCCCTGACAATTGCCAACAACATTTCGTCGCTCAATGCCCAGAACAACTTGAGCCGTTCCTCCAGTGCCCTGGCGACCTCCGTGGAAAGACTTTCCTCGGGGTTGAAAGTGAATAAAGGGGCCGATGGTCCCGCCGCCCTCGTGATTTCTGAGAAACAACGGGCACAAATTGCCGGTCTTCAGCAGGCCATCGAAAACTCCGACAAAGCCGTTTCCCTGGTGCAGACCGCGGAAGGGGCTCTCGGCGAAATCAATGACCTGCTGGTCAAAGTCCGCAGCCTCGCTCTGGACTCTGCAAACGCCGGGGTGAATGACGCCGACGCTCTGGCCGCCAACCAGGCCGAAATCAACAATGCCCTGGACACGATTGACCGGATCGCCAGCAACACCCAGTTCGGCACCAAGAAACTGCTGGATGGCTCCGCTGGAATTTCCGGATCGTCGAGCGATTCGGACGTGACGTTCCTCAAGGGAACTTCGGCAACCACCGCTGGAGCATATGCCGTGGCCGTCACCACAAAGGCCGAACGCGCCACCGTGACCGCCGCCGCCCAGACTGCCGCCCTGGCCACCGATGAAACCGTTACCGTCAACGGGGTCGCCATTGACCTCTCCGCCGGGCTGACACAAAGCCAGGTGGTCGACAAGCTGAACGAATACTCCGCCCAGACCGGGGTCACCGCGGAAACTTCCGGCGGTGCAACTCGCCTGTACACAACCGCGTTCGGCTCCGATGCCTCCATCAGTGTTGTCTCGAACGTGGCTGCGGGGGCCACCAGCAGCGGATTCGGAACATCCATTGCCACTGACACCGGGGTCGATGTTGTCGGCACCATCGGCGGGACATCGTTCACCGGAAGCGGAAATATTTTGAAGGCGACCAGCGGAGTCGCCAAAGGGTTGACGATCCAGTTCGCCACCGACAGTGCGGATGCCACATCGTCCGTCACCGGGGCGCAGGGAAATGTCACGGTCGAAAACAATTCGCTCGTCTTCCAGATTGGTCCCAATCAGAACCAGACCGCCCGCGTCACTGTCGATAAAGTCGAAGCCAGCGCCCTGGGAATCGGCGTCGAAGGAAACCAGTTCACCAGCCTGGCCGATATTGATGTTTCTTCCGCAGCGAAGGCCCAGGACGCCATTGGCGTCATCGACAAAGCCATTAACGACGTCACGAACCTTCGCGGTGATCTGGGAGCGTTCCAGCAGAACACGCTGACATCCACATCGAACAACCTGCGAACCACGCTGGAAAATACCACCAACGCCGAATCGGTAATCCGCGACACCGATTTCGCATCGGAAATCGCCAACTTCACCAAGAACCAGGTGTTGGTGCAGGCCGGAATTTCCATCCTGCAAAATGCCAACCAGACGCCGCAGATGGTCCTCTCGCTGCTGCGGTAAGAAATCGTAAATTTTCGCAGCTCATCCGGGAAAACCCTGTTCAAACTCCTGAGTTTTCTTCCGAGCCGCGTCAAAACCCGATCCCGCTGAAGAAATTCTTCGGAATTCTTCAGCGGGTTTTCATTTCCAGACGATCATTGATGGCAGCCCCCCTTCCAATCGGCATTGCGGAAAAACTCAAAAGGGGGGCTCATTAAGCAAGGTCCGCTGCGCGGATCATTCCGAGTCCATTGTTGTCCGCACAGCGGACCCGACATGTTTTGTGCAAAGCCCTCCCCGTGAGAAACATTGCCGATGGGAAGTGCCTGCAAAATTTTCTGGCGGTCAGAGGTGCGTGAGCCATGGGCAACATCAACATTGGCGGACTCGTTTCCGGAATCGATACCGATTCGATTATCACCGGAATGTTAAAAATTCAGCAGCAGCAGATCGATCAGTTCAACAGCAAAAAAACCACCATTCAAACCAAGCAAACGGCCTATCAGTCGTTGCAGACACAACTTGTCTCGTTGCGAACCACGGCGATTTCACTGGCAAGTTCCGCCGGAAATCCGTTCGATGCGCGGATCGTTACCGTTTCGAATCCCGATGCGATCGTAGCCACCGCCTCTGCCAAAGCCGCCTCTGGAACCTATCAGATCAAAGTCAATTCCCTGGCTACCGCCCAGCAGGTGGCCTCCCAGGAATTTGCCGATCCCGATTCCGCGATCACGGAAGGGACGTTCAACATTCGAATCGGCAGCCAGTCCCTGGCCGCGATCACCATCGATGCCACTAACAATACGCTCAGCGGTCTGGCGGATGCCATCAATTCCGCCGGTACCGGCGTAAACGCCAGCGTGGTTCAGGACTCCACTTCTTCGTACCGCCTGCTATTAACTTCCGGAAAAACAGGGACAGCCAATCAGATCTCCATTACCAATGAACTGGCGGATTCCGCTGGAAACGCCCTGAAACCGGTCTTCGACTTCGATCATCCCGTCCAGGCCGCTTCGGATGCCTCCGTCACCCTGGGAAGCGGCACCGGGGCCTTAACCGTGACCAGTTCAACGAATACCGTTTCCACGCTGATTACGGGCGTCTCTCTGAATCTCGTCGACGCCGATCCGTCGAAGACCATCAGCATTACCGTGGCCGCCGATACCGACAAAGCCACGAAAGCGGTCTCGGATTTCGTTGACGCCTATAACGGAATTCTGGATTTTATCGACAGCCAGACAAAATACGATCCAGCATCGGACACGGCTGCGATTCTTCAGGGGGACTATTCCGCCATCAATGTCCGAAGCCAGTTGCAGAATGTCCTGCAAAGCGTCATTCCAGGCGGCTCCAACAAGGCGAACCGGTTAAGCGCGCTGGGAATTGTCACTGCCGATAACGGGCGTCTGACGGTCAACACCACCCAGTTGCAGACCGCAATCAACGGCGGAATTCCCGGCGTCAATACCAACGATTTACGACATCTCTTCGCCCTGGACGGAACCGGGAACAATGGCGGCATCACGTTTCTCTATGCCGGATCCAAAACAAAGGAATCAGCAACTCCCTATCAGGTCAATATCACGAAAGCCGCGGAACGCGCCACGGTGTCCGGCGTGCAGGAAGTCTCAGAGAACACCGTCATTGACGATACCAACGACTCTCTGCGGATCAATCTCGATGGCGTGGAAACAACGGTCTCCCTTGCCCATGGAACCTATACCCGGGACCAGCTCGCACAACAGGTCGAGGACGTTGTCAATGGCAGCAACGACATTGCCGGACGATCGGTTTCCGTGGGGCTGGACGCATCCAACCAACTCACGTTGACATCGGACAGCTATGGAAGCAGCTCACGAGTGACTGTTTATGCCAGTTCCGCGGCCTCCAGTCTGGGTCTGCGCGAAGGATCCAGCGACATCGGTGCCGACGTGGCAGGCAACTTCGTCGTCAATGGCGTTGTCGAGCCCGCCACTGGCGCCGGGCGAACGCTCACCGGAAATGAAGGCAATCACAATACCGATGGATTGCAGGTGAAAGTGACTCTCGCCCCGTCACAAGTCACGGCCGATTCGGAAGGAACCGTCACGATTACCCGCGGAGTGGCATCCCGGCTCAATGCTCTCATCGACAGTATGCTCGATCCCAAAAAAGGGATCCTCACCTCTCTCAACAACTCCCTCCAGGACCAACTGGACAGCATCGCCACGTCCCTGACAAACCAGCAGGCTGCCTTCGACAAGCAGAAAGATGAACTGACATCCCGGTTTGCCGATATGGAAAGTTCTTTGCAAAAATTGCAGAACACCAGTTCGTTGCTCGGATCGCAGTTGCAAAGCATCAAAAATCTGGGCACCGGCGGCTGACCTCATCCGGTTCGCTTTTCCAAAAATCTGGCTGAAGATGCACATCGCCCCAATTCCCGGGAACGCTCTGCATTCCGATCGGAACACCCGTTTTAACCGGCCTGTAACCATCCGATTTTTCCGGGACAGAAACCGAACCCTGCTCATGCCCGCATCGGGCGGACGATATCTTGTTCACAGCGGAAGACCAACTCCAGCAGGCGGCGAATCGCGGAATACTTAAGAGCCATCATTCCGGTCCTGACTCTCATCACACACGGAAAGCGTTCTTTTCCCTGGTCCCTGCCCTTTGTCCCCCATCCATCACACATCAAGAGGGTCCCGGATGACACCTCATCAGGCTTATCATCGAAGTTCACAGTCCGGATGGACGCGCATTGAAATGCTGCTGGCGATCTACGATGAAACCATCACTGCGATCGAAGGGGGACTGGAAATTCTGAACCAGGACCGCATGGCGGATTATCCCGCACAGCAACTCCGCGCCTCGCAACTTTGTCTGCTCCTGATTTCCGGAATCGATCCCGGTGGCTCCGATGTTTCCCGTCAGATTTACAGTCTCTGTCTGTTCTGTCTGAATCAGATCAGCCAGCCAGTTGCCGGAAACTGGACACACGCCCGCGATCTCCTGATGACATTGCGCAGCGGTTTTCAGGAGATTCGCGAACAAGGCATCCAGATGGAAAATGAGGGGACGATTGCCCGCCTGTCTTCGGCGCCAGCCCAGACACTGCTGCATGTCTGAGCTGCATGTCTGACCGGCTTGTTCCGCAGCCTCTCTTAAGGAACTGCGGTTTCCTCCGCGGGAGCCGTTAACTCTTTCTTCCATTCGGCAACGGATTTCGATTTCGACCAGATCTGTTGCGGCCGCTCCGGAGGACGTTGAACCAGGTGAACTTCCACCAGTTCATAGGTCGACAGATCGACATGCTGGTCGGCCAGACGAACCAGTTCCAGCGCCCGTTTTTCGCTCTCTTCCGGAGCTTTGGCGGGATTAAAATCCTCCAGGGGCATTTGCAGGACCATTCGCAGCGTTTTCGGATTTCCCGACTGATGGCTTTTGTGCCGCCCGCCAATCACGCTGGGACGGGTTCCTGGATATGCAGCGGCAATCGCTTTCTGCAAAGGGCGAAACGGGCGGGTGTAAAGTTCCCAGTACAACCACAGCATCCCGACCATCAGCAGACCGAAAGCGAAGATCCCCAGGACGGTCCGCCGCCCGGTCCGGGAATCCGCAACGGCAGGGGCAGCTTCAGGCACGATGACATTCCTTACATAGTGATCCATAGTACTCATTGCGAGGCTTCTGCTTTGACGGACAAGCGAGTGCGCCAGTCAGAATGTTCAGATTTATACTTCTGAAAAGCGGCATATTCCGAGGCGTCAATCTGTTCGTCATGACTGGTATCGATCGCCGGGAAGAGCCATTCCCAACTTGACTTGGCTGCACTCCATTCCGCTTTAGAGACAAATCCATTGCCGTCACGATCAGCCTGCTTCAGAAGGTTCTGGAAGGAATAGGCCGCCGCACCGGAATAAATCGGTTGATGATTCGATGGCTTGTCCACGCTGGGATCCCAGGTCAATTTCTGCCCCACCTCCTTGAGCCGGTTCAGGTATTTCGAAAGATCGATCTCCTGGACGGATGTCTGTTCGCTCAAAGCATGGCAGGCAGCGATCCCCGCGGATTCTCCACAGATCATGAAGACCGGTTCCATGCGGGCGCTGGCATAGCCCAGATGTGTCGCGGAGAAGCAGACGGGAACCAGCAGGTTCGTGCATTCTTCCGATCGGGGAGTCATCGCCCGGTAAGAGATGGGATAGGGAATATTGGTCGGTCCCTTGGCCCCTCCGACGAACATTTTCCCTTCGATTCCGACAAGAATTTTTCCCTGCTGCTCGATCCAGATACGGCGCGCGGGATACGTATCGATTCCATATTGGGCCAGGCCGATGGGATCATCGATCACAGTTTTGTTATAAACATCATGAGCGGTCATGGTGTATCGCCCCTTCAATCGGCGGGCGACACGGATATATAACTGATGCGGCCAACCCTGCGTTTCCGGATGGTGCCGCAGATCCAGACCGATCTCCGCCACTTCGTGGCGGTACGATTCCGGAACGCGAGGATCGTTGCTCATGAACGTATGGAGCCCTCGGAGATAGTTCTGGTGTTCTTTCCAGATTCGGGCATGAGCAACAGCGTCTCCTCCGGCATAAATCTGGCTGATTCCCACGGGAGCCATGGAAAACAGGGATTCCCGGCGATAATTCCATTCTCCGGAATTCATCCATCCCGGATAGATCCGGACAAGGCGTTCCCGAAGTTGAACGGGGGAAGCGATCGTTTCGGCGAGCCAGGCGACATATCGGCCGACCAGTTCGAAATCCTGTGGCTGATAGCCGGGAGGCGGCATGATTGGAGCGCGATGCTCCGGATCGGTCGTGGTGAAGTACCGGTAGTTGTAAGCCTGCGTGTACCCATCGGCAGCACCAATCGGCTTCCCATGATCGTGTTCCACCCATTTCAGCAGGCCACTCTCAGGATCGGCAGGATCCAGAAACGGGCTGATGGGTGTTAATTCCTGCGGAGGCTGAACCCCGGCTGCGGGTTCATGGAATTCGCTTTCCGCTTCACGCCCCAATCGGAAGGAGACTCCTGCTGCCGCCATCAAATCCCCTTCGTAACTGGCATCGATAAACATCTTTGCCCGGACCAGGAGGTTTCCTTTCTTCGCGGGCTCCGGAACGGGACAACCGAGTTCATCAAAGGGGGCCAGATCGAACCGGACGGACTGGATCGTTGTTCCCGATTTCCGCACATTTCCGCAACGATGATCAAAAATGACCCGCAATGATTCCGCTGTCAGGATTTTCTGAAAATCATCACGGATCGTTTTGGGGCTGATCGTGCGGGCGTGGCGGGAATCGAATGTCGGGTGGTCAACGGAACCCAGTGAGGGGACCAGTTCGCGCGCCATTCCTCCCACAGCATTGGAGTTTGGACAGTCTTGAGTTGGCCTTAAGCCGGCCCCCAGCACTCCGCCGACCCAACGACTCGGTTCCACAATCAAAACGGAACGCCCTTCCCGGGCAATGGCCCGGGCTGCGAGAATTCCGCTGGGTGTGGCGGTATAGACACAAACGTCGACATCAACAGTTTGTGTTCCATTTTGTGGCACTTGCGGTTCCGCAGCAAAGGCCGGCCCCGAGACCAGCAGCAAGCAATACAATCCATCACGAATTCGCATGTCCGGACGCCCTTGAAAACGCGGGAGGTTCAACAATGGAAAGGATCAGTATAAACAATTCCGGACACGGAGATGGGTTCAGGCGGCAGATTTCCCAATGAAGAAACCCAGCCGCCGCCCAGCGGAGCGGAAATTCTGAACGGCATGGGTGTGATCAAGCAGGACTTTCGGAAGGCGGAAGCGTCCGCCATAATATTTGGACAGATCCCTTTCCCCCCATCTCCCCTCTTTGTCTGGATGAGACATTGTGAGAACTGGCCGAAATCCATTCAATCTCCGTCTGCCGACGCTGGGAGGCCGCCAGTTTTGGGGAGACGTTCTTTTCTTCCGGGGATACCGCATACAGCAGAATGCGCTGACGGGACATTTCCGGCTTTTGAGTCCCACGGATGTTCGTCTGGCCTGGGGCCGCCGGGAGCACTGTCAAAACGTTCTTGATCAACTGAAGATCGACAATCACCTCGCTCCAATGAGCGGACGGGCCGTCGTGCTGATTCATGGGATTTTTCGATCCTCAAAATCATTTGCCCACTTTGCCCGACAACTGGCCACCACAGCAGACCAGACTGTCCCCTTCGATTATCCCAGCACGCGGGTTCCGTTGTCGCTGGCAGCCGGTTATCTGGACCAGTTACTGCAATCACTGGAAGGTATTCACACGATTGATTTTGTTGTTCACAGCATGGGAGGATTGCTGGTACGAACATGGTTGCAGCAGCAGTCCGGCCAGCGTGATTCCCGTTTGCATCGCATGGTCATGCTGGGCGTGCCGAATCAGGGAGCACAAATGGCGAATCTCCTTCATCGCAATCCGATTTTTCGATGGACCTATGGTCCAGCGGGACAACAACTGGTGGAAGGGCCCGCTGCATTTGTTCGAAATCTTCCCGTACCGGATTTTCCGTTTGCGATTGTCGCTGGCGGGCGAGGAGATTCGCGGGGATGGAATCCGCTGATTTCCGGAGACGATGACGGCACCGTCAGCGTTGGGGCAACCCGCCTGCAAGGAGCCGCTGATTTTATTGAGATTCCGACATTACATTCCACGATGATGTGGAATTCACAGGTCATTTCTGCCACGATCCGGTTTCTCCAGACGGGTGCCTTGCGCGAGGATGGGCTCCGCCATCCCGTTGAAGAGTGTTCCGCATGAGGCTGGATATGGACGATCTTTCCGGTGCTTCGCCGGTTTCAGCGGACCACTTGAATTCGTCAAAAGAGAACGTTTCATTGTGATCTGCTCGCGGAGCCGTCTGTCCCCGTCACTAAGGTCTTTCCCATGCGTCGAAAAACATTTTGTGTCGCGCTTCTTGTCGGCCTGTGGATTTTATTGCCCGGAACAGCACAGCTTCATGCCGACGATCAATCAGTCAAACTTCCGCCGAAGGAAAAGTTTTTTCTGTTTCTGCTGGCGGGACAGTCCAACATGGCGGGCCGGGGAGTGGTCAGCGAAGAAGATCGGACACCGCATCCGCGGGTGCTGATGCTGAATCAGCAGAACCAATGGGTGCCGGCGGCAGACCCGGTGCATTTTGATAAACCGAAAGTGGCGGGAACGGGTCTGGGAAAGACATTCGGCATGATCATTGCTGAAACCAACCCGGATATCACGGTCGGACTGATTCCCTGTGCGGTGGGGGGAACACCGATCGATCGCTGGGAGCCGGGGGCCGAAGACTCCTTCACAAAAACTCATCCCTGGGATGACTGCATGACCCGCATCAAGCCGGCACTGGAAGTGGGAACACTCAAAGGGATCCTCTGGCATCAAGGGGAAGGGGATGCCAATCCTCAGCGGGCTCCGTACTATCTTGAAAAGTTGACGAGTCTGGTCCGCCGTTTCCGCCAGGAATTGGGCGATCCGCAAGTTCCTTTCGTCCTGGGCCAACTTGGCCAGTTCGAAGGCCGCCCCTGGACCAATTCCACCCGGCAGGTGGACCAGGCCATGCACGACCTGGTGAAGCAGGTGCCGCGAACAGCCCTTGTCAGCTCAGAGGGGTTGCGTGACAAAGGGGATCATGTTCATTTCGATTCGGCAGCTTATCGGGAACTGGGAAAACGTTATGCCGAAGCCTATTTGAAAATCCTCTCATTGAAATAGAAGAGCGGTCGTTATTCATATGTAATGCTGGTTCCAATTGGAACAATCCCGCTTTCCCGAGTGAATCTCAAGAGAATCGCCGGTCAGCCTGCCGGTCCCCTTGCACAACATGAATCTCTTGATTGCCGTCCTGGCAGGACGGACACTTCTGGCGGAGTGGAAAACTGCCCATGTGGGTTGAATCATTCTTGCGACAGTCTTAATCCTTGCTGGCGGCCTGATCGCTTCCAAAAGCTGCCCGAACGAAAATAAGGACGCGGAATCAGGATTCGTTCTTGCATTGATCAGCAGGCGCTTGTATAACAAGTAACGACAGTTGATCAGTGGAAAGCTCTCTCCTGGGAGGGAGCGTGTCCGTTGCGGAACTCAGGGCAAGCATTCACCTCCTGACGAATGCCCACCTCTTACCGACACCTGAGTCGCCAACCCGCGCGGAATTGTCCTGCCTGACCGTACATCCCTGACCGTATACAAATGTAACGGATCATTGATATGCCCTCCTCCCCGTGGTGATTGTTCCATGGCGATTATGATGGTCAGTAACCGTACATTCCCACTCGATTCGCTGGCCTTCCGGTATCCCTGTTTTCAGACGAAGTGACGATGACCATGCGCATTTCGAAAGCAACGTGTCGGTTGCTGGTAATTTTCTGGACCACCTGCGGCAGCCTTTCCCCTCTTCGGGCCGAAGATCAGCCTGCTCCGCGGCAGGTTAGCTATCAGAAAGAAGTCCGACCCATTTTTCAGGCCCGGTGTCAGGGATGCCATCAACCGGCCAAGCGAAGCGGCAACTATGACATGACGATGTTCGGACATCTGTTGCAACCGGGCGAAAGCGGCGAGCCGTCCATTGTGCCCGGGAAACCCGACCAGAGTCAGCTGGTGATCCAGATTACGCCCGTTGATGGTCAGGCGGAAATGCCGAAAAACGGCGCTCCCCTCACCGCTGACGAAATCGCGACAATCCGTTTATGGATTCATCAGGGGGCCAATAATGACGCCCCGGAAACGCCCGCGCCGGAATACAACCGGGAACATCCCCCCGTTTATTCCCAGGCGCCGGTCGTGACTTCGCTGGCCTTTTCCCCCGATGGCCAGATCCTGGCAATTGCCGGTTTTCATGAAGTGCTGCTGCGCTCCGCTGACGGCAAAACCGAGATCGACCGATTGATCGGCCTTTCCGAGCGGATTGAGTCCGTCGCGTTTTCTCCAGATGGGAAGCGGCTCGCGGTTGCGGGGGGACAACCTGGCCGAATGGGCGAATTGCAAATCTGGGACGTGCCCACCCGTAAGCTCCTCCAGTCCATCCTGGTCCCCGGCGACACCTTGTATGGAGCCAGCTGGTCTCCGGACAGCAAGCTTGTTGCCATTGGAGCTTCGGATACATCCGTCCGGGCCTTTCGTGCAGAAACCGGCGAGCAGATTTTCTTCAACGGAGCCCATGACGACTGGCCGCTGGCAACAGTTTTTTCCGTCGATGGATCACTCCTCGTCTCCGCGGGCCGGGATATGTCGACCAAGCTCTATAATGTGCCCACACAACGCTTCATCGACAACGTGACTTCCATTACTCCCGGCGCATTGAAAGGGGGAATCTCCTCACTTCAACGACATCCGCAGCGAAACGAAATTCTCGTGGGAGGATCCGACGGAACGCCCCGGATTTATCGAATGGAGCGCGTCACTGCTCGAAAAATTGGCGATGATGCCAACCTGATCCGCAGCTTTCCCCCGCTACGGGGCCGTATCTATGGTGTCGCTTTTTCTCCCGATGGAAATCGGATGGCCTGCGGGTCCAGCCTTGATGGCCGTGGACAGATTGCCATCTATAACTCCGGCCCCATCCCTGAAGCCCCTCCCGAGATTCAAAAAATTCTGGAAAAGATGACAGCCGGCCCCACGAATGAAGAACTGGCCGAACTTGGAAAGTACCTGGCAGCCAATCCCAACCTGCTGCTGAAAAACAAAACGGACATACCCGCCGCTGTCTACGCCGTTGCCTGGCACCCCGGTGGAAAGATCATTGCAGTCGCCGGAAACGACGGCAAAATCCGAACGATCAATCCGGACAATGGGAACCTGCTGGGAGAATTTCTACCGGTCGCGATCACCCCCCCAACAAATGGATCCCAGTCGCGGACAGTCGATCTGAAACCGATTCACCAGGACAAACTCCCCGGCCAGGAGAACCTGCCTGCGGGAACCCGGGTGACGTCACTCGAAATTTCACCGGCCCAGGTTGCTCTTCACGGTCCGTTTGATTCCGTGCAACTCCTCGTGACTGGCGTGCTGAATACCGGAGACCGGATCGATCTGACTCGTCTCGCCCAGTTGAAGGTCAATAATGGTTCCTTGGCAACTCTCTCGCCCCTGGGACGTGTCTTCCCCAAAGTGGAGGGGACCGGAACGATTCATGTTCAGTTTGAGAAATTGAGCCTGGACGTGCCCCTGGCCGTGTCGCTCATGAACAGCGCGGAACCGGTCAGTTTCATTCGCGATGTCAATCCGGTCCTCACGCGGGTGGGCTGCAATCAGGGAACCTGCCACGGGGCCAAAGATGGAAAGAACGGATTCAAGTTGTCCTTGCGGGGTTACGATCCGCTGTTCGATGTCCGCGCGCTGACGGATGACATTAAATCGCGTCGCACGAATACGGCATCACCCAGCGACAGCCTGATGCTGCTCAAGTCAACCGGCGCTGTTCCGCATGTGGGGGGGCAGGTTGTTCGTCCCGGCGAAGCCTATTATGAAATTCTTCGCCGCTGGATCGCGGAAGGAGCGAAGTTGAATGAGAATGTCGAACGAGTCGCCTCCATCCGCATCGAACCGGTCAACCCGGTCGTGCAGAACATTGGCGCCCGGCAGCAGTTGCGGGTCATTGCGACCTATACCAACGGGGCCACTCGGGACGTCACCGGAGATGCGTTCCTGGAAAGTGGGAATACGGAAGTTGCGGAAAGCAACCGGTCCGCGATTGTCACTGCTTTACGGCGCGGTGAAGCGCCGATACTGGTCCGATACGAAGGACGTTATGCGGCCACCACGCTCACTGTCATGGGAGATCGGAACGGCTTCACCTGGGAAGAACCGGAATCCTGGAACAACTTCGACAAACTGGTGGCCCGGAAATGGGAACGGATGAAAATCCGTCCCAGCGGAGTATGCAACGATAACGATTTTATTCGCCGGGTCTATCTGGATTTAACGGGACTTCCTCCCAGTGCGGAAGAAGTCATGCAGTTCGTGCAGGATCCACGGCCGGGACGCGAAAAGCGGGACGCGCTGATCGATCACCTGATCGGGTCCGATCCTTATATCGAATTCTGGACAAACAAGTGGGCCGACCTGTTGCAGGTCAACAGCAAGTACCTGGGAGCCGAAGGGGCTGCTCTGTTTCGAAAATGGATTCGGGAAAAAGTGGCTGCCAACGAACCATATGACAAGTTCTGTTATGAAGTGCTCACCGCGTCGGGATCGAACAAAACAAATCCCCCCGCATCCTACTTCAAAATTCTGCGGACTCCCGATGCGCTGCTGGAAAACTCCACGCACCTGTTTCTGGCCATTCGCTTCAACTGCAACAAGTGCCATGACCATCCCTTCGAACGCTGGACCCAGGACCAGTATTATGAAACAGCAGCCTTCTTCGCGCAGGTGGAGTTGAAACGTGATCCGGCAAATGCCGAAGGGAATATCGGTGGAACCGCTGTGGAGGGGGCCAAGCCGCTCTGGGAAGTCATCTCGGACAACAAAACCGGAGTCGTCAAACATGATCGGACCGGAGCAGTCACCGCTCCGCTGGTGCCGTTTGACCGGGAACTCCCCATCGTCAAAGACCACGACCGCCGCGAACAACTGGCGGACTGGATCACTTCCAAAGACAACGACTATTTCGCCCGCAGCTATGTCAACCGGGTCTGGGGATATCTCATGGGAGTCGGATTGATCGAGCCGATCGACGATATCCGGGCGGGGAATCCTCCCAGCAATCCGGAATTGCTCGATGCGCTGACGGAAGAATTTATCCAGTCTGGATTCAACGTCCGGACTTTAATGGCGAAAATCTGCAAGAGCCGGACCTATCAGCTGGAAATCGCCACGAATCCATGGAATGAAGATGACAAGGTGAATTATTCCCATGCCACTCCGAAACGTCTGCCCGCGGAAGTGCTCTACGATTCGGTCTATACCGTCACCGGAGCCAAAATGCAGATTCCTGGCGTCCCAGAGGGGACCCGGGCAGCGGCACTGCCAGATGTACAGATTGGCCTGCCGGACGGATTTCTGGACAGCCTGGGCCGCCCGGTGCGGGAATCGTCCTGTGAATGCGAACGTTCCGCTGGCCTGCAACTCGGACCGGTCATGGCCCTGATGAACGGAACGACCGTCAGCCAGGCAATCTCCCAGCCCGGCAACCGGCTCGAAAAGCTGGTCGCTTCTCAGAAAAACGATCAGGCATTGATCAATGACGTCTTTCTGAACATCCTGAACCGGCCCGCCCATCCCGGCGAAATTCAAGCGACATTGCAACTGCTGCAAGGGCTGGACCCGGAATTACAGAAGTTAATCACGGAACGAAATGCATATCGGGAGGAAATCAAACCGGCCCGGAAGGAAAAAGAAGAAAAGCGAATCGCCGCTATCGATCACGCCACCAAGGCACTTGCACAGTATGAACAGGAAAGCAAAGCCAAGGTGGAAGCCGCTGCAAAAGCCCGTGAAGAACGGATTGCCGCTGCTCAAAAAGCCGTTGATGAATATCGTGACCAGGGCCCCGCGCGGATCGCTGCCTGGGAAAAAGGAGATCTAAAGCAGCTCACCCCCTGGACCGATCTGAAATTCACAACACTGAAAACCACGAATAAATCGGCCCTCAAACAAGACAAGGACTTCATTATCAAGGCCTCCGGGCCAAATGGAGTCGGTGAATACGTGCTGACGACCATCTTACCGGTGGAAAAATTCGCCGCAATCCGCCTGGAGGCCCTGCGGGACGATTCCCTGAAAGGAAAAGGTCCGGGTCGGTCTCCAGGAGGAAATTTTGTTCTCACCGAATTGATTGTGAATGTCTGGCCGAAGGATCATCCGGACAAGAAGCAACAGATGAAACTCAACAATGCCAAAGCGTCTTTCAGCCAGGCAAACTATTCAGTGGCTTCCGCGATTGACGGCAAGTTCACCAGTTCCGGCAACGGCTGGGCCGTTGTTCCACAGGTGGGCAAGGATCATTACGCCACTTTTGAGTTGGAGAAGCCTCTGGATGCAACAGGGGAGATGGTCGTGGAGTTTCATCTGCACCAGATGTATCAGGACCGGCAGCATACCCTGGGAAAGTTCCGCATTGCGGTGACGGACCGGGCGGGCGAAGCGAACCAGGGGATTTCCGCCTCGCTGGCGAAGATTATCAACATCCCGGTGGATCAGCGGACACCGGAACAGATTGCCAAAGTGCTCGCGCATCTGGATCAGCGTGATCCGGAATTCGCCAAACGGACAACGGCGCTGAAAGAAGCCCAAAAACCGCTTCCGGAAGATCCGCAACTTGTGGAACTCAAGACGCGGCTGGCGGAATATCAGAAACCTGTTCCGGAAGATCTGAAAATGGCCCGGCTGAATCGGGCGGTCGAGTTGGGAGAGGGACAGTTGAAGAATCGTCGCCTCACCGCAATCCAGGATCTGGCATGGGCACTGATTAACAGCCCCGCCTTTTTGTTCAATCATTAGAGCGGAGTTGCAAAGGATGTATCACACGGATTCTGTTGAAAAACAAGAAATTCAAGGCCGAGCGTGATAGAACAAAAACCAAACTGGTCTAGTGAATTTTAATATTGTCCGAGGTCCGTCGAACAGGCATTTCCGCCCGTTCGAACCGCAATCGGCAAATCGGTTTGAAAGAGACTGAAACGCCTGCCCCACCTGTCCATTGGTGTGATCGATGGCTGGTTCCCGCATGGCGGGACGGTCGATAGGGTGTTGATGCGTTCGAATCGGACCCCTGTCACGAAATCGTTCGAAAAAGGAAACCCATCATGATCATTCGAGTTGCTGGCCAGCCTGGCAAAGATGTCTGTGATTCCCATCTGGGGATGACGCGGCGGGATATTCTCCGTGTGGGAGGGAGCGGAATGCTCGGACTCTCCCTGGGGTCGCTTCTGCAATTGCAGGCTGTCTCCCGGGCACAGGCCGCTCCGAAGGCTGTCCTGCCCGCCAAGGCCAAAAGCATCATTTTATGTTACCTGCAAGGGGGGCCCAGCCATATCGATCTCTGGGATCCGAAGGAGAATGTTCCCGCGAATGTGAAATCGGTGTTCAGCAACATTTCCACCGTCATTCCCGGTATCCAGTTCACGGAATTGCTTCCCCGGCTCGCGCAGGTGATCGACAAAACAACGCTCATCCGGTCCATGAGCTATTCCCCCAACGGACTGTTTAACCATACCGCCGCCATCTACCAGATGATGACCGGCTACACCACCGACAAGGTGAGTCCTTCGGGACAGCTGGAGCCTCCCAGTCCGAAAGATTTTCCGAATTTTGGATCCAACATCATCCGCCTGCGTCCGGCACAGGAACCGATGTTGCCATTCGTGATGCTGCCGCGCCCGTTGCAGGAAAGCAATGTAGTCGGAAAAGGGGGAACCGCTGGTTTCCTCGGAAAAGCGTTCGATCCGTACACGCTTTATCCCAGCGGAGACGATCTTGACATGCAGAAGATGAACAAGATCAACGTGACGGATCTGGAAATGCGGGCGGATATCTATGGGGAACGGATGGAGCGCCGCGCCCGCCTGCTGGATACCATCAACGCCGGGATGCCCGAGATTGATCGCGCGGTGAAAGACTTCAAACTCAACGAATACTATGACCAGGCCCTGTCACTGATCTCTTCCGGACGTGCCCGGGACGCATTCAGTATCGAACAGGAGTCCCGCGAAATCCGTGACATGTACGGCAGAAACACATTCGGACAAAGCTGCCTTCTGGCCCGCCGACTGGTCGAAGCCGGAACACGCGTGATCGAAGTGATCTGGCCGAAGGTTGCCAACAGCGACAATCATTCCTGGGACGTCCATACCGGACTGTCCAAACGGATGAAAACCCAGTCGGCTCCCATGTTCGACGCTGGACTCTCCGCCCTGATCAATGACCTGAACGACCGTGGAATGCTCGAAGAAACGCTGGTGGTCGCTGTCGGTGAATTCGGTCGCAGTCCTCAGCGGGGAGTCAGCACGTCCGGGAACGGAAACAGCGACGACGGTCGCGATCACTGGCCTTACTGCTACACCGCACTGCTGGCGGGAGCCGGAGTAAAAGCAGGTTACGTTCACGGCAAGAGTGACCAGACCGCCTCCGCCCCCATCGAAAATCCGGTCCATCCTGCCGAACTCCTCGCCACGATCTACGAATCCTTCGGGATTGCTCCGGAAACGATCGTCTATAACCATCTGAATCAGCCGCGCGAACTCGTGAAAGGCGAAGCCGTCTCCGCACTGTTTGCCTGAGAAAAAATGAATCTGTGAAAAAATGAATCTGCGTGGCACAGGCAAAAGCTCTTGCTGAGCCGCTCCCAGAGAAAACAACTTCTTCCGGGCAGCTCAGCAGGGGCTTCGTGTTTCCGGGATCTCATCCTGTTTACAAAGGCGAAACCATGCACGGTTTCCGCGAGAAGTCTTTGTTCAGATGTGGACTGGTTCTTCGGGTTGTTGCCGGGCCCAGTTGGCAATAGCGAAGAAAAAGGCGGCACAGCACAGGTATCCCACAGCGATATCACTGGCCCGATAAGCGAATGCCCCAGCGACCGGTTTCACTCCTCGGAAGAGGTAATCCAGCGTTGCCCCCATCGGGACTTCATAGACCTGATAGGCATGCATGAATCCCAGCCAGGTGAAGAATGCTGCTGCGCACATCCATAAGCCCGCAGCCTTGAACTTCCGATCAATCAGACAGGCGGATGCTGCCGCCAGAATCATACAGGTAAAGATATAACCTCGCTCCATTAACAACAGCCCATGAACCAGAAACCCGTTGACGTCCATGCTGGGGCGAGGAATGGGTGGTGCAACTGGTGGGATCGGAGTTGTGGCTGGTTCTCCGTCCGGAGAAGAGAGGCTTGCTTCGAGGACTGCTGCGGCCTGCGTCGCGGGAGCGACAATCTCCATCAGATTTTTTCCCCCAGCGATTCCAAAGGCCCCCATCATAACGGTTGCCCCCCAGGCAGCGATCGCGGGGAACAGACCGACAGCCACCGCGGGGGCGTGCGGTGATGGAGTCGCCTGAAAGGCCTGTGCGGTAATAATAATCCCGATCCACAAGACAATTCCCGCTCCTGCTTCAATGGGAATCACCGCCGCGACCAATCCCGTCAAACCGGAGAACGCCAGGGCGGTAATGACGAGTCCGTTTAATGTCGAATATCCCGAGCGGGCTCCCAGGGCTTTCCATCCGGGATGGCCAATATAAATTGTCGTTGGAAAACAACTTCCAAAACAGGCCGCGGCAATTGTTCCCAGGCCGTTCATCGCCATTGAGGGAGCCGTGGCATAGCTGTCTCCCGCTGCTTCCGCGGATTCGATATTTTGCAGGCTTCCCAACAGGTTAAACAGCCCCATGGGAATCACCACGGAGAGAAACGGAATCCAGTTTTGCAGCTCGCCAAATGCAGTCTGAAGGTCCGGTCCGCACCATCGGGGGAGTTGCCAGGCAATCAGTTGGAAGGAATCCGCAACGGGCTGAGGATTTTGGGCTCCATATGTGAGCCAGTCCGGCAACTGGGGGAACTGCTGGAGCGGAACCATCAACCAGGCGATGCCGGTCCCCAGTAAGACAGCAACGAATCCGCTGGGAATCCCCAACGGCAGACGAACCCGTGAGAAAAGTCCAACGAGCACGATTCCCAAAGGAAGGAGAGCAACCAGGGGCTTCTGAAAAATCTGCAAGGCGAAGGTCATGGAAATAAAGCCAATGGCAATACCCGCCAGTGTCGAGAGCAGGGCGGCGCGAGGAGTGCAGCGGCGAACACGCTCAGCAACGAATGCTCCCAGCAATTCGATTATTCCGCTCCCCAGACAGGCCAGCAGACCAGCCCGCCAGGCTGCTTCCGCGTCTCCCGTCCGGTCGAACGTCGGCTTGATGACAAAGAAGATATAGACCAGCAACGAAGGAGTATTAATCCCATAAGGAAGAGCGGTCACGTCCTTGCGGCCGGTCCGCGCCGCCAGCCGCAGTGCCTGCCCGGCATAAAACAGATTACCCACCAGAATGCTGACCGCTGCTCCCGGCAGAATCACTCCATAGATTAATGGAGCGGACATTCCACATAACCCGCCGCAAAGCGTGACGATCAACAATAACTGGACCAGATTATCGATGAACAGTCCGAAGAAACCGTCCAGATCCCGCTTCACGAAAATGCGCATGACATCTGTTCCTCAACAGTCGAAGGCTCGTTCGAGGCCCATGGATTTTTCTGAATTCATCAGGACAGCGAAGAAACAATCCTGGGAACAGAAGCATTCCTTCCGCTGTCAAGCAGACAGTGCTGCCTCATTCGCTGGGCCAGGCATTTTCTCGACAACTGATTCCCGGACATCGTTCCGAAAGAAGAGCGCAAAGAAAATCATCACCACAGCGGCAAACTCAGCGGGATACAACCACACGGTTTTCCAGTCCACGCTTCCATCCGCAGCCGTATGCATCAGCACATGGGCCATGAAGACTTTGGCGCCCACGCCCAGTCCGAGCCCTTGCGTGATGAGGACCAGAAATCCCTGGGCCTGATTCCGAATCGCGGCTGGCGCTTTTTTGTCGACGTAAATCATTCCGGTGACAAAGAAGAAGTCGTAACAGATTCCATGCAGAATAATTCCCAGAAGAATCATCCAACGGATCTGTTCATCAGCTGCGGCGGAGAACAGGCCATATCGAACAACCCAGGCGGCCATCCCCGCTACCAGCATCCACTTCACTCCCAGCCGGGCAAAACAGAGCGGCATCACCAGCATGAAAAAGACTTCGGAAATCTGTCCAAAAGCCATGGAAAACGTGGCACTGCCGTTCACCAGCACATGCGAGGCATCCACATAGGTCCGGGCTGCGGCATAATATCCAGCCAACGGAATACAGATCAGAAAGGAACTCAGAATAAAAATACTATATGAGGGGCTTCGGAACAGGCGGAGGGAATCCAACCCGAGGATCTGTCCCAACGAAGCGGTCTGCCCCTTGGAAACGGGAGGAGTATGAGGCAAAGTAAAGCTGTACAGTCCCAGCAGAATGGCCGCTCCCCCCGCGAGGTAAAACTGACTGGAAGACTGATCTTTTCCGGCAAGCAGACTGACGGAAATATTTCCGACAATCCAGCCGATCGTCCCCAGGACCCGCACGATGGGAAACTCTTTCTCCTGATTTTGCAGATTACGAAAGGAGACACTTGCAGTCAGCGCGAGAGTCGGCATGTAGCACAGCATATGAAGCAGCAGCACCACGCTGAATGGCTGGGCATAGGCCGGCAAATCGTGGATCACCAGTTTATAGAACAGACTGGAATCGGGAGAGGGAGGAGGCAGATCGAACGGCTGGGCAAATGCCGGAGCTGCAATCAGCAGCACTCCTCCCAGCAAATGCAGCACTCCCAGCACGCGCTCGCTGGCAAAAAAACGATCCGCAATCATTCCGAGAAAAAACGGGGCGATCACGGCCGCGATGGGGCCGACAGTATAAATCGCGACATCAACGGCCGACATCTGGGAGGCTTTCGAAAACCCCGTGACCGACACATACCATGCCCCCCAGATAAAGTATTGCAGAAACATCATGATGGACAGGCGAATGATATGGCCGATATTCATGGTGCTCTGGACATCCTCAGCTGAACCGAATGGGCATTGACGGCTGCTTTTCAGAAACCCGTCATATGCGAAAACGGTATCGGGCCGGTGCTACAGACGCAAGGATCCCCTCTTTTCACAGTTCCATTCCGCGATTCAGATTCCCCCCCTGTCCGGGACAACAACAAGAGCGCATAAAAAAGAACACCGAAGTTCCAGCCATTTCGCTGGAACTTCGGTGCTCTCATGCCGGAAATTTACTGCCCGCCTCAATCAGGAGCAGATTATGCATCGCATGATGATGGCTGCATTCGAAAAACACCTGGCCTCATCGGAGGACAAAGCGAATCCGGTGCTCATTCAGGCAGCCCAGCCATCGCGATGATTGCGATCCAGCACCAGACGGGCAAATCGCTTGGCGGAAACGGGAACGGTTCGCTGACGCCCCGCCTGACCGCGGGCGCGGCGGGCACGTTCCGCTTCGGTCCAGCCAGCCTGAATTTCCGCACACAACTCTCGAATCTCCTCCGGGCTGGGGAGATAGACATCATCTCGCTCACACTCCAGATTCTTCTGGTGGAAATCCATGGCTGCTTCAGTTGCGATCATCTGTTCTCTCTCCAAGCTCATATCTTCGTGAGTGACTGGCAAGACACGTCAGTGGCTGGCATTTGAGTTATCTCTTCTTGGCCTCGTCTGATTTACGAAAGAGTGAAATGCAACTGGCGTGCCGTGACAGAGAATCGGAAACATCCCGAAAACCATTTCTGGTACTCCCCGTCTCCAGAAACACGTTTCGTTACTTACTTATCACGAATGACTTACAGCTTTCATGTGCTTGCGAAACCTGGACGGATTTCCGTTTTGCCGCTTCAAAATTTGAACGGGGGTTCCCCTCGAAATTTCCGGAAATCACTTTTTATCGAACGCTGAGCAAGCACGCTGGAAGATGTCCTTCCGATTGAAAACCCTTCTTTTCAGAACGTTTCCTTCTCAGAATTTCATCCCGAAATTCCATCTTGCCGAAATTCCATCTGGAACGGGACAGAGAGGAACATGCCGTCTTCCGGACAATTCGATTGCTTCCTTCCCGCATTGGGCACGGAATCTGCTCTCTCACAGACTGCTTCACAAGGTTGAAGATGAAAAACACAAGTTTTCAGCACGATTACGGAGCAACCATCCTGAAGAGCGGGCAGGTCAGACTGAAGGAGTACAAGCCATGTTGAGTTGGGCAATCACATTTCTGGTCATCGCGTTAATCGCAGCCGTCCTAGGCTTTGGGGGACTGGCAGCAGGGGCGGCCTCGATCGCGAAAATTCTATTTGTCGTCTTTATCGTGCTGTTTCTCATCAGCCTGATTGCTGGTGGAGTACGACGTCCGATGGTGTAACAGCAGCCAATCGCTGTTGGGCAGTTGCTCTTGTCCCAAGAACGTCTCCCGTGTTCGAGGGCTGAAAGATCGCTCCCTGTCGAAAACGATCCGGCTCATTCTCCTATGGAAGCAGAATGGACAGGACGACAACACAAAACGGTTGAAGAGGTTGTTCGGCTAGGCAGGGTGCTTCCCTCTCTCCTTCTTAGCGATCTGGGCGTTTCTGCATCTTTATTAAGAAAGATGAAAACGCCGAGACCGCTGAGGACACTGGGAGGAATTGCAGAGAAATTCCCCTTTGAGCATTCCATCAGAATGTCCTCGCTTTCCCCTTGGGTTGTCGTCTTTTCGTACAAGCAAGCCCCCATTCTTTCATTGTCAGCACATGGCCCCGACCACTCTTTCTTTTTGGGCGCCTCTCTTTTCTGGATGTGCTGTATTCCCGCTGTCCTGGGTTCGAAATTTTCCGTGAGGAGAATCTTTGATCGTTGGCAGCGCACTGATTGGCTCCGAATTGGTGGATATTCGTTCGAATTCATGCGGCGGCGGCTTTCGGCACATCCTTTGCATTTCGATTTTATCATTCAACGAGAAGGATCACGCCGGCGATGGGAAATCGTCTGCCCTGGGGGAGGCCCCTGGGGGGAATGGGGATCTCATTCTCAGAAATCAAGATAAGGAAGCAGACCAATGCTGACGCGCCAGGAACTCGAAGGGAAATGGAAGCAGATCAAGGGACAGATTCGTGAGCGGTGGGGCCAGCTCAGCGATGATGATTTTCAGCAGGTGAAAGGCGATGCTGAAAAGCTGGTTGGAGTTCTTCAGGAAAAGACTGGGCAGTCGCGACGCGAAATTGAAGCCTTTCTGGACAAAGCAGTCCATGAAGGACACAACGCCGCCCAGCAAGTTGTCGAGAATGCCCGGCAGTTCGCCGATGCGACAGGACGGAAAATTCAAGAAGGATATGACGTTGCCAGCAAGAAGATGCAGGAAGGATATGATACCGCGGCTCGGGGTCTTCATGACTCCTATGAATATGCCGGCGATCAGCTGAACGCTGGATACAAGGAAGCCCGGCACATGGTCCGGTCACGTCCCATGGAATCGGTCATGGCGGCATTTGGAGCGGGGATCATTTCCGGTGTCGTCATCGGCCTGCTGCTCCGTCCGAATCACCGATCCTGAGGAGTCATTCCCCGGAGTGGTGATTCATCACGATCATCAACATGCGGTTTGAATTTCTGTTGATCAGCAGGAGGACGAAACGGAGTCCTCTTCGGACAGCGGAAAGCAAACCCGATCAACTGATTGCAGGAGCGATTCCAATGGCACAATCATCCCGAATTTCAGAATACGAGCAGTCCGCCGGCGAAGGTGTCCAGATGGCCCAGGGATGGGCAAACGAAATGGTGGACACCCAGCCTGTCGCGACAATCTGCACTGTCTTTGCTGCGGGAGTGGTGGTGGGGCTGGGGGCCGTCGCCATTCTGGCCGCATCCACATCTCCTCCACGTTCGCGGCTCTCACAAATGGAAGGATTTTCACAACGCATGGCGGATGCAATCTGCAATGCCATGCCTCATCAACTCGCGGATTTATGGCAGAAATGAGAACTGCGACATGATGGATCTTCAGGAGATAGAACGCATTCAGTTCAAAATGCAGCGGATTCGTCGCCATATGAATGATGATGTGGACCGGTTGCAAGCGGACGCGGCGCAATTGATGGACTGGAAGTATTACGTCCGGCGCCATCCGATTGCGAGCATGGCCGCTGTGGCAGCTGCGGGCTATTTCCTGATTCCTTCCGCGACTCCTCCCGCTGAAAACCGTGTTTATCTCGACCCGGACGTTTCCCGCGAATTCACCGAGAAAACGGAGAATGTCTCCCGAACGGAAGTTCGGGCGGAACAGGCGGGACAAGGGCTCTTGCTCAGCCTGGGAGCCATGGCGGGGAACGCCCTCATCAAAGCGGGACTGAATTATCTCAGCCAGCAGTTGCGGGAAACATGGCTGAAGGATTTTCAAACCATCCGGAATCCCTCCGGACCGGGGCCAGGGAGCCAGACATCATGATTCGCATCGGGAAACCGGAGAAACCCCTCGTTTCCATGCCCTTACAGTCTGAAACAGCATGGACATCCGGTCTGGAAAAAGTGGAACGCTTCGAAAATGAGGTTGGAAAATGGATCGAACGGAACCCGGTGCTGAGTATCGGGATCGCCTTGGCCATCGGCATGGGAATGGGTCTCCTGTTCAAACGGCGGAAATGAACAGCCAGAAACCTTCCAATGCCTATGCCGATATGCGCCGCAGCGCCACGATTCTGGCCCAGGATGCGATGCGTCTGGCAGATCTGCAAATTCAACTGCTTGTGCTGGATATCACCGAATTCTGGTATCGGGCTCGATTCGGAATTGCACTGGCTGTCATCGGGATTGCCATTCTGCTGGGGACATTGCCCATCTTCATTTTGTCGATTGCGGAATTTGTCCATGCAAATTCGCAACTCTCCGAAGCTGCTTCCGAGGGAATCGTAGCGGTGATTGCTGTCGGCATGGGCGGGATTGCGCTCTGGGCAAGTCTCCGCCGTCTGACGCAAGCGGGCGAGTCCCTGCAACATTCACAAGTGGAACTGCGGGCGAACATCGACTGGTTACGGTCGGTCATTAATCGCGATGATGAATAACAACTCTTCACATTTTCAGATCAAGGACCATCTTCTCATGGAAAACGTGAAATCTTCACATGGCCGACAACGGCAGACTCAGGCAGCAAACCTGGACAGCGACATCAAACCCCTGGATGACGCCATCGATTATTTACGGGCTTATGCCCGTGAAAAACCGGAAATGGCAGCCCTGTGGTGCTTCGGCATTGGATTCGTTCTGGGATGGAAACTGAAACCGTGGTGAAAGAACTTTCGACAAAACGGGGGCGTTCATTGACTGGAAACACCCAGGACTTTCAGCCGATGGACCTCCCCGCCTTTTGACCGTCCCTTATTGAGAATCCGGTGGCTGCGGCGATTCGAACTCCACATCCGGATTTTTCTTTGCCGACGAATCGACATGTCCTGTTCTTCATCACATTCATGACCGTGAATATTCTCCGAAAAATTCCTCCTGATTCGATTTCGAAACCCGCTCTTCCGGATGAAAAGCAGGGTCGGTCCAATGCAGATCCACTCTCGCACACAGCAGCAATCAATTCGACGAGAATGATTGCTGCTGACGAGACCAGTTCCATTCCGGCAGAAGGGGAAGGGGAAACGGCGACATCGTCAATGGAATCCTCTCCGAATGACCTCGCAGACGGATTTGGGGCCGATGGAAGCGGATTCCAATCAACTTCCCTTCCGAGTCACTCAACAGTCGCTTCCCCGGGAAGAGGATCTCCGGCCATGAATATCCTGGCCACACTGGCGGTTCTGTTGGCGCTTTTTGCCACGCGGGCGATCATGTTGCCTGTTGTTTTTGGATGCTTGCTCGCCCTGACGTTACGTCCCATCGTTCGCCGCCTGAAGAGATATGGTCTTCCAGATCTGTTGGGAGCAGTGCTGACCCTGGGAACTTTGATTGCCATTATTTCCCTGTGTCTCGCCAATCTGATCGGCCCGGCCCGGCACTGGGTGGAAACTCTGCCCCAACAAATGACACAGATCCATGAAAAACTGGATGGAGTCCTGGGACAATTCAAAGATCTGGCGGCAACAGCCGGGAAAATGGAAGATCTGGCGAACGGCAAGCAGGCGGCTCATCGCCCGATTCCGGTGGAAATCACGCAATCCCGTCTCTCTTCAAATTTTGCAGTCATCAGCAATACGGGAAATGTCGTCGGAGGGGCATTTCTGGTGATTGCGATTTCTTTTTTCGTCCTGGTCTGGGGAGATGGCCTGCTCAACAACGTGCTGCATCTGCTGAATACCCTTTCCGACAAAAAGCGGACGGTGGAGCTGATTTATGATCTCGAACAGGGAATTGCCTCGTATCTATTGACGGTGACCGCGATCAATTTTGGACTGGGGGTGGCCACCGGACTGGCCTTATGGCTTCTGAACGTTCCCAATGCAGCGTTATGGGGCGTCATGGCCATGCTCTTCAACTACATTCCCGTCTTTGGGGCCCTGGCAGGTTTTGTCATCATCGCCATTGTTTCCATTCTCGCTTTCGACAGTCTGGCTTACGCGACAATTCCTCCATTGGTATTCATCGGGCTGACATCTTTTGAAAGCAATTTCATTACCCCGTCGGTCCTCGGGAAATCCATGAGTCTCAATCCGATCCTGGTATTTTTAGCACTGATTTTCTGGGGATGGATCTGGGGAATTGGCGGAGCGTTCCTCGCGGTTCCACTTCTGGCCATCACGAAACTGGCCTGTGACCGTTTCGAAAAAACCAGACCGTTCGCGGTGCTGATGGAAGCATGAATCGGAACTGTCCTGCTAGGCCCGTATGTGCCGGGCCTGCCGGAAGGGGAGTTGTGCAGAATGCTCCCGCAATTCGCGGGGGGCTGGTAATTCGAATCGGCGTAAGAAATGGGGCCGGTCTTCGCGGCCTCCATGTGTGTAATCCCGCCATAACGAGAGTGCGCAATCTTCTTCATCCCGCTGCAAAACTTCCGTTAAAAACAGGAAGACCAGTTCCGCCAAACGGGGCAACGGAATTCCATGCGTGCGGCCCTCTCTGGAAAACAACCATTGCGACAGTTGTTGAAAGATCGCAAAGGGAGACTCTCCATTCCTCCAGAATTGTTGGCGGGTCTGGACAAAGTTTCCGCTATTGGAAATGAGATCCCAGTACCGGGCGAATCGCCGCAGGGCATGAATCTCTTCAAAACTCATTTCCCGCGTCGCCAGGATTTCATAGGGAGCCACCGGGCTGTAAACCATATGGAATTCTGAGTCATGCCGGATAATGGGGGTTCCCCGCAATCGTTTCAGAAAGCCAACTTGAATCTCCTGCGGATCGAGACCAACCAGGCGGTCAAATCCGGCGGCAAAACTTTCCAGTGTTTCTCCCGGCAGTCCGACAATCAGGTCCGCGTGAATATGAACATCGGTTTCCTTCCGCAGAAATTGAAAGTTGTCCGCCAGTTTTCGATTGTCCTGTCGCCGGCTGATTCGCACTCCCACATCATCGTTGAAAGTCTGGACACCAATCTCAAATTGCAGTGTTCCGGCAGGAAATTTCCGGATCAATGTCCGCAGGGAATCCGGCAACCGGTCCGGAATCATTTCGAAATGCAGAAACAGTCCGGGAACATAGCGATCAAGAAAAAACTGCAACACAGCCTGGCTGTAGCGCAAATTCAGATTGAATGTGCGGTCCACAAATTTGAATTGACGGGCGCCCCGGTCAAGAAGAGTCTGCATGGCCGCCAGAAACGCTTCCTGAGAAAACGCGCGGACGGGTATTTCCAGTGCGGACAGGCAGAATTCACACGTAAACGGACAACCTCGCGACGCCTCGACATACAACACGCGATGCGCGAGATCTTCTTCCGTGTAGCAATCGTACGGGAGCGCAATCTGGTCCAGTTGTGGAACAGTTGCATGAATCACTTTTTCCGCTGGTTGTTCACCATCCAGCAACTGCTCACAGAGACGGGCAAATTCAAGATCCGCTTCACCGGTAATCACGTAGTCAGCCAGTTCAACGACGGGTTGCGTCTGCCATTCATAACTGACCTCCGGTCCTCCCAGAACAATGAGAATGCCGGGACGGACTCGTTTCAGATCCGCCACCAGACGAGTGATCGCTTGAACATTCCAGATATAGACCCCCAGGCCGATGATCCGGGGTTGCTGGGCCAGCAATCGGGCCAGAATATCGATGGTCTGGTCATTAATGCTGAATTCCAGCAGTGTTGCCGAATCGCGCAGCGGTCCCAGATTGGCCAGTAGATAACGGAGACCAAACGCAGCATGGCAATATCGGGCATTGAGCGTTGCTAATACGATTTCAGACATTTCCTCATTCTCGGCAAGTCTCCAGGAAGTGCAATGGCAGGGCTCCCCGCTGCCAGATTTTCGCCCTGCTGGTCCGAAGCCCGCTTTTTTGGGGCGTCCTCCGGAACATTTTGAAAAATCTTGCCGTCGAACGCCCTTCCCGAGTGGAAATATGACAGTAGGATGAAAATTGGCTGACATCTCTTCTCAAAACCGCATGATGATCGTTGCCTGCGTCTGAATCGCTGTCAGAAGATGGATCTGGGAAGCGGCAACAATCATGGATACCGGTCGATCATTCGGAGCAGGAATTGTGATTGAACTGAATTCTTCTCAGCTGGAAGTGATGCGCGGTCTGCTCCAGCGGAAGGGAGACGAGTTCAACGATCTGCTGGAGGTCATTCCCGTCGGCCTGTTTCTTTGTGACGCTCAAGGAACAATCTTTCAATTTAATCAACGGGCGCGGGAAATCTGGGGACGAGCCCCGAATTCTGGAGGGACTGGCGATTTCTTTTGCGTTGGCCGGTCAATGACGGATCTGAACCACGTGGAAATTCCCCGGTCGGAGTACTGGATGGCGGAAGCGTTGCGGAGAGAGACTTCTCTTCGTGAAAGGAAAATTCGCCTGATCCGGGACGACAACACCATTATTGATCTGCTGGTGAGCGCGACTCCGATTCATGACGCAGACGGGAAACTTGTCGGGGCCGTGGGAACAATGTCCCGACTTCCCGCTTCGGAACTCTCCAGCAACGACACGCTTTGCCTGGCGGCTATTGTCGAATCGTCCGATGACGCGATTATCAGCAAAACGCTGGATGGAAAGATTCTGACCTGGAATCGCGGTGCGGAGCGTATTTTTGGTTATTCCGCCGCTGAAGCCATCGGCCAGTCAGTCACGATGCTGATTCCGTCAGACCGTTCCGCGGAAGAAGACGAGATTCTCGATCAACTCCGCCGGGGTAAACGAATCGATCATTATGAAACGATCCGCCAGACCAAAGACGGGCGGCAAATCCATGTTTCACTCACCGTCTCTCCCGTACGCGATTCGACCGGGCGGGTGATTGGTGCTTCCAAAATTGTCCGGGATGTCACCGGGCAGAAAAAAAACGAGGCCGCCCTCGAATTATTAAACAATCAACTCGCGGCGCAACTGGCGGAATTGACGCAACTTCACGAGTTCAGCAATCGCCTTTCAAAAACTCGTGAACTGCAATCGACTCTGGATGAGACGCTCCAGATTGCCGTGGAAATGACCGGCGCTCACAAAGGATTCATTTCTCTGCGTTCCATCGGGGAGCGATTGCTGATTCAGGCTCAACGTGGTTTTGATGACGAATGGATTTCGCAGCTCAACAGCAGTCAGTTGGAAATCCTCCCCAGCGGCGCGTGCGCAGCCACGCGCAGGCGGATTGTGATTCCGGATATCAGCCGGCAGGCAAGTCCGTTGCAGGATGTGGCGCACAGCGGAAAATTTTCCGCGCTTATCTGCACTCCGATGATGAATCATCACAATGAACTGATCGGGGTTCTGACAATTCATTTCGAATCGCCCCATCATCCGGATGACCACATGCTGCAAATGCTTGACTTGTGCGTCCGCCAGGCTGTTGATTTCATTGAAAACGCCAGTATGTACCAGAAGTTGCAGGATTCGCATCGTCGCAAGGATGAATTTCTGGCGATCCTTGCCCATGAACTCCGTAATCCGCTGGCTCCCATCAGCAACTCATTGCAGCTCTTTCGAATGTCTGAAGAACTGAGCCCATCGCTTCAGACGGTGCGGGAAATCATGGAACAGCAGGTTGGCCATATGGTTCACCTGGTTGACGATCTGCTGGAAGTTTCCCGCATCACCAGTGGAAAGATTGAATTGCGGAAGAAACCGGTGAATGTGGCCACCTTGATTGCCAATGCCGTGGAAATGGCCCATCCCGTGATGAAGGACAGCCAGGTGGAGCTTTCCATTTCCCTGCCGGTCGAACCGCTGACCGTGGATGTCGATCCGGTCCGGATGACCCAGGTGATTGCCAATCTGCTGAGCAATGCCGCCAAGTACACGGATGCCGGAGGACATGCCTGGATTTCCGCGAGCCAACAGGGTGAAGAACTGCTCTTATCGGTCCGGGATACCGGAGTCGGAATCTCCGGGGAGATGCTGGATTCGATTTTTGAAATGTTCAGCCAGATCCATCGGACGGTGAATCGTTCCCGGGGCGGACTGGGAATTGGGCTCACGCTGGCCCGTAAACTGGTCCGGCTGCACGGCGGCAACTTGACCGTCCGTAGCGGGGGAATCGGAAAAGGGAGTGAATTTACAATTCGGTTGCCAGTGGTGAACGTTGAAGCGCCACTTCCGCTGTGCATTTCTTCTTATATGCCTCCCGCGGAAGTTCCCGTTCCGCGACGGCGTGTTTTGGTCGTGGACGATACCCGGGCGGCAGCCTTCGTTCTTTCCAGACTCCTGGAATCGCTGGGACAGGAAGTCTACCAGGCCAGCGACGGGAAGCTGGCATTTCAGCTGGCAACGGAAATCCGGCCGGACATCATTTTTTCGGACATTGCGATGCCGCATATGGACGGCTATCAGCTGGCCCGGCGAATTCGTACTCTTCCCGAATTGAACGATGTTATCCTGGTCGCGGTGACGGGATTTGGACAACTTGAAGATCATCAACGGACGCAGGAAGCGGGATTTCATCACCACCTGGTCAAACCTGCTTCGCTTCAGGCCATTCGCGATCTGCTCTCTTCCATTCCGCCCCGGTTTCCGGTCTCTTCCGAGGAAAGTTCTCCGCCGATTGATCCGGTACTTCAAACGACGAAAAACTTCGTTTCCTACATCAAGCCTCCCTCTTGTTCCGAGGCATTTGTTTCGTCTGATTCGGAACAAAATTGAACTCGGAAAACAAGGCCCCGGGTTCAGGATGGAACCGATTTCGTTCTTTTCTTTGTTCGCTGTCGGACCACAGACGTCCCCGTCGGTCTTGACCTTCTGTTGGCTTCTCTCGCTCAAATCGGAATGATCTGGAACGCGCGAAATGTCTTTAAATGAATTGCGTTGACCAGAAATCATTGCTGAACAAATCGCCGATGCAATCCCGCATAGACCCCTCCGTTGCGGAGGAGTTCGTCATGTTTTCCCCGTTCCACGACATGTCCATGGTCGAGTACGAGCAACAGATCCGCGTGCCGGATTGTGCTGAGCCGGTGGGCCACGACAAAACTGGTCCGTCCCGCCACCAGCACATTCAACGCAGCCTGCAACCGGGCTTCCGTGGCGCTGTCAATGCTGCTGGTGGCTTCATCGAGCACAAGAATCCGGGGATCGGCGATCAACGCCCGGGCAAAGCAAATCAGCTGGCGTTGTCCCGAGGAGAGAATGGCTCCCCGTTCTCCGACTTGTGTCTGCAATCCATTTGAAAGGGAGGCGAGCAGATCGGCGCATCCCAGGCGTTGCAGCACATCTCGAATTTCATCCTCGGTGGCATCCGGTTTTCCAAAACGGATGTTGTCCGCCACAGTTCCATAGAACAAAAAATTCTGTTGCAGGACAAAGCCCATCTGATGATGCAGAGAATTGCCTTGAATCTTTCCCAAAGGCATCTCGTCAATCAGGATTTCCCCCTGCTGTGGAAGATAAAACTTGGCAATGAGGTTGATGATGCTTGATTTGCCGCTGCCGGTGGCCCCGACCAGGGCAATCATCTCTCCCGGCTGGGCTCGGAAACTGATCTGTTTGAGAACGGGACGGTGAGGATCATAGCCGAACGTGACGTCACGAAATTCCACCATACCGGCAAGTTGTGTGAGCGGGACCGCGTCGGGGGGATCGGACCATTCGGGTTCGGTATCGAGCAGGCTGAAGAGCCGTTCGGCCCCCGCCATGGCGGTCATGGCCTGGTTGTACTGGTTGCCAATGACCAGGATCGGCGAGAAGAACAGGTTCGCCATGAAGAAGAAACCGACAAGGTTTCCAATCTCCATCGACGAATGAGGATTCAATACCCGGTGTCCTCCCACCAGCAGCAGCACAAAAATAAAGGTCTGACTGTTCAGATCCAGCAACGGAAGGAACAACCCCTGGGTTCTCAGCACCGCGGAATTATATCGGGAATGATCTTCAGCCAGGGTTTCGAAAAGGAGCGAGTTTTCCTGCTGCCGGACAAACGCCTGTGTCACGCGAATTCCAACCACCGATTCCGCCAGGGTGGCGGTCACCCTGCTGAAGGACTCCCGCAAATTCCGCAGATTTTTACTGAGCCGACGATGAAACAGACGATTGATCAGCCACAACGACGGCGCCAGCCCCAGTACAATCAGAAATAACGTCCAGTCGTACCACAACATGGCTGCCGCCGCGACGACCATCTGCCCCAGTTGCACCAGCGAGACGAATAAGACTTCCTGCACGCCCACACGCACGTCTTCGATGTCCGATGTCATGCGGCTGATCACGCGCCCCACGCGCGTCTCATGAAACCATCTCATGCGCATCGATTGAATTTTTCGAAACAGCGCATTCCTCAAATCGCACACCACGAATTCGCCCAGTTCCAGCGCCAGTTTCTGCCGATAGTGCATGACGAACTGGGTGAAAAGCGCCAACAAGGCAAATCCAGCGGCCCCCCAGATCACTCCCCGTGCATCGTCCCGGGCAATCGGACCATTGATGACGGCGGCCACGGTCCAGATCAGCGCGGGGAGCTGAATGGAACGGAGAATCACGCAGAACAGCAACCAGTTTCGCAATCCGCGATAAGGTCTGGTAAATCCCAGCAGACGGACAATGAGCCGAAAATCCAGCGGCCGCTGGCGTTCTTCCTGCCGTTCCACGTATTGAGTCAGAGAGCGTTCCATCGCGGTCACACGGGCCATCAGTGGTTCTCCCGGACAATCTCGGCTTCGCTCTTCTTCATTGTGGCCTGATCCGGAAGCAATGTGGTGAGATCCGTGAACTGAAGTTTGGCCAGAAACCGGTAATAGGCCGATGTTCGCATCAGTTCTTCATGGGGCCCGAACGCCGTGACCCGGCCTTGTTCCAGCACCAGAATTCGATTCGTCCGTCGCAATGTCGCAATCCGGTTGGAAACGACCAGCGTGGTGCGATGCTGCATCGCCGCCTGAACGGCCCGCTCAATTTCGTGTTCCGTTTCCGGATCGACCGAAGCTGTCGCATCGTCCAGGAGAAGAATGGGGGGATCGAGGACCAGAGCCCGTGCCAGGGCGAGCCGTTGCCGTTGCCCGCCGGAAAGATTGGCGCCATGCTCGCCGATAATGGTGGCATACCGATCGGGAAGTTCTTCAATGAAATCATCAGCGGAGGCAAGTTCCGCAGCCCGTCCGATTTCCTCCGGAGTGGCGGAAGGACGGCCAAAAGCGATATTGGCCGCCACGGAATGACTGAACAGAAAACTCTCTTGAAACACAAGTCCGATATTCTTTCGCAAATCGTCCAGATTCAATGTCCGGATGTCGTGGCCATCGACGGTAATACTGCCGGAATCGACCTCATAAAACCGCATGATCAGGCTCAGGAGCGTTGTTTTTCCTGCTCCGGTTTCCCCGGTAATCCCGATTCGCTCCCCGGGGGCCACTTCAAAAGAAACGTTGTCCAGGACGGGTCGGCTGCCGTGATACCGGAATTGAACGTTATGAAAGGCGAGCCGTCCCCGGGCTCGAGGCAGAGGAGTCGCCCCGGCGGGACTGTGAATCGAAACCGGAGAATCAATTACTTCAAAAACCCGTTCGGCACTCACCAGACTCGCCTGAATGGTATTCGCAATATTGATGATCTGTCCGATCTGAGCGGCAAATTCCTGGAGCAGATTGGCAAAGACAAACAGTCCCGCTCCCAGGGCCAGCTGGCCGCGAACCACGAGAGTCCCTCCATATCCCAGCAACACGAGCATATTCAACTGGGTGAGGAATCCCATGATCGGCTGAAACAGGCTGACCCGGAAGAAAATGGATTCTTTCTGATCCCGGATGCGAATCGTGGTCGTTTTGAATCGTTCGATTTCCTCCGGTTCCCGGGCAAATCCTTTCACGACATGCGCCCCCTGCACGTTTTCCACGAGAACCCGAATCAGTTCGTCCCCCAGATCTCCCGCCCGGCGATAGGCGGGTTGCACATATTTTGAAAAAATGACCGAGCCAATCCACAACAAGGGAGTCGTCGCCAGGCAAGCCATCGTGAGAAACACGTTCACCCGCAGCATATAGACAAGATAAACGGTCAAGGTCAGGACGACCGTCAGAATCTTGATCATCACGCCATCAATGAAATTCCGGACAGCATTCGCATCTCCCGCTGCCCGATTGATGATTGAGCTGCTTTCACCAGCATCATAGAACTGAAAACTCAGCACTTGCAGTTTGGAATAGACATCCGTCCGGATTCGCAGCAGCACACGTTGCGAGAGTGCGCTGGCGGCCACAGCGGCAGCATAGCGGACAACCGTTCCCAGCAGGGCGAACGTGAGGACCAGTCCGGAAATCAGGCAGACGACTCCAAAGGGCGTCCACGTTTCCGGCGGTTGCCAGCCCAGGGGAAACGCCGGCGGCGGACTCTTCGGATCCACCTGGTGCCGGAGATAGTCGATCCCCACGCCCGTCATGCCCAGGCCGCTCATCGCCAGCGTGACCAGCGCCAGATCGAAGAGCAGCATGGCTGCACAGGGGAAACGATATTCCAGCCCCAGACCGATCAGCCGTTTCAGCAACTGCCATTGTGTCGGCCGGGACGACGGATCGGTCGAAAAGAGAACTTCGGGAGACGATGCCTGCACGGTCGGGCGGATTCCTGCTTTGGATCGAACCGTCCTTTCCACATGCGAAACGGTCCTTCGTAATCATAGGAATCGAAATTCCCGCTGCCGAGGGGCGTTTTTCAGAATCGAAAAATTCCGGCCCGTTTCCCGAATTCGAGGGGGGACTCCAGACTCACTTTTGGGCAGCGGCACGCTTTTGACGCTTCTCCTTCGCGGCACTCCGCAACTCCTGCAAGCGGAGTTTTTGCCCGTCGGTCAGCAGATTTTCGAGTTTCTCGTCCCGTTCCCGAACCAATGCTTTGAGTTCATTTCGTAGTTTTTCCAAACGGGCTTCATAGGAAACCTGAACATTTTGCAGGTCGAGACGTTGCTTGTCGCTGATTCCAATCTGGCCGTAATACGAGGGGAGCCGTGGAGCGCGGGGCTCTTTGGGCCCGGACTCTTTCGAAGATTCTTTTGGGGACTCCGAGGGGGTGGTCCGTGATGTTTCCGCGGGTGGTTTTGAATGAGCCCATGGACTGATACCGAAAGTGATGCAACCGAAACTGGTGATACCAACAAACAAAGCTGCCCGCCATCGCATCATGAGGATCTCGCTTTTGAGTAGAAACACGCCAGTTAAGAAATGCGCTGCAATTCCTGCCAAATCTTGATTGCAGGCATCACGATGAAGTGATTATACCCTAATCGTTTGTTTGTCCGATTTCGATGATTCCTGGACCGAACGGAAAAGAAAAATCAATATTGCCTGACTATTGTTCCTCAGGCGGATGGCCAGGAAAGAGGTCTGTTTCTCCGGACAAGGGTTTTCATATTCAAGTCGATTGCGTGTGATTCATGGCGGGCACCCGTAAGAAGGCAACGGGTTTTCCAGATCTTTCCCGATCCAGGCAGACCTGTCGCCCGATATCATTTCGAAATCCCTTTTCGCACCTGGCCGGGAGGGAACGTTTGTGATTCCAGTCCAATGGATGACGGACAGCAATGCGAGATTGATCGCCGTCGTAATACTATTCATGGGAGCAAAGATTGCCCTGAGTGCTCCTCGCGCTCCTTCCGAACCAGCCGGAACTATCTCTCCCCCGCCGACTGCGGGCGACTTCCAACCACTGAGCGCCGAAGAGAAAAGCAAGTTGATTCAGGATTTTCCAGCGATCTGGGCTGGATATCATTCTGAAATCGCAACTGCTGAAATCGATTATCTCTTCATCACGTTCCTGCTCAAGACACGGCAGTTGTCGTGCGATGAATTCCTCTCTGAATTACGGAAGATCCCGCTTGTTCCCGATAAAAACCTGACGCGGCGGCTGGTCCAGCAGTTCTGTCCGGAACTGTTACAGGGTCCGGACACGGACGAAGAAGCGGTGCTGCGGGCCGTGGGAGACTGGCGGACCTATCGGCAACAGGGAACCGAACGGCGGTGCCTGAGCAAAACATTTGAACATGTTGTTGCCGATGATCTGCATCTGCTGGTCGATCACCCGAATCGCGGCGTCCGTGCCTATCGGAGGGGAGACTGCAACTTTTTTTATGAAACCATGGATTGGTTTCGCACCATGCCCAATGAAGCCCTGCTCAAAGAAGCAACGGTTTTTCAAAATCCAGAAGAACTCTACCGCCTGGAATATTATGGACCCGCCCGGGAAAAGGCCCCCCAGACACATGCCAGCTGGATGACGCTGGGACAGACGGACGGCCTGCCCCGCCAATGGCAAATGCTGGCTGCAACCACCGGGGAGCTGCTCCGCATGGAACAATTTCTGGATTACACCCTGTATCCCGGTGACGTACTCTGTCCGACGGTCCGCATCAAAATCAATGTCGACAAAGGCAAGGTTTCGAATGTTCGCCTGACCATTATCCAGCGAGCGGAATTCAATATGCCGTTTCCAGAAAATGCTTTTGTTCTCTCCACGCCAGCCGACTGGTCCTGGTTTGACTGGCAACACGAGCGCCATGACGGCGGACAATGGAAGCAGCCGGTCAGCGACGTTGCCCGATTCTTCCGGGGACGAACCGCGGGTACAGCCCGCGAACCCGCCGCTGCATCAAAATCATCGGGAACCAGCTGGCGCTCCCTGATGTTGATTTTCAACGGACTCATTTTAATTGTGATTGGGGTTGCACTCTGGAGACGTTCCTCATGAAATGAGCAACAGCCGATCCACGCCTTGCATGACGATTCGTTTTCTCAGTACCTGAAAGTCCTCCCATGCAGATCCAGAAAACTATTGGCCTCCTCTGCTTCCTGGCTGGAATGCAAGCCTGTCTTGCCGGAACGGAATCTTTTTTACAGGCGGATGATGAACCGCTGTGCAATATGAGCGAAGCAATTACTCCGGCAAAATGCGTTCCCGCCCACCAGCAACCCCCCCGCGCCAACCCGTTCGAACCCGATGACAAAAGCGGCTGTATTAATTACTACTACCTCTGGTGCTGGCCGGACCCGGAAACCGGCTGCTGGACAGCAGGATATGGGGAAGTCATTCCGGGGAACTGCATGTACCAGCTTGATGAAGCCGTAAGTGGATTTTGCTTCAACGAATACAACGAAACGGATGTTGTTCTCCAATATTATCGGAGTGAATGCGAATTCATGGACGGCGAATGTCAATGTCTGTGGATCGTGGGAGGAGAAGTGGCCCTTGTTTATACCACGTGTAACTGCGCGCGGATTGGATAGGGAATGCATCCTTACTGAATGAATTGCGTTTCGTCACCGAATGAACGGTTTTTCTCCCTGTTCTTTCCTCAATCGAAACCGCCGCTCCGCGAAACCCGGTCCTGTTCAGCGTGGGGTTTCCCCACAAGTTTTGACGCTGAACAGCATCGGGGTGTGTTCCCGATCGATGCAGGCAATCCGCATGACCGGATGTGACGATTGTTCCCTCTTAAATCTCACGGGGAAACCAGAGCTGCCCAAGGGACAAATCTTCCATGCAGAAGGTGGCCCGTTGATGATTCAGGCGGAACGCGGCCACCGCAGCGGTCGGAAATCGGACAGGTTTTCCAGCCTTCTCACTGACGAGATTTTCCAGCCCGGGATTATGCCCAATGACGAGCGTGGCCTGATCGGCTGTCAGCCCTGTCAGGAGATGTTTCCAGACAGTGAGATCCGCCAGATAAAGGGCTGGCTGGACATGAATTTCATGAATGGAAAATTCCGCAGCCATGATTTGAGCTGTCAGCGTCGCCCGCGTGGCGGATGAGCTGAGAATCCGTTCGGGCACAATGCCCTGGGCATGAAGAAACGCTGCCATCCGGTAAGCAGCCTTCTCGCCCCGGCGGTTCAGCGGGCGATTGTGATCGCTTAACCCCGAATGGCGCCAGCTCGATTTGGCGTGACGCATCAGCAGGAGAGGGTATCGAGACGCCATGGGACACTCCGGGCAACGAACATCCATTCCAACCGCAAATGGCTCAACTCGCAGAGACAATCAGGCCATGTTGATTTTCGCGAACGGATTCGCGCGGCCGTTGATTCGCTGCAAAGCTGAATCTCCCCCGGGTGTGGAAGGGGGGAGAAAGGGTGATGCTGCCGATCCGATGGGATGCGCTATTCCGCCGTCGAGCGTTGTTTTGCCATGACCACGCGATTCCCGCGTGAATTATACTCGACACGAGTCATAAAGGCCCGCATCAACATCAAGCCCCGTCCGCTGGGCTTGTCAAGATTGTCGTCATCGGTTGGGTCGGGAACATCGTGGGGATCAAATCCCGGCCCCTCATCTTCAATATCGATTTCCACCATGACGGAATCAATGGTGCAACGAACGTGAACGACTTTTTCAGGATCCATGCCATTTCCATGCTTAATGGCATTCACCAAAGCTTCTTCCAGGGCGAGTTTCACACCGAACAAATCTTTATCGGAATACTCACGCTCTTCCAGCAGTGCGAGTATCCGCTCCTGCACTTCGTGACCCTGCGCGGTTTCGCTGGGAATGGCAACTTCAAAGTGAACGGGATCGGCCATTGAAGATGGCATGGGTTGAGGCTTCAGGAGAGGATCGGAAGATTTTGCACATGTCCCCCATCCAGGCGGCTCATTTCCGGCTCGCAGCATTCAACAAAAAACAGCTCGGAAATCCGACGGGTGCGTCATGATTAAAGCCCCATCAGCGCGGCCTGCTGGTCATCACGAATGTCGAACAGTTTGTTCAGCCGGGTAATGACAAAAACATCATAGATATCGGGGCGAATGCTGCACAGCCGTAATTTTCCACCAGCCCCCTTGACCTTTTTGTCCATCGTAATCAGCTTGCCAAGCGCGGCACTGGACAAATATTCGACATTGGAGAAGTCGAGCACAATTTTCTTGCGACCGTCTTCTTCCACCAGTCCAAACAACTGATTCCCGATCACCTGGATATTATTTTCATCCAGAATCTTCTTGTCGACAAACCGGGCGACTGTGATATCACCAATTTGTTCAATGTCTAATCGGCGTTGACCTGCGGACATCTGCGATTCCCATACATGCGTCGCATGACGAAACTCTGAAGGGGACAAGAACACGATCCGGGAAGAAAGGACTCTCTTCCCATTTGATCGACGGCTGATCATCATGGCTGGAAGGAATTGTGTCAAGCCTGCCTGCGATTCCGGGATGTTCAAAACACCCTTCAGCGAAGATGATCCAAACAAATGGAACAGCCCGCACGATCCGGCCAACAGGCCTGTTTCCACTGTTCCCATTCGCCCATTTTTCGGAATCCGACCGATGCCGCCCCCATCAAAGCCCTCGACTCCTCCGCTCGTCCCGCAATCCTCTTCGTCCCGAACACAAAGGGTTTCCGAGCTGGTCACAATCGCTGCCACATTCATGACCGTTCCCGGAATGGTTGTCTACGTGGCGATTCTTATTGCCATTCTGCTCCAGGGAATCAGCCTGGCAGGGAACCCGATCATGCCACTCCTGATGGCATTTTTCGGAATGGGGCTGATGCTGTTAGTGCTGATTGGAATCGGAGCCGGATTGTGGAATGTTTATCGTAACCGGCAACACGTCCCCCGAACCACGCTGACATGCCTTTGGACGAACGCGATCGTTCTGGCAGGGATGATCGCCATGATCCTCCTGATTCCTCAATTGAAGTAATTCTGACTGGAAAGGAAACTGGTTGCCGGGAGAATCGATACTCCCCAAAGAACGGGAGCGTTATCGAAGCGTGGGCTCGGGATGGGCAGAAAACATGGCCGCGGACAACTGCCGCAACAGTCGCCTTCAGCTGCCACCCGACACTCGCTCTGGCGTGACCGTTGAATTCAAAGTTGGAATTTCCTTTCCCTCCCTTCGGAAGGCTTTGTACAAAAAGTACAAGGTCCGTACAGTGAACCCTGCTTACTCGATATTTGTGCAACTTCGCCCCTGGAATGCCAGAAAGAACAGGAATGTCTCGAATCATTATTTTTATCCTGACAGGAATGCTTTCCATCCCCGTCATGGCTCAGTCTCCCGTGGCGATTGAAACCGTGGCTCCGCTGACCGAAATCGAATTGCTGATCGAAAGGCACATTCAGTCTCTGGAAAAAGGACTGGCGGACGAAAGCAAATTTGAAGAGGCGAAAAACAAAACAATTCGGACCGATTTCGGAATGCTCAGCCTGCTCGGGCAGTCCCTTGCCGAACACAAAGACAAGTCCGCCAGAAAGATCAATGGCCCTGCCCTCCGGGATGCTGCGCTGACCTATAACCGTAAAGGAACTTATGTCGAAGCCCGGGCCGCCTTCACCCAGATTCAATCGGTCCTCAACGGGACCGTCTCAGGCGAACATGCACTGTTACACCCCTGGAACAAGCTCATCAATATGCATCCGATGATGGAGGAAATGAACGCCGCATCGGGAGCGTTGCCCCGCATCCTGCGAAAACCTCGCGGAAAACCGGAAGAAGCCCTCCCCGCTGTCTCCTGGGCTTTACTGGCCATTGCCATGAAGGCAGACACGCACGAAGTCAAAGATCCGAACGATCTGCCGCAATGGAACACCTGGTCCGACGACTTTCTGGTATCTTCGTTAAAGCTGGCGGAAGCGGTGCGGGCGAAAGACGGAGCCACCGGACGCAAATGGTTTGACCAGGCTAATGAGACCTGCGATGCCTGCCATGCCCGGTTTCGCGATTGAACCGTAACCTTCCCTGGAATCTCATTTCCGTGGAAGGTTATTTCCGTACCGCAAAGTTGCATCTGCCCTATTTGCGTTCCAGAACGTTTCGTTCCAGAGCAGGAACAGCGTCATGTACGGGCATTGCGTGATCAAGAGTATGAGCATTATGTGGTTCCAGCCACCCAATGCCCCAGGCGAGTATGATTCCCAGCAGCAGGGCCATGCTGAGTGGAATTCGATGATGGGAATGGAATTCCATCTCGGGGAGCAGATCACTCAATGAAATGCAGAGAAATACGCCGGCTGCAAAAGCCAGCATCGATCCCACCAGCATCGTCTGTTGTTCCACCAGCCAGTTCGCGCTAAAAAGAAACAGGATCGCTCCCAGCGGGCACATCAGAGCAAAGGCAAAATTCACACAAGTCTGCCAGCGGGCCGGCCAGTGAGAAGCACGCATCAGTGCGGTGATGGACAAGGCATCCAACGGCTTGTGCAGCACAATGGCCAGAAATGTCCCCAGCCCCAGCATCCAGCCTCCCTGAACGTGCATCGACTCCGCTTCCAGGCTGGCCCCCAGCGCCAGGCCATCAATCAGCGTGTGAACAGACAGGCCAATAAACACTCCCAGCCAGCTGATGTCAGCGGAAAGAGAATCATGCTGCGGGGAATGACTGATCCTTGATGGCGAATCATGGTCATGAACATGCTGGTGTCCGCAATCGTGGCCGTGCTGAAGCCCGTTTCCAGCATGAGCCAGCTGATCGGGGTCATGTTGATGAAAATGAAATGCCCGCAGGAGGAAAAACATGACCAGCATCCCGAGCATCATGCACATCGTCACCCGGTCAACAGCCTCCGCTCCCAGATAAGAAATGGCATGGGGCAGCATGTGAAACAGACCGATTCCCAGCATCAGGCCGCCGACAAAACTGATCAGAATCTGCATTCGCTTGTGCGTCAGCCTGACCAGTTGCGGAAGACGTCCCCCCAGCAGGGAGGCCGCCACGATCAGCAGACAATAAGTCACCAGAAAAAACTGTGTGGTGGACATCGACGAGCCAGAAAAGAATCCGCACCAATGGTGTAGCGCCGGGAGGAAACGAGGCATTTTAGCCAAATTCCGGGAAAAGTCTTCTCATCGCCGGCATTTCAAAAGGCATTTCTCCCTGCCCGGATTCCCCTGCCTGTGGAACAGGAATGCCGGATGCTGTCGGAGCAAGTGACATGGCAACGGAAAGACACGCTGCTTGAATAAAAATGAGAGTTGCTCCGCCTGGAAAGATGTGGCAGGCTGTACGATTTGCTTCGGACCGGTCTCATAGATTAGTCTGTTTCTATAAATTTCTGGCGATACCAGGCTGGTCCAGCGGGGTTTTGTAAGAGGAGCCCTTCCAGGCTCAGCGTCACGAACGTTTAAAATATTGTGTCTACGACAAGCGTTGGTTCGTCCACGTATTTGCGCGATCCCGATGTGCAGTTGATGCTGCGTGTGCGGGAAGGGGACGAAGGTGCGTTTGCCCAGCTGGTGAAAAAGTATCAGGATCGGCTGATCGGCATTTTTACGAACATGTTCGGAGACTCAGCCCTGGCAGAAGATCTGGCCCAGGAGGTCTTCTTAAGAATTTATCGGGCCCGGCAGGGATACCAGGCCACCGCAAAATTTTCGACATGGGTCTTTCAGATTGCCAGCAATCTGGCCAGTAATTCACGACGGACCAAGGGACGAAAACGGGAAGTCCAGTTCAACCCGAATGTTTCCGGGTCTCAACCGGTCCACGCGGGTGAAGTTCTGGTGGCCGACAAATCCGCCCTGATGCCCACCCGCCAGTTTGACGCGGAGGAACTCCGAACCTGCGTGATGAACGCCATGGAAAATCTGAACGAACGCCAACGGCTGGCGATTCTGCTGCATAAATTCGAAGGAATGAGTTATGGGGAAATTGGAAATATCATGGAAATGACGCCGCAAGCCATAAAATCCATGTTATCGCGGGCCCGGGAGAACCTGCGCGTTGCCCTGGAAAAATACATTCACTGATCATTCACTTCACGCTGAAACTTCCTGTGAACAGTCCGTCGGGAACGTTTCGTGGAGTTCCGTTTCGGTGACGTTTTCGATACCGATGTCATTATGAATCAGCTTGCCCGACTGACCGCTGAAGACCGCGATAATCTCACCGCTTATCTGGATGGGGAGCTCGATGAAAATGCGACCCGCCGCATCGAATCCATTCTGACCAGCAGCGAGGTCGCCCGGACCGATGTCGAAGTGCTGGCCCGCACCTATGAACTGCTGGACCTGCTTCCCCGTCCTGCATCCGGAAAAGAATTCACCGAGAAAACAATTGCCACGGCGAAACAGGAGGAATATCGCGAGCCGATCACGCACCAGGCCTGGTTCCGGTACGTTGAACAGTCGCTGCCGCTCATCGGCTGGTCTTTTGCGGTCTTCCTGGCGGCTTGCTGTGGCTTCGCAATCACCCACCAGTGGGTTCCACAACAGGAGGATCTCCTCCTGGAAGAACTTCCGCTGATTCAGAATCTGGACCAGTACAGCGAAATTGGAAGCGTTCAGTTCCTGGAAGCGCTCGCCTCGCAAAAACAGTTGCTGGAAGATATTCAAGGAGCCTCCCAGAAATGAATTCTCAAGCAATCCGGATCTGGATGGGAACAACCCTGCTACTGGCGGTGGGCATCGCCCCGTTCCTGGCCCGAGGCGACCAGTCCATTGAAACCCTGAAAAAACACAATGCCAGCCTGATTGCCCATCTTTCCGATTCACAGCGGAATCATCTTCTCCAGAATGAAGCTCAGTTTCGGGCCGCCACACCGGAATCCCGGGCGGCCCTGCAAGCGTTTCATCAGGCCATGGAAAAAGATCGGATGTCCGGTGGAGAATTAACTGCCCTGATGCAGAAATATGACTCCTGGATCAAAACCATCAAACGAACGCAACGGGAACAACTGGCCAGCACGCCCGATCCCCAGGAACGAATCGCCCTGATGAAGGAGATTGTCCGCAACCAGCGGGAATGGAACGCCCGCCGGGATTCCGTCTTCTCGGCCCCCCCCGGGAGAGGCAGCACTTTGACGCTCCCCCCTTTCTGGATGACACTTCATTCAAAAAAATCATGGAGGCATTGGAAGATGCCGCGGAAGACCGGTTCACTGATGAACAAAATGAGGAACTGGATGCTCTTTCCGGAATCAAACAGCAATTCAAACTGTTGAAATTGCTCAAGGAAACCGGCACGGGCCTCACGCCGAAGCCGCTGCTTGAAGAACCACCACGAGAATTCAAGATCGTGGCTGAGAAACTGGACACCCTTGTCGAGGACGCGCGGATCCGCGATTTCGTTTACGGACGTTCCGGACCGGAACGAGCCTCCAGAGAACGTGGGTTTTCCCCGGAAGCCCGACTGGTCATGCTGATTTCGCAGTCGATGTTCGTCGAACTCTTCAAACTGCGTCGCACCGCCCACCATCATGTGGATGAAGCAAAACTCGTGACCTATCTGAACAGTCTCCCGCTGGATCGACAGTACGAACTCCTTTCGCTGGAAGCCTCGGACTTTCAGAACGAAATCCGTAATCAGTATCTGGACAAAGAAGGGCTCAACGACCTGCCGAGCTTGCAGGACTTTCGGGAGTTGTTTGGCCGCGGACCAGGGCGAGGCCCCAGGATCGGCCCTGATCGAGGACCGCTGGGAATGGGAATGCGCGACCACCTTCCCCGCAGCCCCATGAGCAACGATTAAGCCACTCAGTCTCGGCAAGAGGCGGCTCAAAAGACTGTCCTCGGCGAGGTTTATCCCGGACGGGACAAGCTGGCAATAAGAATGCCTGTCGCCACGGATACGTTCAAGGACCCAATAACTCCCTGCCCCGCAATCCGGCAGAGCTGGTCGCAACGCTGTTGTGTCAGTTTTCGGAGTCCTTTCTCTTCGTTTCCGACCACGAGCAACCAACGGCGGTCCCGATCAATCTGGTCAATATCCTCCGTGGCATGTTCAGAACTCCCCAGTACCCACAGGTGATTCTTTTTAGCGGCTTCCATTCCCTGGGCCAGATTGGTCTGCAACGTGAAGGGAATCGATTCCACCCCCCCCGAAGCGACATCATAAACTGTTGCGGAAAGTGGAGCGGAGCGATCGACCGTCAACAAAATTCCCTGCACCCCAAAAAATGCCGCTGTGCGAAATACCGCCCCGACATTATGGGGGTCTTGAAGCTGATCCAGGGCAATCCACAATCCACGCGAAACTCCCGGCGAAAAAAGAGCTTCCAGCGAAACTCCCGGCTTTTCGCGCACAATGGCAAATGTTGTCCCCACGCGACCGCCATCCCGCGATCGCCGCGGGTTGCCCGCCTCCCGAGGGAGCGGTTCACGAACGGGAATCCCTCGTTCCCGGGCGGAGTGCAGGACCTGCTTCCAGCCTTCATTGCTGGTATTCCGGCTGGCATGAATTTCCAAAACATCCCGGGGGCGGGACTCCAGGGCAGCCAGGACACTATGCGGATTCGACAATTTGAGAGAACTCATGAGTGGAACAGCGTGATTTCAGAAACGGGACAGCGCCGGGATTCCAAATGCCGGGCTGGGTAACCATACCAGATCATGCCGACAATGCGTTCCATCTCTGGTTCGAATCCCAGGATTTCCGCCACTTGGGGAGCCTGGAGAAATCCGCTGGTGGCCCATTTGGTGCCAATTTTCCGCGACCAGAGAAAAAGCATCAGATTCTGAATTGCACAGCAGACCGCGGCATAATTTTCTTCATTTCGAATGGAATCAGCCGCCTTGCGGCAGGTGACAACCATCCAGCCCGGAATCCGTGACCAACGATTCATTTTCTGGGTTGCTGCCGCTTCCCCTTTTTCGGCTGCCATGAGCGACCAGTTCAATTCAATCAGTTTTCCGACCGTCTCGGGTCCCAGGACGTGAAATTTCCACGGCTCGGTCAATTTGTGATTGGGAGCCCACCGGGCCAGTTCAATTGCCTGCAACACAATCTCCGGACTGACGGGAGAATCCAAAAATTCATTGACAGTCCGCCGGGTACGCAAAATTTCCGCGAACGCTTCCGATGCGGGTTGGAATTCGAACATGGCACACATTCTGAAAACGGTCCGTTGGTCCACAATCCGATCGGAGAAATCGGATTCACCCGGATTATTCGTCGTACTGAGTTGTGTTGTATTGAAGAGAAAGGGACTCGTGTGGCATCCCAGTGTTTGTGATACAACAGCTTTCATGCAAGCACAGAGGAGGCCGTCATGAGTGTACAGGGTGTCTGGTCGGAATCGCTCGAATTTCATCCTGAAAAACGGTTGTCGTCAAAAATTCCGGCGGAGCACTTTCCAGCGACGCCAGTGCGTCAGCCCCGCCTGACCGCTCGGTTCCGCGACTCCGACGAGGATGCCGGGTCTCGTCCATGTCACCCATACTCAGAGCCAATAAACAGGCACCGTACGAGCTTGCGGAGGGTGCCTGGAACTGCTTTCGGGGATGAATTGCCAAACGAATCACAGAAGTCCTGCTTCGACTGCGTTCACCGCGACCGGATGCATGACTTCATTGATCGAGCCGCCAGAAAGACGAGATTATTCGGCTTCCACTTTATCCGCAGGTTCCATCGCGGCCGGGTTGATGCTTTCAGAGAGCTGGGTCAGCTTTTCATCCGCCGCCTCTTCCTCGCTCATATTTTGCTTCAGCAATTTAAGCGCCGTCTCATACCCCAGAAGCTTTGCCCATGTGCACAAGGTCCCATAGGTGGCAATTTCATAGTGCTCCACCTTCTGGGCAGCGGCGATGATCAAGGCATCCAGAACCTCCGGGGCGGCCTCTTCTTCCAGAAGGGCTGAGCCCTCTTCCAGAAGTCCTTCCATGGCGTCGCATTTTTTGGCCCGGGGTTTGTGGTCCAGCGATTCCATGGCGGCTTCGACCCGTTCCACATGTGTCTTCGTTTCTTCCAGATGGTCCTCAATCGCCTCACGGAGTTGGTCACTGGCTGCCCCCTTCGCCATCTTGGGGAGCGCTTTGACCAATTGTTTCTCGGCACTCAAAACATCTCGAAGTTCGTCGAGAAAGGCGTCTTCTAATGAATTCAGCGGCATGATTTTACTCCTGTGAAAATAACGGAATGGGGACGAATCACTAAAGGAGCAATTTCTATACCAGCCCTCCCCCTTCCATATTTTCCGTCCGACTCCGGGTTCGTTCCCGGGACACTGCCGGAGGATGGCGATCCACATAAGCCAGCGACGTAGCTGGAGTTTATTCTTCAGGCTCGGCGGGCCATCCGGAATGGCCGACCAGGGGGACGAACCGGACTCCGCCCAGGTCTTCACTTGTAAACTCGGTCTCCGTCTGGCGTGTCACGCGTATGAGTTGCTGGGACTCTGCATTATCGCCAATCGGGATGACGAGATGTCCTCCCAGCTGCAATTGCTCCAACAGTGCCGGAGGAACACGAGGACCGCTGGCAGCGACCACAATGGCATTAAAAGGAGCTTGCTCTGCCCAGCCTAAAGTGCCGTCTCCCTGCAAAACACGGACGTTAAGGTATCCGAGTCTTTTTAATCGCGCAGCTGCTGTTTGGGCCAGCGGAAGGTGGCGCTCGATCGTGAAGACCTTGTGACAAAGTCGAGAGAAGATTGCTGCGGCATAACCGGATCCGGTACCCACTTCCAAAACCCGGTCCCGTGGCTGGAGTTGCAATGCTTCGGCCATGTGGGCCACAACCAGAGGTTGAGAAATTGTCTGCCCGAGTTCAATCGGCAACGGCTTATTGCGATAAGCAACTTTCCTCAACTCTTTCGAGACAAACTCTTCTCGGGGCACCGACACAATCGCTTGCAGCACCCGCGGATCCTGAATTCCCATCCGCCGCAACTCTCGTTTGAGCAATTGGCTTTGTTCAAAAGGAGAATCGCGAGGGGACGTTGCCATGACAGAACTCCGGATCAGGCTCGAATTTCTCTTCATAAATGAAATGTATTGAACATTCTCCAGGAATTCCTATTTTTGCTCTCGTCTGACAAAAAATCGTTCAAATCGAAGACAAGTGATTCTCTGGTTCCTCATTTTTCGGTCTGAATGGAGAGCATTCAGTCTGCCTGTTGAATGCTCAGTCACAATGTCTCATGAGTTGAGTTTCCGGAAAAAATTTCGTGCAAATGCAGCACGTGAAGAAGGAAATCCAAGGATGTCTGCGATGCGGGAACCTGTCGGCATGTCTGTTGCTTTCCTTGATTTCCTCAGAGTGAGGACAGCCGGCACCTCCATTGCGAATCGCGTTCCAGCCCTGCCGGTCATGCAAGCTCCTTCCGATTCTTCGAAAAAATCCGCACAAAATCTCATTCTATGGACTGGATGTTTATAGCCTGTGGGATTCTTTGAAGATCGTCGCCGAATACCTGGCGGAGCACGATCTGGATACCCAGCGTGCTGTGGAACAGGTCTTGAAATGTTTTCAGCCTTACCATGAGGACGTCCAACATTATGCGGTAGCGACTCGCTGGTTCAATCAAACCTGTGAAGAGGAAGTCATTCAATTATTGTGCAAAATTCCGAAAGCTTCCCTGGCCTCCGCCGGATGTCGGAGGCCAGGCGCGTTTTCAGGTCGAGCAGAATGCCCTCATTGCCAAGAATGCGGAGAACTACTACCAGACGATGGTCAGGGGCGGTCCGGAGTCCTGGAATGTTCGTGATCAGCACATGGTCGAGACGCTCAATCGGCTCCTGGACTATCACGGCCCCCCAGGCGAAGGGGATTGCCTGGGAACATAATACGCGTGTGGGAGATGCCCGGTACACGGACATGGTGAAGAGCGGCATGGTCAATGTCGGCCAACAAAATTGCTGATAAATCGAATCGCTTGCTTTGCGTCACCCGCACTTTCAGGCAGTGCGATCCAGCGGCGTTTTTCAGCTCCGTCTGACCAGAAGGGAAGATTCACTTCATAAGGGACAAATCCGGAATGGAAACGTAATCTCGCCAGGTCTTCAAAGATCCCGGTCGCGGATAAATGCGAAGGAAAATCCGCTGTCGGTAGCACTTGGCCCGTCAGTAATTGACGGTACCAGCATCAGTAACTCCTATTGAACCCTATGCGCCGAAAACAGGACGCTTCCCCAAGGATGCAAAGGCGAGACCAGGGCTGCCACCAGTGTGAGCCAGCCGGCGGCAAAGGCCAGAACTTCGCCCGGCCGGATTCTCACCCGCTTCTTTTCCCCAGCGCAGGCTGCAAACCACATTCATCAGAGGCAGCAGCACCCCCAGTCCCAACAGGAATACGCCGATCGTGACCGGGATATTCAGCTCGCCAGGATGTCGCTTGCTGTAAAATCTGGCCAACGGTCCCCAGACCCAGGCAATATCGGAGTGTCCTTCATGGAGGTTTCGAAGCACATGCTGCGGAGGAGAATCCTGTCGATCGTCGCCCAGCCGCCTACATCATGGGTCAGGCAGTGATTGCGACAGCACCTCAGAACTGAATCGTTTCCCCCGCATCTGTGCCCGCTTTGAGCACTTTGGCCATTTGATCAATCGCATTCTCATGATCTCGTTTCGTGTTCGCGGCGGAACAATCCCGAGGCACGAGGACCTGATAGTCGCGCATGTAGGCATCATTGGCAGTGAAAAGGACACAGATATTGGTGGCGATCCCGGTCATGACCACTCTTTGGCAGCCCAGATGGCGCAGCAGCACATCCAGCGTGGTGGAGTAGAACCCGGAATGCTTGGGCTTCAACACGAAGAAGTCATCCTCGGACGGCCTGAGCAGTTTGACGATTTCCCGGCCCCGACTTTCGGGACGCTCACAGTGACGGACCTGCGCCTTCCAATCGGACTGCCATTGGCCGAAATTGTCGTTGACATAGATCACAGGGGCACTGGCGGTCATGGCCCGTTCCTTGAGTTTCTTTAGAACGCGGGCCATGGGGAGTGCGGACTTCAGCAGCTGCGCTGCTTCGGGAAAATCGAGATCATTAATGACATCAATCAGCAACAGGGCGGTCTCGCTTCGATGAGCAGCATTGGTTCGACGCTTCATCCTCATCCCTCTCGGTTCTTGAACTCGCTGAAGCTGTGAAGTCCCATTCCCACTTTCTCCGAAAGCAGGGACTAGTCAACTGGCTGATCGCAGATAAGGTCAACATCAGAGCCATCAGAAGAGATCGCCTGATCCCGCATCTCGAGTTTCGAAATCATCCTGAAAACAGAACAAAGAGGTAGCAAAGTCAAGTACCGACAGTTCATTGCGGTTGTCGAATCCGGAAGCGGAAGATGGCCAGATTTTCGGACTTTCTTTGGCTGGACGGATGCCCAGGAATTCAGTTGAGTCGAGGACCGCAATAGAGCCTCTCTGTTCGATCAAAAGATTTGTCGACTTCTGACTTCCTGCGTGCCGGCTGGGACTTTTCTGGAGAGACTGAAATCATGACCGCTCATCACCCGACAAAAAAATCGTCGTCCGCATCATCTCGTCAGTGGTCCGGAAAAATTCAGACTGATTCGACGCATCCTCCGGAAGGCCTGTTCACGAAAGATGCGCAAACCATTGCCCGTGTCATGGCGACCAGGAAAGTGAGTCCCGGCGGTCTCGGTTCAGCAATTCGCATGGTTCAGATGTACATCAACCGTGCCGGTAAAAATCTCGAAGCCGGCCAGAAAGCAAAATTGGAACAGGCCAAGCATCTGCTGCAGAAGAAAAACGAGCAAAGCTGACAGTTCAATGTCATTCTTGAATGTAAGTATATCTGGTTCTCGGACAGACTCCGCGCGATCAAAAAGCGGTGAATGGGATTGTCGAACAGTAGATCGCAGGGTGTGGTCGAGGCCGGACGGGGAGGGCTGCTGCAAATCAGGCGTTCCGCCAGGATGCGGTTTCATCTCGAATAAGAACGACCGCAGCCCCCCCTTCAAGGGACGCTCGACTTCTGGCGGGTCAGCGGTCGGGACTCTCTCTCTGAGATTTCAATTCGATGAAAATGATATCGATTTCTGGATTCGCCGACCTTGGCCATACCCTACGGCCGTGCGGGGAGAGAGGGAGAATCAAATTTCGCGGAAGCGGCTGATATGTAGTCGTCCCGCACACTGTCAAACATGCTCGGCACATATGAAAAACGCCGCGTCCTTGAAAGAACGCGGCGCTGATTCGATCCACTTTAACATCAACAATCAGGACAGAAGTTTCTGGACTGGCTTTCCGTCATGGGCCACTTTGAATGGACGTCCCGTGGGGGAATGAATCACGGTGTCCAGCGGCAAGCCCAAGGCGGTTGCGATTGTTGCATTCAAGTCCGCGGGTTCAACGCCATCTTCTTCCACATTAATTCCATCTGAATCAGATTTGCCGTAGAACTGGCCTCCCTTAATGCCGGAACCGGCGATAAAGGAGGAGAACACAGCGGGGTGATGGTCGCGACCGGCATTATAGTTGATCTGCGGCGTCCGGCCGAATTCGGTTGTCAAGACGACCACGGTTTCCTTAAGCAGGCCGCTCTCATCCAAGTCTTTCAGCAGGTTACCCACAGCCTGATCCATAATCGCAGAACGGCGGGGAAAAGAGTTGGTGCTATAGATATTGGCGTGCATATCCCAGCCGCCGCAACTCACTTCCACGCAACGGACATTATGCTCGATCAGACGGCGTGCCAGAAGACAGCCCTGACCGAACACGTCCCGCCCGTAACGATCACGGGTTTCCGGCTTTTCCTCATTCAAATCGAAAGCCTTCAGTTCTCCACTGTTCAACAGGGTGATGGCTTCGGTGTAGAAGTCGGAATAGGTTTTGACTTTGACAACCGGATGGCGATCGCGAAACTTCTTGTCAAAGGCATCGATCATGGAAATTCGTTTGTCGAACGATGATTCCGTCAGATATGCGGGAGCAGTCGTGTTTTCCAGACCACGATTCGGATCGCCAATCGGCAACGGACTGAACGTCGGATCCAGAAATCCCGATGAGGGGTGCCGTGGAGAGGCACTGACCAACACGGTATCTGGCAAAGTCTTGTTCTGACGCCCCTGCAATTTCTGCATCCAGGGTCCCAGCGACGGATGCCGTTCGGTTGCGATTTTATCGTAGCTGGTGCGCATCAGGTATTCACCCGCTTCGTGATCCGCCGTTTTCGTATACATCGACCGGATCACCGCAAGTTTATCAAACTGCGATGCCAGGGTGGGAAGATTTTCGCTGATCTGGCACCCGGGGACCGAGGTTTTAATTCCTTTGGTCTGTCCTTGATTTTCATGACCCGGTTTCAGATCGAACGTATCCAGATGCGTCATCGCACCCGCCATATAGAGATAAATCAATCGTTTCGGCTTGCCTCCCTTGGCCGCTTCGGCAGCAGTGACGGCACGGCCCAGACCGGGAAGAACCGTCACTCCCAGCATGGCTTTGGCGGCATATTCAATGAAATTCCGCCGATCGATTTCACCCAGGCCTCTTAAAAAGTCACGCATAACATTCTTCCTGGTTCAATGACCCACCTGCAAAACAGGTGAGAGGAGAGACTCGAAAAACCCATCAGATCGAAACCGGACCTGATGGGAAAGGGTGTGTTCTACTTACTGAATAAACAGGAACTCGCGAGTATTCACCAGCGACCAGATCACGTTTCCGTAACCTGCTGGTCCATTCAGTTTAATTTCCTGAGTTGCCAAGGCCATATCTTCTTCATCCGGTTCCCGGTTCAGAACCGTCAGGAAGACTGCCCGGACACCGTCATTCACGGACTTCTTCTTCATGACGACATTATAAATCGTGGAATTCTTTTCCAGAAGCATATGCGAAATCGGTCCATTGAACATGAACAGCACCTGCGGCACCGATCCCGTTGTCGACGAACCCGCAATCAACTCCCGGTCCGATTGACCAAACACGCGGATAAAATGACCGGCAGGCAACGGAGCAGGAAGTTCAGAAGCGCGGGCCAGAAGAACGCCCTTATACTTATGCTTATCCTGCAACTTACGTTGTTCACGATCGACTTCCGACCGCTTGGTTCGAGAATCGAGCAATTCCTGAGCAGAAACGGTATTCAGGTCGTAGTCGACCAGATCTGTTCGAACAATTTCGTGATAAGCATCCCTGTCTTCTTTCGCCAGAGTCAGGAAAGAATCCCAAACTTGTTCCGCGGACATCCGGCGGAGGGCGGGGCCGGGGAAGTGATAGGGAGCCCCGACGGGTGTTTCATCGAAACAGGCCTGCCGTTGATAGGTTTGTGTATTGTACAGAATCCGCAGATATTCCTTCATGTCGAAATTCAGATCCTTCATCTGCTTTTCGAGGAAATCCATCAGTGGCGGATTTTCCGCAACTGTATGGTCCGTCATATCGTCTACCGGCTCGATCTGGCCGACTCCGAATGTTTGCTCCCACAACCGATTGGCAATCGTTTTGGCAAACCGCGGATTTTCTTTTTCCGTCAGCCATCGGGCAAATGCCTGTTGAGGAGTTTCTCCAGAACGAATATTGGCTTTGCTGCCAAATAATGTCGCTGGATTTACCACAGAATTTGGCTTTGCGTCATCGTAGGCATAATCCTTGGGAAGCTGAATTTTCCGGTTGGCCTGCTGATTGACGATTCGGGAATTTTCACGGAGAATCTGTCCGAACGTGTAGAACCTGTTACGACGATCTTCTTCCTCCTGGACAATGGCTTGATATTCGTCCTGCAGGCGATCGTTGGGATTCTTGACCCAGTAACGTTTATCTCCCAGACCGACGCGAGTTTGCGTTCCAAAGGTGAACGCCGCCATCTGATAAAATTCTTTCTGCGTCCAGCGATCAAACGGATGATTATGGCACTGGGCACAGCCGATCCGGGTTCCCAGGAAAATACGAACGGTATTGTTCATATTATCCAGCGGCATGTTGGCGTCCCGCTGAAGATATCCCGTGGCTGGATTTTGCCAGACCAGGCCTTCCGCAGTGATCAGTTCATAGACAAACTTGTCCCAGGGTTTATTTTCCGCCAGGGACTGTTTAATCCATTGCCGGTAGGGCTCGCCCCGGACGTCTTCGCTGATGCGATCGATATAACGGAGCACATCCGCCCAATAGTTGAAGGAATGGCTGGCATATCCCTCGGATCCCAGCAGTTCGTCGATCAGATTGGCCCGTTTCGCGGGATCCTTACTATTCAGAAACTTCACGGTCTCCTGATATGTCGGAATGGTGCCGACAATGTCCAGGTAAATTCTGCGAACAAACTGGGCGTCACTTGTCAGCGGATTGGGTTTGATTTTGTATTTGGCATAATTCGCAGCAATCAACCGGTCGATTTGACGAGCGGCTTCCTGAGCCTGTGTGCGGCGACTTGGATCCACCGCTTTCGAGGTCACATTGAATAACACCACATCAATTTCGTCCTTTTCATCCTTCTTCTTTTTCGAGGACTTGTCGTTGGATTCGGGTTTCAGCTCGCGGATCCTGGCGGTATCCGCTTTGGCCAGTTCCTGTTTATTCAGGCGTTTGTAGGCCAGGCTGCGACCCGTATAGGCTTCCAGAGAATCGGGATCCAGAGTAATGGCAGCGGTGAAATCTTCCACAGCTTTGCCGAACTCTTTGGTATCGTTATACAGGTTCCCCCGGAGGACCAGGGCTGGAATGAATCCACTGTTAAGACGGATTGCATCATTCACGGAAGTCAGAGCGGCATCCGGCATCTTCTGATACTGAAGTGCGAGCGCCTTCTGAAAATGTGCCCGGAAGGAAGCGGGATTTTTATTAATGGCCATATCGAGATCAGCCACCGCTTCACCGATCTTTCCCGCCATTCCATACATCAACGCGCGATCACACAGGGCATCGGCATTCGCTGAATCGAACTTCAATGCCTGCTCAATATCCTTTTGGGCGTTCTGATAATCTTTTTTCATCAGATAGGCCATGGCCCGACGCTCATAATAAGGGGAAGACTCCTTATCCAGGGCAATGGCTGCTGTCTGATCGTCGATGGACCGCTTGTAATCTTTCTTAATTCCGTAGGCAATTCCACGGGAACTCAGGGCATCAGCAAGTTTGGGATCCAAATCCAGGGCGCGATTCGCACTATAGATTGCTTTATCCGGCCGATTCCAACCATTATAGGCCATGGACCGCCGCATATGTGCCCGGGCGTTCTTCGGCCGTTCGAGCAACGCAAAATAGGCTGCATCGACAGCATCAATATACTTTCCTTTTTCGAAATAAGATTCCGACAGGAAAGTAAACGCCATGGCCCGAATATCCAGTTCGGACGGCTCACGCCCTTCAGCAGTCGTTGCTTTGTTGAAATCTTTAATTGCAGCGTCAAACTCCTTGCGGGACTGATACACAAGACCGCGGCCGACGCAGGCCAGATAAGACTCCGGATTGGCCTGAATGGTTTTGTCACACTCCGCAAAAACCGCGTCCACTTCCCCGTTCTTGATCCGATCAGCAAATTTCTCAATCGCGACAAACGCTTCGCTGGGCTTCTCAACGTCCTTTTCCATCGCTTCCGCTGCAAAAGTCGTTGAGGTCGCCCCCATCGACTGAAATGCCAGCGGGACGGCCAGCGACGTGACAAACGCCATCGAAAGAAATTTCCGGGTCAGGAGTGTTCGCCCAATTTGACTCATATCAAAACCTTGCCTTTGCGGTGAAACTGATGAACCCACCCACAAAATCTGAATTCCCAGAACAGACAGTCGCCTGTTTTTCGACAAGTTCATTTCTTGCAGGAAATGAAACGTCCTTTGCGGAATCCCATGAAACGATCTTTCGCCCGAATGGCTTTCGATCGCATCTCATCCAATTTTCTCAGGGAACGAAAAGTGACGGAAGCCAGTCGCTCTTACCGATCTCTCCCAGCAATGGGATATCATCACTGATGAACGCTGATTCCCAGTTGAGGAACAAAGAGAATACCTAGTTGACTCGTTCCAACTCACGGGAAACGTATTTGCCAATCAATATTCAACAATTGATCTCCTGATTCATTCCCCAAATTCATGAATCAGAGAACACCGATATTCTATCAATGATCTGCCGCAAACTCTACTGAAATCTGGGAAAACAGCTGACGGGCCGTTATCTGTCGCCCGAATAAAGAATTTGTCACGGGCTGTTCGGACGAAAGTCAAGAATACTTCTGGATGAAAATCGACGTCCCGATCGAGCATTTTCCAAAAAAGGATCTCTCCCGACAAGGAATCCCCTCCTCCCCAAAGTCCCCTATCCATATAAAATACAAGACGTTACACAGCGGCCTTCAAAACGGCATCCCATAACCATTGTGGAACCAGAAAAATTCCAATTGTGGCAATGGTACAAAGAACACCAGCGAGTCCACTCATCGGATCGAGGGTTGCCTCAGTCTCATTTTTGGGAGACTCCAGATACATGACCGCAACCAGACGCAGATAGTAAAAAGCGGCAATCATGGCGTTGATGGCCAGCAAAATCGCCAAAACCTGCCCTTGGCGGGTCCCTTCCGACCAGGCAGCGAAGAATAGGTTGAGTTTGCCGAGCAGGCCGGCCGTGGGGGGCATTCCAGTCAAGCTAAACAGGCAAATCGCCAGTAGAATTGCAATGGCGGGCTGCGTCCGACTCAGCCCCGCGAGATCAGAAAGGGTTTGAATCGGGGTTCCATTCCGCCTGGCACTGGAAATCAGAGCAAACGCACCAATCGTCATCAGGCCATAAACCGGCAAATAAAACAGGAGGGCGGAAAGTCCCTTGACCGTAGTTCCACCATCCCCAACCGTCAGGCCAACGAGTAGATATCCGGCATGGGCCACGCTGGAATACGCGAGCAGACGCTGCAAATTCGTCTGTCGCAGTGCCAGAAGGTTTCCGCCGAACATTGTCACGACGGCCAGAATGCTTAAGAGGCACTGCATCGAACCGCTGGAAGCCCAGCTTCCGGGAGTAGCCGCCCCCGCCAGAAGCGGCAGCAGACGGAGAAGCGCCGCGAAGCCGACCACCTTGGGAATGAACGAGAGGATGGCTGCCATCGATGTCGTTGCCCCCTGGAAAACGTCCGGAGCGTAAAAGTGAAAGGGGACAGCCGTGATTCGAGAGCCGAGCCCCGCAATCAGCAATGCGGTGGCCAGCGGCAGCAGGCTGGCTGCGGAGGAATTTGGATTCATCAGGGCATTGGCAATTCCAACGAGGTTTGTTGTTCCGGTCGCTCCAAAGATCCAGCTCAGGCCATAGAGCACAAGTGCGGCCGAGAAGATGCTGAGCATGAAGTATTTGACGGTTGCTTCCCGCATCAAGCGATCACGGCGAGGAAGATAAATCAGGACGTATGTGGGGATGCTGACCAGTTCCAGGCCGAGGAACAGACCGACCAGGTCATTGGCCAGTACGGTGAAGTTCGTGCCGGCCACCATTGCCAGCAGACAGGCCTGGGCTTCCGCCGCATGGGCATCGTCGATCTGGTTCCAGACCATGAGAACCAGAATTCCGCCGAACACCAGTGAAAGGCCGCGCACAAAGCAAGTGAAATCGTCAATCCGGAATGGACCGGTGGTCACCGGCTGAGGGGATGTGCCATACCAGACCCAGCCCGCCAGTCCGAGGGAGATCAACGCCAGAATGCCCCACCGGTGACGCAGCCCCGACTCCGTGGTCCCATCGTCTTTCACGAGAAAGGGACCGACCAGAAACATGACGCAGACCGTCGCCAGTAGGATAATTTCCGGGACGATTAAGCCGACTGCATGGTTGATCAGATCAATTGCCGTTGCCACTGGGCAAACTCCTCGGGGTCGTCATCGTGTTCAGGGGCAAGGCTGCGGCCACTGAAGGAATGGGGGTCGAAGCCGTCACAGCGAGCGGGGCGGCAGGTTGATAAAGGGCCGTTACGGATTCCACGTCCGGACGGATCAGATTCACAACAGGTTCGGGCGTTACCCCGATCCACAAACAAGCAATCATCAATGGAACCAGGGCAAACATCTCCCGCAACGTCATATCGGTGATATGCGGTTCGCGATGGTCCGATTCTTTCAACTTTCCGAAGAAGAACACCTGCACGGCGGAGAGGAGATACCAGGCTCCCAGCACCACCCCGCTGGCTCCCAGGATGCCATACAGCAAATGCTGTTTGAACATCCCCGCCAGGCACAGGACTTCTCCGGTAAACCCATTCAATCCCGGCAGGCCGATGCTGGCCATGCTGATAAAGACCATGCCGCAGCTAATCATGGGAAGTTTTGCGGCCAGTCCATTCAATTCATCCAGATGCCGAGTGTGATAGCGGTCGTAGACCATTCCCACCAGCAGGAAGAGCGCTCCGGTGGACAGGCCGTGGTTGATCATCTGCAAAACACCGCCGGTGATCCCTTCCTGATTGAGGGCAAAGAGTCCCAGGGTGCAGAAACCGAGATGCGCCACGCTGCTATAGGCCACCAGTTTTTTGAAGTCCCGCTGGCCCAGGGCACATAGCGATCCATAAATAATTCCCACGACGGACAAAAGACCGATCGCTGGGACCCCGAATGTCAGGCAGGCTTCGGGGAACATTGGCAGGCACAACCGCAGGAATCCGTATGTTCCCAGTTTCAAAAGCACTCCCGCCAACAGAACGCTGCCGGCGGTGGGAGCTTCCACGTGGGCCAGCGGCAACCAGGTGTGAAACGGAAAGACGGGAACTTTAATCAAAAATCCCGCTGAAATTGCCAGAAACAGGGCCGTTTGAAAGGTGGGTGAGAGCGGATGCGACTGCAACCAGGCCGCAATATCGGGAATCGAACAGGGGGTCGCCAGCCCCTGTCCTGCAACATGCAGCACCAGCGAGACCACTCCCAGCAACGTCACCAGGCTGCCAACGAGCGTATACAGGAAGAACTTGAATGCCGCGAGCCGTTTCTGCGGTCCCCCCCAAATGGCAATCAGGAAAAACAGCGGAATCAGCGTGAGTTCGAAAAACGAATAGAACAGCACAACGTCGAACGCACAAAAAACACCGATCAGCCCGGCTTCCAGAATCAGCAGCGCGGTGTAGAACTCGGGCGCCCGATCGCGAATCACTTCCCAGGAAATCAGGACGGATGACAGGGTCAGCAACGTCGTCAGCACGATCAGAACGACGCTGACTCCATCCAGGCCAAAATACAATTCCAGTTGCAGCGGATGCGATCCCGGAGCCCCGGAATTCAGTGTCAGCCAGGAATGATGAAACTGCACCTGGGGTTGGATCGGGGTCCCCCACCGGGTGGTCTTTGGAAGCTGGACATAGCCATTTGCCAGTTGAAAGGAGACAAACAGCGTGGCCAGTGCGCCTCCCAGGGCGACCCAGCGAGCCGAACTGGCGGTCAACGAACTGCGGAACAGCATCAATGCAAATGCCGTCAGCAGCGGAAGCGCCAGACAGATGAAGAGAAGAATGACCATTGTTGTAAAACCTGTTTTGAATCAAAGCGCGCGATCCGGAAATCCACGCTGGCTATCTCAAAATGTTCAGCATCACCAATACACAGACCAGGACGCCGCCGAACATGCACAGGGCATATGTCGGAATGATTCCATTCTGCAGACGGCGGGGAAGGATTCCCGCGATGCGTGGAATGGCAGCGACCAGATCCAGCAATCCGTCAATCACATACCGGTCAAACAGCAGGCAGAGCTGGGCCAGCCATTTCAGCGGCAGCACAATGATCCCATAATCAATTTCATCAAGATAAAACTTGTTCTGGGAAAGATCATGCAGCGGCCGAAGGGAACTCTTGAGTTGAGCGGGCAGAGCTGGGGACTTGAGATACAGAAACCAGGCTGCGCCGATTCCCACCAGGGCGATGACCGTGCTCAACAGCATCACGCTGATGTGCATTCCATGGGCTTCCACATGCACCAGCCCCTGTGTCTGTTGCAGATAGCCGGCGAAAATGTGCGTCGGCCCCAGAACCAGTCCCACCACAACGGCAAACAACGACAGGATCCGTAGCGGCCAAGCCATGATTGGCGAAGCATCATGCGGATGATGTCCGGCTTCTTCCGGAAATCGTTCTTCGCCCCAGAACGTCATGAAGTACGCCCGGAATGTATAGAAGGCTGTCAACAGGGCGGCAAAACTTGCGACCAGCAGAATCACAAAATAGAACGTCCCATGGGCTTCATGGTGCGAGGCTTCCGTCAGCACGGCCAGAATATCGTCTTTGCTCCAGAATCCCGCCAGCAGTGGAAATCCCGCCAGGGCGGCGGCTCCGCACAGAAAGGCGAAATGGGTGATCGGAAGGGCTTTTCGCAGACCACTGAACCGCCGCATGTCGATGACGTCTCCCATGGCATGCATCACGCTTCCCGAGGACAGGAAGAGGAGGGCTTTAAAGAAAGCATGAGTGAACAGATGGAACATGGCAGCTGTGACGGCGGGAGTCGCCAGTTCTGGAGCGCCCCCGCCTGCTCCCAGGGCCATGAACATAAAGCCCAGCTGGCTGACAGTGGAATAGGCCATGACCCGTTTCAGGTCGTACTGTGTCAAAGCAATCAAAGCTGCCAATAATGCGGTTATGGCTCCTGTCGCGGCAACGACCATCTGCGCGGTGGGAGAGAGAACATAAAGTGGTGTACAGCGGGCAACCATGTAAACTCCGGCCGTCACCATTGTGGTAGCGTGAATCAACGCGCTCACGGGTGTGGGACCTTCCATGGCGTCCGGCAACCAGACGTGCAACGGAAACTGGGCAGACTTTCCGACCGCTCCCAGAAACAGCAGCAGACAAATCGCGGTGATTTTCCAGGGCTGCGCGGCAGCCACCTCGGCAAGTTTTTCCGGATGTCCGAGAACATCGGTGAAATTCATTGAGCCGAACGTCATCCAGATCAGCAGGATTCCGATCAGAAATCCAAAATCGCCAATCCGGTTGACCACGAATGCTTTTTTAGCGGCTGCGGCCGCGCTTGGTTTGCGGAACCAGAACCCGATCAGCAGGTAGCTGCACAGTCCCACTGCTTCCCAACCCATGAACAGCATGAGAAAGCTGCCGGCCAGAACCAACATGCACATGGAAAAAACAAACAGGGAGACCGCTGCAAAGAAGCGGGCATATCCAGGATCTCCGTGCATATATCCGGATGCGAACAGAACCACCAGGAAGCTGACTCCGGTGACCATCGACAACATGATGGCGGACATGGCGTCCGCTCGCAGATCGATCCGGACGTTGAACGTGCCCACATCAATCCATTGATAACCGGGAGCGACCACGGCAATGGCTTCGTGGCTGTGTTCGTGTCCCTGGGCAGCTTGCGGAATGATCACCGTCAGCAGAATCAGTGAGCAGAGGAATGATCCCAGCAGGGCCAGCGCGCAGGGCCAGTGACTCCATCCGCGGAGAAGTTTCGGTCCGAGAAATGCCGTTACGGCAGCCGAAATCAGCGGCAGGCACGGAATCAGCCAGAGAATGAGATGTTGCGTCGATTCTGACATGTCGAAACTTTATCAGGCCTAATGAAGGAGGATCGTCTGTCCCCGGGTGAGTTGCTGATACGGAAGGAATTCCGTTTCTGAAATCACTCTGCTGGATTCACTCTGTTACGAAACAGGTTCAAAGGTTGTTCTTCGCATCATGAAATCGTGAAGATGTCAACAGGAAGGTCAATTAACGGGAACCGAGTGGCTGATTCGAAGCGGGAGATGCCCCCGCAGCCAGACTGCCCATTCCGCCCGCTCCTTCGCTCGTCCGGGAAATTTGTGGTGCGCGGCCCGCTGGGGCCAGTCGGGGAAATTCCTGCTCCGTTGGAGCGGGAAGTACCGCGGGTTCGCCGGAAGTCGGCGCGGGAAGATCGGGTTCCCGCAAACCGGACCATAAATCGACGTCCAGCGATTGTGACTGTTGAAACAGGGCCAGAATCAATGCCAGGGCCAGGCCCGCTTCGCAGGCGGCGACCGTCAATGCGAAAATCGTAAATGCCTGGCCTTCGATCGTGTTGTGCAGCCGGCCAAACGTGACGAGTGTCAGCGACACCCCGTGCAGCATCATCTCCGCGGACAACATCATCATGATCAGATTGCGGCGCGTGAGAAACCCCAGTGCTCCGAGAATGAAGAGCACCGCGCCCACCGCCAGATAACGTTCGACATCACCCGTCATTTATGTCACTTGTCCTTTTCGCGGGGAAAGAAGAATGGCGCCGATGCTGGCAATCAGCAACAGCGTTCCCGCCAACTCGACGGCAAACAGATAATCCCCGAACAACGAACGGCCCAGCCCGTGCATACTTCCCAGCGGCTGATCCGGTCGCGGCTGGCTGAGCGGATTGATCGCGGGAACTTCGGCCTGTTCCGCCGAAATTTTGGATGTCGCGACAGCCACCGGCTCGATCGACCCCAGTTTTGCTTCATGAATTGTGGCCAGCAGTGCCCCCAGCATGACGAATGCACCGATGGTGGCCAGGAGCGGCTGCCGTGACCGCTGGTCATAAACCGAACGGCCACTTTGCTGTGCCAGCATGATCACGAACAGGAAAGTCACGATAATGGCTCCGGCATAAACCACAATCGTGGCGGCAGCCAGAAAAGGAGCGCTCTGCAACAGGAACAGACCGCAGACCGACAACGTCACCAGGGCGAACCATAGTGCTCCGTAAACCGGATAATGACTCGTGATCATCAGGACGCCGCATAAAATGGCTGTCCCGCTGAACAGATAGAACAAAATGTTTTCGGTGAGTGGCGATTCCTCGGGGATCAGCGTCACCGCCAGTGCGACAACGCCTGCCAGTGTCAGCAGCCAGCCTAACGTTCTCGGAAGCAAGACACGTTTGGGAAACAGGACAAAAATCCCGGCCGCCATCAGCACCAGGGCTGTCACCAGAAGAATGTGTTCGGCAATCCAGTTCATTATTTACGCCCCTTGGCAAGGGAATCCGGGGTCGGAGCAATCACGCCGCCGGTCGGGGCCTGAGCGGAACGATCGAATTCAGCCACCTGCGTGGCCGGAGCAACAGGAGGCAACGCGGAAAACGCAGCCGCTGGTCCCAGCTTTCCACGATGGGTTCGCACTGGATCCTTGGGGTTGTCCTTCGTCTGATCGAACACGCTCAGGAGCTTTTCGCGGTTGAAAACCATCGATTCCCGAGAAGTGCCCGTCATATCGTAGATATGAGTCAGCTCAATCGCATCCACCGGACAGGCTTCTTCGCACATTCCGCAGTAAATGCAACGGAGTTCGTCCAGCACAAATGAAGCGGGAAACTTGTCCCGGTCCGGCCAGTCCGGAGGAGCCGGAGCAGCTTCAATGGCGATGCAGTTCGCTGGACAGGCGGTGGCACACAACATACAGGCCACGCATTTCACGCGGTCTTTTTCATCCCGGTTCAGCCGATGCACTCCCCGGTACTGCAACGGCAGATCGGGCTTGATTTCCGGGTATTGCTGCGTGACAGTCTGCCGATGAGTGACATGGCGAAACGTTGTCTTAAGTCCTTCGACGATCGCCGGGACAAACATCGCTTCCCAGAAGTTCATCTCGGGTTCATCAACCCATGTCACTTCTTTGGATGAAATTGGCATAACAACTCAATTTTGTCGAAGTCCGGAACTCCGGAAGAGTTCCTGATTCAGTTTCTTCAATCTCTATTTTGTCTCAGAATCTGCTTTGTTTTGAATGAGCAGGGAAGAGACACCTTCGCTTTCTGGAAATCCGCAGACGAAGCTCCGGATCAATGTCCCGCCAGCTCAATCTGTGCTGAGGATGCGGCAGGGCTGTGTCCCGGTCCTGGACTGTGTCCGGAAGGGAGGTCGCCCGCTCGTTGCCGCTGATTCAATTCCGCCTGTTTCGCACTGATGCTGATGGCCCCCGCTACGGCAAACAAGGCCAGGGATGCGGGAAACAGCCACCATCGGCTCCAGCCGAATTGCAGCACAGTCATCACCAGGATCACATTCCCCAGAGCCAGCGGAATCAATACTTTCCAGGCAAGTCCCATCAACTGGTCGAATCGAAATCGCGGAATGGTCCAGCGAATGAGCATGATCAGAACGATGGTGAGGCAGACTTTTGTCAGTAAAACCCCCACTTTGACCAGCCAAGCCCCCGCGTACACACTTGCCGGCGTGGCGATCCATGGGAATTGCCAGCCACCGAAGAACAAAATGACCGTTAGAAAGCTGCTGGTGATCACATGGGTATATTCACCCAGAAAAAACAGGCCGAATTTGAGTGCACTGTATTCCGTGTGAAAGCCTCCGATCAGTTCCTGCTCGCATTCGGAAAGGTCGAAGGGGAGCCGGTTGGACTCAGCCAGGGCACTGACAAAGAAGATAAAACAGGCCAGCGGTTGCACCCAGACATTCCATCCGGCAATGCCTGCCTGCGCCTGGTTCACCTGAATGGTTTCCAGATTGAGCGTATTATTGAGCAAGGCCAGCCCGAGAACCGACATTCCCAGTGGAATTTCATAGCTGATCACCTGGGCACTGGCGCGCAACGATCCAAGAGCACTGTATTTGTTGTTGGAAGCCCAGCCCCCGAGAATCACTCCGTACACCGCCAGACTGCCAATGGCGAAAATAAAGACCATTCCGATATCGATCCCGGGCGCAATAATGAACCGGATCCATGGCGGAGAGTTTGTCAGATCGCCAAAGGGAATGATTGAAAACGCCAGAAACGTGGTGAAGACGGTAATCGTGGGGGCCACGACGAACATCACTTTATCGACATGGGCCGGGATCACTTCTTCCTTGAACAGAAATTTCAGGCCGTCCGCAACCGGCTGCAACAGTCCAAACGGACCGACACGATTCGGCCCGATCCGGTCCTGCATCCAGGCGGACAGTTTTCGTTCGAGATAAATCAGATACATGCACGCTGTCAGAATCGCCCCCATGACAATCACAATTGCCAGCAGCGTCAGCAGGTTGTCTTTTCCGACGGTATTGATCAGGGTTTCCATTACGCTTGCACCACCGCAGTCTGAGCAGAGTGTTCTGTCGAGTCGAGCAGGACTCCATTTTCACCGAGATTTCCGGCTTGCAGGGCCGCCAGGCCGGAAATCGTTTCCGCGATTTCCTTCCGCAGGTTTCCGGCATGGAACAGACCGACTCGACCGGTCAATTCCCAGAGGATCCGGTTGTCCGGACGGGCATTTCCCGGAGAGCGGACCGATTTATGAATCTCCTGGGCCAGACCCGCATGATTGATGTATGTTCCGTCCCGTTCCGCGAATGATCCTCCCGCCAGGACAAAACTGGCCTGCGAGAGAACAGCAGAGGGCAACAAGTCCTGTACAATGAGCGTTTTGACTTTCTGAAACGCTTTCGCCTGTTCTTCGGTAATCCAGCCAAAGGGATCTCCTCCGACGAGATATACCAAATCATATTTTCCGGCCGCCGCTTCGCTGACCACTTCCGCAAACGGCTTGACCGCTCCGGTGAAATGTTCCAGGACTTCCCGGACACCACGATGATTCGGACATTTTTCTGCTCGAATCGTGAACTTGACGGGCTGAATCGGCTTGCCGTGAATGTCTTTGGGATAGGTATCGTCTTCGCCGGCAACCCGTACCGGCCCCAAAGCAAGGGCCGCCTGGGCAGAGAGTCCCTTGAGCCATCCCGCCAGAAGATACGCCTCTTCCACCGTCATCCATGGAGAAAGCACAGCGGCAATTTTCTGCGGCGACTTCTTCGCGGTCTCTTCCACGGTCTGCCGTAATGAATTCAACACGGCAGTCCAGTCTCGAACCCCTTCCCCTTCCGCTGTTTTCTGCGTGGGGAATGTGAGCCGTTCGGCCGCTTGCAGATATTTCCAGCCAAACCGTCCTTCATCACACATGAAGGGACCTTGTGCCTGCGGATTTTCGCGAGGCTTGAGGCGATAAACTTTGTCTTCGTTCTGGTCCACGTTCACGCTGCAACCCGTGCTGCAATTTGGACAGACGCTTTTGGCGGATTGCAGCCACCAGACCCGTTGCTTGTACAGGAAATCCTTGCTGCACAGTGCGCCCACGGGACAAAGATCGACCACGTTGCCAGCGAGTTTGTTGTTGACGGGTTCGCCGGGGAAGATATCGATTTCTTCGTGCGTGCCGCGATTGATCACCTGCAATTCCGCGGACCCGCTGATTTCCCGGGTGAAACGGACACACCGGGTACACATGATGCAACGGTCGGTGAACAGGGTAATTTGTTCGCCAATATAGTCTTTATCCGGTTTGATCTGCTTGGGTTCCTGCAAACGGCTATAGCTGCGACCGTATTTGTAGCTGTAATCTTGCAGGAAACATTCCCCAGCCTGATCGCACGTGGGGCAGTCAAGGGGGTGATTGAGGAGCAGATATTCGAGCGTGGCCTGGCGGGCCGCTTTGACTTTCTCACTATCCGCGACAACCACTGTCCCTTCTTTGACGGGTGTCTGACACCCGGGGACGAGTTTAGGCAGCATGACGACAGTGCCGTCGGGCTTGGTTTCCCCGACTTCGACCAGGCACATGCGGCAACTGGCGACCACGCTCAGTGACGGATGGTAGCAGTAGGCGGGAATTTCAATGCCGACCCGGGCGGCGGCCTGAACGCAATTCAGGCGCTCTCCGGGCTGAAGTTCAACGGGTTTTTGATTGACGAGAGCTGTGGGCATCGGGCTTAGCTTCAGTGAGTGGCCATCAGTTCCTGGGCGGGCGTGATCGACCGTCGACCTTCGCGGATGTAGTCTTCAAACTCGGGGCGAAACTTCTTGATGGCATTTTTCACCGGCCAGGCCGCACCATCGGAGAGTCCGCAAATCGTGGTTCCCGGGATGATTCCCATCGATCCCGCGACTTCCAGGAGCAAATCCAGATCTTCCAGTTTTCCGTGACCGGAACGAATGCGGTCGAGAATTTTCCGCATCCAGGATGTTCCTTCCCGGCACGGGGTGCACTGGCCGCACGATTCATGGGCAAAGAACCGGCAACAGTTGAACAGCACATCCACCATGCTGGTTTGATCGTCCACCACCACCACCGCGGCAGTCCCCAGTCCCAGGCAACCAACTTTTCCCGGTCCTGCGAAGTCCAGTGGCGTGTCGAGTTCATCCGCGGACAGAAATCCCATGCTGATACCGCCTGGAACAACCGCTTTTGCCTTGCGGCCTTTCCAGACGCCCCCTCCATGGACATCAATCAACTCACGGGCGGTCACTCCCATGGGAAGTTCCACACAACAGGGTCGATTCACATGCCCGCTGATGCAATACAACTTGGGGCCATAACTTCCCGGATCACGGGGATTGTTCGGGTCGGGTTTCACCCCCATGGACTTAAACCAGTCGACTCCCCGATCGAGGATATGCGTCACGCAGCACAGGGTCTCGACGTTATTGACAATTGTCGGTTTACGAAACAGGCCTTCGATGGCTGGAAACGGCGGCTTAATTCGCGGCCAGGCCCGTTTCCCTTCGAGACTTTCGATCAACCCTGTTTCTTCTCCACAAATATAGGCCCCTGCTCCGCGATGCAGTTGAATATCCAGGTTCACTCCGGAGCCTTGGATATTCTTGCCCAGTAATCCCGCCGCATAGCATTCCTGCACCGCCTTGAACAGGGTGCGATAGGAACGGCCATATTCATAACGAATGTATAAAAATGCTTTTTCGGACTTAATGGCATGGCAGGCAATGGCGATGCCCTCAATCAGCTGATGGGGATCCTGTTCCATCAGGATGCGATTATTAAATGTTCCCGGTTCACTTTCGTCCGCGTTGACGGCAAGATAAATCGGTCCGGGATGGTCTTTGGGCAGGAATGTCCATTTCAGCCCGCAGGGAAAACCAGCTCCCCCGCGACCGCGGAGCCCGGAGTCCACGACCATCTTGGTGACGTCGGCAGGGGCCATCCCCAGCGCTTTTTGATAGGCACGGTAGCCGCCATCCGCACGATAGCCTTCCAGTGACGTGGAATCCGCCTTATGAATGCGGGCCAGCAGGACAGGTTCAAATTGAGGCATGGGCCGGAACTAACTCGATAACAGGAAGGAATTTCAACAGAATCACACGCGACACGGAACCGTCCCGCACTGCCGGACGACTCCTTTTAACGAAGTTCATCAATCAGTTTGGCTGCGGATTTTTCATCCAGATTGACGTGGCATTCGTCATCCACCAGCAGACAGGGAGCCCCTTCGCAGGCCCCCAGGCATTCCGCGAACTCCACGGTGATCCGTCCATCAGCGGTTGTTTCTCCGGGATGAACGTGCAGTTTTTCGCACATCTGCTGCATCAGTTCCTCGCCTCCCCGCAACATGCAGGAAATACTTCGGCAGAACCAGACGCGGCGTTTGCCATAGGGATTTTCTTCCGTCCGGAAAATGCCATAAAACGACATCGTGTCATGCACTTCCGACGGATGCAACTCGAGCAGTTCCGCAATCTCCCGAATAGCGTCCAGCGAGACCTGGTGCAGGGCATGATGCACAATATGCAGGGCGGGCAGCGTGACCGCACGCTTATTGGGATAATTCGGGAATTCCGCCCGAATCTGTTCTCGAATTTCTTCACTTAGCACTGGCATCTGTCAGTCCAGTTATTCAGTTTCATGAATATGAATTCAACGATCAAGCTGAAGGGGTAAGGAATAATTTTCCTGACCACTCCACCTGAAATCTCATCACCGGTCAAGTTCGGCGGCAATGATGTTAATACTTCCCAGAACGGCGACAACGTCGCTGAGCAAATGTCCCCGAATCATCTGCGGAAACATTGCAAAGTGAACATAAGAGGGGGGACGGGTTCGCGCCCGATAGGCCCTCGTTGTGCCGTCACCGACAATATAAAAACCGAGTTCTCCGTTTGGAGATTCGGTTGCTGCGTAGATCTCTTCGTGCGGAACCGTATAACCCCGGTTCGGCATCAGCACTTCAAAATGCTGAATTAAGCCTTCAATGCTCCGATAAACAGCGGGCTTAGCGGGCAGCACCACATCGGATGCCGCTTCGATATTCACCGGTCCAGCGGGAATATTTTCCACCGCCTGCTCGATAATTTTGATACTTTCCAGCAGTTCCCGCATTCGCACCAGGTAGCGGGCATAGCAGTCCCCCCCCTGTGAACAGATGACATTAAAGTCATAATCCGCATAGGCAAGATAGGGTTCATCTTTTCGGAGATCGCGGACGACTCCGCTGGCGCGGGCAATCGGTCCGGTTGCCCCCATGTTAATGGCATCCGCCTGGCTCAGCACCCCGATTCCCTTGGTCCGTTCGATAAAGATCCGGTTGCGGGTCAACAGCTTGTCAATTTCGTGATAAACCGGCCGGAATCCCTTCACGAATGAACGGACTTTATCCGCCCAGTCGAGATTGACGTCGAAGAGAACTCCCCCCACGCGGGTATAGCTGGTATGGAACCGCTGGCCGGAAGCATATTCCACAATGTCGTAAATCAGCTCCCGCTGCTGAAACGCATATAAAAACGCGGTGAATGCCCCCAGGTCCAGCCCGGTGGTTCCCACGTTCAGCAGATGGTCATGCATCCGCATGAGTTCCGCGAGAATTGTCCGCAGAACTTTGCAGCGGGGCGTCAGTTCGATATCCAGAAGTTTTTCAACAGCATTGTGCCAGGCAATCTCATTCGCCAGCGGCGAGAGATAGTTCATGCGGTCGACGATGGTGACGTACTGGTTAAAATCGAGATGTTCGCCAAGCTTCTCGAAGCCGCTATGAAGATAGCCGATATCCGGAACGGCATTCACGACGCGTTCACCATCCAGCGTAAGCACCAGACGGAGCGTGGTATGCGTGGCGGGATGCTGGGGACCAAAATTCAGGGTCCATAAAAATTCTTGATCGGCCGCTTCGGGAGGGGCGGTATCGAGCTGAGTGAGTGGCATTTCGGGCTAGCTCTCCGCTCGGGTGATAACGGGGAAATTATGACGTTCGCCGATCCCCTTCAGCGGATAGTCTTTCCGCAACGGGAAGGCGGTAAATTCTTCGGGCATCAGGATTCGCCGCAGGTCCGGATGTCCCGGAAAAACGATTCCAAACATGTCATACACTTCCCGTTCCAGCCAGTCCGCGCTCTTCCAGAGCGGATAGACGGAAGGAAGTTCGAGTTGAGGCGGGTTGATCATGGTTTTCACAATCAATCGCTCGCTGTTGACGGTGTTCAGCAAAACATAAACGACCCCATAGCGGTCGGTGGCCCCTTCGTATTCGAGATAGTCGACGGCTGTCAGTTCCATCAACGCATCAAATCCCTGTTCTGTTTTCAGGCATTCCAGAATGGGATATAGAGAATGAGCGGGGACGACAATCCGGTGATTGTCACGGAACGTGCTTTCCGTAATCTGATCACCGAACCGGGATTGCAGAATGGCGAGATCAAACACGTTTCGCTCCTGCCTGGACAGCTTCCGCCAGAGTCGGCGGGGTATAAATTTCCAGATCGACCAGCGGCTGCATTTCCCGAGCCCGACGCAGCTCATCCAGATCGAACGGGCTGGGGCCGGTTGGTGTCGTCCGCCGTCCGAATTCGCTCCCCATCAGGGTTCCGGTCTGCTTGATTTTGTTCTGCATCTCGATCAGCGCCGCCAACAGCTGCTCCGGACGGGGCGGACAACCGGGAACATACAGATCCACCGGAATAAAGCGATCACACCCCTGCACCACGGCATAAGTATCAAACACTCCGCCGGTGCAGGCACAAGCTCCCATGGAAATACACCATTTTGGTTCCGGCATCTGCAACCAGATGCGTTGAAGAACCGGCAACATCTTCATCACCACGCGCCCGGCCACGATCAGCAGATCGCACTGACGAGGACTGAACCGCATCACTTCGGCGCCAAAACGGGCAATATCATGCCGCGAGGCGGCCGTCGCCATCAATTCAATCCCGCAGCAGGCGGTCGCAAAAGGCATGGGCCACAAGCTATTGGAACGAGCCCAGTTCGCCGCTGCGTCCAATTGCGTGAGAAACACATTTTCCGGCAGTCCTACCGCCATCGAAAAACCCCTTTCCGCCACGCATAAACGTAGGCAATCGCGAGCGTCCCCATAAAGACCAGCATGACGCCAAAAATGGTGTCTCGCAGTTCCATGGGAATTCCAGCATCATCAAAGGCGCTGACGGCCCAGGGATACAGGAACAGTAATTCCACATCGAAGACCAGGAACAGAATGGCAACCAGGTAAAACTTCACATCAAATGGCTGCCGGGCATCTCCCACCGGATCCATGCCGGACTCATAGGGCATCTGCTTCACTTCCGTCTTCTTACGCGGGCCAATGGCATGCGCCAGAATAATGTTCGTGATCACGAAACCCACGAGAATCGCGGCATAAATCAACAGAGGAGGAATTGTTTCCATACGATTTTATTCTTCCACAGCAATCCGCCCGAACTGACGAGACTTTCTTCTGAAGGAAAAGCCTCCGCTATCAGCAGGTCGCTGCCAGATTTTTCAGGACATTGAATCCATTGGGACCGACCGGGAACCGCATCTGCCTCTCGTTACCTTGTCCATGAAACAGGCTGAAGACCAGACAAATGAACGGAACGGAAAAGACCGAGCAATCATCGACCCCAGCCTCGCCATGGCTTCACTGGAGAATCCCGGTTTCCTTCTGCCACTGACAGACCAGCCGACGACCCGTCCTTACAAAAAAACAGGAGGACTGATCGAGACAGGGAGTTGACGCAGGGATTTCCGACTTCAAATTGGCTTGAACTGGCCAATAATCTCATCACGATCCCGTCGAGCGACTCGATGATAGGGCGGGAAATTGGCGCCAGCAAGGGTGACTTTCCCGTTCTTGAAAATGGTCATGCGATTCAATCTCATCTTCCGCCAAAGCCGAGCTTTAGAGAAAGAGGTCGATTTCCAATCCATCAGTTTTCGCGGGGGTATCCCGAATTGTCGCAAATAGCGAAATGGTTCTGGCTTCCCGCCAAAACAAGCTGCTTCGTCCTCCCTGGCCTTTCCTCGGGATCCTCGACCGCTTCTCTTTCCAGAGGATTCGCTTTGTAATCTTCGCGATAGATAATGATTCGCAATCAATCGAACCCCCAATTGTCCCGTTCCCGTGATCCCCCTGTTCGGCAAAAATGGCCGAAACAATTTCGTTCCTGACTTCCGTAAAGAAAAGTCTGAGAACTGAGAACCGAGCCGGAATTGCATCAATCCCCATGGATCGCACCGGCAATCTGGCACACCTGGGGTTTTGGTGTCCGGGAACCCTGTTAGAATACCTCGACCACTCGGAAAATTTCATGATGACGAATCAGTTCGCTTCCGAAGGTCGAAACAAGGATGTGACTGCACAACCGGGAGTTTGAGTCAATATTTTAATACGATCCGCTCGCGACGTATTTCTATCAGAGAGAGAGATCCGCACATGGCCACCGATGATGTCGTACACGAAACGGATGACGTTACCAGTTCACTCGTGGAAGGGTCGATTGAAGGAATTGATGCCCAGGAACTGGAAGACTGGTTCGAGTCCCTGGAAGATGTGATCCATCGCTATGGCCCGGAAAAAACCAAGCAATTGCTGGTTCATCTGCGGGAACATGCCTATCACCGCGGCGTGATGATGCCCTTTTCCGCCACCACGCCATACATCAATACCATTCCTGTTTCCGAGCAACCCCGTTACCCCGGAAACCTGGAGATCGAACGGAATATCAAGTCGATTATCCGCTGGAACGCCATGGCGATGGTGGTTCGCGCCAATAAGAAGACGGAAAAACACGGCGCGGTGGGAGGCCATATCTCCACCTATGCTTCCGCAGCCACCCTTTATGAAGTGGCCTACAACCATTTCTTCCACGGACGGACAGACAACCATACCGGCGACATGGTCTATTTCCAGGGACACGCTTCTCCGGGAATGTACGCCCGGGCCTTCCTCGAAGGCCGGATCGATGAAAATCACCTGGAAAACTTCCGGCAGGAAGTTCCGCGCGGAACCGGGCTTTCGTCTTATCCGCATCCCTGGTTGATGGAAAACTTCTGGCAGTTCCCCACCGTTTCCATGGGGCTGGGCCCCATTTGCTCGATTTATCATGCCCGGTTCCTCCGTTACATGGAACATCGCGGACTGCTTGATACGTCCAAGTCCCGCGTCTGGGCTTTCCTGGGGGATGGCGAAATCGACGAGCCGGAATCTCTGGGAGCCATTACCCTGGCTTCCCGCGAAAACCTCGACAACCTGACCTGGGTGGTGAACTGCAATCTCCAGCGGCTGGATGGTCCTGTCCGCGGAAATGGAAAAATCATTCAGGAACTGGAAGGGGCTTTCCGCGGCGCCGGATGGAACTGTATCAAAGTTGTCTGGGGAGGGGACTGGGATCCTCTCTTCGCCCGCGACTACAACGGAAAACTCGTCAAACGAATGGGAGACATCATTGACGGGCAGTACCAGAAGTACAGCGTCTCCCCGGGCGATTATATCCGGCAGCACTTCTTCGGAGACGATCCCGAGTTGCAGGCCCTGGTGGATCATTTAACGGATGACCAGCTGGAGAAGCTCCGTCGCGGAGGGCATGATCCGGAGAAAGTCTTCGCGGCATTCAAAGCGGCCACGGAACATCACCACGGCCCCACGGTTATTCTCGCCAAAACCATCAAAGGGTACGGGCTGGGAGAGGCTGGAGAAGGCCGCAATGTCGCCCATAACACCAAGAAAATGAACCTGGAAGAACTCAAGCAGTTCCGCAGACGGTTCAGTATTCCCATCAGCGAGGAATCCGTCGAAAAGATGCCGTTTTACAGGCCGGCGGACGACAGCGAAGAAATGGTGTACCTGAAGGCCAAACGCGACCAGCTGGGAGGAGCCGTCCCGTCCCGGCAACCAACCGCCGAACGGCTGAAAGTTCCCGCGCTCAGCGACAAGTCCTTTGCCCGGCAACTGCGAGGAACCGAAGGCAAGGGGGAAGCCAGCACCACCATGGCCTACGGGGCAATCATCCAGGGGCTGATGAAAGACAAAATCATTGGCAAGCGGATCGTCCCCATTATTCCGGACGAAGCCCGGACCTTCGGCATGGAATCCATGTTCAGCTCCTTCGGAATTTATTCCAGCAAGGGGCAGCAATATGAACCGGTCGACCGCATCAATGGCAGCCTGATGTATTACAAGGAAGCCAAAGACGGACAGATTCTGGAAGAAGGGATCAACGAAGCGGGAGCCATCAGTTCGTTCATCGCTGCGGGAACGGCCTACAGCAATCTCGGCATGAACATGATTCCGTTCTACATTTACTACTCGATGTTCGGCTTCCAGCGGGTCGGCGACCTGGTCTGGTGTGCCGCCGACAGCCGCGTCAAAGGCTTCCTTGTCGGAGGAACCTCCGGTCGCACCACCTTGAATGGAGAAGGGTTGCAGCATGAAGACGGCCACAGCCATCTGATTGCCACCACCGTCCCGCAACTGGTTGCCTATGACCCCGCATTCGCCTACGAGTTGTGTGTCATCATCCAGAACGGGCTCGAGCGGATGTACACAAACGGAGAGGAAATTTTCTATTACTTGTCCGTGTACAACGAAAACTATGAAATGCCCCCGATGCCCGAAGGGGACCATGTCATCAACGGCATCCTCAAAGGAATGTACCCGTTCCACAGCACCGAAAGCGGTCCCGGACAGGAACACCGCCCGCAACTCTTCGGCTCGGGAACGATTATGAATGAAGTCCTGCGAGCCCAACAGATCCTCAAGGAGAAATACAACATCGGCACGGATGTCTGGAGCATCACCAGCTACAGCGAATTGTGCCGCGACTCGATGGATGCCGACCGCTGGAATCTGCTGCATCCGACGGAAGCACCACGACAGTCGTTCCTGATGCAGCAACTGGCCGATCGTCATGGTCCGTTTATTTCCGCCAGCGACAACGTTCGACTCGTCGCGGACCAGGTTCGCCAGTGGATTCCCGGGAAATACACCGTTCTCGGGACTGATGGGTTTGGCCGTAGCGACACCCGGCCAGTCTTGCGGCGACATTTCGAAATCGATGCGGAATGCACCGCATATGCCACTTTGCAGGCACTCTCGGAATATGACGCCTTTGAAGTCTCCAAACTTCCGCAGGCCCTCAAGGATCTTGGAATTGATCCGGACAAGATCAATCCCCGGACTGCCTGAAAATCCGGACTAGACCAGTTTGGTCTTTGTCCTATCACGCTCGGCCTTGAATTCCCTGTCTTTCACCAAGATCCGCGTGATATACCGTTTGCAACTCCGCTCTAAGGATCTCAATCGAGGCGTACTCCGTCACTCGGAGCACGCCTCGACTTCATTTCAGGATCTCCCCTTCAACCGGACCGGGCCTTCAACCGGACCGGGGCTGTTCTTCGCCAGATGGATCCTATTGGACACCATCGTGATCGTAGAGAACTTCCCCGCCGCGCGCCGTGGAATCCACCCGTCCATCCTGAAAAACGGTCTGGCCGCGAACCCAGGTTCGCACCGGCCATCCGGTTAAGGAAAGCCCATTCCACGGGCTCCAACGGGATTTTGTCAGCTGCTCCGCATCATGAATCGTCTGCACGCGATTCATGTCGATCAGCACCAGATCGGCGTCGAATCCTTCCCGCAATGCGCCTTTATTCCGCATGTCCCAGATGCGGGCTGGTGCAGTACACATCCATGAAACAACCTGTTCCAGCCTGCACAGCCCCCGGGAGACCCCGTCCAGCATCAAGGCCAGCGAGTTTTCCACCGCCGGCAGTCCCGACGGGGATTTTGGATAGGGTTGCTGTTTTTCTTCCAGCGTGTGCGGCGCGTGATCGGTGGCGATGACTTCAATGGTCCCCTCCCGCAACCCCTTCCAGAGGGCCTCATTATCGGCAGCGGTCTTGATCGATGGATTCATCTGTATCCGTGTTCCGAGACGTTCGTAATCGTCGAGATTGAAGAAGAGATGGTGCGGGCAGGCTTCCGCAGTCACCCATTGGGGCCGTTGCCTGAGAAACTCCACTTCTTCGGCGGTGGACACGTGAAGAACATGAAACGGATGCCGATACCGCTTGGCCAGATCGACGGCGCGGCGGGTGGCGATCAGGGCAGCCTGGTGATCGCGAATCCGGGAATGGTCGGCAAGTTGAGGATGATCGCCAATTCGGGCGCGATTCGCACGAACAGTCTGTTCGTCTTCGCAATGGGCACAGATCGGCAGTGTCGTCTCTGCGAAAATCCGTTCCAGGGCCTCCTGTTCATCGACCAGCAGGTTTCCGGTGCTGGAACCAATGAAAATCTTGATCCCCGGCGTTCGTCGCGCCTGTTGGAGAACGTCCAGATTGTCAGCGGTTGCTCCAACATAGAACCCGTAGTTCACAACGCTTTTGGACGCGGCCCTCTGTAATTTGTCCTCCAGGGCAGCCAGCGTGATGGTGGCGGGATTCGTGTTCGGCATTTCCAGGAATGTCGTGACTCCTCCCTTGGCGCAGGCGAGGCTTCCCGTGTGCAGATCCTCTTTGTGTTCAAGTCCCGGTTCGCGAAAATGGACCTGATCGTCAATCACACCCGGGATCAGATGCAGCCTTTCCGCATCAATCGTTTCATCCACACGGACGGTTTGCGGCGGATCAATCGCCAGGATGCGATGATCTTCAATCAACACGCGGGCTGTCCGGGTTTCATCCGGAAAGACGCACTCAGCCCCCTTGATCAAAATACGATGCGACATGTTCTCCTCTGTTTATGAGTCAAGAGACAGGTGATGGATCACGATGCCGTCCGAAGTGATCCACCATTCTGGTCTGACACGGTCCATTACACATTACTATTCATTCCGGCTTGAAACTCCATGAATGCTTTGTCATGACGAAAAAATCCGGGGGTGAAAAACGGAGCCCCGGAAAACGAAACGGCAATACGGCACTATTTCCTTTTCGCCAGATACTTATCGAACCACGCCAGCATCGCATTCTGGCATCGGATTTGGTCTTCCGGACCAAATCCGTGCCCGGCGCCGTGCAGCACCAGCAGTTCCGTGGGAACCTGCACTTCGGACAGGGCTTTTTCCATCCGCTCACTATGGCTGATCGGGACGAGATTATCCTTGTCCCCATGAACGAGCAATGTGGGGGCATCGTCCGCGCTGGCCTGCGGCAGCGGGGAGACCGATTCCGCCAGATTTTCGGAGAACTGAAGGGCTGGGAACCGTTCCTTCATCGGAAACAATTCCGCCACGCGCGACGGAGGACAAAGCGCCACGACCGCCTGGACACGATCGCTGACATGCTCAACCGGGTCCTTGGAGTCGGGAATTCCGTTATCGGAACTGGTTCCCAGCATCAGGGAAAGGTGTCCTCCCGCACTTGCTCCAAAGACACCAAGACGATCTGGATCGACGGCATAATCTTTTGCGTGCAACCGGATGAATCGGACAGCCCGCCGAACGTCCGCCACGGCATCAGGGACTTTAAAATAGGGGCTGCTCCCGTGCCGGACCATGAAAACGGTATATCCATGATCCACCAGTAATTCGAACTGGTTCGGCTGCGGATGTTTCTCTCGGAAGAATCGGTCGGGGGGAGCCCAGTGGGACACCCAGCCGCCACTCACCATAAAAAGGACTCCCGCTCCGTTGGGAGTTTTCGGCTGAATGACGTCATAGGTGAGGGCCATGCCCGCTTTATGCCCGTAAACCACATCTCGAATGATTGTCGGCTCTTCGGCATGGAGCGAAAATGCCATGACGATCACAAGGGAAATCGACAGTCCAGCAATGGTCCGAAAACGGGTCGTTTTCATCTTGCGTTCCTCGAAAAGTCTGATGGTGATGGCAAGAAAGAGGGAGTCATGCGTGCCGGCGGAATTCCGCTTCCCGCCAGAAAGCATCCCGCCGGACGGAAGCATAGCACAGCCCGCAATGTCCAGCGATCATCCGGCATCGCGCTGGCTGGTGACGCCACCATAAGAAGCGGCCTGCCGCAATAAGTCTCCGGCCGGCGGAATCGACGCTGGTTCCTCCGCCAGACGGTTCTTGCAGATCAGTTCCAAGGGGAGACGGACAATAAAAGTGCTTCCCTTGCCGAACTCGCTTTCCAGGAGCACCTCCCCCCCCAGCAGCTTCGACAACTCCTTGACAATCGAGAGCCCCAGGCCGGTCCCTTCGTATTCGCGAGTCAGTGAATTCTTTCCTTGCTGATTCTGTCCTTGCCGGAATTTTTCAAAGATCACCGCCTGATCTTCCAGCGGAATGCCGATTCCGCTGTCAGCCACCACCAACTCGAAGAAACTGGCCTGAACACGATGGGCTTCAATGCGGATCCGTCCTCCTTCCGGAGTGAATTTGATCGCATTGGAAAGCAGATTGAAGATGATCTGTTGCAGCTTCCCCATATCCTGAACCAGGAGGGGCAGGCCGGGGTCGACTTCGGACTGCATGTCGATATTTTTCTTTTCCGCCAGCGGGCGCAGGGTGGATGTGGCGCGTTCGATCAGATCGGCAATCGAGAAGTCAATAATGTTCAGTTCCATGCGGCCCGCTTCAATCTTCGCCAGATCGAGAATATCGTTGATGAGCGTCAGCAGAGTCTGTCCCGACGTGCGGATGTTGACCAGGTATTTCTTTTGCTTGTCACTCAGATTTTCCGCATCCGAAAGGACGTCGCTGAAGCCGAGGATACTGTTGAGCGGTGTTCTCAACTCATGGCTCATGGTGGCCAGGAACTCATTCTTGATCTTGTTCATTTCGTGCAGACTCAGGTTGGCGCGGGCGAGTTCGTCCACTTTGCCGTCCAGGTCGGCATTCAGATGCCGCAGTTCTTCCTGAGTCGTCACCAGATGCCGCAGCATCCGATTGAAAGCATGGCTGAGTTCCTGAAATTCATCACCGGTCCGGATGTCGGCCCGCTGGTCGAGCTCTCCCCGGGCAATGGCATCGCTGACGTCCTTCAGATGAATGACCGGTTTCACGATCACGTATCGCACAATGGCATAGGCCACAAACATCGCCAGGCAGGTGGTAATCATCGCCATGACAATCAGTGCCGCATTGTTTTTGGCGATGGAGCTGTGCATTTCGTCCAGGTTGAATGTGGTCTGGGCAATCGCCATGACGTCATTGGCCGCTTTGACGCGCGGAGGAATTCCCGGCTGGGAATGGCAGGTCAGACATTCCTGCTTGGCGAGAACTTTTTCAAAGAAATGATATTTGCGGGTGGAAGTATCCTCGTAGACCGCATATGGCTCGTTTTTATAGAGCAACTTCTTGATGGCTTCGTGCTCAAACTGTTCCCCGGCCCTTTTGGTCGGATCATTATTATCGATCGGAATGAATTTCCACGAATATTCGCGAAGATCGCTCGGCTTCAACCAGCTGGCCAGTCCTTTCACAAACGGCACAACATCCGGATCGGCCATTTTCTCCCAGTGCATGGTCTGCAAGTTCTGTGCGGTGAGCAGTTGTCCGCGATGCCGGTTTTGCGTATTGAAAATCCGCAGGTTTAATGTGGCGTAAAAATAGAAGCTGCATGTAATCAGAAACAGCAACGTCACTCCGAACAGCAGACGGCATTTTCGCTCCAGGCTTGTCTCGCCCAGCAATTTTTTGAATGTGCGGTATGACATAACGGAGAGCCAGCACGAATGTTTCTAATGAAACGACGATTCTGTCCTGACGGATTTCCCGGACATTCATCGCCACGGCGGAAAGCTACCAGCAATGAATTCTTTCAACGAACCCGTCCAGATGGGCAGGTTTGCGAATTTGAGTCAACAAAAGCAGTCAGGTGGAACGTGCGCGTTCTTTTGAACACCCCCAGTATCGCGGCAGCAGCGATTTCCGACAACCCGGCGCGGCTGGTTCGTTCCTGCCGCAACCAATGTCATTCACGCTCCGTAAAATCCTTCGCCGACAGGGAAATTCAGAACCTCAGCAGTACCGATTCGTTTTGGCACAGACGTTTCATTTTTGACAGGCGGAATGGCGTCTCATGGCTGGCTCTCCGGAATAAGCCGTCTGCCCGGGGGACAGCGACTTCAAGGATTTCTGAAACTCTTCTTTCTGGAGTGGGAATGAGAGCCCCCGGAAAGAATTGATCCGCGAATTGCCGGATTCACTCCGGAAACGACAGCACGTCCCGCGGCAGGTGGTACGTTTGGGGGCGGGGAAGATTTCTTAATGCCGCGAACAAAACGCTCAAACAAAGAGAATTCTCTTTCCGCGAACAGGTTCATGGGACATTTTATGAGGCATTCTTCAGACAATTTGCCTGGGATGGCGATCCGCTCCGCCGAATCATCATCCGGAGGTGTCATCGACAGGGAAATGAACATGAAATTTAACCGTCGCCTCCTGGCCACGCTGGTCGTGATGACCATGGGAGGAACCGTAATCATGTCCCCCATACAGGCTGGCTGCCCCTGCCAAAAGGGAGGAGGATCCATCGCTGGTGGTCCGCAGGCGCCTGTTCCCGAGTTCTTCGCGAATCCCGTCAGCCCCCCCTTGATGCCGCCGGGAATAAATCCCGCGATGCTCAATCCGTACCCGACCGCCGTCCCTCCATCGGGAATGCCTGCCCCCCCCAAATCCGGTCCGGGGTATTCCGCAGCAACGGCCACCAGCTGGCAACCCCCTCCGGGAACCATCGGGCAGACCTATCAGATGAAATCACGGCCCGTTCCGGTCAAAATGCATCCGCGGGCAGCCATTGTGGACGTTCACATTCCCAATGCGACTAACGTTCGCGTCCATGACATGAATGTTTATCGCACACAGGATTTTCTGGAAGGCTTTCAGGACGATCAGGATCCCAACGTCTGGCATTTCACTTCCGAACCGCTGGTTCCGAAAATTCCACATATCTACCGCATCGAAGCCCGGTTAATCGGTGAGAATGGAGAAGAGAAAATGGAAGAACGTTACGTTCGGCTGATCATGGGACGGGTGATCGATGTCTCTTTCTGAGTGATAACGCCGGCAGATTGTCATGCCATCAGGACGACCTTTTGTTCAGAACGTCGCGATAAACCGCATTGATATTGTCCGTCATTGTCTGATGCCGGAAACGATGCTGGCAGAGTTCGCGGCCTGCCTCCCCGAGCCGTTTCCTCAACCCGGAATCGTGGGCGAGTTCCAGGATTGACCGGGTCAGTTCCTCGATGGAATCGCGCGGCAGGAGATATCCGGTTCGTCCCGGGATGACCACCTCCCGGGCTCCTCCGACGTCGTAGGAAATGACCGGCTTGCCGGCAATCAGCCCCTGCGGCAGAACACGGGCCAGCCCTTCCCATTGGCTGGTATGGATGACAATATCCATCGCGGACATCAGCTCTGGAATTCGCGCGGGGGGAACCAGCCCCGTAAAAACAAAGTGCTTCATTAATCCCCGGGCAGCGATCTCCTCTTCGAAGCGGGTTCGCAGAATTCCATCGCCGACAAAGAGAAATTTCACGCGCGGATTCTTCGCGATCACATCCGGGGCCGCCCGCAGAACAAACTCGTGTCCTTTCAAATGAAAGAGCCGTCCGATTTTGCCAACGACAAGATCCTCCTCAAGCAGACCAAGTTCCTGCCGGATTGCCAGGGGAGCCCGTTGCGGGTATAGAAAAGGATCAACATCGAAACCGCTGTAGACGGTGGTGTACTGATCGGCCCGACCAATTCCTGCCCGCAGGTACTCCTGCGACATGTCATCCGCGACGCTGATGAAATGATCGGTCCATCGGGCCGCCAGCTTCTCCATGGCCACGTAGCTGCGATAAATCAGCGGAGACTGCCCGTAATGAAATGACGCTCCATGAATAGTATGGACGACGGGAATTCGCAGTGCCGCTGCTGCTTTGCGACCTAGAATCCCAGCTTTGGAGCTATGGGTATGGACCAGATCCGGCTGAATCTCCCGCAGCAACCGCACCAGTTGCCAATAAGCCTGCCAGTCGGAATAGGGATGGATACTGCGAATGAGCTGCGGAACGACTACCAGCGAAAACCCGGCGGCTTCGGCACGGGGCACCAAACTTCCTTCCGGGCCGGTGGACGGGCCGGTGATCAGAGTGACCTGATATCCATCCAGGGAATGCTGATTGATGGCGGTCTGTAGAGTATTCTCCTGGGCTCCTCCCACGATCATCCGGGTAATAATGTGAACGACGTTCAACGAGATGTCTCAAATTCTGCTGTCTGGAATGGGTTCTGATTCCGATGTTCCATCTCCCCAAAGGGAGACTTCAGACTTGCAGATAGATGGCGTGCAAGGCGTCCTGCCGACTGTTGTAATGATGGTACAGGCGACACATAAGGCTCATTTGCGGGTTGTCATAGATGGCCACATTCGCCTGACACAAGACCGAAACCCCGGAGATCGACCGGCAAATGTTCATCAGTCCTTCCACGATCAGATGGTTGATCTGGTCCACGCGGCTGAAATCCACCACCACGTGCTTAAAACCATGCTGGGTAATCAGATCAACCACGCGATTCGCTTCAATATGGACATCCTGGTAGAAATACATCCTGGAATCTCCCAGCGGCAACACGATCAAAGTATCGTGATAAAACTCCGTCTGAAAAATTTTATTCGGCCGCGTCAGAAATTCGGCCTGGCGATTGGAAGGACTCTGGTTCGCCGACATCGCCGACTGTAATTCCGGATAATGTGCTGTCAACTTGTAGGGACCGATCACCAGTTCCACGCCTGCGGAGAGCAATCCACAGGGGCAGGATTCTCCATTGAGTTGAATTCCTCCGTTTCCGAGCAGGTCAATCACCCACAGGCCGACCGGCAACAGGAGGAGCGAGCATTGCACGCGGGAGAGACGATCATCCGCAACCGTGATTCGACAACGGTCGTCCCGGCCGACGAGCGTAATCACCCGGTTGATCGGCCATTTCATCCCCCGATGTTGTGTATTGAGCAATTCCAGCTCGACCGTGGGAAGCGGTCCATATTCTGGCCGTTGTTCATCGCGCGGACGAAATTCCAGCGGCGGCTTCAACGTCGGATCGGACTCCGCCCATTGTGAGCCGACCAGCTGAATTTCGTTCGTGCCGATTTGCAGGACATCATCCGGAGTCATCCAGCCGGAAAAAGGGGCGCCTCGCGACTTGATCCCAGCCACGCTGAGCAGGTCAATACATGCCACCCGGGGACCGATCGCCTGCAAATACGCATGGCGGAAGGAAACGGTCTGTTCTTCCAGCCTCAGATCGTTTCCCGGACCTCGCCCGATCATCACAAATGGAGAATTGATTTCGGCTTCCGTCGGTTCTCCCTGTGCGGGAGAGACCCTGAGCGTGAGCGGTCCGGGAACGGCTGCCGCATAGGCCAGCATCGCTTTGACTGGATCGTCCATGCAAAACTCAAATGGGAAGATTTCAACCGCTGAACAGGAACAGTTCGACAGTCTGCACAGAAAGGACCGTCACACATTCAGGTTCCATCCATTATGGGAAACGTTGCTGGACAGGTCAAATTCGTGATTGCTCAAACGAAATTCCGTCCGAAGTTCCACCGGATTGGCCCGCAAAAACGGACTTTTTCAGGAAATCCATCCCCCTTCTCCGGAATGTTCCCATGCGAGTCGAGCCAGTGCATAGGCGCAGGCCCCTTGAGAATGCATCGAGCCCAGAAGATCTCCGAGAAAAATCTGTTCTTCGCAGGGAAATCGAGAACGGGGAATTTCCAGAAGTTGCCGGGCGAGAAATTCTCCTTCGCCAGTCAACAAAATGGCTTGTGGCTGCTTCATTCGTGAAAGAACTTTTTTCAGAGCTGCCGACAGCAGGGCAATTTCACGACGATGGACCGCTTCCGCAATCTGTTGAATCTCCGTCGACGAGAGCAGATCCCGGTCGGCACAGACCATCCGGGCCAGACGATCACCTGCGGCTTCAGAGGTGCAGGGTTTTCCGTTCGCTGGACTTCGAGACAGCGGTTCTTCAGCCAGATGGCCGAGCCAGAGATGGGCGTCGAGAGTTGTGGCAAACAGTTCCCGGGCAATACCCGTTTCTTCTCCCCAAAGTGTGACGTCCGTGATGAGACTGGCGACAGGCGTCCGCCGGACCCCCAGATAAACCAACTCGCCGGAAGCCAAGCGTTCCAGATCAGTTCGCCCCCGGGGAACGGGGATCCCGCCTTCCAGCGGAATGATGTCGGTTGTCGTGGAACCAATATCAATCACCAGGGCGGGACCGGCAGGGGCCATACGCCCCGCCCATGTTGCCAGCGCGTGCCAGTTCGCCGCAGCGGTGAGTGCGGGGAACTCACGGGCCTCTTCCAGGGAGACAAATTCCCCGCTGGTCTGCCAGACCAGCACGTCCTGTTCGTCTCTCAACGTGGAAACAGCATCCAGAATAGAACGTACTCCAACTGCCCGCGTGGGGAAACAATCCGCCAGTTCCCCCGTCATGGTAACCCCCCATCGGGAAGCGGGAGGAAACGGTTGCAGTAGCTTTTTAATGGCTCCCGCCAACTGGTCCGGTTGTTTCCAAAGCGGAAACTCCATTGACCGGGTCAGACAATTTCCGTCGGATGCCTTGAGATTCGCCCCGCCAATATCCAGTCCAATGACGTTCATGATTGTGATGGAATCCCTGAGTGCCGGGTCACAGTCGTTTTTGAGTGCGTTTTTGCAAAACCGCCCGTTGTTGCCAAACTTGCCTTGTCTCTCATCAGAATTTTTACTGAGGACCAGACTTGTCGAAAATGGCCCCATCCGAGGAAAATGTCACCGATCCCGAAAACCTGGGGGGAATTTCCTGTTCGGGAAATAACAACCAATTCGCCAGTGATTGATCGCAAATCGCCCGATATCCAACATAGCTGGTGCAGAGGCGCGGATTGACGTCCACCAATAACGGGCTCCCGGTGCTTTCGGAAATCAGAAAATCAAATCCCACATAGCTGTGAAGTTCCGGAACAGCCTCGGCAAACTTGCGAATGGTCTTGATGCACAATGCGGAGGGAATCTCCGGAGCGGGAATGGTCCCCCCCAGATATCGAAATGTTCCATCCGGGGAGATCTGCTGGAGAGCAGGAGGAAAAACGCATTTCAATTTTCCCCGATCAAAAATGGCGGCCACGGAACAGGACACCCCCGCCATCCAGGGCTGTTCGAGAGAGTTTTCATTCACAGCGATCTCAGCGCGACATCTCTTCCAGTCAGCGATGGTCCAGAACCCGTGCATTCCTGTTGAACCAGCCCCATCCCGGCGTTTGATCACCCCTGGGAGCCAGCGGGGCGCGGTTCCCGGTTCCGCTGTGGGAATGGTGGGGAGATTCCATTCACAACATGTGCGATAGACCGCCAGTTTATCCGTGCAATGCTGAATCGCTGGCGTTGAACAATTCAGCAGCCGGACTCCGGTGGCCATCAGCTCCTGACAAGCCTGTTCCAGAATTCCGTCCAGTTCGGGAGCAATGATCAGGGCCGCATCTGCTGAATGGGCCATTTCCCGCATTTTTTTCCGGGCCTCTTCCGGCGAAGCGACGTTCTCCACATGGAGACGTTGATTGTCCGGACTCCGGGGCGGGGCAAGCCGTGCATCCCAGGTTGTCATCAGGGAAATTTCCGGCAGCACGAGACAATCCGCCAGCAGGGCTTCCAGCATGGCACGGCCTTCACGCATCAGTGAAACGGGCCATTCCGCTTCCGGCCAGTGACCGCCACAAAGATATTCGCTGATCAGAATCCGCATGGACACCCGACGACAAGGCGATTGTGAATGGTCGGTTCTCGAGCAGGTGACTCCCGTTGCATGAAGGACCGCAACAGATCAAAGACGAACGTGTCCATGTCCAGCCCCGTTTAGGCTTTGTTCGATCACGCTCGGCCTGGAATTCCTTGTCTTTCACCAGGATCCACGTGAGACACCATTTGCAACTCCACTCTAAAATCCCGATTCGCTTCCTTTATATTCCTGATGGCATTCCGCACATGTGGTCTGAATCTGGTTCAGCGCGGCCTGAAATCCTTCCAGACTTCCGGTATGAATCGCCTGCACGCCGGAACGGGCTCCTTCCGTGAAGCGTTTGAGAAATCCCTGATATTTTGGCTGATCCGCATTGTCATAGCTTTTGTCGGTCATCAGCGTGGCCAGTGTCAACAAGATGCGGGTTTCCCGTTCCGCCATTGCGGCATTTTCCTTGAGCCGGTCTCCCGTGTTGACATTGGTTTTCAGATTGTTAAATGATTGTTCAATTCGCTTCATCATGTCCGCGACATAAACGACTTCGGAATAAGGCTTCGTTTCCGGAGACTCCATTTCCGGCGGCTTTCCACCATCGAGAATGACCAGGAGCTTGTCGAACGGATCTTTTGTTTTCGTGTAGGGTCCCCGACCGGTGCCTGCGGAATTTTCATTGATCTGAAACGCCAGGTCCCGGATAAAATGAGCATTCGGCTTCCAGGAAACATTTTCCGGGTGATTCTCCGCCACCATGGCCATGGCTGCCAGGATGGCTCCATCCAGTGCCGTCGGTTTTTGTGATTTATTGAACGTCGCCACGGTCTGTAAATTGCCTGTCAGATCGGTCCGCAGGAGTTTCACCTCTTCCACCAGCAAAGGCATGGGGAGAATGTCACCCCAGTTGACGGCTCCTCCGCCCGCTGCTGGAGTTCCCGTTCCTCCCGCAGATTCTCCTCCCGGTTTTGCGGGCATCGCGGGAGAAGCCGAAGGGGTCGAGACACTTGCCGGGGACGGATTTTCTCCCGGGCTGAGCGATACTACGGATGTGGTATCGGTCGCGATACTCAGTGGTTGATCATAGAACACGTCATAAGGGATCTTACCGATCCATTTTGTCTCCTTCCCGGCCCCTTCCGTACCATTGGGAGTTGCGGCGCTTTCAGGCGCCGGGTTGGCTGTCGGAGCGGAGGCAACAGTGGTTGTCGGCATTCCGGCAGGGGACGCGGGAGCGACAGCCGTTCCCGCTTTCCGGGGTTCGGAACCGGAACCTCCACAACCCGCCAACATGCCGATCAGAACCAGACCAAAGGCAAGCCTTCTGGATCGCGGCAGAACCGGGCAGGGAAATTTTTGCTCAGAGAAAAGTTCACACATCCTGCCACCTCGGTCACGATTCGCAACATTTTCGGACAGAGAGCCACTTGCTCTTTCACATGCCCTCTGGTGAGCATGTCCGGGCACGCGAACGTCTCTTTTTTTCATCTGCGAACTACAAAATTGAAATTGTTCTCCGAAAACCTGCCGGGACGGAGGGCAGGATCACAATTCCCGATCGTACCACGGAAACTGGTGACGGTCGACACCTGGAGAGCGTATGATTCATACTGCGGCGTCCCCGATCATGCCGACTTCCTTTTCATTTCCAGGAATCTCATCAAAAATCCCCCGACTGTCTCCGTTGTCGCTGAATCCGGCGACAAGATGCGGAATCGGGGTGCCTTTATGGGATTGGCGTAAACCAGGCGTTCCCTTTCATTGGAGCCGACTTTCCACTCCAATCAATCAGCACTTTTGTCTTTAGACCCGTTTGGTCATTATTCTATCACACTCGGTCTTGAATTCCCCGTAATTCATTAAGAACTACGTGATACAATCATTTGCAACTCCGCTCTAGCCTTGTGAACGGTTACCATGGATTTTCGCAGCTGTCCTGCCTGTCAGGCTTCCGTCCTTGAAGAGGATGTGGAAGAATGCCCGTTCTGCGGCGCGTCGATGTCCGGCAAACCGCAATCTGGTTCCAAGCCTTCCGTGGCGGCCAAGCCGAAACCGGCTGTCCCCCCTTCCCGGCCGGCCGGGAAACCGACTGCTTCGTCCTCTCCAGCGGGAACTCCCCCATCTCCTGGGAAGCCTTCTCCTGGAAAACCGGCTCCCGCGAAACCCGCTGCCTCGGAGAAAGACGATCCATTTGAAGTCGATACCTCCGTACTTCGCCGAGCGATCAAGCTCGCCCCGCGTCCAACGAAGACACGAACGCTGGAAGTGACCTGTCCGATGTGCGAAACATCCGGATTCATGCTTCCCGCTGATGCCGGGAAGGATGTTCATTGCTGCAATCCGGAATGCCTGGTCCCGATTTTCAAGACCCAGAAACCCAAGGTCGAAACCGCTCCCGTCGAAGAGCCTCGAAACAGGGCCTGGGTCATTTACACGGGAGGCCTGCTGACGCTCATCGTGGCGGGAGTGGCCGTCTGGTTCTTTGTTCTGAATCCTCCAAAACCGGAAGTCGTGGACACCCCGGAAATTCCGCAGCCGGAAACTCCCATTCAAGAATTGAACCTGACTCCGGAAAATCGGGTCGTCCAGACAACCGAGGCTCCGCCCGCGACATTAAAAGAAATCCGGATGCAATCGCTGGCAGCGATTGTGGACCGGGCTCGCCAGCGGGATCACAATCGCAGCCCCGAATATGGGACCCAACTGGCTGCTGAATCTTTTGCCAATGCCGGGGAACTCGCCAAAGCGGGAGAACAGATCCGGCGGTTGCAAAGTACGGCTGCCCAGGCTCCCTATCTGCAAATTCAACCTCTCGTCGATGTCGGCTGGCAACAACTTGCCGCGGGTCAAATGAAAGAGGCCCAGGCGAGTGTGGCCACCGCCCTCTCAAAATCCCAGAACGCTCCCCGCTCGATCCGCAAGACGCTGGACGCAATTACGTCCCTGGCGGCACTGGCCATTGCGGTCGATCAACAGGCAGATGCCGAAGCCCTGATCAATCGGGAACAGGATTTCGGATTGCGCGGAGAGCTTTCGGCACTCTGGCGGGCTGCCGTGGATGCGAAAACGTTTCAGATCGATCTGGAACATCGCGCCCCCTGGCATCTGGCGATGCCCGAACCAATGCGTCTGTCCGTGATCGAATGTCTCGTGACCCATCAGCAGGCGGACAAAGCCGCTGCATTGACCAGCACCGCAACGAATGCTGCTTCGCGGGCAATGTGCCAGGCTGCCTGGGCCGGACGGCTCACCCAGCAGGATCCGGAGCGTGCGCTGGATCGAGTGACCACGGGGCTCAAGGCCATGCAGGCAACTCCCGCGACCCAGGCACAAATCTGGGCCTCGGTCGCCTTTTCCGCAATCCAGGCCAAACGTCCGGACCTTGCGGAAGCAGCCTTGAAGCAGGCACTGGAAGCAGCAGCATCCATTAACGCTCCAAAAGCGATTCCCGTTCCGACACTGCGTCAGATTCATAACAGCGATGGGAAAGCCTATGCCGGTCTGCCCGATCCCACTCCCGCCCAGGCAAATGCCCAGGCTTTTGCCGCCATCGCCCTGGCTCAACTGGAATCGGGACAGACGGAGGCTGCCTGGACGTCATTTCAACAGGCTGTGCAGCAGACCCAGGGGATGGCCCCCAGTGCAACCCTCACCCAGGAATTGCTGACTGCCTGCGAAACCCGGGAAGCGAGCCTGCGCGCCCAGTTGAATGATGCCCTCAATCTAGGCAACAACCAGCAGCGCATCGGAACCGAATTCGCCCGTTACCGTCGCCAGTGTGGAAAACTTCATGCCGTCGCCCTTCAACGACTCGATTTGCAGACGGCCTTTCTGCAAGCCGCCATTGAAGCCGGGTTGACGGAACAATCCTGGTCCCTCATTCAGGAACGTCTGCACAGCAACAATCCCCAGACTCAGGAACCTTACCTGGAAACTCCACTGCCCGGTTTGCTGATCAGCCTGGCGGAAGCGGAGAACAAACCGGAGCTCGCCCGCAAAATTCAGGACGAAGCAACGGAAAAACGGATTGAAGTGGATCCTCTCGATCAACTTTATGCCCGGGCATCCATCGCCCTGGCCGCCGGCAATCTGCCCCAGTCCAGCGATCTGATCAAACATGCTTATCGTGCCCAGGTCGGAAAGAAACAGCCGGACCGTATCGATGAGATCTCGCTCCGCCTGTGCGCCCGAGCCCAGTCTGCCTCCACTCCTGACGCCGTCGTCACCTATATCAAAAATCTGGCGGATGTTGTCATGCAGGAGGAAGCTTTGCTCCAACTGGCCGGATATTCCATGCAGCACGGCACCGCCCCGGAACTGTGGAAACAGACCACCCAGCTCCGCGATCTGGAAGCGCTGGACCGGGTTTCGCTGTTTCGCGGATTTGTTGCCGGCTACACCCCTGAGCCCGTTGCTCCCCTTCCGGTGCCCGAAGCGCCCATGAAAAAATAAATCTTTCGCGGTTGTCAGGCAGATCCGGGTAAGCGCTGGATTTCAAAACCGGAACCGGGTGAACTATGCTGCGTGTTCGAGTCGCGCGGACCGGTTTTTCCGCGGGTCATCAGATTGTCATGAACAACGATTGAGGGGACGATGGCAGAATTCTTTCCAGGCATTTCGCAAGTGGCTTATGAAGGTCCCCGCAGCCAGAACCCGCTCGCCTTCAAACATTACAATCCTGATGAACTGGTCGAAGGACAGCGGATGCGGGATCTATTCCGCTTCAGTGTTGCTTACTGGCACACCTTTCGCGGAACCGGAAATGACCCTTTCGGTGCCGGAACCATGATTCGTCCCTGGGACGATGGTTCCCATTCGCTCGAAAATGCTCTCCGCCGGGTGGACGTCGCCTTTGAATTCATCACCAAACTGGGCGTGGAATTTTACTGCTTTCATGATCGTGACGTTGCTCCGGAAGGGGCTTCGCTTCGCGAATCTCACGCGAACCTGGACCGCATCGCCGCCCGTTTGAAAGAAAAGCAGGACGAAACCGGAGTCAAACTTTTATGGGGAACAGCAAACCTGTTTTCCCATCCTCGTTACCTGCATGGGGCCGCAACAAGCTGCAATGCGGACGTCTTCGCCTATGCGGCCGCCCAGGTAAAAAAAGCGATTGAAGTCACGCACTTTCTGGGAGGAGAGAATTATGTCTTCTGGGGGGGCCGGGAAGGCTACATGCATCTGCAAAACACCAACATGCAACGGGAGTTGGATCATCTTGCAAAATTCATGCACATGGCACATGATCACGCCCGGTCCATTGGATTCAGCGGACAGTTTCTGTTTGAACCCAAACCGAAAGAGCCGACCAAGCATCAATACGATTTTGATGCTGCCGCCTGTTTGAACTTTATTGGCCGGCATGGCCTGGACGGAATCGTCAAGCTGAACATTGAGACCAATCATGCCACGCTGGCTGGCCATACGATGATGCACGAACTCGACTATGCCCGCATTCACGGAGCATTAGGGTCGATCGATGCCAACACCGGTGATTTATTACTCGGTTGGGATACGGACCAATTCCCCACGGACTTATACCTCACCACGCAGATCATGCTGGTTCTGCTGGAGCAGGGGGGCCTGCATTCCGGAGGAACCAATTTCGATGCCAAGGTTCGTCGCGAAAGTTTCGAACCGGTGGACCTGTTTTATGCCCATATCGGTGGGATGGACGCCTTTGCCCGGGGAGCCAAAATTGCCGCTGCCATCCGCAAAGATGGACGTCTGGCCCGGTTCGTCAAGGAACGTTACAGCAGCTTCGATTCCGGAATCGGACAGAAGATCGAGGCAGGTACCGCCACATTCGCCGAGCTGGAAGCCTACATGCTTGAAAAAGGGGAAATTTCTCCCAATACCAGCGGGCGCCAGGAATGGCTCGAAAACCTGATCAACGAGTTTATTTAGCCCGGAATTGCAAACGATGCCTCACGTGAATCCTGGTAAAAGACAAGGAATTCAAGGCCGGGCGTGATCGAACAAGGACCAAACTGGTCTAATGAGAGTGCGTGGCTTTGGATCGTTTGTGCCGCCGCGGGACGCGCCAGCCTGCGTTTCCCCTGACCAGATACGGATCGCTGCGAATGGACGCGGCACGGAGCGAGTGAACGACCTGTTGCAAAACAATCGAACCTCGGCCAGACAGAAATGTCTGGCTCACTTTTCTCATTGAATCCGGAACCTCTGAGGGCACAGACATTCTTGTTTGTGCATTTTCCCACAGGCTGTTCATCCGATCTATTCGCCATTGATACTGGCGATGCTGAAATTCCCGCTTTCCGCCAACATGACGACTTTCCGCAGATAATCGCCATAGACTCCTTTCATTTCCGCAGCCTGGCGGATCAGTTCTTCCAAGGTGATATATCCCATATACAAAGCCACCTCTTCCAGGCAGGCAATTTTCAACGCCTGACGTTTTTCGATGACTTCCACGAACTGACTCGCCTGCAACATGGAATCGGGTGTGCCGGTATCCAGCCAGGCGGATCCCCGTCCAAAATGTTCCACGTCAAGTTGTCCGGCTTTCAGATAGGCCCGGTTCACATCCGTGATTTCGAGTTCACCACGAGCGGAAGGCTTCAAGCGGGCAGCGATCTCAACGACCTGAGGGTCATAAAAATAGATTCCCGGAACAGCCAGATTCGACCTGGGAACCGATGGCTTTTCTTCCAGCGAAACGGCCTTTCCATCCGGACCGAGTTCCACGACTCCATAACGTTCGGGATCGTCTACCGGATAAGCAAAGATCGTGGCTCCGGTTTCCCGCTGACTGGCTGCCTGCAATTTCCCCGTGAGCCCATGTCCAAAGAAGATATTGTCTCCCAGGACCAGGGTCGAGGGGCCGCCATTCAGAAATTCCCGGCCAATCAGAAACGCTTCCGCCAGTCCATTGGGGTGTTCCTGAACAGCATATTGGATGGAAATTCCAAATTGGCTGCCGTCCCCCAGCAGCAACTCAAAACCGGGCAGGTCCCGGGGCGTGGAAATCAGCAGCACATCTCGAATCCCCGCGAGCATCAGCGTGGAAATCGGATAATAGACCATCGGCTTATCATAAATCGGCAAGAGCTGTTTGCTGACGGCAATGGTACAGGGATGAAGCCGGGTTCCGGAGCCTCCCGCCAGAACGATTCCTCGACGCTGCCGCGATGAATAACTCATAGTGTTTCTTATTGTGATGTTCATGCCGAGGAAAGGCCCAGTTGCTTCAGAACGGCTGACAGCCCCTGTTTCCAGTCCGGTTGACGAATCCCGCATTCATTCCAGATCCGTTGGCAGTCCAGAACAGAGTTTCTCGGACGCTGGGCGGGCGTTGGATAATCTTGTGTCGAAATCGGCCGGACCGCGGTGCTGTATCCCGCTTGTTGAAAGATTTCTCGGGCAAAATCATACCATGTCACGGCGGGGGCGCCGGTGTAGTGGTAAATTCCCGCTGGGACTTTCTCAGCCTGTTGTCCAGCCAGCTGACGAGCCAGCTCCAGGCATGTGAGAGCGATGTCCCTGGCAGCGGTGGGACCACCAATCTGATCCGCAACAACTGAAACCTCGTTTCGTTCTTTTCCCAGTGCCAACATCGTTTTGACAAAATTCTTCCCCGTGGCACTGAAGACCCAGGACGTGCGGAGAATCACCGTCTCAGGATTGGCTTCCCGAACAAGTTGCTCGCCATGCCACTTTGTCCGCCCATAGGCTCCCAGCGGCCCGGGAGAATCGTGCTCCTGACAGGGACTCTGCTTTTCACCGGAAAAGACATAATCCGTGGAAAGGTGAATCAATGACAAACCCTTCTCGCGACAAACTTCGGCAATGATTCCGGGAGTCACGGCGTTGATTTGTTCCGCAATCGCTTCTTCCTGTTCGGCCCGGTCCACCTGTGTATAGGCAGCCGCATTCACAATGCATGTGCCGCGGCGGAAAGAGTTCAGGAGACTTCGAAGCGCTGACGGATCTCGAAAATCCGCCTCGGCACGGGAATAGCATTGCAGTTCGGCATATTGTTCAGCAGCCGCCACCCGCAATTCCTGGGCAACTTGTCCGGTCCTTCCCAAAACGACAATCATCAGGGCACTCGTCATCTTTTCTAAGGATGCTTTCCCGTTCCGAGCCGTTGGTCATGGCGGTGTCCCCGATCCAGTACGTTCTGCCACCATTCGCGATGTGTCAGATACCACTCCACCGTCTTTCGCAATCCTTCTTCCAGCGTGACGGATGGACGCCAGTTCAATTCCCGGGCGATTTTGGAGGCATCAATGGCATATCGGGCATCATGGCCGGGACGGTCGGCCACGAATGTCACCAGTTGTTCATGAGGCACCGTCGCTGCATCCGGCAACAGTTCATCCAGGATCCGGCAGATCGACTTCACGAGATCCAGGTTCGTCCGTTCCTGATTTCCCCCAATGTTATAAGTCTCCCCCAGCCTCCCCTTGCAGAAGATTTCATAAAGAGCCCGTGCATGATCTTCCACATACAACCAGTCCCGGATATTGGCCCCGGTTCCATAAATCGGCAGCGGTTTTCCATGCAGTGCATTCAGAATAACGACGGGAATCAGTTTTTCGGGAAATTGACAGGGGCCATAATTATTCGAGCAGTTGCTGATGACCGTGGGCAGTCCATAGGTATGATGCCACGCCCGCACCAGCATATCGGAAGCTGCTTTGCTGGCGGAATAGGGAGAGTTCGGCGCGTAGGAAGTCTGTTCGGTAAAATACCCTTCGGGCCCCAGGGAACCATAGACCTCGTCCGTGGAAACATGCAGGAATCGGAACCGGGCAGCATGGGAGGAGTTTCGGCTGCATAAATTCCTGGCAGCATTTAACAATGCATATGTTCCCAGAATATTCGTGTCCATGAAGACTCGCGGACCGTCAATGGAACGGTCCACATGGCTTTCAGCAGCCAGATGAATCACCCCGGCGGGAGTCCATTTCAAAAACAGCTCATTCATCAGGGATTCGTTGCAAATATCAGCCTGAATCAGCCGGTATCGGGATGAATCTTCAACGCTCCGTAAATTGTCCACATTTGCAGCATAGGTCAGCTTGTCGATATTGACGATATGATAATCCGTATTTGCAATGAAATAACGGATAACCGCTGAACCAATAAATCCGGCACCGCCGGTGACAAAAATCGTCATGACTGTTCCAGTTGCATGATCCGCCCGGCGCGGCAGGTTCGTTCCAGTCGCAACCCAGGTCATTCACACTGTGTGAAATCTTCACATGCTACAAAAATTCAGAATAATTACAGTACAGGAGAGACATCAACATTGTTGTGAACAATCATATCAAAAAGGAGACCGAAGTTCGTGAAACGAAGGCAGGTCGGCATCCTTGGGAGACAGGATGGCTTCCCCGGAAATCCTCCAGTCAATCTTTAATTCCGGATCATTCCAGATCACTCCGATCTCCGAAGCCCGATCATAATATGCGGAGACCTTGTAATGAACTTCCGTACGGGGCTCAAGGGTCACAAATCCATGGAGAAAACCGATCGGAACATAAAGCTGATTCCACTTCTGGGCGCTGATTTCCGCAGCGATCCATTGGCCATATGTGGGCGATTCCCGACGAACGTCAACACAGACATCCAGGATTCGTCCCTGCGTTACCCGCACCAGCTTGGCCTGGGCAAACGGGGGAACCTGCATGTGCAGACCACGTACGGTGAAGATCGCTTCGGAACAGGAGTGATTGTCCTGAATGAATTCCGCGGTGATCCCCGCTTCGTGATACCGCTGGCGATGATAAGTCTCCGAAAAGAAACCCCGCTCGTCCTCGAAACGGCTCCCCGTAATGACTTTCACGTCTGAAATTCGCAATTCCTGAACTGCCAGCACCTTCACCAACTTTCTTTTTTGAAACCGTAATGGCTATTTGAAGAACCGCTTCCAGCAACCCGCTGACGGACACGATCTTGGACCATATGGGGAGAAAATCTGCGAAGCAGTTTTTTCGAAATCAGCATCCGCATTTTTCAATTCGAACACCCGTTCACCGCAACGAGGCCGCTCAGCTTGTCAAATTTTTCCACCCTATCACACATCAAGGACTGGTTATTTTTCGTCCTGCTCATGAATCCCGCACAACTCAGCTTCCCAAGGTAGATTAGGTAATGTATTCTGATTTCCCAATCTTGAAAACTTGAGCAACATGGAAGAGGTTCCCACGAAAATCAGCGGGCAGGTTTGGACGTTTTGAGGGCAAGGATGACATTTGTGCAATGCAACACATTCCTCAAGCGGATATTTCTTACTCCGAAAACATCGCTGACACTCTCCCCGCAAGAAAAGCCTCTTTAAATCCCGCCGGGGCAATCCATCCCAAGATCACACGCGGAAGTCTGCTGGCACGCCATGGCCTGTGGGTATTCATTGGCCGAATCGCGAATGTCACGATTGGGGCACTGGCTTCCTTTGTCCTGGCGAGGTTACTGTCGCCAACGGAATTTGGTCGTTATTCGGCAGTTCTGGCCGCCACGCATTTGTTGGCTATTGGGGGGGTTTTTGGCATTGACCAGGCCATTGTTCGGGAAGTCGGTCGCCGTAACGGCAGCGTTTCTCCAGCTTCACTTCAGTCCGTTTTGAGAGTGATGGCAAAAATCTCCGGCGGGGCCATGCTGATCTGCTTACTCCTCTCAACCGTTCTGCTGATCTGCCTGGGAAGTTTCCTGATCTCCGCTCCCATGAACGCCATGATGGTCGCGGGAATTGTATTGTTCATTGCGATCCGGATTTCCATCCAGACCGGTGGAGAAGCATGTCGCGCCATCGATGACCCGATGACAGCCAACCTGTTTGGAGGGACCAATCTCGGACCGGTCGCCACATCACTGTTTCTCCTGGGACTCGCCATTGTCAGCCAGTATACCCGCCCCGACTGGCCTCTGGCCATCTGGATTTATTTCGCTGCTTCCCTGGTCCCGGCCGTCTGGATTGCCCGCTGCCTGCTGGCAGCCTATCACCACAATCCAACAATTCCCGCTGAACCCCGGGATACATCCATCTCCACGAGCAAATTGATTCGAGAGTCCATCTTTCCCCTGTTTCTGATTTCTCTTGTGGCCTTCACTTCATCACGGGCTGATGTCCTTATGATGAGTTTTTGCAGCACTCCCGAAGATGTCGCGATTTACGAGGCCGCCCGCCGGCTGACGCTTCTGCTGACAATCCCGCTGGGCCTGGTGAATATGGCGGTGGTGACCAGTATTTCCCGATTATACGCTGCTGGCGAAGTCAACGAACTCCAGAAACTGCTGCGGACCGCCTCCGCCCTGGCTGCGGTTCCCTGCATTCTGGCCTGCCTTGCGTTTTTATTATTTCCGAAAATCATTTTATGGTTGCTGTTTGGGGAGGACTACGTGATTGCGGCGCCGATATTGCGGATTCTGGTTCCGGGACAACTGATTTTTGTCCTTTCCGGCACCTGTGGTCTGACGCTGATTCATACCGGGCACGCCCGCATTCCGCTTCTGGTGGCCACCGCCGCAGCGACATTTGTGATCCTGGCTGGCCCGGCCGCCATCCACTGGTGGGGCGCTCCCGGACTGGCAGGAGTCATGTCGCTGGCCATCGGATTTGAAAACGCCACGAACTGGTGGTTTTCCGGAAAGATCGCGGGGGTCTGGACACATCCTCGAATTAAATATCTCTTCTTCACAAGCAAATAACAAGATGCCCTGCCCTAACACATTTATTATCGGTGCCCCCAAATGTGGAACGACATCATTGTCAAATTACTTAGCACAACATCCACAAGTATACTTTAGCAATCCCAAGGAACCACTCTACTGGGCAGACGATTTCCCGATGGCTAACAATGCTTCCTATTGTCCAATAAAAAATTTTGAGGATTATCTTTTGCTTTTTAAGAAAGCAAACGCTTCTCATAGAATTATCGCGGAGGGAACAACCACTTATCTGTACTCAAAAACCGCGGTCAAGCGAATCTTATCAACCGTGCCTGATGCAAAATTCATCGTCATGCTTCGCAATCCAATCGATCTCGCCTACGCGTGGCACGGTGAACTGGTATACAACAGCACGGAAGACGAACCCAATTTTGAAATTGCGTGGAATCTCCAGAAAACGAGATCACAAGGAAACAAAATTCCTCGGTCCTGCCAGGTACCGGAATTTCTGCAATATGGCCTGGTCGGCAAGTTAGGAAGCCAAGTCAAGCGAATGCTGGACCTGGCTCCCCGGACTCAATGCCATTTTATCTTCATGGACGACCTGCAGAAAAATATGCGGCAGGAATTTCTGAACGTTACAGAATTTCTTGGCCTTGAACCAGACAGCCGCGCGAAGGCAGAACGGGCTAACTCTTCGAAGCAGATGCGGTTTCCTTTTGTCGCCCAACTCTTTTTTACACCGCCTCAACCTTTGGCACCTATCGCAAAAGGAATCCGACGTCATTTTCACAAATTGCCCTCCCCCCTGAAGACAAGATTGAACAATTTTTTCCGCCCTGCAAGAAGCCGCAACATACTCAATCCAACATTCAGAAGGCATCTAGAAGAATATTTTGAAGATGACATTCTTCTTCTCGCATCTCTTCTCCAGCGCGACTTGTCATCCTGGAATCAGCAGCGCAGCCACGAACAGTGAAACATACGTATTTCGAGTCAATCTTTGCTGCACAACAAGCGCAACAATCACAATTTCCGGCAACCCTGATATTTATCTAGGCGATGTTAATCAAAATACAAATTTATAGATCCATCGCTTTGCGACGGGAAGGTGAATAATGAAAGGGGAGTCATTATCAGTTTTCATTGCTGTAATTGTTTTGGTGACAGCTTCCGGGACTGAATTAATTTCGATCGAAAGCGCGCTGGGAAGCGTCCAGCTGCTCTACCCAATCTTTGCAGTTGCGATGTTCCTCGCAACTTTGCGCCGTTTCCCAACTCGCATATCATGGGATTTCCTGCTGTTTGCGTTGCTGTTTTTATCCCTTATCCCTTCCGTGGTGTATTCAATACATCAAAGCAAGTCCATGGCCATATTGGCAAGAATTGCCATTTCTTATGTCGCCGTTGCAGGCTGTATTCGAACTCTTTATGGAATTGCCCCCATTTCTACAGTTGCAGGATTCATCTGGTCTTATCGCTTGCAGATCGTTATTGCAGCCCTTCTGTTTTATACCGGCAGGCAGCCAATGTCCGAAGTCGATTTCGGAGGATCGCGAGCGCATCTGTTCTATTATGAACCATCTTACATGGGCATTTCGCTTGGGCCATTTGTGGCCTGGTGTATTATCAGATGCTTTTATGTTGACTACAACACATCCAGCATTGCATACGTAATTGCTGATATAATTTTACTTCTATTGCTGCTTGTGATCACAAAGTCTGCCATGCTGCTATTATTGATCGCCACTGCTGTCATTGTGGTTCCAGTGCTTCTTCCTCAATCACAAAGCCTTCTTAGATTTCGATACGTCATGACTTCCCTGGGATGCATTGCAATAATTGCCGGAATCGTTATTGGAAACGACAAAGATGATTTACTAACGAACACGATCCGGGATCTGGCAACAGCGGAAGACAAAATGTCGTACTTGCAGCAAAGATCCCAGAACCGATATCCCCGGATAGTCGCCACATTGAACACAATGCTGGACTTTCCAATTCATGGTGTGGGAATAGGATGCTTTGAAGAATACAGCCATTCAATATCAATGACTGAATTTAGTTCCGATCTCGTATCTAAACTTGTCCGAGGCAAGCCGGGGGTAAACGCTTTTCTTGAAACGGGGGCGGAAGCCGGTTTTCCCGGATTTTTAGGATTGACATTTTTCCTGGCCGGCGTTTTTTTTGTCGCATGGAAAAGTGCGGTTACCTTTGCTGGAATCCTGCGGATTGACCAGTCAGATGTCGCACAATTGTTCTTTGGGCCGATTGGAATGCTCCTCATGATGATTGCCCTCAGTGGAGCCAGCAATGCGTTTCGCCCATATTTCTGGGTTGTCATCGGCCTCAACCTGGGAATCGCGTCAAGTTGCCGAAATTTCAAATTTAACATATCCCACCAGCAATGACATTCATCTTTGATCAACGGTGGTGTGGACGCCACGGAATTGGCCGTTTTGCAACAGAGCTTCGATGCCGGCTGCGCGGATTCAGTGATATTGACCTGAATGGGAACCCACTGGCACTCATGGATCCAATTCTTGTTGCGAGAGAATTATATCGCCAGCGGACGGAGCTCTATTTGTCGCCTGGATTTAATGTCCCAATTGTCGCCCCTTGCAGCGTCATCATCACAATACATGACATGATACACATGCGAGTGCATACAGAGCAATCATGGAAAAAGAATGCGTATTACTTTTTAGTTCAGCGTCGCATTGTTCGGCATTCACCTTGCGTTTTAACTGTGTCACATTACAGCAAAAATGAAATCTGTGAATGGTATGGAATTCCGGAATCTCGAGTGGCTGTCGTTGGCAATGGTGTTTCGTCGGCATTTTCCCCGGAAGGCTGCAAATCGGTGCGAAGCCATGGCTATTTTGTTTCCGTTGTAAACGCAAAAAAGTACAAAAACCTGCCATTTCTTTTGCAGGCTTTTGCAAAGGTTCAGCACTCAGTAAGATGCGACCTGGTTATCGTGGCAAAACCGGACGCGTTGCTGTTGAGCCTGGTAGAACAACTCAACTTATTTAATCGAGTTCAATTTGTTCATGAAATCAGCGACGAAGATCTCGCGTCAATTTATCGGGGAGCCCTCTGCCTGATCATGCCCAGCCGCTACGAGGGATTCGGCCTTCCGGTGATAGAGGCAATGGCTTCGGGATGTCCGGTATTGTGTTCGAATGCCACTTCTCTTCCAGAAGTGGCCGGAGACGCTGCTGTATTCTTTGACCCAGAAGAGATCGATGAGCTTTGTGACTTGATGGTTGAAGCGGCGGCAAACAGGCTGAATTTTGCGGAAATGAGAGCCCGAGGCCTTGGAAGAGCGGCTCAATACTCCTGGGACCGAGTTGTTGAACGAGTTGAGAAAGTGGTTGCGGAAGTTACAATTGGTTAGCGGCCAATTATTTTTGGCCGCATACATACTGCGTGTGACATGCGACTGGCATAGCGCATATTGCTGAAAATATTTCCTGATTATCCTGATCATGTTGTAATTTTACATATTGCCTGATTATTGGCTTATAATATATGTCTGATTCAGTCCCCTTTCACAGAACAATAGACCGATCGCTCAACTACGGGCGCCATCTCATTAGAGACTATCTTGATTCCATCGGCAAAGGTCAAATAAGGACCGTCGTCGACCTGGGTGCCGGCAAAGGTGATGATTTAATGTTAGCGCGCGATGTGAATCCGAACGCATCGCTAAACGCCATTGAATCATATCGGCCTTATCAGGAAGTGCTGACATCCGCAGGCATTCAGGTACATGCGGGAAACATCGAAAGAGATAAATTTCCGTTTTCAGATGAAAGTGTCGATGTAATCATCGCCAATCAGATTCTGGAACACGTTAAAGAAGTTTTTTGGATTCTTCACGAAGTCTCGCGCACGATTGCAATTGGCGGGCACTTTATTATTGGAGTACCGAATCTGGCTTCGCTGCATAATCGGGTTTTGCTGGCGTTTGGTTGCCAGCCCAGTGCTATTCAAAACCGGTCTGCTCATGTGAGAGGATACACAAAGGGGGACATTATAGACATAATGGAAAGCTGCTTTCCGGGCGGCTATGAGCTGGTTCGATTTGGCGGGAGTAACTTCTATCCTTTTCCACCCCTGATGGCTAAACCACTGGCTGCGGCTTTTCCTACAATGGCATGGGGGATATTTCTGATGTTGCGTAAGCAGAAAAAATACCATAGAGAATTTATTGATTATCCAGCGAGAAAAAAGCTGGAGACAAATTTCTATCTGGGAGGGATGGATGAACAGTGAGAACTCGTTCTCACTAAAAATACAGGTCTCGTTTTGGGGATCAACGAAATGCGATTGAGATAGATGACATGAGTGTTGCGATTGTTCATGAATGGTTAACTTTTTATGCCGGCTCCGAAAAAGTTGTGGAGCAGCTTTGTCCGGTATTGGAACCAACGGCACTCTACACCCTTGTTGACCACCTGGTTCAAGACCGTCCAGCATTCTTGAATGACATGGCGGTGAAAACGAGCATTTTGCAGAAACTTCCTTTTTCGCGTTCAAAATATCGCAGCTATTTGCCTCTGATGCCATTCGCGATTGAGCAATTGGATGTCACTGCACATGATTTGGTTGTGTCGTCTCATCACTGTGTTGCCCATGGAGTCATAACGCGTCCGGATCAGCTTCATCTGGTTTATACGCATTCACCCATGCGCTATTCCTGGGATTTGCAGGAACAGTATCTTGTGGAGTCTGGAATTTCCGCAAAGAAAATTAAGGGCTCTTTTGCCAGATTGGTTTTACATTATCTTCGCCTGTGGGATCGGGCAGCGGGCCAGCGTCCTGATTATTACGCGGCAAATTCACGGTTTATTGCGCAGCGAATACGTAAATATTATGGTCGCGAAGCTACCGTCATTCACCCGCCGGTCGATGTGGATGCATTCACGCCGAATTCAGGAAAACGGGAGGATTACTACTTTACAGCGTCGCGAATGGTTCCATACAAAAAGATACTACTCATCGTGCAGACGTTTTCCTTAATGCCGGACAAAAAATTAATCGTTTTGGGAGATGGTCCTGAAAATGAACGAATTCGGCGAGAAGCGGGATCAAATGTTTTATTTTTAGGATATCAGCCGGACCTGGTTCTTAAGCAATATCTCTCTCAGGCAAAAGCATTTGTGTTCGCTGCTCAAGAAGATTTTGGCATTCTGCCGGTAGAGGCACAAGCCTGCGGCATACCTGTCATCGCTCTCGGGCGCGGAGGAACGGCGGAAACGGTGATCGATGGAAAGACAGGTGTGCTTTTTTCGCAGCAGACAATAGACAGCCTGCGGGAAGCTGTCGCCCGGTTTGAATCCATCATTCATCAATTTCACCCGGAGGAAATTCGCGTTCATGCTGAGAAATTCTCTATCGGCCGTTTCCGAAAAGAATTTGCGGCCTTTGTCGATCGCTGCCAGTCAGATTTCAGCCAACAGTGACATGGGCAAGAAGTTTCAATGCAAGACTAAATGACGTATTAAATCATTTGATAATAAACAGCTGCGGTAACAGGCAGGCGCACTAAATTTACAATCGGCAGCCTGTTTTTTTTGCAGTTGCACTGCTTGTCGTGCTGTTGTTCGGCAATAATTATTTTATAAATCACGGACTAAGAACAGGTCATGAAGAAGAGAGCACTCGTTTTGGGTGGAGCTGGTTTTATCGGTTCGCATCTACTGCAATCTCTCGCCTCATCGGGGGAGTATGACCTTCTTGTTTCCGGAGATATACGGCCGCCACGATTTTCTGTCTCGGACGTAGATTATAAAACAATTAACGTTTGTGACCCGATTTCCACGGATGTTTGTCCGGGATGCACGGAAATTTACAATCTGGCTGCCGTGCATACCACCCCCGGCCACGCTGACTGGGAATACTATTGGACAAACGTTCTTGGGGCCATACATGCCTGTGATTACGCACGAGCCCACCGTGTCAGCAGGATCTTGTTCACCAGCTCAATTGCTGTCTACGGAGCGACAGAAGAACCAGTGGATGAATTATCATCCTGTCAACCTGAATCTTCTTATGGCCGGTCCAAATTTGCAGCTGAACAAATCCATCGGCTCTGGCAGTCTGAATGCTCGGATGATCGTCGCCTGACGATTGTGCGTCCGGGGGTGATCTATGGCTTTCGGGAACAGGGCAATTTTACCCGTTTAGCAAATTTATTGTCGAAGAAAATGTTTTTCTATCCTGGCCGCAAGGATACGATTAAATCCTGCGGTTATGTCAAAGACCTGGTTCGGTCGTTTTCGTTCATGATTGCCCGGAATCAGCCGCTCATCACATATAATTATTGTTATCCCGAGCGGTTGACGTCAGAGGATATCTGCAATGCATTTTCCGAAGTGGCCGGCTACCCCAAGGCAAACCGGGTCATTCCGTTGTCGCTGATGCTCGCAGCTGGCTGGTTTTTTGAGCAATTGGGCGCACTGGGAGTGAAGACGTCCATTAATCGCGCCCGTGTGATGAAGCTGAACCGTTCGACAAATATATTGCCGATGGTTCTTAAAGACTGCCAATTTGATTTTAGCTATAGCTTCCCAGCTTCTTTGCACGACTGGTTGCAGTCATCGACTTCCGGCCAATTTGAATAACAAATAATTTTTGTGTGGCATACATGGAAAATTGTCAAGCAATTTCAGCATGAGTACATTGCCAGGATGTTCGCTCACTCACTAGGTTGGTCGATCTGTCTCGTTCTCGCAGCCATTGCGGGGGGAATTGCCTATGCGCGGAGGGGAGTCTCTTTTGCGCTGGCAACGGTTGTGGCGGTCAGCTTTGCGATGCCGGTCTGGCTGGAGATTTCCATCGGCTCGGTTCCCATCAGCATTCAGACTGCTGCCGCCATTCTCGGGCTGATCGTCTTTGTCGTCCCTCGCCCTTGGAACATTCGTTCCCCGCTGGTCCTGCTGGACATTGTTGTGGCGAGTCTCGTCGTTCTGCATGTGGCATCGGATATGTTTCACGGCCAGGATTTCGCGGGAACGGCGCTGAAAGCGTACGGAGAATGGGCATTGCCATATGTGACGGGAAGGTATGCGCTTCGAGAAATCCGGGACGCTGATGATCTGGCTGTTGTGCTCAGCGTGATCGTCATTATTCTGGGAATCGGCGGCCTGATCGAAATGGCGACAGGCATGAACTTATGGGAAGTTTTCTTCGGGGATCGTCCGATTGACGGAACGTCCCGAACGGCCCAGCGGTTTGGATTCAAACGTGCCTTCGGACCGACGATGCATCCGATCTTTTTCGGACTGCTGATCATGACATTAACTCCCTGGCCGATCATGCTGCTGAAATGGTCCCGGTGGGGGTGGCGGCGGCAGCTTGCTGTGGTGTCGCTGCTTTCCTCAGGCGGAATTATTGCTCCGGTTTCGCGGAGTCCGGTGCTGGGGATGGGAATGTTTCTGGTGGGGATTGGGGCGGTCTGGTCGCGGGTCGTGCGAATCCTGGCGGGCATTGCCCTTGTCGCGGTCATTGTCTGGTCGGTCGTCAATATGAGCAGCCTGATGGCCGTGTTCGAACGGATGGGAGGGGAGCAGCGGCGGCTCTCCAAAATGAAGCTTGACGGCGAACAACTGGAAATCAGCAGCACTGCTCTGCGGGTCATTCAACTTCAGGTGTTATGGCCAGCCTATCGTGAAGCGGGTTTCCTGGGATATGGTTCGGAGGCGACTTCTGTTCTGCCGCCACGTGTCCCGTATCTTCCCGCGGATGAACGTACGCGAAATTTTTTGAAGTACATGGACAATGCCTATCTGCTGTTCGGACTCCGGTTTGGCTGGACGGGAACAGCTCTGTTCGCAACCCTGATGGGAACAGCCATCTGGACGGGAGTTCGCCTGTCCTGGGACCGATCCATCGGCATCATTGCTGCCTGCCTGGCAGCGCTCATGGCCTCCATGGCGGTCATTCTGCTGACAACGTGGTTCAGTTATGACATGGGCTTTGAAGTCTTATGGTCAATCGGCCTCCTCGGAGGATTGGCAGCGGAACAAAAAAAGCAGCCGTAAAGAAGCCGGTTTGAAATCCTTTGCAGGAAACGTGGAATTGACCAAGCATTTTCAAATTGATTGCCCGCTCGTCTTCAAACCCGTTCTCAAGCAGGCTTTGTGGGGGGGGACCCGTCTGGAACAACTGCTCGGGAAAGCGGGAGAAGACCGTCCTCAAATTGCCGAGAGCTGGGAAGTCTGCGATGTTCCGGGCGACGTCAGTCTCGTTGAGCATCCTTCCGTGCGGGCCGGAATTTCTTTACGGGATTTGATGAATTCATCTTCCCGGGAATTGCTGGGACAACATTCTTTCCACCGCCAGTTTCCGTTGCTGATCAAGTTTTTGGATGCAACACGTTGCCTTTCGCTTCAAGTTCATCCGCGTGGACCGATCAAGCTGGCCAATGGGCTCGAAATCTCCGGAAAGGCGGAAAGTTGGGTGGTCATGGATGCCCCGCCAGGAAACCAGACATTTCTCGGGCTACGGGATGGAGTGACTCCCGAACAACTTCGCACAGCGCTTCATTCCGGAAATGTTCTCGAATGCCTGCATTGCTGGGAGGCCAGAATCGGCGATTGCATTCATATCGAGCCGGGCACGCTTCATGCCTTGGGGGCGGGGCTTCTGGTCGCGGAAATTCAGCAGCCGGAAGACTTTGCCTTTCGCCTTTTCGACTGGAATCGAGCCGACGCACAGGGAATTCCTCGCCCGCTTCAGATGGAAGCCGGAATTGCGGCCACCGATTTCACGCGCGGCCCGCTCTTTCCGATCGTTCCTCGTCCCCGGTCTGGTCGAACGGGATCGGAATTGCTGGTGGATTCCCAGCATTTCCTTATTGAGCGGCATTTCGGCGAAGAACCGCTATTGATCCCGCACGATGACCGAATGCACGTCTTCATGGTACTGTCGGGAACCGCCCGTCAGTCTCAAGTCGAGCTTCAGACCGGCCAGACCGCGGTGATTCCGGCAGCCTGTTCCGACCGCGAATGGGTTCTCAGCAAAGATGCCATTGTACTCGATTCCTATCTACCGATGAACGAATCCTGTTGAATCGGGAAGAAGACAGACGAATACTATGAAACTGGTCCGAGTCGCATTGCCGTATCGCTGATGACGATGCCATCAGTTCACATTCTTTTCCGCCGGGGGGGGGATCATGCGCGTATTAGTGACCGGCGGAGCCGGGTTCATCGGGAGCCATCTTGTCGATGCCCTGCTGCATAAGGGACATCAAGTTGCGGTACTGGACGATCTCTCTTCGGGCCGGCGCGAACAGGTTCCCGCCGGCGCCGAGTTTTTTGAGATGGATATCCGCGACGCTGCCGGTGTCGCACAGGTGATGAATGAGTTCCGCCCCGATGCCGTCAGCCACCAGGCCGCCCAGATGTCCGTCAGCCGCTCTGTCCGCGACCCCGGATTCGACGCTGAGGTGAATATCGTCGGACTGGTCAACGTCTGTTTCGCAGCTGCCTCGGCGGGATCAAAAAAAATCGTCTTCGCTTCTTCCGGCGGAGTGCTCTATGGGGAAGCGATCGAACCCGCTTCGGAAGAAACGCCCGCCCATCCTCAGTCTCCTTACGGGATCAGCAAATGGGCGGGTGAACAGTATCTCCAGTTTTTTCAGCGGCAATTCGGGCTCTCCGCGATCGCACTGCGTTATGCCAATGTATATGGTCCACGTCAGAATCCGCATGGAGAAGCAGGCGTTGTCGCGATTTTTTACACCCGTCTGTTGAATGGAGAATCTGCCTTGATCAACGGAGATGGAAAATACGTCCGCGATTATGTTCATGTTTCGGACGTTGTCCGAGCGAATCTTCTGGCCATGGAAGCCAATTTGCCCGGCTTTGAAGCCATCAATGTGGGGACAGGAATGGGCACCGACGTCAATCAGCTGGCCACTTCCATTCGCCGCCATTGCCTGATGATTGCGGAACGAGAACATTTTTCCGTGACCATCCCGGAGTTGAATCATGGCCCCGCGCGGGCGGGAGACCTCCGTTCCAACCTGGTGGCGAATGCCAAGGCGGCTACATTTCTGGGTTGGAAACCGCAAATCGAACTCGACGCTGGCTTACGTTCGACAGCGGAATGGTTTGCCCGGGAACGGAGGTAATCGCCTGTTGAAAAATGTACCGGCAGGAATGCCTGTCTCCTTATTTGGAGACAGGCAAACGCAGCAATGACTGCGACTCGGCGATCCAGGTTCATCAGAGTCGGAAGGACAACAATGAAAGGGCAATTGTCCGCTTCGACAGTTTCCTTGCCACCGGATCTCTTGACGTTTTATAAAAACTGATTGTGATGAATGGATTCGAAATCTTCAGCATATTCAATCTCTTACGAGGAATGATTCGATGTCTTCAACGGTCCGCAAATCGCAGGAATCGAATCGTCTCGTCCAGTCTTCAGGGGATTCCCCACCGCTGACCGCCACGGAACTGACGAAGATGGACGCTTATTGGCGGGCCTCGAATTATCTCTCCGTCGGACAGATTTATCTGTTGAATAACCCGCTTCTGAAGACCCCTCTCAAACGGGAAGATATCAAGCCGCGACTGCTGGGACACTGGGGAACTTCCCCCGGCTTGAACATGCTGTATGTGCATCTGAACCGGGTCATCAAGCGCGATGATCTCAATATGATCTACATCATCGGTCCCGGTCATGGCGGTCCGTCGCTGGTGGCGCATGCCTATCTGGAAGGGACCTATAGTGAAGTTTATCCGAACATCAGCCAGGATACGGACGGAATGCAGCGGCTGTTCAAGCAGTTCAGCTTTCCCGGTGGAATCCCCAGTCATGTCGCCCCGGAGACCCCGGGAAGTATCCACGAAGGAGGAGAACTCGGCTACGCTCTGAGTCATGCGTATGGGGCGGCGTTCGATAACCCGGACCTCATTGTCGCCTGCATCGTGGGCGATGGCGAGGCTGAGACGGGCCCTCTGGCGACCGGTTGGCACGGCAACAAATTTCTCAACCCTGCGCGTGATGGTGCTGTTCTGCCAATTTTGCATCTGAACGGCTACAAAATCGCCAACCCCTGTTTCCTGGCGAGGATCCCTCACGATGAGTTGCAAAAGTTCTTTGAAGGAATGGGATACAAACCCTATTTCGTGGAAGGGCATGAACCGGCATCCGTTCATCAACAGTTGGCAGGGGCTCTGGATCAGGCGATTGCCGAGATCAAGTCGATCTGGGCCGAAGCGCGGGAAAAAGGAAACCTCAAACGGCCTGCCTGGCCGATCATCGTCTTCCGCACGCCCAAAGGCTGGACCTGCCCGGCGGAGATCGACGGCAAGAAATGCGAGGACTACTGGCGCAGCCATCAGGTTCCCATGGGGGACATGGACAAAGAGGAACATATCCGCATCCTCGAAAGCTGGATGAAGAGTTATCGTCCCGAAGAGTTGTTTGATGAAGAGGGACGATTCAAATCGGAACTCGCGGAGATGGCCCCGCACGGGGAAAAGAGGATGAGCGCCAACCCCCATGCGAATGGCGGTCTGTTGCTCAGAGATTTGCAGTTGCCGGATTTTCGTGATTACGCCGTGGACGTCCCGAGCCCCGGTGCCATCATGGCGGAATCGACCCGGCAGATGGGGAGGTATCTGCGGGATGTGATGAAACTGAATCTGTCCAGCAAAAACTTCCGCCTGTTCAGTCCGGATGAAAACAATTCCAACCGCTGGCAGGATGTGCTGGAGGTCACAAATCGCTGCTACATGGCCGAGATCCTGCCGGAAGATGATCACCTCTCACCAGATGGCCGCGTCATGGAAGTGCTCAGCGAGCATCAGTGCCAAGGCTGGCTGGAGGGATACTTGTTGACCGGGCGCCACGGCTTTTTCTCCTGCTACGAAGCATTCATTCACATCATCGATTCGATGTTCAACCAGCACGCCAAATGGTTGAAAGTCTGCAACCATATCCCCTGGCGACGGGACATCGCTTCATTGAATTATCTGCTTTCCAGCCATGTCTGGCGACAGGATCACAATGGTTTCTCCCATCAGGATCCGGGTTTTCTGGATCACGTGGCCAACAAACGGGCGGAAGTTGTCCGTGTCTATTTACCGCCGGACGCAAATTGTCTGCTCTCGGTGACAGATCATTGTCTGAGGAGCCGGAATTACGTGAATGTCGTTGTGGCCGGGAAGCAGAATGCTCCGCAGTGGCTGACCATGGATGAAGCGGTGAAACACTGTACCCGCGGCCTCGGCATCTGGAACTGGGCCAGCAGTGACCAGGGAAGCGAACCGGACGTCGTCATGGCCTGTTGTGGAGATGTGCCGACACTGGAAACACTGGCCGCCGTCGAATTGCTGAGAAAACATCTGCCGGAGTTGAAAGTCCGCGTCGTCAATGTGGTCGACCTGATGAAGCTCCAACCGGAACGGGAGCATCCACATGGGCTTCCCAATCAGGACTTCGATGCGATCTTCACGAAAGACAAACCCATCATTTTTGCGTTTCACGGATATCCCTCCCTCATCCACCGTCTGACCTACCGTCGGACGAATCACAAAAACCTGCATGTGCGGGGATACAAGGAAGTCGGGACGACAACCACTCCGTTTGACATGGTGGTCCTCAATGATCTCGACCGGTTTCACTTAGTCGGCGATGTGATCGACCGGCTCCCACAACTCGGAGCCCACGCTGCCTATTTCAAGCAGGCGATTCAGGACAAACTGGTCGAGCACCGACAGTACATCGAACAACACGGGGACGACATGCCCGCCATCAGCGGCTGGAAATGGGGAGCCAAAACCGTAACGACCTCGCCTGGAACTTCGACCGAAGGGGACAATGTGTAACAGAGAATCCCCAAAGAAATGTCATGACTTCGTCTCTGCCGAAAATGAAGCCGAGACCCCGGCGCAGCCGATTTGTTCCGGCCGCAATCAAAGAGATTCCCGTTTTCCCACAATTCTCGCACGCTGAAAAAATTCTGGCTGTTTAACAGTCCCATGAGTGAACGTCAAAAAGCAGGAGACGCTGTGAGTATCCTGTTACTCAATTCCGGATCGAGCAGCCTCAAGGCCACGCTCGTGAACTCCACCGACGGTGACACGCTGGCAAATGGCACTGTGGACTGGTCTGGAGGAACAGCCCGCTATGAATTCACGTCCCGGAACCGTCAAGACGGGCGAGACGATGTTTTGTGCCAGAACCATGCGAGTGCGGTGCGGCTGTTTCTTTCCGGCTTGATACAAGACAGGTCGGCGGAGTTTGGCGTGAATCTCGGTTTACAAGGAGTCGGCCATCGGATCGTTCATGGAGGCTCATTCACTTCGTCCATACGTATCACTCCGGATGTTCGAGCCCGGATTGCTGCGCTCTCCGTGATTGCGCCGCTTCACAATCCGCCCAGCCTGGAAGCACTGTACGCTGCAGAAGCGGAGCTGCCGGATGTCCCGCATGTGGCTGTATTCGATACCTCTTTTCATACAACACTGCCGCCATACGCCTTCACCTATCCGATTCCAGAACGATGGACCCGGGACTGCGGCATCCGCCGTTATGGATTTCACGGCCTGAGCTATGCCTACTGCGCCGGGCGGGCCGCGGAGATGCTCCAGCGTCCTCTTGACAAGTTGCGACTCGTGATCTGCCATCTCGGAAATGGCTGCTCGGCTACGGCTGTCCTCAATGGAAAAAGCATTGACACCACGATGGGACTGACGCCGCTGGAAGGACTGATGATGGGAACCCGATGCGGCTCGATCGATCCCAGCATCATTTTGGAGATGCAGCTCCGACATGGAATGTCTGCGACCGAAGTGGAGACGACCCTCAATCGCCAGTCCGGATTGCTGGGTGTTTCCCGGATCTCCGGAGATCTACGGCCGGTCCAGGCTGCGGCTGATTCCGGAAATATTCAGGCAAAACTCGCCCTCGAAATATATGTCCACCGGATTCGCAAAGCGATCGGGGCCTTGACGGTCACGATGGGCGGAGTGGATGCACTGATCTTCACGGCTGGAGTGGGAGAACATGCCAACTTCATCCGTGAACAGGTCTGTGATGGGCTTCAATGTCTGGGATTAAAGCTCGATTCTGATCGAAATGCTTCTTTGGCGCCGGATGCGGATCTTTCCAGCAGCACATCCCCGGGACGAATTCTCATCATCCATACCCGGGAAGATCTCACAATGTTCCGTGAGGTATTGAAAGTCCTTCAACTCGAAGCTGGCTAGAGCGTTTGGACTGGCTCCCGCGTGCCGGACTTTTCAGAATACCGAGAACCCCTTTCTTTTCCTCCGTGATTTCAACGATGAATCACTTTTCGAAACCAATGTCGCAAATCCATCCGGGATGAGTTCTCGACATCTTTTTTATGAAGACGGGAGCCGCATTCGCGGCCGAAGTTGATTGCTGCTGAAACAGAGTTTTGACACACTCAGGACCATTTCACTCATACTTTTGATGCGGGGACAGGAAGCGATGACCAGAAAAGTGTTGGCCGTCCTGCTTGTGGCGGTCGTAATGGCAGTCGTTGGATATCAGGTCTGGCAATCTCAGCAGTCTTCTCTCCCTGCGGGGATTGCATCCGGCAATGGCCGTATTGAAGCGAAGCTGGTCGACATTGCGGCCCGGGAACCGTTACGAGTCAGAAAAATTCTCGTCAAAGAGGGAAATATTGTCCATCGTGGCGACGTGCTCGTTGAGATGGACACTTCCACGCTGGAAGCGGAACTCGCGGAAGCGAAGGCCAGCATCGCTTCCGATCAGGAACGGGTCGCTGCCAGCAATTCAACGGTTGTCCGCGCCAAAAGTCAGTTGAATCTGGCGCAGGTCGAATTCGATCGTTACAAAAAACTTCTGGCCTCGAACGCTGGCACTCAACAGGAATATGACCGCCGGGAAGCCAATCTCCAGGTGCAGAAAGCAGCTGTCGCGGAAGATGAAGCAAAGTTGCGAACAGCTCAGCAGGAAGTGGAAGTTTCGCAGGCGCAGGCCAATAAAATTCAAACACGGATCAACGACGCCACTCTGAAATCCCCGGTCCGTGGACGGGTCCTGTATCGGCTGGCGGAAGAAGGAGAAGTGCTGGGTGCCGGAGGAAAGGCACTGACGCTGGTCAATCTGGAAGACGTCTACATGGAAATCTTTCTGCCGGCGAACGTGGCTTCACGCTTGAAAATCGGGGCGGATGCGCGGGTGACCGTTGATCATGCCCCTGGACGGGCAGCTGCCGGATCGGTCAGTTTTGTCTCGCCAGAAGCCCAATTCACTCCCAAGCAGGTCGAAACGAAAAACGAGCGGGACAAGCTGATGTTCCGGGTGAAAATCCAGGTTCCTGAAGAACTGGTCGCCTCCTATCTCGAACGGGTGAAAACCGGCGTCCGTGGCGTGGGCTATGTGAAAGTCGATGAAAATGCCCAGTGGCCCGCATTTCTGCAGAACCTGGTGACACCCGCTGGGGAGACATCAGCAGTACCAGCCGCTTCCAAATAAACGTCCGCCAACAAGCGATTGGCCTTCTTCCGGTTCTTCCTCGCATGTGCAGAACGATGTCGAGCAACCAGCCTGTTGTTTCCGTCAAAGAGGTCACTCATCTCTACGGCAGCACTGTCGCCCTTGACCGGTTGTCCGTCGACTTTCCGCGCGGACTGATGATCGGCATCGTCGGACCGGATGGCGTCGGCAAATCGACGTTAATGGCGATCATCGCCGGTTCCAAAGTCATCCAGCAGGGACAGGTGATGGTTCTTGATGGAGACATCGCTGATGTGCGGCATCGGCACGATGCCTGCCCCCGCATTGCCTACATGCCACAGGGACTCGGCAAGAACCTGTACCTGGAGCTGAGTGTTTACGATAATATTGACTTCATGGCCCGACTGTTCGGTCTTTCCGCTGCCGAACGCCCTGCGCGTATCAAGGCACTGCTGCAAGCGACCGGACTGGAGTCATTTGCCAATCGCCCCGCCGGAAAACTCTCGGGCGGAATGAAACAGAAAGTCGGACTGTGTGGCGCTCTCGTTCATGATCCCGACCTACTGATTCTCGATGAGCCGACAACCGGGGTCGATCCCCTCTCCCGGCGACAGTTCTGGTCTCTCATCGACGACATTCGCGCCCAGCGTCCAGGCATGAGCGTGCTGATCTCCACTGCTTACATGGATGAAGCCCAGCAATGGGACTGGATCGTGGCCATGGATTCCGGTCAGGTGCTGGCAACAGGGACTCCGGCGGAACTGATGCAGCATACGAAAACATCCGACCTCGAAAAATGTTTCATCGCATTGCTTCCGGAAGAAAAGCGAATGGGGCATCAGGAACTGGTGATCCCGCCGCGTCCTTCCGGAGAAACCGAAATTGCCATTGATGCACATGGCCTGACAAGACGCTTCGGAGATTTCGTGGCGGTCGATCATGTGACGCTCTCGATCGAACGCGGGGAAATCTTCGGGTTTCTGGGATCAAATGGCTGCGGCAAGTCGACCACGATGAAGATGCTGACCGGACTGCTTCCTCCGACCGAAGGAACGGCGACTCTCTTCGGAAAATCCGTCGAAGCGGGGAGCCTGGAAGTCCGCCGGAATCTGGGTTACATGACACAGGCGTTTTCTCTCTACAGCGAGTTGACAGTCCGCCAGAACCTGGTCCTCGATGCGCGGCTGTACCATCTTCCCGCAGAAAAGGCCAAAGCCCGCATTGAAGAACTCGTGGACAAGTTTGGCCTGAGATCGCATCTGGATGCCCTTGCTGGTGATCTTCCCATGGGACTTCGCCAGCGGCTCTCTCTGGCTGTCGCGGTGCTGCACGAACCGGAAATGCTGATTCTCGACGAGCCGACATCAGGCGTGGACCCGGTTGCCCGGGACAGCTTCTGGGAACTGTTGATCGACATGTCACGCAACCAGGGGGTCACAATCTTCGTCACCACCCATTTCATGAACGAAGGGATGCGTTGCGATCGGATCTCCCTGATGCATGCCGGTCGAGTGCTGGCGTGTGACGACCCACAAAAGTTGATCGCTGCCCGGGGAGCATCCGGCCTGGAAGACGCTTTCATCGGCTACATGGAAGACGCCATTGCCGAGAATGTGAGAGGAGACGCCGGGACATCCGCTGAGAAGCCCGCCATCAGTCCGGCTGGCAATGTCGGGCACGCAGCGATGTCCTCCTCACAGCTGGCGATCGGGAGAATGCTGGCGTACACCCGCAATGAAGCCGTCCAGATCATGCGCGACCCGGTCCGCCTGCTGTTCGCGTTTGTTGGTTCCGCTGTCCTGATGCTCGCCTTCGGATTCGGACTGACCACGGATATCGAACATGTCCGTTATGCCACGATGGACCTGGATCAGACTCCGGAAAGCCGGACCTATCTGGAACAGTTCGCTGGAACGACCCGTTACTTCACGCAGATGCCCGCAGTCCATTCCCCCGAAGAGGGACGGCATCGATTGCAGTCAGACTCCATCTCGCTGCTAATCGAAGTCCCCCCCAACTTCGGCAGGAATTTCCGCAAGGGAATCCCTGCCGAAGTGTTGGCCCAGGTGGATGGAGCCGATACCTTTCGCGGCGAAAATGTGGCTCAGTACGTGCAGGGAGTTCAATACACGCTGGTAAGCGATCCCGCCAACGGGCTGCAATATGATTCATCGGTCGGAATGGCGCAAATTGAAGACCGCTACATGTACAACCCCTCGTTTCTGAGCATTTATTCAATTGTTCCCAGCGTCCCGGCCCTGCTGCTCATCCTGATTCCCGCGATCCTGATGGCGGTCAGTATCGTTCGGGAAAAGGAGCTGGGTTCGATGATCAATTTTTACGTCACTCCGACCCGGCGGATCGAATACCTTTTAGGTAAGCAGATCCCTTACGTGGTCATCGGCATGTTGAATTTTTTCATTCTTGTTGCCATGGCTCTGCTAGTCTTTGGAGTGCCGATCAAGGGAAGTTTCCTGATGCTCACGCTCTGCACGCTGCTGTATGTGACTGTCACGACGGGAATCGGGATGCTCATCTCCACATTCACCAGCAGCCAGGTTGCCGCCGTATTTATCACAGCAATCATCACCATCATGCCGACGATCCAATTTTCCGGGCTCCTGCAACCGGTTTCGACGCTGGAAGGGCGGGCTCGGCTCATCGGCTCGATCTGGCCGACGACGTATTACATGCATTCCAGCGTGGGAGCTTACACAAAGGCCCTGCGCGCGGGGCTGATGATGCCCGACCTCATTTTTCTGGCCTGCTGCATCCCCATCTTGTGGCTGGTCAGCATGATTGGACTCAGAAAGCAGGAACGATGAACACCACCTCCCTGCTGAATATTCTCTGGCTCGGACTGAAGGAACTCCGCAGCCTGTGCAACGACCTTGTCATGCTCTTGTTTGTGATCTATGCCTTCACCGGCGCGATTTACATTCAGGCGACGGGGACGTCCAGTGAAGTCAATAATGCATCACTAGCATTTGTCGATGAAGATGGCTCAACACTCTCCAAAGAACTGCTGAACGCCTTCTACCCGCCCCGCTTTCAGCTGCCGCATCTGATCTCCGCCCGCGACGTCGAAGATGTCATGGACCAGGGTAAATTCATGTTTGTGGTGGTCATTCCCCCCCGGTTCGAACTGGACCTGAAAGCCGGCCGGTCTTCCAGTATTCAGTTGAATATCGACGCGACCGCCATGCAGCAGGCAGCCGTCGGCTCAGGATATATCAAGAACATCATCACCGATCGTATTGCGAGTTATCTCTCCAGAACCGATCAGGCACCTCCGCCTCCCGTCAACCTGGTCATCCGCAAACTGTTCAATCCGAACGGCATTTCGTCCTGGCGAACCAGCGTGGTGGCCATCATTAATCAGATCACGCTGCTGACGGTCGTTCTCACCGGCGCTGCTGTCCTGCGTGAACGGGAACATGGCACACTGGAACATCTGCTGGTGATGCCCCTCAATGCCTTTGAAATTGCGATGGCCAAAGTTCTGGCAAACGGACTGGTCATTCTGCTGGCGACAGTCGCCTCCATGTTTCTTGTCGTCAAGTGGGCTTTGCAGGTCCCGTTTGCCGGCTCTGTCCCGCTCTGGCTGACAGGGGTCTTGCTCTATCTGTTCTTTGCGACCGCGCTAGGAATCTTTCTGGGAACCGTCTCCCGCTCCATGGCCCAGTTCTCCCTGCTGATCATTCTGGTGGTTATCGTCCTGCAACTCCTCTCGGGGGGATCAACCCCGGTTGAAAGCCAACCAGCCTGGCTGCAATACCTGACGTTCCTGCTCCCTTCACGACACTTCGTCAGCTTTTCTCAAGTGATTATCTATCGCGGTGGCGGCCTGCAAGCGGTCTGGCCACAGTTTCTAACGGTCACCGCCATAGGGCTGGCATTCTTTGTTTACAGCTTGCGTCTGTTCAGAAAATCGATCGCGGTTACGAAATAGGTGATTTGACCATGCATTCCCATTACAAAAAAGCAGCGGCTTTGCCGCGTGACGTCTTGTCGACTCATTCGGACGGGATCATTCGGTCTCATTGGGGTACAAGGGGATTTGAGGCGAATTCACGGAATCCGGTGCCGGGAGTGCGGAGACCAGGACGGATGTATTCGGTGCCTTGCCAGAGTAAAAAGCGAGATAGTGCGTGGCCCCGATCGGAGTGGCGTTCACGTTGCCCGCATCAAATGTGATCGGACTACCCGTTGCAACTGCATCGGAAGCTGGCCAGTTGAGTGGATGATCGAACACACTGGCTGGATCAACGACTCGTCGTCGAAGGATGCCCCGCCCCCGATGATAGTAATAGTTGCTCAACAGGCCGGTTTTGGAGTCAAGAATCAAACTCGGCGTGGAGGCATGGATATCGCTGATGTTGGTTTGTGAGCGTTTCCACGTCGCACCGAAGTCCGTGGATATCAATTGGAATTGGGATGGCCCGACCTCTGTCCGGGCGATGGCGAGAATTCTGCCATTGCCAAGATAGACAGCAGCGGGCTCGGTCGGCCACGCTGCTTTGGTCAATTCGGACTCGACAACAACCTGCACCCATGTCGCACCGTTGTCGCTGCTGGTCAACGTGCCCCAGGAACTGTTCGGGGCATCGCTATAATTCCCCGCGAACCACAATGCCATGAGCCCGACCTTCGGAACCGCGAAGACGTCGGTGATCTGCATGGGACTCACAGCAAGCTTCGGTGTCGCCGCGAGAGTGAAAGTCACCCCGTCCGTGGTGCGGTACAGGTCATGGATACGCTCCTTTCCGACGCGGCGCATCCAGAGGAGCATCGCTCCGTCGGCATCAAGCCCTTTCCCGACGGGAACTTCGCCATAGCCCGGTGTGCTGGCAACCACTGTTTCCGGCGTCCACGTTTTCCCGCCGTTCGTGGAGGTGCGAGCGTAAGCAGCGCGGGCGTCTTCAGCGATGTCATGCGCCTTGCCGCGAGTATAAACGCAGACCAGCTTCTCACCAATGGCCTGCATCATTGGCCACGAATTGTAGCCGCTCACATTCTCCACGACAGATGGCTTGGGGAGTGCGTCCAACGGCGTCACCTGGACCATGACCAGGCCGGTGGGACTGGTGAACGAGTCGGCGGGATCGCCTGGCTCTCGTTGAATACGCACCCATAACGGTGAGTCCGGCACAACTTCAGCGTAGGACTCCAGCACAATGGTCCGGGTGTCGAACGGTGCCGCCGGAAGCGCGGTACGGACAGGGGACCCATGAATCGAATACGTTTTGAATGGGGCGTTCGGTCCGTTCTCCACCATCTGCGACAGGTGGACCCGGTAAACATCCTCAAACTGGGGACTCGTCATCGCATCCGTCGTGATAACGACGATTTCAATCTTCACTGCGGAGCATCCGCTCGGAAGGCCGTTCACAACCCCCGAGACAGACTGTCCAATCGTCCCCCCCGACAACGACCACACCGGAATCGAAGTCTTGCCACGCGACATGAGAACCAGCGAAGGACTGCCGGTGGCAATCGACATACTGTTAGCGGCCAGAGTGATCGGGGACATTCCTTTTGCATCAGGAGCTCTTTTGTGAAACCGTTGAATGCTCTTGCCGGAAACTGTCGGATTTTTCGCCTTGTGTGAATCAACTGGATTGTCGGCGCCGAAGCTGGTCACAACGGAGGCAGCAAGTAGTGTGATGAGCAAATGAACGCCATGAAAAAAACGTATCATTATTGTCTTTTCTTTCTGGAGTTGAATCGATCCTTGTGATTCAACCATGTTGATACCTGGCCAGAGAAGACAGAAGATGCGTTGCAGTCTGTTTCGCGGGGAGAGGACCAGGCATTGTGTCAGAAGCTGTCTCCAAATGGGAGGACGAGGTTGCTGCTGGGCTGGGCCGCCATTCCGGGAGAGCATTCTCTTTCGCGTGGCTCGGTCGCGGCCTCATTCTTTCGGGATATTAGACCAGTTTGGTCATTGTTCTATCATGCTCGGCCTGGAATTCCCTGTATTTCGCCAGGATCTCCATGAGACACCATTTGCAACTCCGCTCTAAAAGCGAGAACTCGACAATATTCGGCTGGCAGCCTTGACTCTGTAGTACACTCCAGGAGTTAAAATGCTTTTCGAATCGCTGAAAGAGGGGACATTATGAAGGCGATGAAGATCGGCGAAATTGCCCGTCGTTCCGGAATCGGAATCGAGACAATTCGTTTTTATGAGCGGGAAGGGCTCTTGCAGAAGCCGGAGCGCCGGCCATCGGGATATCGACAATACGACACGTCCGTTCTTCAGCGTCTGGAATACATCCGCTGTGCCAAGGAACTGGGGTTTACGCTCGCTGAGATTCGGGAACTCCTGAATTTATCGTTTGCTCATGAAATCTGCTGTGAATCCATTCGACAACACGCCCAGGCAAAACTGGATGACATAGAAAATCGGATTCACAGTCTACTGAAAATGAAGAAATCGCTGCAGGGTATTTTAGAGCAATGCATCCACCAGCAACATGCGGACAATTGCCCGTTGGTCCATCATTCTTCAACGGACTCTTCGCAGCATTGCTCACTTCCAATTATGAAGGACTAAGATGAAACGGCTGTGGCTCGGGTTTATATTGGTGATGGGGTTATCCTTCCTGGTTCTGGGGTGGATCGGCACTCGCATCTATCAGGAAAAGCCGCCTCTTCCCGACAAAGTCGTCACGACAGCGGGAACGGAACTGATTGCCCCGGGTGAAATTGCCGCCGGCCAGAATGTCTGGCAGTCCATGGGCGGAATGGAAGTCGGATCCATCTGGGGGCATGGAAGTTACACTGCTCCGGACTGGACAGCCGACTGGCTGCATCGGGAAGCATTGTATATTCTGGACCACTGGGCGGCTGCGGAGTTCGGTAAAGAATACTCTCAGCTGGACACGGAGCGGCAAGGGCAGTTGCAGGGACGCCTGGCGGAAAAGATCCGGGTCAATATGTATGACCCCGCAACTTCGACCATCACCATCGATCCAATTCGGGCGGAAGCCTTTCAGGCGAATCTGGAGCACTACACGGATGTCTTCACAAATGGACGAGCCGACTATGCGATTCCCGCGGGAGCGATTCAGGATCCCGCCCGGATGCGCAAGCTCGCAGCCTTCTTCTTCTGGACAGCCTGGGCTGCTGTGACAAATCGTCCGCACGAGAACATCACTTATACGCACAACTGGCCATATGAACCGTTGGTTGGCAATATTCCGACCGGGGAAACAGTTGTCTGGACCGGGGTGAGCATCATCATGTTGTTGGCGGGAATTTCCGCCATGGTCTGGTGGTATGCCGCCCGCAATTCACGGGAAGAAGACTCCGAGATTCCCGAGACCGATCCGCTGGCATCCTGGGTGGCCACTCCGTCACAAAGAGCAACCATCAAATACTTCTGGGTGGTCGCCGCACTGATTCTGGTGCAGATGCTCCTGGGAGTCGTCACGGCCCATTACGGCGTGGAAGGGGATGGCTTTTACGGATTTCCTCTCTCGGACTGGCTCCCTTTCAGCGTCAGCCGGACCTGGCACGTGCAGATGGGGTTGTTCTGGATTGCCACAGCCTGGCTGGCGGCAGGGCTGTTCATCGGCCCGCTGGTGAGTGAACATGAACCCCGGGGACAGCGTCTGGGAGTCAATATCCTCTTTGGAGCCTTGCTTCTTGTCGTTGTGGGTTCGTTGCTTGGAGAATGGCTGAGCGTTCAAAATAAACTTTCGGATGTCGTTTCCTTCTACCTGGGACATCAGGGATATGAATATGTCGATCTGGGACGAGTCTGGCAGCTGGCCCTGTTTGCGGGTCTGTTGCTCTGGTTGTTTCTGATGGTCCGGGTGTTGCTGCCGGCATTGCGACAGAAGGGGGAACAGAAACAACTGGTCGCTTTATTGACTGTTGCCAGCGGGGCCATCGCGCTGTTTTACGGAGCTGGTCTCACCTGGGGACATCACTCGCATTTATCCATTATCGAATACTGGCGATGGTGGGTCGTGCATCTGTGGGTGGAAGGCTTCTTCGAGGTCTTTGCAACCACGGTGATTGCTTTCTTCTTCATGCGACTGGGACTGATTCGTCCCGGCGTGGCTGCGGCCACGGCACTCTTGTCCGCGACAATTTTCATGTCTGGAGGAATCATCGGGACTTGCCATCACCTGTACTTTTCAGGAACTCCAACGGTGGCACTGGCCTGGGGATCGGTCTTCAGCGCCCTGGAAGTTGTGCCGCTGGTGCTGATCGGATTTGACGCCATGGAAGACTTGCGACGCTCCGGGCAGACCAAGTGGGTGCGACAATATAAATGGCCAATCTATTTCTTCGTTTCGGTGGCGTTCTGGAACATGATCGGGGCTGGCCTGTTCGGCTTCATGATCAACCCGCCGATTGCTCTGTACTACATGCAAGGTTTGAATACGACGCCGCTGCATGGACATTCCGCCCTGTTCGGAGTGTATGGAATGCTGGGAATCGGCCTGATGCTGGTTTGCCTGCGGGCTTTGATTCCGGGCCGGGAGTGGAAAGACGGAATGCTGATGTTCTCGTTCTGGTCTTTGAACATCGGCCTGATGCTGATGTGCCTGTTAAGTCTGCTGCCAGTCGGCCTGATGCAGACATGGGCTTCCGTGGAACATGGATACTGGTATGCCCGCAGCTCGGAATTCCTGCAAATACCGATTATGGAAACTCTCCGCTGGCTGCGTGTGCCGGGCGATACGATTTTCTTTTTCGGAGCAGTGGCTCTGGTTATATTTATCGTGGGTCTGAAGACCGGACATTCTTTCCGCAAGGCTGCCTGAGTTCGAAATGACTCTCATATGCCCCCCCTGGGAGAAGTCGTCACCAGGGGGGCCATGAACGATGTTTCACAAGAAATAAGGAGACCGAGACGATGGCTATTCCTCATGCACAACCCGGAGGGATTATTGACGTTCGCCCGCTGGGAACGGCCCTCGAATCATCTCAGACCAGCGTCCTGCTGAAGACCGACCATCTGGAAGTCATCCGACTGGTGCTGCCCACCGGAAAAGAGATCGCGCCCCACAAAGCGCGAGGCGAAGTCACGGTGCATTGCCTGGAAGGAAAAGTGGATTTCACCGTTCATGACAAGACGGAGCCGCTGACCGCGGGCCAGTTACTGTACCTGTTGCCGGGTGAAATCCATTCCCTGAAATGCCTGGAAGCCGCATCGCTGCTGGTGACGCTGGTCCTGCCGCCGGCATAGATCCCCCTTCCGGCAAGACCCTTCAAGCAGGCCATGCCCTGATCCAGAACTTGAAACAAGTGACTGGCTCGTACAACATGCGCCTCTTTAATGAAGGAGAGCCCCCACATGGCGGAACAGGCCGATGCGGATCTTCCTTCGCGCCGGCCGACTGCTTATTTTTTAGACTTGATCACAGGAATAACGATTTCCAGCGTTTCATCTTTTGTGGGGAGTTCCATTTTCTGCTCATAGTTGGTGAAGAGAATCCCCTGATCTTCAGTCTCGCCAGGAGCATCCTTGGTCCGGCCATTGATGACGGCAACCATCGGTCCGCCAACAGTCCCCTTGCCATCGTCAACATTCGTATCGAATCGCCCGTTGATGATTTTGGCACTTCCCTGCGGACCACTTCCCCCAGCGGAAGTGTCCGGAACGAAATTGATGTCCCCAAAGGGAACCGGTTTGCCGTCATAGGTGATTGTGCCGGAGACCCGGTAACGATCTGGACCGTCGACTTTCGCGCCGCAGCCCCAGACCGTCAGAATCAGACATAATCCCGCCAGCGAAATCCCGTTTCGAAGAAACATGAATCATCCTTTCCAATCACAAAAAGAGCGCTTCATCAAGCAGTACGAACAGTCCGGGGCTTTATTGTGATGAAAACCTGAATTGAGGTCATTCCCCGAAACGCGAACGGACTCCAGCATTACGATCCAGCGGGTGGTTGCCCGAGGGGCAATGCTTCTAGAATACGTTCGACAGCTTCAGATTTATTGAGCACATAAAAATGGATCCCAGGAACCCCCTGGCGGATCAATTCTTTGCACTGCCCAATGGCATAATCCACGCCAATTGCAAACTGCGCTTCTTTGTCGTGCTGGGCGGCCTCCAGACGGGCATAGAGATCCTGGGGGAAATCGGTGCCGCACATGCCGATAATTCGCTGAATTCTTGAGAACTCCGTAATTGGCATGATTCCCGGGACAAGCGGAACCTGAATGCCCAGTTGAGACGCTTTGTCGCGAAAACGAAGATAGTGCTCGTTCACAAAAAACAGCTGGGTGAAAACCGCATCGGCTCCCGCGTCAACTTTGCGTTTCAGATGAGCCAGATCGACATCATGACTGGGGGCTTCCAGATGTTTTTCAGGGTAGCCGGCCACGCCGATTCCGGTTTCAGAATGGTGTTTGCGAATCAACGTGACCAGTTCATTGGCATTTTTGAGGCCCCCATTGACAGCCTGAAATGCGGACTCTCCCACCGGCGGATCGCCTCGAAGCGCCATGATGTTATGGATCCCATGCCCATGGACAGTATCCAGCCATTCCAGAAGTTCGTCGACCGTAGCCCCCACGCAGGTGAAATGAGCCGTCGCCACCTGGCCAAACCGGTCCTGAATGAGGCGGCACAGATCAATAGTCCGGGTTCGGGTACTGCCTCCGGCTCCGTATGTGCAGGAGATAAACGACGGAGTGTGTCTCTTCAGCCGGTCCAGATGTTCCAGCAGCGATTCATCTCCCGGGGCTGTTTTGGGAGGAAAAATTTCGAACGACAGTCCGAAACCGCGAGAGTAAATGTCCTTGAGACGCATGGAAAATGAGGGATTCTGATGAAATGATGGGGGGAGAAGATTCGAGTGATCCGGATGTTCCGGACCGCGTTCCAAGCGGTATCCTATTCCGGAAAAAGATCAGGCGGGAGCGTCGATCAACTCATAAAACACGTTCCGCTGGCGGGGAATATAACCCGCATCGGAAATACAATGGCGAATCTGTTCCAGCGACAAATGAAATGTCGTTCCCGCCTGTGAAACGACATTTTCTTCGATCATCAGGCTTCCCATGTCATTGGCTCCGAAGAACAACGCCAGTTGTCCAATTTTCTCCCCTTGCGTCACCCAGGAGGATTGAATATTGGGGATATTATCAAGATATAACCGGGCCACCGCTTGCGTTTTGAGATATTCGAACGCCCCTGCCGGAGGAAGCCCGGACATATCCACTCCCCCTTTGCGTCCATTTTCAGCATCCCGTCCATACCAGGGAGCGGATTCCGCGGGCTGATGCGTCCAGCAGATAAAGGCGGTGAACCCACCGGTTTCGTCCTGAAGTGTTCGTAACCGGTCGAGATGTTCAATCCGTTCGTCAAGTGTTTCCACATGTCCGAACATCATGGTGCAGGTGCTCTTTCCTCCCAGCTGATGCCAGACCCGGTTCACGTCCAGCCAACCGTCGGTCAACACTTTTCCGCGCGTAATCAGAGAACGGACCCGATCGACGAGAATTTCGCCCCCTCCTCCCGGCAGGCTCCCCAGGCCGGCATCCATGAGTCGCTGCAAGACGGTCTCCAGCGGCAATTTGCTGACTTTATGGAAATGCCAGAGTTCCGGAGGACTGAAAGCATGAATATTCACCTGTGGAAACGTCCGCTTGATGGAGCGGAGCATCTCTTCGTACCACTCCAGCGGCAACTGGGGATGAAGTCCTCCCTGCATGAGGATCTGATCGCCTCCCAGATCGACGGTTTCCTGAATCTTCTGAAAGAGCGCCTCTTCCGTGAGCACATAGGCTTCGGAGTGGCCGACAGGACGATAAAACGCGCAGAAATCGCAGACAGCCGCACAAACATTGGAATAGTTGATATTCCGATCAATGTTATAGGTGCGGTAAGGTTCCGGATGCAGCCGGGTGGCCACGGCATGGGCGGCATGTCCCAGGGCCGTCAAATCGGATGATTTCAACAATACGATTCCTTCTTCGGGCGTCAGCCGTTCGCCAGCGACCGCTTTTTCAAGAATGGAATCAACCGAGGGAATGGCAGTGGAGATCATGGGGCCGGATTAAGGACTGTGACTGAAAATTTCCGGAACGGACAACCGGCCGATCCATCGGCGGACAAGCCGGTTGCCTGCGTTTCAAACAGATGTTCCCTGTTGTTTTTTCATATCAATGAGGACTTTCTTCTGAAGGCCAGATTGATACGGGCGCGGGCACCACAATTTGCGGACATCACGAAAATGAACATACCGTATGACGGTACGCTAAGTTAACGTCTTCCGTACCAAGAATCGAGAGCGACCATGGAAAGAGAGTGGAAAGGCATTGGTTGAGAGAAGAGAGGTGGCGGGTCACAATTCCAGCATGAATTCTCCTCCATTACCTCCGCTTCCCATCGTTGACGTTCTTCCGAACATTGTTTCCGCCCTGGAAACTCAAGCGGCAGTCGTATTGCGGGCTCCCACCGGGGCTGGCAAAACGACACGGGTTCCCCCCATGGTGCTCTCCGCACATGGGGAAACTCCGGGCCAGATCATCATGCTTGAACCGCGACGTCTGGCTGCCCGGGCGGCTGCCACCCGCATGGCACAGGAGTTTTCATCTCCTCTCGGACAGGACGTCGGTTATCAGGTTCGCTTTGACAGCAAAGCAGGCCCGCGAACCCGAATCCTGGTCGTCACCGAGGGAATTCTGCTTCGACGGCTCCAGAAAGACCCTTTTCTCGAGGGAGTTCACACTGTCATTTTCGATGAATTTCATGAGCGAAATCTGGCCAGCGATCTCGCTTTGGGAATGGTGCGGCGAATTCAGCAGACAGTCCGTCCGGATCTCAAAATCATCGTCATGTCCGCCACCCTGGACCCCACTCCAATTGCGGACTATCTGGAAGGAGCAGCAGTTGTCGAGAGCCTCGGGCGGTCATTCCCGGTCGAGATCCAATATCTCCGGCACCGTGAACTTCGCGCGCCGGTGGAACTGGCGGCGCGCGGAGTACAACAGGTCTTTCCTCAAACCAGCGGCCATGTGCTGGTCTTTCTTCCCGGTGTGGGAGAAATTTTTCAACTCCAGCGGGAACTCGATACCTTTGCCCGGAATCAGGGAGCCGTTTTGCTCCCCTTGTATGGAGATTTACCCGCTGCCGCCCAGGATGCCGTGCTGGCGCCACAAGGAGAGCGAAAAATCGTGTTGGCCACGAATGTCGCGGAGACATCCGTAACGATTCCGGACGTGACAGCAGTCGTCGATCTCGGACTGGTCAGAACGCTTCGGTTCGACCCGGACAGCGGGCTGGACCGGCTTGTGCTGGAACCGGTTTCCCAGGCCTCCGCCGATCAACGGGCAGGACGCGCGGGACGAACAGGGCCGGGAATTTGTCTGCGACTATGGGAGGAAGCGACACAGCGGCACCGTCCGGCACAGACCGATCCGGAAATTCGCCGGGTCGATCTGTCAGGTCCAATTCTTCAACTCAAATGCTGGGGGGAACAAGATGTCCTGGGCTTCCCATGGCTGGAACCACCTCGCCCCGAAGCGGTCGAACAAGCGGAACTGCTGCTGTCCCGGTTGGGGGCATTGGATTCTTCGGCAGGAGTCACTCCACTGGGAATGACACTGGCCGAGTTGCCGGTCCATCCGCGGATGGCAAGACTATTGCTTGCGGGACATCAGGCAGGCGAATCGCAACGTGTGGCCTGGCTGGCGGCCATGCTGGAAGAACGAAGCCCATTTTCCCGCGCGCGCCCTTCCCACGGAACTGGCCGTGCACCACCGACCGTTCTGCTGCATCATTCACAGTCTGATCCGCTGGATCGGCTGGCAGCCCTGGAAGAATTCGATCGGACTGGGGCTGAGGAATTTCCCTGGGGAACACTTCATCGTGGCGGATGGAAGCAGATTCTTCGCGTCCGGGACCAATTGCTGCAATTGCTGAAAGGGATTTCCCTGGAAGAAATTCCTTCTCATACCCGCCCCGCTGAGGAGGATCCGGACGAAGCCCTCTGCCGCGCGCTGGTGGCTGCCTTTCCGGATCGTGTCGCCCGTCGCCGTTCCTCGGGAAGCGATCAGGGAGTGATGGTGGGGGGGCGGGGGGTGAAGCTGGCTGCGCAATCCGCGGTTCGCAGCGGAGATCTATTTTTGTGCGTTGATGTTGATGCTGGTCAAAGCGAGGCCCTCGTCCGCCAGGCCTCTCTCGTGAAATCGGAATGGCTGCCGGAATCCTCATTAAAGACGGAAACAGAACTTTTTTTTCATCCCAGCCAGAAACAGGTCATCGCCCGCAAGCGGCTTTATTATGAAGACCTGGTGCTTTCGGAAAGTCCGGTACCGTTGCCGCAGACCGATGCTGCCGGGGAACTGCTTTTTCAGGAAGCCCGGAGGGCGTGGAACGAAGTCTTTCCCGTTCAGGATGCTGCTGTTCAAGGCTACCTGCAACGAGTCGCTGCACTGGCTCAATGGATGCCGGAACTGGGATTGCCCTCATTTGACGAAGCTCAGCAACTGGAAATTTTGCATACGCTCTGCCGATCCTGCCGGTCGTTTTCCGAGTTGCGCAAAGCGGACTGGTTGACATCATTGCAGGGACAGCTTTCGTGGCCGATGCGTCAAATTGTGGACAAGGAAGCTCCCGCGACATGGACAGTCCCCAGCGGAAGCCAGATTCATCTTCAGTACGAAGCAGGACATCCACCGATTCTGGCAGTGAGGATCCAGGAGATTTTCGGAATGTCTCAGACTCCCCGAATTGCCGGGGGAAGGATTTCAGTGTTGCTGCACCTGCTGGCCCCGAATCGGCAACCACAACAAGTAACAGATGATCTGGCGAGTTTCTGGGAGAAGACTTATCCCATCGTGCGAAAAGAAATGGCTCGCCGTTATCCCCGACACCCCTGGCCGGAAGATCCATTAACCGCCAAAGCCATTCGCAAATAAAGCATGTTGGATTCACCGGAAGCCAATGCTTTGCCCCCTTCAGGAAGCGACCGAGGATTGCATCCATTGCGATTATTTCGCTGGAGTGCGAAGTGGAAAATTTGGAGAGACGCAACGAAATTCATCCAACTTCTCTTTACGAAAGTCTCGCGAAGAGCGATTGTGACGCATCTTCGAACATGGATGGGAATCTGTTGAGGTTCCGGGGATGACTCTCTCACACCGGACAGGTTGCTGTGTGTGGTTCAGGGAAACGGGGACGGGGTCATCGGGCCATGACTGCCGGACAGTTCGATTTTGCTCCCGTAATGAAGTTCATTTTGAGCTTGAATTTCGGGGCGCGAGGCGAACAGACGTTGACTCCAAAATTAGAAAGTGATTGACCATGCCAGGACTGGCTGCCAGAGTGCTGGAAGAGGAAATCATGGACCAACCGGGCCTTGATCCACAGGCACATCGTGAAGCGCTGGCGGGAATCGGCCGCGTCAACTGGATCAGCGGAATCGATGGTTTGCTCTGGCGGGCATTGATGACATTCCGGCTTCCGGGTGAGAGCCGTCCATTGCGGGTGCTGGACCTCGCTTGCGGAGGGGGAGACGTCGCCATTCAACTCGCCCAGCGGGCACTCTATCAGGGAATTCCGCTTGATATTCAAGGGATGGATATCAGCTCGACGGCGGTGGAATTCGCACAAAGCCGGGCAGACGCCCTGCATCTCTCCAATGTCCGGTTTCGTCAGCAGAACGTCCTGTCTGATGACATGAATTGCACGTATGATGTTGTGATGTCCTCGTTGTTTCTACATCATCTCAGCGAAGAACAGGGGGTGCTCCTGTTGAAACGGATGTCTTCGATGGCGGAACGGGGAATTCTTCTGGATGACCTGTGCCGCAGCCGACTGGGCTATTTTCTGGCCTGGTGCGGCGTTCGCCTGCTGACACGGTCCGCGATTGTCCACTTCGACGGTCCACAATCGGTGCGGGCCGCGTTTCGAATGAATGAGGTTCGCACGCTGGCAGCACAGGCCAGGCTGGACCAGATTCATTTGCACCATCACTGGCCACAACGATTTCTGCTGACCTGGAAACGCCCCTCTTGAACGTGGTTCCTCCCTTCCCCGAAATAGATGGCGGTTGTTCTGCCCGGAATTGTCCACAAGATCTTGTCCAGCAAGATGCGGACATCGTAAATGTCATGGAAAGAAAAACAGCATTCATAACAGGAATCTCCGGACAGGACGGCTCTTATCTTGCCGAATTTCTTCTTGATCGGGGATACCATGTCTGCGGAATGATCCGTCAGGCGGAGCCTCGCATTCCTGCTGACTTTCAACATCTTCTGGATCAATTGCCAGCAGGGTTTGATCGGCTGTCCCTGGTGCCGGGAGATTTGCAAAATGCGGAAGAACTGCTGGACATTCTTCGTCAGTTTCAGCCTCGGGAAATTTATCACCTGGGTGCGCAATCGCATATTCAGGTCTCCTTTCAGGAACCGGTCGAGACGGGAGACATCTCCGGGTTGGGAACGGTTCGTTTGCTCGAAGCTGTTCGTCATTTGCAATTACCCGCCCGTATTTTTTGTGCCTCTTCATCCGAAGTGTTTGGAAATGCTTCCGGTCCGTTGAGCGAAACTTCCTCCATTCACCCCCGAAATCCCTATGGAGCTGCCAAGGCCTATGCATTGCACATGACCCGGATTTACCGGGAGGTGCATGGCCTGTTTGCTTGCAGCGGCATCCTGTTCAATCACGAATCCCCCCGCCGCGGCAGCAATTTTGTCACCCGGAAAATCACATCCGGTCTCGCTGCCCTCTTGAAAGGGACTCAATCGGAACTGGCACTTGGAAATCTGGAGGCCCGCAGAGACTGGGGATTCGCTGGCGATTATGTCCAGGGCATGTGGCAAATGTTGCAGTCCCCCCTCCCTCAAGACTTCGTGCTGGCCAGTGGAGAAACGCATTCCGTCCGGGAATTCTGCGAAATCGCCTTCGCCCACGCCGGCCTGCCGATCACCTGGCGGGGGACTGGCCTTCAGGAAGAAGGAGTCAGCAATGAGGGCCGAGTCCTGATTCGGATTGATCCCCAATATTTCCGTGTTGAATCCGACAAGCCTGTTTTTGGTGACAGCACTCTTGCCCGCCAGGAACTGGGCTGGGTTCCTTCAACGTCTTTCCAGAAACTGGTGTCCCTGATGGTGGATCACGACCTGGATCGCCAATAGTCGGCAAGCCGTCGAAAGAAGGGACAGGGCGCGGAAAAACAGGAGCCTGTCCGGAAGTCCAATTTCCCGTCCACTTGCCACGCAATCCTGGAAGGACAGGTCGGCAAAGCACTATTCATGTTGCTGGGGAACGGAATATCCCGCCTGATGAATCATCTGATCCCGTTTGGCTGCTTCGAAGTCCGCATCCACCATTTCCCGCACGAGTTCTTCAAATGATGTTTTGGGTTCCCAGCCAAGAAGACGTTTGGCCTTGGAGGAATCCCCCAGCAGCGTTTCCACTTCCGCGGGACGAAAATAACGAGGATCGATTGAAACAATACAGTTGCCGGTTTTTCGATCAATCCCTTGTTCGTTGATGCCGCTTCCCTGCCAGATAAGATCGATCTCCAGTCGCTGGGCGGCTACGTCAACGAATTCGCGAACCGATTTCTGCTGGCCGGTGGCGATGACATAATCGTTGGGTTCGGGTTGCTGAAGCATCAACCATTGGATCTCCACGTAATCCCGGGCATGTCCCCAGTCGCGAAGAGCATTGAGATTTCCCAGAAAAAGCCGAGGCTGCATTCCAAGCTTGATCCGCGCCAGCGCCCGTGTGATTTTCCGCGTCACAAATGTTTCCCCTCGAAGAGGAGACTCGTGATTGAACAGAATGCCGTTGCAGGCAAACATCCCATATGCTTCACGATAGTTCCGGACAATCCAATAGGCATAGAGTTTCGCGACGCCATAAGGCGAACGGGGATGAAAGGGAGTCTCTTCGGTTTGTGGAATCTCTCCCGCCAGGCCAAACAGTTCCGACGTGGAGGCCTGGTACACCCGCGTTTTCCTGTCGAGTCCCAGAATACGGATTGCTTCCAGCACGCGCAGCGTCCCCAGGGCATCGACATTCGCAGTATATTCCGGGCTTTCAAACGACACCGCCACATGGCTCTGAGCCCCCAGGTTGTAAATCTCCTCCGGCTGGACTTTTTGGATGATATGAACCAGGTTCAACGAATCGGTCAGGTCTCCGTAGTGCAGAATCAGCCGGCAGTCCACTTCATGCGGATCGTGATACAGATGGTCAATCCGCTGGGTATTGAACAGCGACGACCGGCGCTTGATTCCATGAACTTCATAACCCTTGCGAATCAGGAATTCAGCCAGATAGGCTCCGTCCTGACCGGTAATTCCAGTAATGAGAGCGCGTTTCTGCACGACGTGACGATCTGTTTCGAGGAATTTTGGAAAGGGATGGAATCCATTGATCAGAGACCATGAAGAATCCGGACGCCGCCCAAAGAGATTGAAAAGTTCATCGATGGTCCGATTCTGATCGTTTTTCCCCGACAGGAGCAAGGGAAATCCGCATTTTATGCAGTCCCCTCCGAAGTTTACGGACGATGGCATCGTTTTTTGTGGAAAAATGGATGAGACGGAATCGCGCTCTCTCAGCGGGCATTGTTCAAAAGAAATCTGGAAACAGGATTCCCGTTTCAACCATTGTGTGGGATTGCCGTTCGTCAGACCTGTCGCGAAAATACGATCCGATTTTCAGGCAGGACCTCTTGTGCGGATCGGTTTCCGACTCCTCTGTTGAGAATGTCAGAGATTTCTGTTTCGATAGTCATGGCCCCTCAGTGCCGTGGACAAAACCTCGGAACGGCCCCAAAGTCTCCCCTGACGAGTGGGATGCAGCAAGTTTTGTCAGGAGGATCTCAATCATTCAACGAAATGCGTCATCGTGAAAATTCTTGTCACCGGGGCGGCAGGCTTTATCGGTTATCACACCTGTCGTGCGCTTCTGAAACGTGGCGATGACATCGTCGGACTGGACAACTTCAACGATTACTACGACGTCCGGCTGAAACGGGCTCGAATTGACCAGCTGACCTCCCATCCCCGATTCGAACTCATCGAAGCGGATATCACGGATCAACCGTTCATGGAACGGTTGTTCACAGAACATCGGTTTGACCGGGTGATCCACCTGGCCGCCCAGGCGGGAGTCCGCTATTCGCTGACAAATCCACAGGCATATATTCAGAGCAATCTGGTTGGATTTATGAACATCCTGGAAGGCTGCCGCCGGCAGTCCGTCCCACACCTGGTCTACGCCTCCAGCAGTTCCGTTTATGGTGCGAATACGTCAATGCCATTTTCCGTCCACCAGAACGTGGACCATCCCCTCAGCCTGTATGCCGCCACCAAAAAATCCAATGAACTGATGGCCCACTCCTACAGCCATTTGTTCCATCTTCCCACGACCGGCTTGCGGTTTTTCACCGTCTACGGTCCCTGGGGACGTCCGGACATGGCCATTTTTCTGTTCGCGAAGGCCATTCTCGAAGGGCGTCCCATCGATGTCTTCAACCATGGAAAAATGAAACGGGATCTGACTTATATCGATGATATCGTCACCGGTGTGGTCCTTGTCAGTGATCGTATTCCACAACCTGATCCCCTCTGGTCCTCCGCCCATCCCGATCCCGGAACCTCTTTCGCCCCCTATCAGATTTTTAATATCGGTAATAATCAACCCGTGGAATTGATGTCGCTGATCCAGCTACTGGAACGATTGCTGGGACGAACGGCGAAAAAGAACTTTCTCGACATGCAACCGGGAGACGTCCCCGCGACTTATGCCGACGTGAACGATCTTTCCGAGGCCGTCGGATTTCATCCGGAGACCCCGCTGGAAGTTGGTATCCAGCAATTCATCAACTGGTTTCAAACCTGGTACCCGCCCAGCATTCCGGAAAAATAATCTTCAAAATCATTTTGAACGAGCGCACTGTGGGGCATCAATCTCCGAGGAAGAGCGACGGGATTTCAAAATCATGCCCCAGTCCATCAGAAGTACAAACCCACACCAGAAAACCAGATCACCCCACTCACAATCCCGGTGAATGATTCATGCATTCAGACGGGCTGGTGCTGATGTGGGTATGTCTTTTCATCAATTCCGCAATGCCTGTTCACCATTCAGCGGCCCATCCATTGAAAATTGCATGACCGTTTGAGGGCGCTGTCGAACTGAGACGGGGCGTTTTCTCCACCAGATTCGAAAGCCGGTCACATACAGGAGCGCGGGCATCAGACCAGTCACGAACACCAACCATCGTCCCATCAATCCGAGAGCTTCCCCATTATGCAGAGGGAGCTGCCAGCTGAGGAATGTCTCCGCTGCCGTCCGTTTCTGAAGTATTTTCGCTCCCAATAGCTTTCCGCTGTATTGATCAATCCAGGCACGGCTGCTGCCCAGACTCTGATGGAGATCACCAGGCTCGCAAAATCGGATTACATAGGTTCCCTTTGGCGTCGAAGGGGGATGAATCCTCCGGATGTTTGCGTCCGGGAAATGGACTCTGACGATATTGATGGCCTGGTCGGCAGTGATTTGAGTTCCTCCCGCCAGGGGGGGCAATGAAGTCAGCTTGGGCGTCGCTTGTGTCGAGTCTGCCATCAGGAACTTCACCGCAGGCGCGATCCATGTGGGAAATGTCAGATATACCCCGGTAAAGGCAATGACAATCAACGGCAGACTGCTGAGAATTCCATTGGTTTTATGCAGGTCATAGTTGAATCGGGCACCCCGACGAATTGAGAACGCGGAGCGCCAGCTGTGTTTCCAGAGAGGCCACCAGAGCAGAATCCCGCTGACGACCGAGACCATCAATACGATGCCGGCGAGTCCGACAATGGTTTCCCCGGCATGGCCTGCTAACAATTCGATGTGCAGGTTATAGATCCATGTCATCACGTCTTCACCATGGACGCGGTGACCGGTCATCCGCGCCTGTGACGGCTCGAAGTAGGCTTTCGTGAGTTGAGGTGCGACCTTGGTTCCCGTTTGAAACCAGACCGTCCAGACTCCGTTGTTTGTTTGTGGAAAATCAATAAAACTGATCGTTCCCATTTCAGCCAGAGGGGATGATCGAGCGGCAGCAAGGATTTCTGCCACGCTGCTGCGAGTGGTACTGGCCTCAACGAAAAAAAGGGCCGGGTTCAGTTGTTCATCAAGTGTGGAGCGGAACACAAGCAGGCTGCCGGTAAGTCCGGACAGAATCAGCAGCCATCCGACGGTGAGCCCCAACCACCGGTGTCCGATCATCCAGATTTTCCGTAATCGCGGTCTTTGCATCAACTTACTGATTTTTATAGAGCCTCGCTCCGGCCGGTTGTCTCGCGTATTGCCCGCTTCGGATTCAAAAACGTCGCCACGAAAATGGCTGGTACCTTGCTGTCTTCTTATCTTACGAGTAATTTTAAGAATTGAAACTGACTCTCAATGTCGAATCATGCAAGTCTTCAGCGATGATGATTTCTGTCGACAGTAGCGCCGCACCGCGGGGAGTTGTTCCAATTCACACCAGGCCCGCCTGATTGCATATTTCAAGCTCTCAAGTCCTCCTCCCCCAGAGAGCTTGCCCCATTTTGAGAGGAAAGATGGACATGAAAGAGAAGACTTCTCTTCATTTACAACGATTCCACACGTTCACGGTATCCATGACTCCCGCCAAATGCGTCGAACGGCGGCGCCGCCATCGCGGCTTCACATTGATCGAATTACTGGTGGTGATTGCCATCATCGCCGTGTTGATTGCGTTATTGCTCCCCGCCGTCCAGCAGGCACGGGAAGCGGCCCGCCGTAGTCAGTGCAAGAATAATCTGAAGCAGTTGGGCCTGGCGATGCACAACTATACCGACACCTATGGAATGTTTCCGTTGCCGGACATTGGGATTACCTTTGGGGTCGGCAATCCTGTTCGGACACCGACACACTGGGACATCAGCTGGGGCCTTTCTTTATTGCCTCAGCTGGATCAGGCTCCCTTGTTCAACAGATTCAACCAGAATGCCGCGAATGGTGTCTCTGATGCAACCAATCAGCAAATTGTGTCTGCCAGCCTGCCGGTCTTTGTCTGTCCGACGACGCCTCGCTCCGGGCCAATCCAGGGAATCATTGAAGTTCAGGACCCAATTGCAAGTGCAACCGTCAATTCCAATTTTCGTGCCGCTCCAGGCGACTATTTTATCCCGCGCAGCTTCTCTGATTCCGCTTTTTCACCCAGTGAAGTCTTTGGCGCATTTTGCTATGCGGTTGCTGGCGGAACGACGCTGGACAGGAATCGTGCCGGAGGGCGACTACGTGATATTACCGATGGGCTCTCCAATACCTTGCTTCTCATTGAACGAGCGGGATTTCCAGATCTAAAAAAGAGGGGGGGGCAACCCAAGGCGCTGACGGAATCGAATTATTCGATAGCGGCGGAAAAACATTACAACGGTTGGTGGGCTGCAACTCAAAACGACCGCATTCGCGCCTGGAATGTCGAAGGGACCGATTATTCAACCGGCGGACCGTGCGTGATTAATTGTTCGAATGACTGGGGCGGCAGCTTTTCCTTTCATACCGGAGGAATGCAAGTTCTCCTGGCGGACGGATCCGTGCGATTTCTCAACGAAAGCATGAACAAAGGGACGTTCCGCGGTCTGATTGGCAAGGATGAAGGAACGATTCTCGGTGAATTCTGAGGGATCGTTTTTGTGAAACAAACTGGCAAAGACGAACGTAACTTTGGAAAGTTGCATTCCCGTTGTTCAGGTTGTGGAACAAAATGCTGTTGAACAGGGCCGTTCCGGATCCACCGCAACATTTCATTCTTTCGCTCTGATTCCAACTTTCGTATCACCGACCGATCGTGAATTCATGAAATCGAGATTTTCTCTCTGCCTGCTGCTGACAGGACTGCTGATTCCACAGAGCTGTGCCAAAAAAATTTCTGAAGAGGGCTGGCTTCCGACTTATGAAACGGCCGGTCAGGTCACTGTCAATGGGGTTCCTGCAAAAGGGGCAATTGTTCGATTTTATCCAGTGAGTCCTCAAGCGGATGCAAATTCTCCCGTTGTGCCTGCAGGTGTTGTGCAGGAAGACGGGACTTTTCAGCTCACTTCTTACAAAAGCAACGATGGAGCCCCGGAAGGCGAATACCACGTCACACTGATATGGCCCGACCCAAAACTGCTTTCCCCTCAACTGAGCACGTCTGAAGATCCACCCGATCGGTTGAAGAATCGGTTTGCCAAGCCCGAACGTTCTACCATCAAGGTCCGTATCGCAGCGGGTGAGAATCATCTGGAACCGATTGTGCTGGAAAAAGTCGAAATCCTCTCCGGTTCATCTCTGCAATAGGACCTGATCATGCAACGCAGAAGGGCTTCCATGGCATTCCTTCTGGTCATCCCGGTGCTGATGGCACTCTGGGGGGGATGCGGCTCCCCTGCTTCTCAAACCTCACAGTCATCCCATTCACCGACATCCACTCCCCGACAGATCAAGGATCTTGCAGGGCGGGCCGTTGAGCTTCCGGCAAAAGTCAATCGCTTTGTGCTGATGCGGGGAATGGGCCTGTATGACATTGCCGCACTGCTGGGAGATGAGGTCGAAGAGAAAATGGTCGGCTGGGATTCGTCCCTGCAAACAAGCGATCGTGATGCCTATGACAAATTCATGAAGCGCTTCCCGCGATTCAAGCAGGTTCCCCTGCTGGGGGATTCACTTCGCAATGGAGTGAGTGCGGAAGCGGTTCTGGCATTGCAGCCCGACCTGGTCATTGGGGGGACATACATGCTCGGCCAGACTCAGGCCCTGGAACAACTCGACCAGGCGGGAATTCCAATCGTGTTGTTGAGTTCTGATGATCCGTTTCGCGACCCGCAGCAGGGGCTCATGCTTCTGGGCGAAGTTTTCGGCAAGGAGGAACGGGCGAAAGAGATCGTGGATTGGGTGAACAGGGAGCTCGAAATCGTCCAAAAGCGAATGTCGCAACTCGAAGGACCAGTGCCATCGATCTATGTGGAAGCAGGCAACTACGGGGCCGAAAAATATGGCAACACCTTCGGCAGTAATCTCCGGAAACAACGGGTGCACTGGGGGAGTCTGCTGGCACAACTTCGTTGCCAGAATGTGGGTGAAGACGTTTCCGGCCCATTTGGAATGGGAGTGATTCAGCCGGAGTATCTGCTCACGCGCGATCCGGACGTGATTGTCATCACCGGTGCCTGCTGGACGGCGGTCCCGGAAAGTTTGCATCTGGGATATGGAGCTGACGTGGAAACCGCCCGCCAGACACTCGGCAAGTTTCCAACACGTCTCGGGTGGTCGGAACTGAAAGCTGTCCGATCCGAAAAGGTTTACGGTCTGAACACTCGCCTCGGCGCTCATCTCATGAGTTTCGCAGCAGTCCAGCAACTCGCTCAATGGCTTTATCCGGAGGAATTCAAAGATCTGGCTCCTCATCAGCGTCTTCAGGAATTCCATGAGAAATTCATGCCGATCGGCCTGAGCGGCACGTGGATGGTGGAACTGAAGGAGCCCTGATGTCACAAGGTTCCTCACATCCAATCCATCACGCCTATCGTCAACGACAATTGCAGCGGCAGGTCGCACTTGTTGTTGTGTCTCTACTTGTCGTTTGTTCGTTTCTCCTGGATCTCATGACGGGGCCGGCAGCGCTGACGCTACGGGAGATCGTCAGGGCATTGTTTCTGCTGGATCCCGCAAGTCACTCACAGCAGGTCATCGTCTGGTCCTTTCGACTTCCAACCGCCCTGATGGCGATTGCCGTCGGCGCGTCATTAGGATTGGCCGGAGGACAGATGCAGACCGTGCTGAACAATCCGCTGGCGAGTCCGTATACACTGGGAGTTTCAGCCGCTGCTGGATTTGGAGCCGCACTGGTTCTGGTTTGCGGAGTCGGAAAGACCGGATTGACCTCAACAATGGCGATTCCCGCAGGAGCATTCGTCTCCGCGTGTGCCTGTTCACTGTTTCTGTTTCTCGTCTGTCGCCTGCGGAACGGGTCGACTGAAACACTCCTCGTCGGAGGAGTTGCCCTTCACTTTCTGTTCAGCTCCGGCCTCGCTTTACTGCAATACATGGCCACCAATGACGCCCTCAATGCCATCGTCTTCTGGACATTCGGCAGCCTGCAGGGAGCCAACTGGCAGAAAATGGGAATTCTCGCCACCGTGTTGTCCGGGACGCTCATTTTCATCCTTCCGCATGTCTGGCAACTGACGGCCCTGCAACTGGGCGATGACTACGCCCTCAGCCTGGGAGTCGATGTGGATCGCCTCAAGCTGCACACGATGCTCGTGGTTTCCATTCTGACGGCGACTGCTGTCTGCTTCACCGGTTCGATTGGCTTTGTCGGACTGGTGGCTCCCCATCTGGCACGAATGATTGTGGGTGAGGACCAGAGATTTCTGATTCTGCTCTCCACGGCAATGGGAGCGTTGCTGGTTTCGGCCGCCGCGGTTCTCTGTAAGACGCTCGTTCCGGGCACGATCTTTCCGATCGGAATCGTGACGGCCGCTATCGGCGCTCCCTTCTTTGTCGTCCTGGCTGTGTGGAGACGGAGTACCGCGTGATGACACTGCAAGCTGAGGATCTCGCATTCTGCTATCGGTCGCGGAGAGTCCTCAATGAGATCAGTCTTCTTCTGGAACCCGGGGTGACGGCTCTCATCGGCCCGAATGCCGCCGGCAAGTCGACGCTGCTGAAATGCTTGGGCGGAATTCTTTCACCGGCGGGCCGTGTCTCTCTGAACGGTCGGGATCTTTCCACGTTTTCCCATCAAGAACGTTCGCAATCCATCAGCTATCTTCCGCAATCGGATTTTCATCGAGGGAAACTGACCGTTTTCGAAATGGTCCTGCTGGGCCGGTTGCATGATCTCAGCTGGCGGATTTCCCCATCTGAGATCGACAGCGTCCAGGAACTGCTCGACGAAATGTCTCTCGGCATTCTCGCGAGCAATATGATCGACGAATTGAGTGGGGGACAGGCACAACTCGTGGCACTGGCCCAGGCCCTTATTCGTGGACCGGCCGCCCTCCTGCTGGATGAACCAACATCAAATCTGGACCTGCGCCACCAGTTCGAAGTCTGCACGCGCATTCGTGAAATGACCCGATCGAGAAAGATGATGACAATCATTTCACTCCACGATCTGAATCTGGCGGCACGCTACGCTGATCGGATTGTCGTGCTGAATCAGGGCTCAATTTATGCCGTCGGAGTTCCTTCGAAGGTCCTCACGGCACAAATGATGTCGGATGTCTATCATGTCGATGCGGAAATCAAATGGGATCCCTCCGGACTTCCCCATCTCGTTGTACGCGGTCCTCTCGTGAACAATGCGGATCGTGATCGTGCCTTGAGAACAATCTCCGGACGTGACCGGAAACATCCATGATTTTCAGATTCTATCTCTATTCGTTCTTCAAGAATCTGCGATTCGCTGATCCCTTCCTTGTTCTCTACTTTCTGGATCTGGGTCTTTCGTATTCGATCATCGGCCTGATGCTGGGATTGCAGCATCTCGCCACCGTCCTTCTGGAATTTCCCTCGGGAATTCTTGCGGATGGCTGGGGGCGCTGTCGGGTGACGAGTCTTTGCTTTGTGTTTTATTGTCTCTCCTTTACGGGTTTTTCCCTCACCGGAATCTGGCCGGCAATTCCTCTGGCCAGCTGGCTGATTGGATGCCTGATCCTGTTCGCACTGGGAGAAGCCCTGCGCACCGGCAGTCACAAGGCCATCATGCTCGATTACCTGGATTCCATCGGGCAGGCCGATCGCGTGACATGGCTCATCGGCCGCACGCGAGCCGTTTCCAAGTACACCAGTGCCACGGCAGCGATCAGTGGAGGACTGATTCTTTCATGGTCGCGAGAATATGCGGTGCTGTTTGCATTATCCGCGGCAGCAGCACTCGGCGGTTGTCTCCTGATGCTCACCTACCCGCGCGAACTCGAAGGAGATGCCTGGCGCGCACGTCAGCCATCAGCGGAAACAACAAAACCGGTTCGTGTCGGTTCCTTGCGCCTGATGTGGCAGCATCCGGAATTCTGGCCGCTGTTTCTACAGTCGGTCATTTTTGAAAGCCAGCTCAAAGTGGTGCTGAAGTATTTCACCCAGCCGTTCCTGAAAAATGGATTGGCTCTGCTGGGGATTGCCATCATCGCGCCCGCCAGCGCAACAGGAGTCGAGCGTCTGGGAGCATTCGGGGTGGGGCTCAATGAATTTGTCAGAGACACACTGGGAGGGTATGGAGCAAGAGTGAGTTCGGAATTCGAACGCAATTTCCGTTCTTCGATCGCCGCTCTGAACCGGATTTATGTCCTGGCAATCGCGGGGATCCTCGGTCTGGCAGCCTGTTCGCTCTCGCTGAAGTGGGGATTGATTCCGGGACTCCTGCTGCTCTCCTTTCTGACCATCCTGCAGAACCTGCGTCGTCCCATCTTTGTCAGTTCCTTGAATTCCCGCATGGAAAAGGCTCAGCGTGCGTCCGTCCTGTCGTTCGAGAGTGTCTGCCGGGCGATCACGATTGCCTGCCTGCTCCCATTGTTCGGACGAGCTGTGGATCTCTTCGGTTTGGCGGCTGTCTGGGCCATCGCCTGTGGAATTCTGGTACTGGGGTCTTTCATCAAAGTGACTCCGGTGACTGAACTTTCATCACCTATACCATCCGACAGTCAATAGGCCCGCAACGGAGCATAAGGCTGATAAGCCAGCACTTCCTGAGCGGTTTCCGGGCGGTAATGATTGTTCATCTGCATCCACGAACCGTCTTCCGGCTGCCCCGGCTCCCACCAGCGTCGAACCGCGCGCAACATCAGTCGCCATCCTTCTGCATGAGCGGGAGCATCCCGATGAAATGATCCGAACCCCATCTTCACGAGTTCTCCCGATCGCAGACGACGACGTTCCAGCTTTCCTTGAGCAATCATTCGCTCAATCGCCAGATTGTAGAGTACCTGCTGGGGATGACCTGACGGATAATCCGGCAGCTCGATCCTTCCGGTGACGTATTCCGTCATTGAGACATCTCCGAACACTCCGATAATGGTCTCACGCTGTCGAAATTCAGCATCAGCATTCTGGTAGTCCGGTCCATTTCCGTCTGCGCGAGCAGGGACCATATCGCAATGCCAGCCCAGGAGTTGATGCAGCGGGTACCAGCCTTTCCGCAACCAGGCCAGTTTGGAGCGGATCGTCAAATTCGGATCTTCCTGCCATGACGCTGGAAGATGCTCCACAAACATCCGTGTGGCAACTCCGCCCAGTTGGAGAGCCTCTTCCCGATTCGCCCGAAACAGATTGTATTCCTGAGCAATGGCATCTTGCGGAACTTCCGGAGCCAGCGCAACCGTTTCGAAATTCGACTGAAAAATCATGAACTGCTCACAGGTTGGTTGCGTTGCGAATTCCATTGACCAGCGGGCGGTCATCGCCGCGCGTCGCGCGAATCCAGAATTGAAACCCACTGGCGGTCGCAACAGAGTGCCGATGAAACGCACCCCATCCATATTGATAAATCGTGTGTGGCGGCACGGATTGAATTGTGAGATCACCATTCTCGACAGCAGCCTGAAGGCGATGATCACGCTCCCGGACGTCGGCCATCGTCAACAGGACATCAGTGCACTCCAGTTCTGCGGGATCACCCATGAGAAAATCGATTCCCGCCGGTCCGCAACAGCAGGCCAGATGCTCAGCCTGGCGCTGTCGATTCGACTGGCCTGTCACGCCGTCCGTTCTCCCCGGAAACGGCTCATGGCACCAGAACATTTCCCCTTGACGGAACCCGGGGGCCAACCAGACAAGCGTGGAGTCAATGACCAGATGCCCGTCAGTCCATTCCTCCGGCAATGCTTCCAGAAAAGCCTGTGCGATCGGGCCAGCAGTCTCCCGGGTAAAATCCAGGCCCGCTGCAAACAGAGGAGTCTCTTCACGTGGATCAAGATGATCCACATACAGTCTCATGACCGGAGAACACATGGTGCGGCGTTCCGATTCCCGTTCCTCACGACTCCCCATGCCTCACCCCTTTGGATTGCGATTTCAAGAACGGTCCCCATCACCCTGGCGTCAGTGACCATCCAACATCGATACGGAACAATTTCACTCCTGATGTAATTGACTACGGCGATAAAAGGAAGATTAAATTCGGATAACACCGTGTCAAATTTCTCTTGACCGGCAGCGAATCCAGCCGAAGATAAAAACGTGTGATTGTGGCGATGGAGTTCGCCCTCAACCGCCGAAGCAGGTTCGGCTGATGACTCCTACCTGAAAGGACAATGTCCCGGGTAGGAGTTCGCTGCGCTGGCAACGTATCCCGAACACCCGTGGACAGACCGTCCACGGATGTTTTTGTGTCCACGGGGATGCAGCCATGACAACAGCGGCACTGAGCGATCTGCAAAAACGCAGCCTGGCGTTCGGTTGCCTGGACATCCATCAGCAACTGGCGGACATTGAAGCTCTGCTGGTGCAGTCGGAACAATCGTCTCCATTTTCCCGGCACGTGCCGGATCTCTCCCCGGTCGAACAACGGGTCATACGAGATCATTTTGCACGCATTCGGGCAACGATGCTCGACCTGCTCAAGTCCTCTGAGATTCCGCTGAATGTGGACCGCGTCAGCCTGCGTTGGGCCGCGTTGACAGGACTGCTGCATATCCAGGTGGCGATTGCCGAGATGCGGCCCCGGCAGCTGTGCGGGTATGGCGAATTGACTCCGGAGGGACGCGCTGCCGCAAATGACATCGCGCAGACGTTGTCCCGCGTCGTGGAACAGGTCTTCAAATATTTGCAGCAACAGACCGGAGCCAATCTTGCCGGACGACTGAAGCATCTGCAGCAGTCAGTTCCGGACCTGGAGAAATCGTTGTGGTTGATGGACGAAATCATCAACCGGCAAGGTCTGATCGAATGCCGTCCCCGCCTGGACCTGATTCTGGACCGGCTCGACTCTCCGCAACTGGAAATCGCTGTCTTCGGCCGTGTGAGTTCAGGGAAGTCATCATTGTTGAATGCGATTGCCGGCCAGGATGTCCTGCCGGTCGGAGCGACCCCCATCACTGCGGTTCCGACGCGGCTTACCTGGGGCGAAGAACCGACAGCAATCGTGACTTTTGCCGACGCTCCCCGGCGTCGCATCCCAATCGCCGAACTTGCTGATTTCGCCACGGAGGAGGGAAATCCCCACAATCAACGGCATGTGAGCCGGATTGAAGTCCGGGCACCATCGCCTCGCCTGCTGGAGGGGATCGTGTTCGTCGATACGCCGGGGATGGGGTCTTTGGCCCGTCATGGCGCCCAGGAGACGCTGGCCTATCTGCCCCGTTGCGATCTGGCGGTTCTCCTGGTGGACGCCTCCTCCACCCTGAATGCCGAAGACATCGACCTCTTACGGCTGCTGCTGGAAGGAGGCATTCCCGTGCAGGTGCTGATCAGCAAGACGGACCTGTTGGACCAGACTGACCGCCAGCGAATGTTGGAATACATTCACACGCAGATTCACGACCTCCTGCAAACGGATCTCCCGGTCTTTTCTGTCAGCGTTCGGGCGGAGCATGAACATCTGTTGCGGGAATGGTTCGAACGTGAACTCGAACCGCTGAGCATGCATCATCGCCATCTCGTCGAGATCTCTCTGAGGCGCAAGGCCGGTGCGCTGCGGGAAACCATGATGGAATCGCTCTCTGCCCGGCTGCGCGCGAATCCCCTGCCCGCAAAAGTTCAAGATTCCCTGCGCAGTCTGCTCCGTCGCGGTGACCGCATCATCCGTGAAGCGGAGACATGGGGGTTCTGCCAGCCGGATCGCCAGGAGGAGATGGAACAGCAGGTTCTTCAGCGTGTCGCTGAGACGATCTTCAGCGAGAATTCTTTGGATCTTTCCCGGCAGGACCCGGTTCGAGATGCCGTCCTCAGGATCTCTGAAGAAGCCGGCCAATCTGTCCGACAATCTGTGATCGATGTCCGCAACCAGCTGGAGAATATCTGGAACGAACTCAGGGACCTGATGCCGCAACTCCAGTGGGACGATTCCAGTCTGGCCATCTCAGTCATCGCCGGGCTGCCGGGTCCACAATGGAATCCGCCTGCCAACAGTGTGTTGCCTACGATCCCGTGGTGGTCAGCCTTCAGTCCCATTTGGGCTCGGCGAAGGATCCTGCAGAGATTGCATGTGCAGTGGGGACCAGCCATTCATGAGACCTTGTTTCAACAGACCCGCCAGCTGCAACACTGGATGCGGGATGAAGTGTTGCGGTTGAAGACTGCCTACGACGCACAAGTGGATGTCGCCCGGGAAAGACTTCTTTTGGACGAGGACGATGCCCTGGTCAGGCGACCTGTTGATCATGCCGCACTTGAACAGGATCTGGCATTGCTGCGGCAACAAGATTCTGAATCGCCGGTGAATGACTTCGCAGAGCAGACAGAGATCGCTGCTCCATTCGCAGGGCAACCGTTTTCATCTGCGACAACAAGAGTCACTGAGGAGTATTCATGATGAAGATGCTCATTGTGTCCGATCTGCATGGAAACCTGCCGGCGCTACAGGCGGTACTGGCAGCTGAACCGGATTTTGACCTCGCTGTCTGCTGCGGTGACATCGTGGATTATGGGCCGCATCCTGTCGAATGTCTGGAATGGGTCCGTCAGCACTGCCATTACGTCGTGCGCGGGAATCATGACAACGCCCTGGCGTTCGATGTCGATTGCCGCTGCATGGGGAGCTTTCGGCCGTATTCCCTGGCGACGCGGGTCTGGCACCGCACGCTACTCTCGGACAACCAAAAGGAATACCTCAAAAATCTTCCCATCATCGAGTTGTTTGAATGGGATGACCGGCATTTCCGCATGGCCCATGCCACTCCCCAGGGGAACCTGTTCGAATACCTGACTCCTGATCAATGGGAGGCTCATGTTGCCGACCTGGACTCGGATTATTTGCTTCTGGGACATACGCATGTTCAGGGAATGCGAGCCTTTGGAAATCTGATCGTGGTGAACCCCGGCAGCGTGGGACTGGCCCGCGACACGCCGGGGCAGGCATGTTATGCCATCTATGAACAGCGGCAATTTGTGTTGAAACGGGTGTCCTACGACGTCCAGCGTACAATTGATGATCTCAAACGGGCTCCCTTGCCGGAAGAGGTCATTCAGGGATTGACGGACTTCCTGCGTCCCCAGGTCGAACCGGAAATTCGCGTCACGACCTGGTCGGAGCATGTCCTATGATCACGTTCTACTGTCCGGGTTGCTGGCGCGTTGTCGACGAGCAGGCGGAAATCTGTCCGCATTGCGGCGTCGACATCCCACGTCTGGAAGCATCCCACAACTATGAACCGCAGCTCATTGCTGCATTGGCTCACACGGAACCGCAGACAGCTGTCCGGGCAGCACACATTCTAGGGGATTTGCGCTCGCATCACGCTGTCCCGGAGTTGCTGGCAATCGCGAACGGTCCCCGGGATGTTTCCCTCCGCATGGCGGCGGTCGAGGCCCTGGGGCGGATTCATGACCGTCGCGCCCTGCCGACTCTCGCCTGGATGGTGAATCACGGTCCGCAAACATTGCAGCCGGTCGTCCGTCAAGCCCTGGAAGCACTGCGGGGTTCACATCCGCATCAATCTGATCGAACAGTATGCGATTCATCGAAACGAACTGGTGCCGCCGGATCTTGATCGAGCGGTAATTCCTTGTTGAAATTGACTTCTGTGGAGACTGCCAGAAATGCGAACTGTCATTGGGCTGCCCGGCAACAGATACGGAGGAGCAATGCACATGTCTATGAGATTCTGGAACTCAAAGTCCCGGTCAGGTCCTCTTTCCATTTCCCACCTGCTCGTGCTGACACTCCTGATCGCCGGTTGGGGGGGATTGACCAAGGGGGCTGAGGCGAAATCCGCGGACCAGAACCGCGAAGCTCGAACAATGGTCCCGATTGGAGCTCGGGTCGTAAAAACGATTGTCGAAGTTCCCCATCCGAATGCGATCAAACCCGGTGACGACGTCGATGTCCTGATGGTCATTCTGGGAAGCGAAGGGCCGAAGGTAGACGCGGTCCTCAAACGGATCAACGTGGTTTCGGTAGACCGGCTGGCGGGAGACAACGAAACGTCTGGGGATGCCAAAGAGAAGGAATTTGCCAGAAGGATCGTCGGATTGATTCTCAATGCCTCCCAGCGGGAGACATTGCGGCTGGCAGAAGCTCAGGGAGTTTTACGGATTCGTCCCACGCAGGAACATCCTCCTGGGAATGCTATGGATGAAATTCTGCATAACTTTACGACGAACCTGTTTCAGCCGCTTCTATTATTTTTCTTCATGGGTTTTTCGGTGCCGCTATTACATGTGCCGTTCGAATTTCCCAAAGCCCTGTACCAGAGCCTGACGATCTATCTGCTGATCGCGATCGGCTGGCATGGGGGAGAGTTGATGGCCCAGCTTTCTCCCGCCACGCTGGCTGTGGCAGCGGGCCTGGCGATCGTCGGATTCTTCACCAATGCATTCATTGGCGTAGTCGCGACATTCATCCTCCGGATGGTCAGCCGGATGCGGAAGATCGATGCCGTGACCGTGGGGGCCTATTACGGGTCGGACTCGGCCGGAACATTTGTGACCTGCCTGGGAATCCTGGCGGCACTGAACATTCTGCATGACAGCTATATGCCTGTGATGCTGGCGGTCATGGAGATCCCTGGCTGCCTGGTGGGCTTGTTCCTGGTCTCACGATTGCGACACCAGGGGATGGATGCCTCCGGGAACATGCCGGGTGAACCGGGTTACAGCGGTCCGAATTCGACCAGCAACACGAGCGGATCGGGACATGGCGGGAAGGCCCCGCTGTTCAGTCCACAGCTCATTCACGAGGTCTTTCTCAACCCAGGACTGTTCATGCTCTTCGGCGGCATCCTGGTCGGATTTATCAGCGGTCGCCAGGCACTCTCGGACCCGCACGTGGTCGAAGGGCCGGACAATCTGTTCCTGTTCATCTTCAAGGGAGCGCTCTGCCTGTTCCTGCTGGAGATGGGGATGACCGCCTGCGAGCGGCTGCGCGACCTGAAGACCGCGGGCATCGGCTTTATCCTGTTCGGGATATTAGCCCCCAATGTGTTCGCGACATTTGGCATGTGCGTCCTACATGCCTACAGCATGATCCTGGGCCATCATTTCGAACTGGGAACGTATGTCTTGTTCGCGGTGCTGTGCGCGGCAGCCTCTTATATCGCGGTACCAGCAGTCCAACGGATTGCGATTCCCGAAGCCAGCCCCACGCTGCCGCTGGCGGCCTCACTGGGGCTGACGTTTTCCTGGAACGTGACGCTGGGGATTCCGATTTATATCGAAATCGCGAAACGCATCGTCGCGCTGGCGCCGGTGGCATAGAATGAATCGAAGAAAAGAGAATCATCAGTCAGACAGAATATGACATGGTCGTTTAGCCACACACCTCCCGTGTGTGGCTAACGCGTTGACAACAGGGGAATCCAATATGTTTGCAACAAAAGCAGCCCGGCGAGTCACGATCATCGTGGATGGCGCGATCAAAGCAACGATCCTCGATAAGATCACAGAACTGGGAGCGCATGGATACAATTATGTCGAGTGCCAGGGCAAAGGAATTCATGCCATCACCGGCGATCCTTATAGTGGGGAACACCTCGTCCGGATCGAAGTGATCACCACACCGGAAATCGGCGCGACAATTCTCGACTACATCCACGCGATGCAGTTTTCACATTTAAGACAATATGCCCTGTCGGCGTTCGCGGACAATGTCGAAGTGGACGTGCGGGATCAATCCCTGTCGGAGTGAAGCAGAATCCGCCGCCCTGCCCTTGATTTCACTCCAGTTGGACGCCAAAATCCCCGGATATTCATTTCCGTGGTATTTCCCGAAGAAATGAGTATGGGCGATGGAGTTCGCCATCAACCGCCTGCCTGCCGTGCTTTTGCGGCTTCCGGGCTGATAACTCCTACCTTCGGGTGGGAGTGCGCGCCAGGCTCCCCTCCGGTAAAAACCGAGTCGATGAGGGAGCCGAGAATTCATGTCCACCGGGACCACTTTTCGTGAGTACGCAGCACTCACAGCCTATTACACCAAGTGGATGTTTCTGGCGCTGCCGCTGGGCTGCCTCGTAGGATCCGCCTGTGCCCTGTTTCTCTGGTCATTGGAGCAGGCGACAGCGGCACGGTTTCAGCATCCCGGGCTGCTTTATCTCCTCCCCTTGGCCGGGGCCGGAATCGGACTGCTGTACTCGGTATTCGGAAAGTCCGTCGAAGCAGGCAATAACCTGATCGTCGATGAAATCCATGAGCCGGGCGGAGGGATTCCGCTGCGCATGGCGCCCCTCGTCTTAATCGGGACGGTCATCACGCATCTCTTCGGTGGTTCGGCGGGGCGGGAAGGGACGGCTGTGCAGATGGGGGGCAGCATCGCCAGCGGGCTGACCCAGTGGCTTCCATTTTTGAATCGCAACGACATCCGCACGCTGCTGACAGCCGGCATCTCCGCCGGCTTCGGCGGCGTCTTCGGCACACCTGTGGCCGGGACCATCTTTGCCCTGGAGGTACTCATCATCGGCCGGATGAGTTATGCCTCATTGCTCCCCTGCCTGATCGCGGGCATTGCTGCGGACTGGTCCTGCGGAGCCTGGGGGGTCGGCCATACCCACTACCATGTCGCCAGCCTGCTTCCTCCCGGTTCTCCCTTGAACCTGGCACCCCTGAATGGGCTGCTGCTGGCCAAGATGGTCTTCGCGGCGATCCTCTTCGGTTGGACGAGCGTCCTGTTTGCGGAAACCGCGCATGGCCTGCACGCATTGTGGAAGCGCCGGGTTGCCCGGCCCATCCTGCGCCCCGTCATCGGCGGGTGCATTGTCATCGTATTGGTCTGGCTGCTGGGGACGCGGGATTATCTCGGCTTAGGGGTTTCCTCACCCGACCCCCAGGCTGTGACGATTCTCACCAGCTTTCATTCCGGCGGCGCTCACACGTGGAGCTGGCTGTGGAAGCTGATTTTTACAGCCGTCACGCTCAGCAGCGGGTTCAAAGGGGGTGAAGTGACGCCATTATTCTTCATCGGCGCTGCCCTGGGGAATACGCTGGCCTCATTCCTGGGGGGACCGACTGACCTGTTCGCTGCGGCTGGATTCGTGGCGGTCTTTTCCGGAGCCACGAATACCCCCCTCGCCTGCACGATCATGGCCATTGAGCTATTCGGTGGAGAATTTACCGTCTATTTCGCGGTCGCCTGCCTGGTGGCCTATTTCAGCAGCGGGCACTCCGGGATTTATCTTTCCCAACGGATTGGAACTCCCAAGGCAGGTGTGCTGGATCAGGAGTCACATGCGTCGCTACGGCTGGTCCGGGCCGCCCGGAGCGAGTTTCTGGAAATACTCTTCGGATCCGTGAATGATCAAGTCAATGGAAAGGGAGAAAAGCGGATGTCTCATCGCCATCGTGTGGTCTCGAAAGAGATCGGGCAATTAAGAATTTATCTCAGCCAGGGGGAACGTCGCCCCGGCAAGGGGCTGCGGGGACTGTTCCGCCGCCCCCTCTATCGTGAGTTGATCGATTTGGCCAGGACAGAAGGCATTCCAAATGCCACTTCGCATCTGACTTATTATGGTTACAGCAATCACGGCCGGCCGCAGTCGGAGGGAGTGGAATCCCCAAATCCGAATTTGAATATCTGCGTGGAACTGGTCGATCAGCGGGATCGGCTGGAACATTTCTGCCATCAACATGCGGATGTTCTGAGAAGCCATGTCATCATTTACAAGCATCTGGAACATTGGGAACTGCATGCTCATCAACTGGATGTCAGCGAAGCCACCGCCGAAGAGTTTCACCTGGATTCTCCGGACACCTTGGCTCCCCCACCGGAGAATGAGGAAGAGTCCGCGTGAAGAAGAATTGCAAATCAATCTTCTATGATTCAGGCCATGGCAGCCTGTTGAAAAATGCACAGACAGGAATGCCTGTGTCCCCAGAGGCATCCGGTTCATCGAGAAAAATGGGACGAACATTTCTGTCCGGCCGAGATTTCTCTTTTTCAACAGGCGGATAGACCATCTCCCGGACTTTTACAAAGAGGCAGACGATGCCCATGAGCGAATATGGATTTTCCCGGTTCTTTCTGCTGTTTCTGACAGGAGGCTGCGGCGCCCTGTCGAGATACTGGCTGGGTGGATTTGTGCAGCGGATCTACGGGGGTGAGCTTCCCCTGGGGACATTTGTCATCAACGCCCTCGGCTGCCTGATCTTCGGGTTCTGCTGGGCGCTGGCGGATGAACGGCTCGTCATCAGTGAAGAAACACGGCTGATCATCCTCACCGGTTTCGTGGGTTCTTTTACGACATTTTCGACGTTCGCCTTTGAAAGCCATGCCCTCATGCGGAACGCGGAATGGTTCTGGGCATTTGCTAATGTAACAGGCCAGTGCGCGACAGGAATTGCGGCTGTCTTTGCAGGAGTTTTCTTGAGTCGATTGATTTAGCAGATTATTTAATATTGATGGTCTAATGTTGAATAGAAAGCACGTTAAACCTTTCAACGTTAAACCTTAAACCCAAAGTATCAATCCCTGAGCAGCATTGAGAAAAATTGAATTGAACACAACTGCTGCGGCCCTGACCGGGAGGATCATCATGCAACCCCCTGAAGATGCCGAACTTTTGCGGATTTTTATCGGTGCCACGGATAAGCATCACGGAAGACCGTTATACGAAGTCATCATCGAGGAAGCCCGCCATCGCTGTCTGGCTGGCGCGACAGTTCTTCATGGAGCTGCGGGATTTGGTGCTCATAGCCAGATCCACACCGCCAAGATCCTGCGGATTTCCGAGGATCTCCCCATCGTCGTCGAGATCGTCGACAAGCCGGACAAGATCGCTGATTTTCTGCCTTACCTGGACCAGGTCATGATTGAAGGGCTGGTGACGCTGGAGAAAGTTCGCGTGCTGGTTTACCGGCATCGGGACTCATAGAACAGACAGGCAGATCAAAGGAGGGATGTCGTGAGCAATCGAACCGGAGGGCTTCGAGAACTGATCAGCAGGCTGAGTGACGGATTGCCCACACTGGGGTACGGCCCGCCTCAATGAGCTTCTTAAGAAATCCCCGATTGCTCAAGAGGTCTATTGGGATCACCAGCGTGATCGACGGTTTACTCGAATGGGAGATCATCCGACAACGTCATCAATTATCATTTCGATAAATAGCTGCTCTTCGGATTCAGAAAGAGCAAAAATCTCAGTTTTTTATGCGTTGCCATGATGGATACCAATGCAGCCTGACCTTACTTGAAACGCCATAGATCCGGCCGGAGAGACACAACCATGCCCACAACAATCCGTTCAATTCATGCTCGCGAAATCCTGGACTCGCGCGGGAACCCCACCGTAGAAGTGGACGTGGTACTCGATAATGGCCATCGCGGCCGAGCTGCGGTTCCCTCCGGTGCTTCGACTGGAACCCGGGAAGCGGTCGAACTCCGGGACGGAGAGGCACATCGATTCGGCGGAAAGGGAGTTCTTAAAGCGGTGGCGAATATCAATGGTCTCATCGCCCGGGAACTCAAGGGGACCGATGCCAGCCAGCAAGCCGAAATTGATGAACTGCTTTGCCGCCTGGACGGCAATGCGAACAAGTCCCGCCTGGGAGCCAATGCGATTCTGGGCGTCTCCATGGCTGTCGCCCGGGCAGCCGCCTGTTCCGCCAGTATGTCGCTCTATCGTTACCTGGGTGGTGAGGAGGCCCGAACATTGCCGGTGCCGATGTTCAATGTACTCAACGGAGGCGTCCATGCGGATAACAACGTCGATCTCCAGGAGTTCATGATCGCTCCGGTCGGTGCATCCAATGTCACTGAAGCCATCCGGATGGGGACAGAAGTCTATCACACGCTGAAATCCCTGTTAAAGAACGCCGGGTATTCCACAGCTGTGGGAGATGAAGGAGGCTTTGCCCCGATGCTCAAGGCCAACCACGAAGCCCTGGATCTGCTCGTGCAGGCATTCGAACAGACCGGACTGAAACCGGGAAAGGACATCGTCATCGCTCTCGATCCCGCGGCCAGCGAATTCTATGCAGACGGCGTCTACGTTTTTCGTAAGTCGGACGGTTCGCGAAAATCCTCCGATGACATGATCAGGCTCTATGAATCCTGGATCAGTCAATATCCCATCTGGTCGCTGGAAGACGGCCTGGCCGAGCAGGACTGGGACGGCTGGCAGGTACTGACCGCCGCACTCGGTGACCGTGTTCAATTGGTGGGGGATGATATTTTCGTCACGAATCCCGCGATCATTCGTGAAGCGATTCAGAAAAAAGTCGGCAATGCTGCCCTGATCAAGCTGAACCAGATCGGCACGGTCACGGAGACGCTGGAGGCCATTTCCACGGCACGTTCCGCAGGATATGGACTGGTGATCAGCCATCGTTCGGGCGAGACACCGGACGATTTCATCGCCGATTTCGCCGTCGCCACCAATGCCGGTCAAATGAAAACCGGTGCCCCCTGCCGGGGAGAACGAATCGCCAAATACAATCAACTGATACGGATTGAAGAAGAACTCGGTACTGAAGCCCGTTACGCCGGACCACTTCCATTTGGGCATCAGACTTCTGTTTGAATGCTCATTCCCAGTTCGACTTTTCAGAACACGCAGTGTCAGCGATTGCATTTTCCTCATTTGCTCCAGAATGACCGGAAAATCCTCTCAGCTATCCGGCATGGCTATCAGATGTCTGCCAATGCAGGCTGACGATCTATCAGCAGGCCGAAGACGAACCTCGTCTGAATCCCAAAATGGAATGGCGTGTCTGTTCAGCTTGCGGGTATCGCCGCGGGAAAAGTCGGCCTGGCGAGGTTTCCATATGTCTTGCAGTTTGGACATAATGCTCAAACAAGGGCGACTCAAATGGGGAAATCTGATTTTGATGTCGCAGATCCCAAACGCCCATGCTGAGATTCACGTGGTCCGCCACCGGGAAAATAAGACGTATGCCAGGACAGGCACCCATCTGAGCTGCCTGCTGAGTTGAAGCGATTACAACTTTGAATTCCGGGAATAAGGGAAAAGAGGTGCTGCAACATGCAGATCCGCAAGAGTTCACGAGGAGACTTGCTGACTCTCTCCGTTGAAGGGGTGTTGGATAATGAATCGTCAATTCATTTTCGTGAAGCCATCGATGAATATCTGCGCGCAGGCTGGCATCGGATTCTGCTTGATCTGAGCGGTGTTCCCTATCTCAGTTCTGCGGGAATCGGGACGCTGCTGGCGGCCCGGAAGCAATTGGACGAGCTTCATGGCCTGTTTGGCGTCTGGAATCTCAGCCCGGCCGTCGAGCAGATTCTGAATCAGACCCGGGTGCTGACCCTGCTGTTGTGCGATCCGGAAAAGATCAGCACTTCAGCAGGCGGAGCAACCATCACCTGGACTTCCGAGATGCGGATTTTCACTGATCCCATTGCATCTTATGAACTCTACGAACAGTCCTTGCAGCAACCGTTTCGGGGAGAGTTGATCGGCCAGCCTGATGAGATCCTCACCGGTACATTTTCCGAAAATGACTGCCGGAACATCGAGTTCCCACAGAATGCTTTTGGCATCGGTCTGGGTGCATTGGGGACGAATTTTGAAATGTCCCGAAACCGTTTCGGAGAATTTCTGGCCGTGGGTGGTGCTGTCGCCCAGTCTTCGATGCTCTCTCATGGCCTTCCCGATTTCCTCATGAGTCAGGAAGACTATGTCCCGGAAGTGCAGATGCTTTATGGGCTGAAATTTTCCGGGGATTTTTCGCAGCTGATTCGATTCGATGCCCAAAACTCTGCCGATCCGGTGGGATTGTCGGCGCTGGTGAACAAAGCGTTGTCACTTTCGAAGGCTTCTGCCGCGGGGATTGTCATTCTGGCTGAATGCGCTGGCTTGGTCGGTGCGCGATTAAGAAAATCTCCGACCGAACCGGTTTTGGCAGCGGGGGGGCGTTTTGATTTCCCTGAAGTCCGTAACTGGCTCTCTTTTTGTGCTGAGCAGGTTCATCGCCACAGTCTGGCACTGATCGTGGGAGTGGCTCAGCAGGGGAATCAGGAATCGCCTCTGGGGATTGCCCGAAACCTGTTGCGGCCAATGGATGCTTCCGGGCAATTGACGGGACATTTCCATGCCGCCGTCTTTCCGTACCGACCGTTGAAGAAGCGGACGCTGAATCTGAATCCGCTTGTGAATGAACTGTTTGCTTCGGGCACAATTCAGGATGTTCTTCATTTGCTTCACGACGATCGTTCCGTCATTGGAGCAGGAGAATCGACATTTGTCACCGGGGGTTGCTGGGTTGTCCCCATTGGGGAAGCTGCCATGCTGGAGGAGCGAACATGAGCCTGCTCATCGGTTCATTGACCATTGGACTGATCCTGTCGCTGCTGGCCTGCGGCATTCTGATCAGTTTCCGTGTTGTGGCGTTTGAAGACCTGACGGTTGACGGGTCCTTGACACTCGGGGGGGCCTGTGCTGCCGCACTGATTGTCGGGGGAATGCATCCCGTGCTGGCAACGCTGGCAGGTGCCCTGGCCGGGGCGACTGCGGGAGCCGTGACCGCCACGTTGCATACTCGATTCGGCATCAATCGCCTGCTTTCCGGGATTCTGGTGATGACCGGCCTGTATTCCGTCAACCTGCGTGTGATGGGAAAGAGCAATATCCCGCTGCTCTCGCAAAGGACTGTGCTGGATTATGCCGGCGGGTTTGCCCATTCGCTGTTTGGTGACCAGTCCGTTCTCCAGCTGGGACTCTGGGAAGCCCCTTCCCGGGACATTTGCGGGCTGATGCTGATGCTGGCGATTGCCGTTGTGACCGGAGGTCTGCTGTTCGCATTTTTTCGGACGGATTTCGGCTTGGCCATGCAGGCTGTCGGAGACAACAGCCGCATGATTCGGGCGCAGGGAGTCAGCGTGGAAGGGATGACCATCCTGGGCCTGTTCATCGGGAATGGACTGGTGGCCCTGGCGGGAGCGCTGCTGGCCCAGTATCAGGGGTTTGCGGATGTGCAGATGGGGATCGGCATGTTGGTCTGGGGAGTCGCCAGCGTGATTCTGGGGGAATCACTGGTAGGGACGCGCAAAATCGGATTTCTGATTACCGGAGCGGTAATGGGGTCCGTGCTGTTTCGTTTGCTGGTGGCCATCGCCTTACGGTGGGGACTCAATCCAAATGATTTGAAATTGATCACGGCATTGTTCGTATTCGCGGCGCTGGTCCTGCCCGGAACATTGTCTCGCGGTTCACGTCTGCTACGACGAAATTCGGGACCGCAATAATCCGGCTGCTGATGGTTTCTGAAATGGAATCCTCCTTCGGATCGTGTCACCGCCCATTGAGTGAGAGGTTGAGAATGCTGGAACTGCGTGGCGTCACCAAAACTTTTTTTGCCAACACACCCAACGAAGTTCGGGCCCTGCGCGGGGTCGACCTGACGATTCAGCAAGGCTCGTTTGTTGTCGTGATCGGGACAAACGGATCCGGAAAATCCACCTTGCTGAATGCGGTTGCCGGAACGTTTCTCCCCGATATTGGATCGATCCAGCTTGAGGGCAAAGAGATTTCACGGCTTCCGGAACATCGGCGCGCGAAAATGATTGGCCGGGTCTTTCAGGATCCGTTCAGCGGAACTGCACCGGCCATGACGATTGCGGAAAACCTGGCACTCGCGTCACGTCGCGGGCGCATGCGCGGGCTGGGCTGGGCACTGAACGGACGTCGCAAGAAAGAACTTCGGGACCGGGTGGCCGCCATGGGGCTGAATCTCGAAAACCGGATGGACAATCCCATCGGCACGCTCTCCGGAGGACAACGCCAGTCGTTGACGTTATTGATGGCAGGATTGAATCGACCGTCTCTTCTGTTACTGGACGAACATACCGCCGCACTCGACCCCAAGAGCGCCGATCAAGTGATCCGACTGACGCAGGAAATGATCACTCGTGACAAATTGACGGCATTGATGGTGACTCATTCCATGCAGCAGGCTGCCTTCCTGGGAGATCGGGCGATCATGATGAACCAGGGACAGATCATTCACGACATCAATGGAATCGAAAAACAGCGTCTCCGCCCGGAAGACCTCCTGGCCCGTTTTGAAGACGTCCGGCGCGCGAATCAGCTTGATGAATCAACTGCCAAGATGCTTCGCAGCCAGTATGTCTAAATGAAAACTCTGGACGGCGTCCGGACTCTCCGCACTTTCAACATCGTTGGTCATGGAAAGCGATCCCGCGTCATGAAATTCCTTACCGCTCTCCTGAAACACCTGGGAATCGGCATGGCGTTGATCGTCATCGCATCCGCCATTCTACTATTTACCGATCCCCGCCGGCATCACGACACTGTCGATTCGCCCCAGGTGCCTCGACCGAAAGTCGCCATTTTGAACTATACGTCGATCCCGGTCCTCGAAGAGGGGGAAGCGGGATTGATCGCCGGACTGGCGGAATCCGGTTTCGTTGACGGGCGCGATATCGACATTGTGCGTTATAACGCCGAAGGAGACCGTCCGACGGCGATCATGATCGCCAAGGAACTTGTCGGACGGGATTTTGGCCTCATCACGACGATTTCCACCCCTTCACTGCAGGCCGTCGCGAGCAGCAATCTCGTCACGAAACGGCCGCATGTCTTTACGCTCGTTTCTGATCCCTGGGGAGCGGGAGTGGGATTGAGTCAAGACGGGAAATTTCCCCAGCCGGAGTACATGACCGGTTATGGAACGCTGCAACCGGTCAAGGAATTGTTCCGAATGGCGCGCACAGCCTGTCCCCAGTTAAAACGCGTTGGAGTGGCATGGAATCCGGCTGAATCGAACTCGGAAGCAAATACGCTCATGGCCCGGGCGATCTGTAAAGAATTGGGAATTGAGCTCGTGGAAGTCACCATCGATTCGTCGCCCGCTGTGCTCGATGCCGCCCGAGCCCTGGTCAGCCGGAATGTCGATGCCATCTGGGCGGGGGGTGATACCACGGTCTCCATGGGACTTGACGGCCTGGTCGCCACCGCCCGCGAGGCACATATTCCCGTGTTCACGAACATGCCCGGCGATGTCAAAAAAGGAGTTCTGTTTTCTCTGGGAGCGGATTACTACGAAGTCGGCCGCTCTGGAGGACAACTCGCTGCCCGTGTGCTGAAAGGGGAACGGCCTGGGGAGATTCCCGTGAACAACTACGTACCGGAACAACTGGCTATCAATGAAGTTGCCCTGAAGGGGCTTCAGGGCTGGACAATGGGTCCGGACTGGAAGGAACGGGCAAAAATTCTCGTCGACGCCGCCGGTGTGCACGAACAAAAACGAGAGGCGATCAAGCTGGCCGCTCCAAAGCCGGCACCCGGAAAGATCTATCAGGTCGCCATCGCTTATTTCGCTCCGAATGCTGCCAGCGAATCCGCGATTGCCGGACTCCAGCGACGGCTTGCCGAAATGGGATTCGTGGAAGGCAAAAACATCCACTATCGACTGGAGCATGCCCAGGGAGACATGGCACTCATCCCCCCCTTGATGCAGAAGCTGGACCAGTCCGACATCGACCTGATCGTCAGCCTGACGACTCCCTGCCTGACGTCCGCCAGTACCATGGTCAAGCAGAAGCCGGTGGTCTTCACCGAAGTTTACGACCCGCTGGCTGCCGGAGCGGGAACATCCGCAGAGCAACATGTGCCGCATGTCACCGGAGTCGGTTCATTTCCTCCCATCGACAAAATGTTCGAGACCATGCAGCGGATCCTGCCCCGGCTGAAAACGATCGGTGTTGTCTATAACAGTGGCGAAGCGAATTCGCGTAAAGCAATCGAGATCGCCCGTCAGAAAGCAGCGAAAAAAGGACTGAAACTCGAAGAAGCCACCGTCACAAATTCCGGGGAAATCCTGCAGGCCGCACAAGTCCTGACGCAGCGGGGGGTAGATGTGCTCTGGGAACTGGGGGATAACACTGTCACCCAGGGGCTGGAAGCGCTCATCAAAGCAGGACTGGACTCGAACATCCCTGTCGTCAATAGTGATGCGGAAGCGGCCGGTCGCGGCGCTCTGGTTGGAGTGGGGATTCGTTTCTTTGAGAGTGGTTATGCTGCCGGTGAACTGGCGGCAAGAGTGCTGACGGGAGAACGTCCGGACAAAATTCCGTTTGGAGAAGTCGCCCAGGTACAGCTGGCGGCCAATCTGCAAACGGCCAAAAAACTCGGATTCCAATTTGATACCGACTTTTTGCGAGAGTGCAGCATGTATCACGGCGTTCAGGCACGCCTCGGACGGCCGTTACGTGTCGCCTTTGTGGAATTGGTGGAAGGACCCTCTCTCGAAGCCGCTGCAAAAGGGATCTCTCAGGGATTGAAGGACGCCGGACTGGAATCGGGACGGGATATTACGATTCAGAAATACGGCGCCCAGGGGGATCTGTCGCAACTTCCGCAGATCTTTCAGACAGTGGCCGGATCTTCGGCGGATCTGATCATCACGTCCACGACACCCGCCATGATTGCAGCTGCACAATCCACGAAGACCACGCCCATCGTCTTCACTGTTGCCAGCAATCCTCTTGACGTAGGGCTGGGGTCATCCGGTCAGAGCCAGCCAAATCTGATCGGCGTCTACGATAATCCTCCCCTTGCTGAATTGCTGACGCTGGCAGAACGTCGGGAAGGGACATTCAAAACTGTTGGAACGATCTGGAATCCAGCAGAACCCAATTCCGAGATTTCCGTCAAACGGCTGCGGGCAGTCTGTCAGAAACGCGGGATCAAACTGGTGGAACGCCATGCAGCAGCAGTCAACGAGTTGCGAGACGTCACTGCGGCGATTTGCCAGACGGGAATCGACATTCTCGTGATCTCGGCAGATAACGTGACGAGTGCCGGATTCCCAGCGATTCTTGCCATCACGCAGACCCAGAAAATTCCCATCTACTGCACAGAACCGGATCTGGTGAAGAAAGGGGCTGATGCTGCAATTGGAGTCAATTACTCCGACTGGGGAAAACAATCTGCCCGCCTGGCAGCACAAATTCTGGCAGGCGTCCCCATCGAATCACTCGACTCTGAAGATGTCCAGTCCGTCCATTCTCTGACGAAAGAACAGGTTGCTGCAGACAATCCAGCCGCCTCACAGTGACAGGACGTATTCTTGTAACCGCTGACCCACCGCAAGCAAGGATGAAGAATGAGATTGTAGGGTGTGGTCGAGGCCCGGAAAGAGAGCACTGCTGCAAATCAGACGTTCCGCCGGAATGCGGTTTCATTTGGAATCGGAACGGCCGCTGACCCACCTTCAGGGGACGCTTCACTTCCGGGCTGACTCACCTTCCCGGTGGACGCTCCACTCCTGGTGGGTCTGCGGTCGGGATCTTCTCTGGGGGGGCAATTCCCTGACAAACGACGCGGGTTTCCAATTCGCCGACCTTGACCGCACCCTACAATCTTCATCCTTCACTTCCGGTGGGCCTGCGGACAATCAAACCGAGGAATGGGATCCCGTTTTGAGTGACATTCTTCTTGCCAGGAGGCTCTCCCGTCCCGTCCTTGACCCTGTCATTTATACACATCTCCAAATCCACAATTTCCTGTGGTCCTGTCGCCGCCTCTCATCACAATATCTGGTAGTTGACAAGTGGGACCGAACATGCAGGGGGATGCTCCGGCTAACTTGTGTATAAAAGA